>X42_Goitered_Gazelle__coassemble_72_pt1 | contig 23666 bp, 24 predicted proteins | sample X42_Goitered_Gazelle__metabat2_low_PE_005 | metagenome-assembled genome bin X42_Goitered_Gazelle
AGAATCCCTGGAAAATATGCTTCATGAGAGTGAAGAGTTTATCGCGGATGTGGTACATATAGATAATGAGGTTGCAGAGGTAATCAACCGCAGAAGAAACGAGTTCTACGAAGAATACTATTATTTAAAACCAGATTGCGAGAAGAACTGGACGGATAAGGCGAAGAAACTGCTGGTTTCAGTAGGAGAATGGTGCAGGGAAAACTGGAAGTCCTTTGTAAAGCTGTCGGTAACGATTGTAATTATAGTAGCAATAGGTGTTTTGAGTGTTGTAACAGGTGGTGTGATTGCGACGATTCTTGCTGGTGCTTTCTGGGGTGCACTATCAGGAGCCTTATTCGGAGGTGCCATCAGTGGACTTGCTAGTTTGGTTTCCGAAGGTTCCTTTTTGGAAGGATTTGCTGACGGAGCACTAGGCGGAGCAATAACAGGTGCAATATTAGGTGGAGCTAAAGTAGGAGGAAGCATAGTAGGAAAGATACTAGGCGGATCCTGCGAATTTGCTGCAAAAACAGAAAAAATGCTAAAAGTATTCCATTATACTTCCAAGATATCCGGAATATTATCGTTTGGAATGGCAGCATTTGATACAGCAGCACTGATATCAGGCTTCTTTAACGCAGATAGTTTCCTTGCAAAACTAAACCAGAATCTGCACGCAAGCAGTATTTACAATTTATTCCAGTTTGGAGTAACGGTAACTGCTGTATTTACAGGTGCAGCCTATGCAAGCATGTGAGAGCGGATGAAGTTCCCGCCAACCTGTTTTATAGCAGGAACTTTAATTCTGACAGCAGGTGGACTGGTTGCGATAGAGAACATCAAAGCAGGAGATATGGTTATAAATTCAATAGGAGAGTCTCTATCTATTGAAGAAGCGAATGTTGAAATTGTTGAAGAAAATATAACTGTTTACAATTTCCAGGTGGAAGATTATCATACTTATTATGTAGGAAGTGCTGGAGTTCTGGTACATAATGCAGATTGTGGTAAGAGTAGGGGGGTAGACGATGAGGGTGGAGCAACATCATCTAAACCAAATCAAGTACATCATTATGCAACGGATAAGAGTAAAACTTATACACCGCAATTAGAAGAAATTACGAATAAATATGGGTTGGAATTAGATGATGCGTGGAATAAAGATTTGTTACCACATCAAGGCCGTCATCCAAATGCTTATCATGAATATATTCTTGATAGTATGAAACAGTTTGATGATATTGCACAAGGAGATAAAGATATTTTTAATCAATTATTTGATAATTTAAAGAATAATGTTAAATCTAATCCGGATATGTTATATAAGAGTTACTGGAAATAAGGAGAATACAGATGAAGTATTACAAGTTATTAGCGGATATGGAAAGAGAAAACGATATAGTATGCCATTATGAAAATGATTATGGAATTCAGCAAAATGCACTAAATAGTGGTAAATTATTTGAGCGTTGGGACGATAGCTTTGAGTTTTTTTATAGGAAGGAAGAAGGAGATATATGGACTGATTATCTTGCAAATGATAAAGGTTGGTTTCTGGTATCTAATAAGTTGAAGAAATTATTAGAACTAGTTAATACGGATATACAATTCTTTCAGACTAAGATTAGAGAAAAGAATAATGAAGATGTTGTTAACGAATACTATATTGCTAATATTGTTAAAGTGGTGGATGCATTATGTTTGGGCAAATCACAATATTTTGAAACTGAAATCAAAGGAATAGGAATTATATATACAGTTAGTAAATATGGTATTTATGCTGAAAAAACGGAGGGAGCGGATGTGTTTAAATTGGCAAATAGACAGCAAATTCCGATATTTGTATCGGAAAGATTCAAGAATATGATAGAAGAGGAAAATATCACAGGAATATCATTGGTAGAGATTAATGTAGAAGAATAATTACCCTATATTTTTGTAACATTTCTCTTGGCGATCCCAACCACCCATGTTGCAACGGCATACAACAGGGAGAATAAGGGGAGAAAACTCTCTTTATAACTAAATAAAACACAGTATCAGCGGTATTTTTAAGACCCTAAAAAGTCAAGAAATACCGCTGATTTTTTGGTTTAACAAGTCAGCTAGTTGCATTATCAGGTAAACTGACAGGTTGCGATAAAAGCATCAGAGGGAATTATTAAAGCTTATATTACAGTTTATAATTTTCGTAGCTATTATGGATACACAAAGTTAAGAGAATCTTAAGGTTTCGTTTCTTGTTTTTTCATAGGATGTATGACACAATAGAACCATGAATTTCTAATATATGGAAGGAGAAAAGAATATGTTAGAAGCGTTGCATTTGACGAAAGTCTATAAGACAAAGGGTGGAGCAGACGTTCGAGCACTTGATGACGTATCCATTGTATTTCCAGAAAAAGGAATGGTCTTTCTATTAGGTAAAAGCGGTAGTGGTAAGTCCACACTGCTCAATGTGTGCGGAGGCTTGGATGCTCCTACGAGTGGTGCGATTCTCGTAAAAGGAAAGAGTAGCGAAAAGTTTAGTCAGAGTGATTTTGATAGTTATCGTAATACATATGTAGGATTTATTTTTCAGGAATATAATATCCTAAATGAATTTACTGTAGAGGATAATATTGCATTAGCATTAGAATTGCAGGGCAAACCAAAGGATAAAAAGGCTATTGCGGATTTGTTAGAACAGGTAGATTTGACTGGTTTTGCAAAGCGTAAACCAAATACTTTATCTGGAGGACAGAAACAACGTATCGCAATTGCACGAGCACTGGTAAAATCACCTGAAATTATCATGGCCGATGAGCCAACGGGGGCATTAGATTCTGCGACAGGAAAACAGGTATTTGATACCTTGAAAAAACTTTCTAAAGAAAAACTTGTGATTGTCGTTTCTCATGACCGTGACTTCGCGGAAATGTACGGTGACCGTATCATTGAATTAAAGGATGGAAAAATCCTCTCCGATGTAACGAGGACACAGGAACAGCAGCAGGTACTTACGGAAAATATCAGTATCGTGGGCGACACACTTTGTGTAAAGAATGGGGCAGATTTAAGTGAAGAGGATTTTGCAGAAATCAAAGTCTTTTTAAGCAAAACCGATAAAGATGTCATTATCGCAGCTGGAGAGCGTGATGTCAAAGCTTTTAAGGAAGTTAGTCATATTAGAGAGAGCGGAGAGCAGGAAGTGTTTAAAGATTCTTCTGAGATTCCACTTGAGAAGGTGGAATATAATCCAAAGGATGCGAAATTTATTCGCTCAAAACTTCCTTTACACCATGCCATTCGTATCGGTGTTTCTAGTTTGAAAACAAAGCCAATTCGCCTGATGTTTACAGTCTTGCTTTGTACGGTGGCATTTACATTTTTCGGACTTTTGTCAACTATGACATTTTATGACTGTGAAGCGACCTTTAAACAGTCGGTGCAAGAGGCGAATTTTTCGCTTGTTAAAATGCAAAAGCAATATGAAGTTATCGAGAAATACGTTTATGATGACACGGAGCATGAGTGGAGTTATACGAATGAGACTCGTTTTACAGATAATGAATTATTGGAATACGGAAAGATATTTGGAATGCATACTTTTGGTGGGGTGAATAGTTGGGCTAGCTATCCAATCCAAAATAAATTGGGAGAGTATTGGATAAATGACCTCCAGAGTTTTGCATACTTGCAGGAGGGAAATCCACTTCGTCAGCAGATTAATGGAAGGTATCCGGAAAAGGATGATGAGATATGTATTTCTTCCTATAGTGCAGATGTTTTATTTAATTGTAAAACCTATGATCAAAGTACAGGTAGATATATTGAGATGTCACAACCAGAGGATATCCTAGGAAAGAAGATTACCATTGAAGGCACCTCTTATACGGTAGTTGGAATTATGAATAGCGGGGAGATTCCTGAGAAATATGAAATTTTAAAGGAATCAGACGGGACGGATTACCAACTTATGAATAGTTTTCGATATGAACTGCAAGATGGACTTCATCTGGTAGCTTTTGTTACAAAAGAGAAGATGTTGGAAATCGGAGAGAATAATGCATGGACGATGAGCGAATTCGATTCTCAGCGCATGGTAGCAACGATTGCACTTGGTACAGGCAAGACGCATGTGTTCCCAGAATATCCAAACGTGGCATATGGTAGTTTCGAAAAACATGTAAAAATAGACATGGTTTCTTGGCTTGTATCAGAAAAGACAGCACTTGCTGAAAATGAAGTGGTAGTAGCGCGCCCACTATTCTATAACTTGGTTTCAGAGGTGTACAGTAAAGAATTTAATTCAGCGATAGAAGCTGGTAGTGAAAGACGTGCAAAGAAGGCAGAAGAAATAGTCGAACTCACAAATCAATTGATCAATGGTGGTGTCGATGTCGAGAACAAAGAAACGAAAAAGTGGGAATTCAAAGAGTTCACAGAAGAAGAGAAGATTCAGAAATACAATACGCTTATAACTACCTTGCAGAAAGAGAAAAAGCCTCTCACATTGGCGGTTCGATTGTTCAATGACTGGGATGGACTTTCTGTTGGAGAAACAAAAGAATTTACAATCGTAGGGGTATGGAATTCTGATAAAATGCAGGATACAGAAAAAATTTTCTTTACAGGGGATGTAGAGAAAGCGATCTGGGAGGAACAAAAAGAATTGGTTGGTTCTTACTCTGAGTATACGACGAAGTATGTTGAACCAGACAATGTGGCATATGGAACACTTTTCCTTCCATATGATCATTCGGAAGAACAGACTCAGATGCTTTGGGATATTTATCAGGAAGATGAGTATAGAGAGGATGGCAGTAAGAGCGTGCTGACAAGTACACTTATTAGCAATTTGGAAATGGTGGATAGTACCATCCAAGAACTTTCGCAGATATTCCTGTATATTGGTATTGTGTTGGCTATATTTGCAGCATTACTCTTGTCCAACTTTATTTCTATTTCAATTTCTTATAAAAAACAGGAAATTGGTATTTTACGAGCAGTCGGTGCGAGAAGTCTTGATGTATTTAAGATTTTCTTCTCAGAATCCTTCGTTATTGCGGCTATTTGCGTAGCGCTTTCTGTGGTGACAAGTGTGACATTATGTGTGTTCATAAACGATACATTGGTGTCTATGATTAATGCATCATTGCTGGTGTTTGGTATCAATTCTTTAGCGGTACTTATTGCAGTAGCATTTGTTACCGTTGTAGTAGCAACCTTCCTTCCAGTATGGAGTGCAGCGAAGAAAAAACCAGTGGAGTCAATAAGAGCATTGTAAAATTTTTATAAAACCCTGTTCATCAGTAGGTGCTGATGGGCAGGGCTTTTTTGATTTTTATAAAACATGTATATTTTTATTGACAATGCCCATACTAGAAAGTATAGTAAAAAGGTAGGAATTAAAAACGAAGGTGAAACAATGAAAATTTCAACAAAAGGAAGATATGCTCTGCGCATCATGATTGACCTAGCGATGAATGTGAGCGAAAGTCCAGTTCGCGTAAAGGATATCGCGAGTCGACAGAACATATCTGAAAAATACTTAGAACAAATTATTGCCTTGTTTAACAAAGCGGGATATGTAAAAAGTATCCGCGGTGCACAAGGCGGTTATCTTTTGACAAAAGAACCAAACGAATATACAGCTGGTATGATTTTGCGTTTGGCAGAGGGCAGTATTGCACCAGTTTCCTGCGTGGATGCAGAGGCAGAAAGCTGTGATAAAAAGGGTGCGTGCGTGTCCGCTATACTTTGGCAGAAGATGAACGATGCGGTTAATGAAGTTGTAGATAATACCACATTGCAAGATTTAGTAGACTGGCAAAATGGAATTACACAAGAATAATATACAAAGAAAAATAGAGAGGAAAATATGATGGATAGATTGATTTATTTAGATAATGCGGCGACTACCCGTGTATATCCAGAGGTTGTGGAAGCGATGACTCCGTATTTCACAGAATATTATGGAAATCCAGCGGCGTTTTATAGCTTTTCAAACAGCGCAAGTAAAGCGGTTGCTGAGGCTCGTGAAAATGTGGCGAAGCTCATCGGAGCAAAAACAGAAGAAATCTACTTTACAGGTGGTGGAAGTGAGTCAGATAACTGGGCATTAAAAGCAACAGCAGAAGCTTATGGAAAAAAAGGAAAACACATCATCACAACCACGATTGAGCATCATGCAGTGCTTCATACTTGTCAGTGGTTAGAGAAAAATGGTTTTGAAGTAACTTACGTGAATGTTGATGAAGATGGTGTGGTGAAATTGGATGAGCTTGAAGCAGCCATTCGTCCAGATACGATTTTGATTTCTGTGATGGCTGCAAATAATGAAATTGGTACGATTCAGCCATTAAAAGAAATTGGTGCAATTGCTCGTAAACATGGTGTGCTTTTCCACACAGATGCAGTGCAGGCGTTTGCACACATTCCAATTAACGTAGATGAAATGAATATTGATATGCTTTCTGCCAGCGGTCATAAAATCAATGGACCAAAGGGGATTGGTGTGATGTATATTCGAAAGGGAGTAAAGATTCTATCTTATATTCATGGAGGAGCACAGGAACGTCGTCGTCGCGCAGGAACTCATAACGTACCTGGAATCGTAGGCATGGGTAAGGCGGTAGAAATCGCAGCAACGACTATGGAAGAAAAGAGCAAATCTATCGTTGAGTTGCGTGATTATTTAATCCAGCAGGTATTGGAAAAAGTTCCATATGCTAGATTAAATGGACACAAGACAAACCGTCTTCCAAACAATGCGAATTTCTGCTTCCGATTTATTGAGGGAGAGGGTATGCTTATTTTACTCGATCAGGCGGGCATTTGCGGCAGCAGTGGCTCGGCATGTACTTCGGGTTCTTTGGACCCATCACACGTGCTTTTGGCAATTGGTTTGCCACATGAGATTGCACACGGTTCACTTCGTTTGACTTTATCCGAAGAAACTACCAAAGAAGATATTGATTACACGGTGGACAAGCTGGTAGAAATCATTGCAAGACTACGCAGTATGTCACCTCTTTACGAAGACTTCGTGAAGAAAAACGGTAAGTAAAGAAATACATTTTGAAAAAGAATATAATAGAAAGATAGAGAGAAGAAACTATGTATAGTGAAAAAGTAATGGAACATTTTAACAACCCAAGAAACGTAGGAGAGATTGAAAATGCCAGCGGTGTAGGAACCGTAGGTAATGCGAAATGCGGAGATATTATGCGTATATACCTTGATATTGATGAGAATCAGATTATCCGCGATGCAAAATTTAAGACCTTTGGCTGTGGTGCTGCGGTAGCAACTAGTAGTATGGCAACGGAGCTTGTAGTCGGAAAGTCTGTACAGGAAGCACTCCATGTAACCAACAAGGCCGTTTGTGATGCACTTGATGGGCTTCCACCAGTAAAGGTGCATTGTTCCCTTTTGGCAGAAGAGGCAATTCACGCTGCACTTTGGGATTATGCAGAGAAAAATGGTCTTGTAATCGAGGGTCTGGAAAAACCAGTAAGCGACATCAGTGAACACGAAGAAGCTGAGGAGGAAGACTATTAATTATCGATAATCCTTCTGATGGTTAAGGTATAAAATATGAAGAAAAAAGTAGTAGTAGGCTTATCCGGAGGAGTAGATTCCTCCGTGGCCGCATATTTATTAAAAGAACAAGGCTACGATGTCATTGGTGTCACTATGCAGATTTGGCAGGAAGAAGACGTGTTTACCCAAGAGGAAGAAGGTGGCTGCTGTGGGCTTTCAGCAGTAGATGATGCACGTCGTGTAGCACAGCTTTTGGATATTCCTTATTATGTGATGAATTTCCGTGAGGATTTTCAGAAATCCGTCATTGATTATTTTGTGGATGAGTACCAAAAAGGTTGTACGCCAAATCCATGTAATGCGTGCAACCGTCACGTGAAGTGGGAAGCACTATTGACACGTGCGAAAGAAATCGGAGCAGACTATATTGCGACGGGACACTATGCCCGTATCAAGCAACTGGACAATGGCCGTTATACGATTCAAAATTCCGTAACTGCCATCAAAGACCAGACCTATGCTCTATACAATCTGACTCAAGACCAGCTAGCATGTACACTCATGCCCGTCGGAGCTTATACAAAAGATGAAATTCGGGAAATCGCTCAGCGTATCCAGCTTCCCGTTGCACACAAACAGGATAGCCAAGATATCTGTTTTATTCCAGATGGAGACTACGCAGGTTTTATCAAAAGGGAAACAGGAACTTTATTTGCTCCAGGAAATTTTGTGGATTTGGATGGAAACATCCTTGGACAGCACAAAGGAATTATCCACTACACGGTAGGACAGCGAAAGGGCTTAGGACTCACTGCTCCAACTCCACTTTTTGTAAAGGAGCTTCGCCCAGACACCAATGAAGTGGTAATCTGTCAGTCAGAGCAGCTTTTCGAAAAAGAATGTTATGTAAAGGACATGAACTACATGGGTATGCCAGAGCTTAAGGCTGATGAAGAAGTCGAAGCTATTGGTAAGGTTCGATACTCTCATAAGGGCGCTCCTTGCAAGTTGATGCTTTTGGAAGACGGCAGAGTGCTTTGTCGATTTGACGAACCACAGCGCGCCATGACCCCAGGACAGGCGGCGGTTTTCTATAAAGATGATTATGTATTGTGTGGCGGAACGATTGACCGCAAATAGAACATTGAAAACGAAAGAGGGATTGTGACACACAGTCCCTTTTTGTGTTTTAGAAAGGAAATAAAATGGGAAAGATTTACAATAACGTTTCTGAGTTAATCGGAAACACACCCCTTGTTGAATTAAAACATATAGAAGAAAAATATGAATTAAAATGTCGTCTTTTGGCAAAGCTAGAATACCTTAATCCAGCCGGCTCAGCAAAAGACCGTGTTGCAAAGGAAATGATAGAGCAGGCAGAACGTGATGGTGTTTTACAGCCGGGTGCGACGATTATTGAACCAACCTCTGGAAACACAGGGATTGGTCTGGCTTCTATTGCCGCTATCAAAGGCTACAAATGTATCATTGTTATTCCAGAAACCATGAGTGTCGAGCGTCGCAACCTTATCAAAGCTTATGGTGCGGAAATCGTTTTATCGGACGGAGCACTTGGCATGAAAGGATCAATCGCAAAGGCAGAGGAACTCCAAAAGGAAATACCCGGCAGCTTTATACCTGCACAATTTGATAATATTGCTAATGCTAACGCCCACCGTAAAACAACGGGTCCAGAAATCTGGAGAGACACGGATGGACGAGTTGATATTTTTGTTGCAGGAATCGGAACAGGTGGAACTATTACGGGAACGGGAGAATACTTAAAAGATATGAATCCTGCTATACAAATCATCGGTATGGAGCCTGCGGCTTCCCCGTTTTTATCTAAGGGGACCGCTGGTGCCCATGGTATTCAGGGGATTGGTGCAGGCTTTGCACCAAGCATCTTGAATCAAAAAGTTTACGATGAAATAATCACTGTTGAGGATGACAAAGCTATCGAATATGGAAAGCTTATCGGTACAGAGGAAGGATTTCTTGTAGGTATTTCCTCTGGGGGAGCGTTAGGTGCAGCAATTGAAGTAGCAAAGAGACCTTCTTCAGAGGGAAAGACGATTGTTGTACTTCTTCCAGATAGTGGGGATCGGTATTATTCAACAAAGTTGTTTCAGTTTTAGAATAAATTGGTGTCATGGATTTTGAATAGAGATGTAATACAGATAGAGCGTTGAGACAAGTTTCAACGCTCTTTTTTATACTAATAACTTTACACCAACGCTTTCAAGTGTCTTGTCAGATGACAATATGGGTGTTATAATGCTTTTTATTGTAGCTGAAAGGAAGAAAAAATACATGAAAAAGAAAATAGAACAACTTAAGAAAGAAAAGAACGCTGTTATATTGGCACACTTTTACACGACTGATGAGATTCAGGAGATAGCTGATTTTGTGGGAGATTCATATTATTTAAGTAAAGTAGCCAAGAGTACGGATGCAGATGTAATTGTTTTTTGCGGGGTTTCTTTTATGGGAGAGAGCGCAGCAATCATGAACCCTGAAAAGAAAGTGCTAATGCCAGATTTAAATGCAGATTGTGCTATGGCACACATGGTAGATATAGAGAAAATTAAAGAATTGCGTAGCAAGTATGATGATTTAGCGGTAGTGTGTTACATTAATTCGACTGCTGAAATAAAAACATATTCAGATGTATGTGTTACTTCTGCAAACGCAGTAAAAGTAGTAGAAAATCTACCAAACCAAAATATTTTCTTTATTCCGGATGGAAATTTGGGACAGTACGTAAAGGAACAGGTTCCGGAAAAGAATATTATACTAAACGATGGATATTGCCCAATTCATGCGGCTATATCAAAAGAAGACGTTCTAGAAGCAAAAGAAAAATATCCGGAAGCTAAGTTTTTGGTGCATCCAGAATGCAAAAAAGAGGTTTTAGAAGAGGCGGATTATATCGGAAGCACATCGGGAATTATTGATTTTGTTACAATGGATGATTCACAGGAATACATAATTGGAACAGAAATTGGAGTTCTACATGAATTAAGGAAAAAGAATCCAGAGAAAAAATATTATACCGTGAGAAAAAATGTGACATGTGCGGATATGAAGCTTGTTACATTGGAAAAAGTGTTTTGGGTATTAGAAAATGAGATAAATCAAGTAACGGTAGTAGAAGAGATGCGAAAGAAGTCGTTGCGTCCTCTAGAAAGGATGTTAGAGATTGCGAGGTGAAGAAAGGCGTGATAAGAACAGATATATTAGTTGTAGGTAGTGGATGTGCGGGATTGTATTGTGCCCTGCATCTTCCTAAGGATAAGCAGGTTACTATTATTACAAAAGCGGAGGTCGAGAAAAGCAATTCCTTTTTAGCCCAAGGTGGTATATGTATGTTGCGGGATGAATCAGATTATGCAGTTTTTTTTGAAGACACATTGAAGGCAGGTCATTACGAAAATGATAGAAAATCCGTAGAAATTATGATTCGTTCTTCGCAGAAAGTGATAAACGATTTGATTTCATATGGAGCCAATTTTCAAAGAGATGAAAAAGGGGAATTGGCGTTTACTAAAGAGGGGGCGCATACGCACAAACGCATCATTTATCATGAGGATACGACAGGAAAAGAAATTACAAGAACTCTATTAGAAGAGACCCAAAAACAAAGCAATATTTCGATACATGAAAATACTACAATGATTGATTTAGTTGGGAAAGATAATATTTGTTATGGGGCAGTTGTGAAAATGAAAGATGGCACGATAGAGACAATACAAGCAGATTTTACTGTGATAGCAACAGGAGGAATTGGAGGTTTATACAAGCATTCCACGAATTATAAGCATATCACAGGCGACGCACATGCGATAGCAAAAAGGCATGGAATTGAATTAATGAATATGGATTACGTGCAAATCCACCCAACTACGTTATATACAAAAGAAGGAAGGAGTTTTTTGATTTCAGAATCTGTACGCGGAGAGGGAGCAGTACTTAGAGACAAAAATGGAAATCGTTTTGTCAATGAGTTGCTTCCAAGAGATTTTCTGACACAAGAAATTTGGAAGCAGATGGAGAAAGATGGAACTGAATATGTGTGGGAAGATTTGCGAACGATTCCTACAAAAGAGCTTATAGAGCATTTTCCAAATATTGTTGCACATTGTAAAGAACAAGGCTATGATGTAACCACAGAATGTATTCCAGTTGTTCCAGCGCAACATTATTTTATGGGAGGAATAAAAGTAGACTATGATAGTAAAACTTCTATGGACTGTTTATATGCAGTTGGAGAAGCTGCATGCAATGGTGTGCATGGCAGAAATCGTTTAGCAAGTAACTCTCTCTTAGAGAGTTTGGTTTTTGCATATCGTGCTGCAATAGATATAGAAAAAAATGTAAAGAAAAGAGGATAAAAATATGTACGATCAGGTAACTTTAAAATTAAATGTAGACCCTTTGATTCTAAGCGCATTGAAAGAAGATATTTCTAGTGAAGATGTTTCCACCAACTGCGTCATGAAAGAAGCTCAGTTGGGTGAAGTGGAGTTAATATGTAAGCAGGACGGAATTATCTGTGGGTTACAAGTGTTTGAGAGAGTATTTACTTTATTAGACGAAACGACGAAGGTTGAGTTTTACGTAAAAGATGGAGATATAGTAGAGAAAGGTCAGTTGCTTGGAAAATTGCAAGGAGATATTCTTGTATTATTATGTGGTGAAAGAACAGCATTAAACTACTTGCAGAGAATGAGTGGAATTGCGACATATACATATGAAGTGGCATCTTTATTAAAAGGAACGAAAACAAAGCTATTGGATACTAGAAAAACCACTCCAAATAATCGTATTTTTGAGAAGTATTCCGTAAGAATTGGAGGAGGCAACAATCATAGATATAATTTGTCAGATGGCGTCCTTCTAAAAGATAATCATATAGGAGCAGCAGGAGGGGTAACAAAAGCAATCGAGATGGCAAGAGAATATGCTCCGTTCGTTCGCAAAATCGAAGTAGAGGTAGAATCTTACGAGATGGTAAGAGAGGCGATAGAAGCTGGAGCAGATATTATAATGCTAGACAACATGAGTCATGAAGAACTCAAGAATGCAATAGATTATATTGATGGAAGAGCAGAAGTAGAGGTTTCTGGAAATGTTACAAGAGAAAATATTGCAAAATTAACAGACCTTGGTGTAGACTATATATCAAGTGGAGCATTAACACATTCCGCTCCGATTATGGATATTTCATTGAAGAATCTTCATGCTATATAAGAAAGGTAACAGAGTTGAGATGGCACTTAGTGGGCAGGAAAGAAGAAATCAGATTCAAAAAATGTTGGAACAAAGTAAAGAGCCAATTGCAGGTGCGGCTTTAGCAAAGCAGTTTGATGTGAGTAGGCAAATTGTTGTGCAGGACATTGCGTTGATTCGTGCAAATGGAATTGATATTATGGCAACGAATCGGGGATATGTGATTCAGGAAAGTAGAAATGTCAGTAGAGTGTTTAAGGTGATTCATACGAATGAGCAAGTAGAAGAAGAATTAAATCTCTATGTGGATTTAGGTGCTAAAGTAGAAGATGTTTTCGTGTATCACAAAGTGTATGGTGTGATTAAGGCAGAGATGAATATTAAGTCTAGAAAGGATGTACGCAAGTATTTAGAAGAAATAAATAGTGGAAAATCCACAAATTTAATGAATTTAACATCAAATTATCATTATCATACAATTGTTGCAGAAGATGAGTATACATTGGATTTGATTCAAAAAGAATTAGACCAAAAAGGCTTTCTTGCAGAAGTGCAGGAGTATGAGCCAGCAGAGTTCGCTGCTGGAAAATAATTTTGAAATATTATGAGGAGTTTACATGAATGAACGAATCGAGAAACAATTAGAGTTTTCCTTAGAAATTGATAAGGTAAAAAAGGTATTTAGACAAACGCATTTATCTGAAGATGGTAGAAATGAGAACGATGCGGAACATTCCTGGCATATGGCAGTTATGGCGTATTTACTTAGAGAATATGCAAATGAAGAAGTAGATATAACAAAGGTAATGCTAATGTGTCTTGTGCATGATATTGTTGAGATTGATGCAGGTGATACATATGCTTATGATACAGAACTTTTGAAAACGCAAAAAAGTAGAGAAGATACGGCAAAGAAAAGAATATTTTCACTCTTACCAAAGGAGCAAAAGATAGAATTAATTGCGTTGTTTGATGAATTTGAAGCCTATGAAACACCAGAATCAAAGTTTGCGCATGCTATGGATAATCTTCAACCATTGCTCTTAAATAACAGTAATGGGGGAAAGGATTGGAAAGAGCATGGTGTCACTGCGAAGCAAGTTTATGAAAGACATGGAAAAACAAACCTTGGTTCCACAGAGCTATATGAGGTGACAGATCAAATTATTCAAGAAAATATAAAAAAAGGTAATATTAAAGAATAATAAAAAGACTATCCACTTGTTTTAAAATAAGTGGATAGTCTTTTTATAAACATTTTTATTTCATTCTTTCTACCAGATAAGGGATCACCTGCTCAAAATTAACACCATACCAAGGTTTTGCAGGATCTTCCAAGGTAACACGGATGCATTCCGCGGTATAATCGGCTGCCACTTTTACGGCTTCTTTCCAGTCCATGCCGTTTGTCATAGCTCCAACACAGGTACTAGAGAAGATATCGCCAGTGCCGTGGTAGCTTACTGGAAGCTTGTCGTGTTCATAGTAAGCAAATTCGCCAGTAGTACTATCGTATCCCATTACTCCGGTTTTTCCTTCGGAAAAGCTTACGCCTGTAAGGATGCTGATTTTGGCACCTAAAGCACAGAGCTTCTGAAGCATTTCCTTTACATAAGCTTCATCGTATTCGGTATTGTATTCCATGCCAGTCATAAAGCAAGCTTCCGTGATGTTTGGCACGATGATATCCGCTTTTGCACAAAGGGTTGCCATGTGCTTTGCGAAGGCTTCGTCAAATGCTGGGTAAAGTTTGCCGTTGTCTGCCATAGCAGGGTCTACAAATAAGATATTAGATTTTGTCTTGAAATCTTCGAAAAATTTCTTCATCAGATCAATCTGTTCAAAAGAGCCTAGATAGCCGGTATAAACAGCATCAAATGCGAAATTTTCTTTTTTCCAATGCTCTGCAATTGGTTCCACCTGGTCGGTCAAATCCTTGCAGGTGAAATTCTGAAACATTGTGTGGGTTGAAAGCACTGCTGTTGGTAAAATAGCAGCTTCTACACCCATTGCTGAAATAATAGGAAGCGCTACGGTTAAAGAGCATTTTCCTACACATGATATATCTTGAATGGTTACGATTCTTTTCATAATATTTCCTCCAATCGTTTTTTTGAAGTTCCTAGATTTCTCTAGAGAGATTTACTTATTTAAATGATATTTTTTATTATAATTTAATTTGGACTTATTAATAGTGTCAATTTTAGAATAATTTCCAAGACCAGATTTGTAAAATTTTCTCAAATTGTATTAAATAAAGTTCAATGAAACTTCATTGAAAGAATACACAATCTATGGTATGATATCTAAGTCAAAATATGTTTGCATATTCAAGTGTAAATATTATTTGAAATCAAGCTCGGAGGTATGGTTATGTTTCAGAAGAAACAGAAAATATATAGCGAAACTCAGGGCGTTTGTATTGTAGAGAATATCGTACAATTACCAGCGGGAAAAGGAGAGACACTTCCTTATTATGTGCTCAAGTCTGTTTTTGATGGAAAGACTTCGTACATCCCTGTAAATAATCATCAGGTAAATTTGCGTGAGCTTTTTACAGAAGAGGAAGCGCAACAATTATTACAAAATCCTGAGTTGGAAAAGAATGAACAGTTGAAGGCAGCTGTAGAATATGTGCTGCAGTCAAAGGAGTAAATATGGCAAATTTTCATCATAATAATCGTAACCACAGTTATCGTGGACGTGGTCGCAAGAATCCGAATGTAGAAAATCGTGATAACGACGAAAACAAGGAACGTCGTGAGCGTCGTGATAACCGTGAACGCCACGACCAACAGGAAGCAAGAGAGCTGTATCGGGAACGCCGCGAACGCGAAAACCGTGAAAAAGAAAATCGCGAAAAAGAAAATCGTGATAGAGACAACCGAGAACATCGTGCAAACCGTGATAATAGAGAACATCGTGACAACCGCGAACGTCGTGAGCGTCGCGATAACAGAGATAATCGTGACAACCAAGCAATTACCACCTTTATTTTGGGTTCAAAGGAACTAGAAGGAAAAAATGCTGAGTTTCAGTACGACAAGGGCTGGTATAGCATTACAGATATTGTTGGCGAAGAAAAGAGTGTGGTATACAAATCCAAGAATGCACAGGAAGCATATACAAAATGGAATGTATACATAGGACGCAAGAAAGAGCGTCCACAGCGTGCAGAGAAGGTCGAAGGCTAGTTTTGACATAGGCACGTGAAAAGAAAATGTAACCTAGAAGGCAGGTGAGTGCATGTCCTATACGGCGTTATACCGTAAGTTTCGTCCACAGGAATTCGAAGATGTAAAGGGACAGGAACATATTGTAACAACCTTGAAAAATCAAATAAAGGCAGACAGAATCGGACATGCATATTTATTCTGTGGTACGAGAGGAACAGGAAAGACTACTGTAGCAAAGATTTTTGCAAAAGCAGTCAACTGTGAACATCCAGTGGACGGAAGTCCTTGTGGCGAATGTGCTACTTGTAAGGCAATTGCAGATGGTTCATCTATGAATGTGATTGAAATTGATGCGGCTTCCAACAATGGTGTAGATAATATCCGCCAGATTCGTGAGGAAGTAACCTATCGTCCTACCGAAGGGAGATTCAAGGTATACATCATTGATGAAGTACACATGCTCTCGGCAGGAGCGTTTAATGCTTTGTTAAAAACCTTAGAGGAACCACCTTCTTATGTTATTTTTATTTTAGCAACAACAGAAGCGCACAAGATTCCGATTACGATTCTGTCGCGTTGCCAAAGATATGATTTCCATCGTATTTCTATTGATACCATCGCGGGTCGATTGATGGACTTGATGGAAGAGGAACAGGTAGAGGTAGAAGAGAGAGCCATTCGCTATGTAGCAAAGGCTGGCGATGGTTCTATGCGAGATGCCCTTTCTCTTTTGGATCAGTGTATTGCATTTCACTTGGGTGAGACGCTGACCTATGAAAATGTATTAGAAGTATTAGGTGCGGTAGACACAGAAATTTTTTCGCGTCTGCTTCGCCAAATTATAAATAAGGACATCACGGGGGCGATTGGCACCCTGGATGCATTGGTAGATGAAGGTCGTGAAATGGGACAGATGGTAAATGATTTTACCTGGTATCTGCGCAACCTCCTTCTCATGCAAAGCTCTGATGACATGGAAGACGTATTAGACATGTCAAAGGAAAATATTGCAGCACTGAAAGAAGAAGCCCAATTGGTAAAGCCAGAAGTGCTCATGCGCTATATCCGTATTTTTTCAGAGCTTGGAAATCAAGTAAAATATGCTACTCAGAAGCGTATCCTTATAGAAATTGCGATTATCAAGCTTTGTAAGCCACAGATGGAAAAGGATTATGAGTCAGTGATTGACAGAATTGCAAGTCTTGAGGCAAAGCTTGCAAATGGAATTCCGGTAGTCGCTACAAGCGGTGTTGCAGATAACACTATGGGAATGGCAGGAGTAGACGGCAGAGGTGGTGCAAATCCAGCTAGCAAGCCACAGCTTCCCAAAGCAATTCCAGAGGATATCCAGCAGGTGATTAAGAATTGGAAATCGATTCTTTCAGAAATCGGTGCTATCACAAAAACCTATTTGGCAAAGGCGGTCCCTTCGCTTGGCAATGCAGGTGAATTGTTGCTGGTATTGGATGATGAAAATGCATATGCATATTTGAGTGAAAATCGTTCTGGATGTATCGATAATTTGAAAGAAATAATTGCGAAACGCATTGGAAGGGAAATAGAGGTTGTTGTTCGCAAGAATGAAAACGGACTTTCGGCAAAGGAATCCGTACCAGATTTAAGAGATTTAATCCAATTTGATATAGAAGAAGAAAACTTTTAATGAATAGTTCAGGAGGACGAAAGCATGGCAAAAAGAGGTGGATTTCCAGGCGGTATGCCAGGGAACATGAATAACCTTATGAAACAGGCGCAGAGAATGCAGCGCCAGATGGAAGAAGCACAGAAGCAGATGGAAACAATGGAAGCAACAGCAACCGCTGGTGGTGGAGCGGTAGAAGTGACTGTTTCTGGTAAAAAAGAAGTAGTAAAAGTAAAACTTGCGGAAGAAGTAGTTGATCCAGATGATATCGAAATGTTAGAAGATTTAATCGTAGCAGCTACCAATGAAGCACTCCGCAAAGTAGACGAGGCGTCACAGGCATCTATGTCAAAAATCACAGGAGGTCTTGGCGGCGGAATGTTTTAGTTCCCACTAAGCCAGGAAAAGCATGGATTACTATAGCAAACAAATTTCGAAATTGATAGAAGAATTCTCCTCCTTGCCAGGTATTGGAGCAAAATCGGCACAACGCTTGGCGTTCCATGTGTTGAATATGCCAATGGAGCAGGTGGAAAGTTTAGCTTCTGCAATTTTAGAAGCAAAAAAGAATGTAAAATATTGCAAATACTGTTATACTTTAACTGATGACGATGTTTGTCCGATATGCAAGAATTCCGCCCGTAATCATAAGATGATTATGGTGGTGGAAAACACCAGAGATTTGGCGGCTTACGAGAAGACGGGTAAATTCGAAGGAGTCTACCATGTTCTTCATGGAGCGATTTCGCCAATGCTGGGGATTGGACCGAATGACATCAAGTTAAAGGAACTTATGGTTCGTCTGGAACAGGATGTGGATGAAGTAATTATCGCCACAAATTCCAGTTTGGAAGGGGAAACTACTGCGATGTATATCAGCAAGTTGATTAAACCTACCGGTATTAAAGTAACCAGAATCGCCAGTGGTGTACCAGTCGGTGGTGATTTGGAATATATTGATGAAGTAACCCTACTTAGAGCCTTAGAAGGGCGTACAGAATTATAATTATTTTTACCAAGAGAAAGGGAAGACGATGAACAACTTAGAGCTCTCTAAAATCGCGAACGAGGTTCGCAAAGGTGTGATTAAGTCAACACACAGTGCGAAGTCTGGACACCCAGGCGGATCTTTGTCAGCAGCTGACATTATGACTTATCTTTATTTTGAAGAAATGAACGTGGATTCAAAGAATCCTCAGTGGGCAGACCGCGACCGTTTTGTATTGTCCAAGGGTCATGTAGCACCAGCACTCTATGCCACACTTGCAGAAAAAGGATTTTTCCCAAAAGAAGACCTTCTTACACTTCGTCATGTAGGTTCATACTTACAGGGGCACCCAGATATGAAAGGTATTCCAGGGGTAGATATGTCTTCTGGTTCTTTAGGACAGGGCGTGTCTTGTGCAGCAGGTATGGCTTTGGCTGCAAAGATGGATAAAAAGGATTATCGTGTATATGCAATCACTGGTGATGGTGAGATTGAAGAAGGACAGATTTGGGAAGCAGCCATGTTCGCAGGCTTCCGTAAGTTAGATAACCTCGTAGTTGTTGTAGACAACAACAATCTTCAGATTGATGGAGCGATTGATGAAGTATGTTCTCCATACCCAATCGACAAAAAGTTCGAAGCTTTCAACTTCCACACCATCGTAATCAATGGAAATGATTTTGATGAAATCCGTGCAGCATTCAAAGAAGCTCGCGATACAAAAGGAAAACCAACTGCAATTATTGCTCGCACAACAAAAGGCAAAGGTGTTTCTTTTATGGAAAACAACGTAGGCTGGCATGGTAAAGGCCCTAACGATGAAGAGTGTCGTATCGCTTTAGAAGAATTAGAGAAAGCAGGTGAAGCATTATGTCAGATGTAAAGAGAATTGCAACCCGAAATAGCTACGGTAGTGCTTTGGTTGAAATCGGAAGAGAACACGAAGAATTAGTTGTATTAGATGCTGACCTTGCAGGTTCTACCCAGACGGGCGTATTTGGAAAAGAATTCCCAGAACGCCATATCAACTGTGGTATCGCAGAAGCAAACATGACAGGTGTTGCAGCAGGTCTTGCGGCAACTGGAAAGGTTCCATTTATGAGTTCTTTCGCTATGTTTGCAACAGCACGTAACTTTGAACAGATTCGCAACTCTATTGGTTACCCACACTTAAATGTAAAAATTGCGGCTTCACATGCAGGTATTTCTGTTGGTGAAGATGGTGCAACTCACCAGTGTTTAGAGGATATGGCTCTTATGCGTCAGATTCCAGGCATGGTGGTACTAAATCCAGCGGATGACGTAGAAGCAAGAGCAGCAGTTAAGGCTGCATTTGAATATGTGGGACCAGTTTACATTCGTTTGGGACGTCTTGCAGTACCAGTATTAAATGAGGAAGAAAGTTATAAGTTCCAGATTGGAAAAGGTGTAGTTCTCAAAGAAGGTACAGACGTAACGATTTTTGCTACAGGTTTGGAAGTGTATGAATCCTTACTCGCAGCAGAAATGCTCGAAAAAGATGGCATTAGTGCAGAGGTTGTAAATATTCACACCATCAAGCCTATTGACAAGGAGCTTGTTATCGCATCTGCAACCAAGACAGGAAAGGTAGTTACCGTAGAAGAACATTTCACTATCGGAGGGTTGGGAAGTGCGGTTTGTGAAGTATTATCTGAAAATGCTCCTACAAAGGTGCTTCGTATCGGTATTGATGATGTATTCGGCGAATCTGGCCCAGCGTTAGAGCTTATTCACAAATATGAATTAGATGCAGAAGGTATCTACAAGAGAGTAAAAGCTTTTGTAAAATAATTATATAGTAAATTTTGGCTGTCGTCCCTTGGGGCGACAGCTTTTGTTTTGAGAGTAAGTAAGATATTATACACAGGATTTGTCAAATTTCGCCTCCTGTTTTTGCTAGCATGGTGCAAAAAAGGAGTGGACAAATATGATAGAGATTGAAAACAATAGAAATCTAAAGAATTTAAAACAAATAGGAACGCCAAGGGAAGAAAACAAAATTTACATAGAAAATATGGCGTATAACAAAATCAAAGAAGAGGGCTGTCGGGAAAAGAATGTATTTGTTTTAATGGGACACACGGAGCGGATGGAAGGTCGTTATGCCACTTTTATAGAAGCTGCAATTCTGGTGCGCGAGATAGAATTTTCAGGAATGGTGCCAAGATGGAACAATAGCACCTGGGGAGAAGTGTTTCGGGAAATCAAACGTTTGTATGAGGATATGATTATCGTAGGCTGGGCAATGGATATCAAGGGGCGTAGCCTCAAGCTTACGCCAGATTTGGAACGAGTCCATAGAGAGCATTTTGGTGGTGTACACCAGCTCCTATTCCTATTAGATAGTTTTGAGCAGGAAGAAACCTTCTATATGTATAAGGAAAATAAGCTGATTTCCAAAGATGGCTTCTACATATACCACAAGGCAAGAAGCAAAGAAAGGCAAAGCACATCTGCTAGAGCTGAACTGATTCCGGTTACCGTGTTGCCAGAAAAAGAGAGAGGTTTTCGAAGAATTGAATCAGAGGTGAATGTGAAGGTTGATGTTTCGGAATCTTCTGCCAGAGGTGGTAGATACCGTCAGCTTATGCAGGAGGAGAAGAAGCCGCAAAAGGACAATGGAAATCTAGGGATTGCCATAGCGGTCGCAATATTGGTGTTTGTGATAGGTGTGGGTGTTTACGAAAACAGTGGAGATGTTCTGGGAACAAGTCCTTCTGTACAGACAAATGTATCACCATCCACGGAGACGTTAGTTGGGGAAGAAGAAAATGCAACGGAAAATGAGGATAATACAATCCAGATAGAAGTTGTTCCGGGAGCAGAATAAAGAAAAATAGTGAATAAGCGAAAAGATTGTGCTATAATGTGAACATTCGAATATTAGGAAGGACAAAAGACGAGTGGCAGATGCGAAAAAGCGGGGGTTTAAAACCCTGGAAACAGACTACGACGAATTAGATGAGCAGATTCTCGACCACAGAAAAGGTATTATAAAGCGGCTTGGCAAAATTCTTGTTGCCTTAGTAATTGTTGTAATAGGTGTGGAACTATTTCTGGCATTACGCAGTTTTGATGACTATGAGGTAACAAAGGCGCTAGAGAGAACGCGTAGTGGAGTTACCCAATACCAGACCTTTGGAAACTGCTTATTAGAATACAGTAACGACGGCATTTCTTGCATTGGAGGCAATGATGAGATTGTATGGAATCAATCCTTTGAGATGGTTTCTCCAGAAATCCAGATATGCGGGGAATATTTAGTTGTCTATGATGCAGCGGGAACGAAGCTTTTTATTTTAACTGAAACGGGATTACAGAAGAGCATAGAGATATCCTCTCCAATTCAGAAAGTTTGTGTAGCAAATCAGGGGACGGTAGCAGTACTTATGAAAGAGGATGCACAGTCCCAGATAAAGCTTTTCGACAAAAAGGGCAATGAACTTGCCAATGGAAAGTTCTATGAAGAAAAGGGTGGTTTTCCAATTGACATCGCGCTATCCCATGACGGAACAAAGTTGGCGGTGGATATGGTAGATGTCAGTCAGGGAAAAGTAAATACTACCATCAGCTTTTACAACTTTGGGTCGGTAGGGCAAAGCGAAATCGACAACAACGTTGGCACCTATACTCTGGAAGGAGTGCTGGTACCTGAAATTGATTATGTGTCGAATTCACGTATGATAGGATTGGGCACTGGTAAATTATTCGTGTTTGAGGGGGCTCAAAAGCCAGAGCCTGTAGCCGAAATTGAAATCCAGGAAGAAATATTGAGTTTCTTCCATAATGAAAAGTATGTGGGTATTGTTTACGATAATGCCGAGGTGGAAAACTCATGGCATATCAAGGTGATGGATATGCGAGGAAACACCGTTATGGAAAATGATACAGTAATCGCATACAACAATATTGAATTTCTTACTAATAATGAAATATGTGTAACGAATACAACGCAATGTGAAATTTTCACAACGCACAGCATTAAAAAGTTTTTCTACGAATTTGATAAGGAGCTGTATAAAATATTTGCTTCCGGCGACGGACAGAATTATACATTCGTATTTAAAGATACAATAGAAGAGGTGAAGTTGAAATGAATATCTTAACAATTATTATTTTAACAGTATTGGTGCTTAGTGTTTTCAGTGGCTATCAGAAAGGTTTCTTGAAAACAGCGTTTTCATTAGTTTCATGGGTTCTGGTTTTGTTCCTTTGCAATTATGCGACACCAATTGTCACAGAGGCATTGATTGAAAAGACGGATATCGAGGTTGTTATTCAGACAACGATAGATACAAAAATAAATGAAGTAATCACAGAGACCTTGGAAACATCTGGTGTAGCGGAATTAGAAGCGGCACTTCCAGCAGAATTGAAAGCAACGCTTTTGGGTGAAGGCGGAAGCTTGCAGGATGCTGTTGCAAATGGAGTGGGATTAGATACCACAGCACTTGTAAATGAAGTGGTTGGAATTCTTGGCTTTGTTATTACTGTAATTGTTTTGAGAATTGCAATGATTGTCGTAGAACTTGTTTTGGGAATTATTGCAAAGCTTCCTTTGATTGGACCAATGGACAAAGCTTTGGGGCTCGTGTGTGGTGCAGGCAAAGGACTCATCTGGTGTTGGGTTATTTTGGCAGTTGTATCAATACTGGCATTAACTGGAACAAATACGGAATTAGCTGGATATATTGCCCAGTCTGGATTGCTCACCTGGCTCCAGGATAACAACGTATTATTAAACTTAATCGTAGCAGGCTAAAATCTGTTGTAAAATTTAACAATTTAACGCGCTAAAATTGGGGTATCCCATGTCAACGAGAACAACATCTTGTGGTGGAAAAATTTCTTTGTAGAAATTGAAATTTTACTGTTGACTTTGGGGTGCCCCTTGTGCTATTCTTACAAAGCTCACTTTTAAGACGCACTTGCGTGGAGAGCTTAAAATGAGTAATGAAAACATGAAAGAAAAACTTTCAAAAAAATTTAAAAAAGTTGTTGACATATCTAAATGGCTGTGATATATTTATCAAGCTGTCGCGAAAAACAACAGCAACGAACATTGATAACTAAACAGTGAAAACCTTGAAAGATTCAA
>X42_Goitered_Gazelle__coassemble_73_pt1 | contig 23041 bp, 22 predicted proteins | sample X42_Goitered_Gazelle__metabat2_low_PE_005 | metagenome-assembled genome bin X42_Goitered_Gazelle
AATTAATAGAAGGTATTCGTAATACCAAGAGCAGTATCAAACAGCTTTTTGTTCCGGGAATGCTTTTTGAGGAAATGGGAATTATAACTCTTGGTCCAGTGGACGGTGGAAATTTAAAGGAACTTATTAAGATTTTCCAGGAAGCGAAGCGTGTAGACGGTCCAGTGCTCGTACATGTTATGACGAAAAAGGGTGCAGGATATCTGCCAGCAGAGAAAAATCCAGCCAAGTTTCACGGTGCAGAACCATTTGACATTGAGACTGGTAAACCATTAAAGAAAAAAGAAAAAGCAACTTATACAGATGTGATTTCACAGGTTATGTGTCAGCTTGCCCAAAAAGAGCCAAAGCTGGTAGCAATTACAGCAGCCATGGCGGATGGTACAGGCTTGGCGAAATTCGCAAAGGAATATCCAAATCGTTTTTATGATGTGGGTATTGCAGAGCAGCATGGGACAACCTTTGCGGCAGGGCTTGCAAAAGCAGGACTTAAGCCAGTATTTGCAGTGTATTCTTCCTTTTTACAGAGAGCCTACGACCAGGTGCTGCATGATGTATGTATACAAAATTTGCCAGTAGTATTCGCGATTGATCGTGCAGGCTTAGTAGGAAGTGATGGGGAAACACATCAGGGAATTTTCGATATTTCCTTCCTTTCTTCGATACCGAATATGACGGTCATGGCACCAAAGAATAAGTGGGAATTGGCAGATATGATGCAGTATGCGACCACTTTTCCAACACCTATTGCAGTGCGTTATCCAAGAGGTACAGCATATGATGGATTAAAGGAATATCGTGCACCGATTGCACTTGGCAAATGTGAAGTTATTACAGAGGGGAGCGGCATTGCTCTGTTTGCATTGGGAAGTATGGTGCAGACGGCTGAACAGGTAGCGGCTATGTTAAAAGAACAGGGCGTGGAAGCAACCGTGATTAATGCACGTTTTGCAGCTCCATTTGATAAAGACAAAATAAAAGAATTAGCAGGAAACCATAAACTATTGGTTACCATGGAAGAAAATGTTACCAGTGGTGGATTTGGTGAACATGTGGCAGCCTATGTCAATGAAAATGATGTTGATATCAAGGTTCAGACAGCTGCGATTCCAGATGCATATGTGGAGCACGGCAATGTAGACCGCTTGAAAGAAGATATTGGAATTGATGCGAAGTCCATCTATGAAAAAGTATTGAATTTATATCAAGAAATGTAATTGAGGATGTTATGAAAGAACGTTTAGATGTTTTATTGGTTAATCGAGGTCTTGCGCCTTCTCGCGAGAAAGCAAAGACCATGATTATGGAAGGGAATGTATTTGTAAACAACAACCGTGAGGACAAGGCTGGCTCGATGTTTCCCGATGATTGTAATATTGAAATTCATGGAAATACCTTAAAGTATGTTAGTCGAGGCGGCTTAAAGCTTGAGAAGGCAATGACGCATTTTGGTATTAGCCTAGATGGAAAGGTTTGTATGGATATCGGAGCTTCTACCGGAGGATTTACCGATTGTATGCTCCAGAATGGGGCGAGCAAGGTCTATGCGGTGGATGTAGGATATGGACAGTTTGCATGGAAGTTGCGACAGGATGAACGCGTGGTATGCATGGAGAAGACAAATATTCGTTACGTTACTCCAGAAGATATCGATGATGTTTTGGATTTTGCGTCGGTAGATGTATCCTTTATTTCATTGACGAAGGTACTTGGACCTGCCAGAGAGCTTTTAAAAGATAATGGACAGATGGTATGTCTGATTAAACCTCAGTTTGAGGCTGGTCGTGAAAAAGTAGGCAAAAAAGGCGTTGTTCGTGACAAGGCAGTACATGAGGAAGTTATCGAGAAAATTGTTACATTTGCCTTGGAGAATGGATTTTCTATTCACAATCTGGAATATTCTCCAATCAAGGGACCAGAAGGAAATATTGAATATTTGGTTTATATTGAGAAAGACGAGAATCCAAAGAAGGAGGAGTCCGTTGATATTCATGGGGTAGTAGAGGCTGCCCATGGAAGTTTGGATAAATAGTTATGAAAAAGTTTGTAATTATCACGAATTTGTACAAGGATCCAGAACTTAAAATCTCAAATCAAGTTGCAGAATATATTAAAGTAAAAGGTGGGGAAGCGATTAATCTATTGCAGTTTACTCCAGAGGTAGAGCGCTTTGAGGAACTTGACTTTAGTAAAATTCCTGAAGATACAGAATGTATTGTTGTATTAGGTGGCGATGGAACGATGATTCGTGTTGTACGAAGAACACGAAGATTGGATATTCCTGTTATCGGTATCAATTTGGGTACATTGGGGTATCTGTGTGAATTAGATAAGGAAAATGTTTTCTATGCGATAGATAGATTGCTGGAAGATAAATATACCATTGAGCAACGACTCATGATAAAGGGTTATCGTAAGGGGGAAGAACGTGGACGCACTGCATTAAATGATATTGTAGTTCATCCTACGGGGGTTTTGGCAATTCTCCGTCTCAATGTATATGTAAATGGTGAATTTTTAACAACCTATGATGGAGATGGTGTGATTATTTCAACGCCGACAGGATCAACGGGGTATAACTTATCAGCAGGTGGTCCTATCGTTGAACCAGGTGCAAGTATTCTAGCATTAACACCTATCAATGCTCACAGTTTGAATTCAAAAGGAATTATCCTAAGAGCGGATGATGTGATTGAGGTGGAACTCGTTCCACGTCGTAGTAATAAAGAAGATACTGCACATATTAGTTGTGATGGTGATTATTTCGCGACAATTGTTGCTGGTGAGCGTTTTGTTATAGAACGTGCATTGCATACGATTAAGATTTGCAAGGTGAATAAGCAGAGCTTCTTGGAAATTATGCGCAAGAAAATGAAATAGGATATCTAGGAGATAGAATGAAAACAAAAAGACAATCCAGGATTTTGGAATTGATTCGTAATAATGATATAGAAACGCAGGAAGAATTGCAGGCACATTTGGTTCAGGCGGGATTCGCTGTGACACAGGCGACGGTATCGCGAGATATTCGTGATATGAAGCTTACAAAGATTTCTACCAACAATGGAAAACAGAAATATGTGGCGTTAAGTGACAATGCAGAGGATTTGTCGGAAAAATATGTGCGTGTGTTAAAGGATGGATATGTGTCAATGGATATGGCACAGAACATTCTTGTAATAAAAACGGTTTCGGGTATGGCGGGGGCTGTATGTGCATCCATAGACGCCATGAATATCCATGAAATCGTAGGTTCAATTGCAGGTGATGATACCATCATGTGTGCAATTCGAACTACAGAGGATACTGTTGCTATTATGAAAAAAATTCGTAGAATTATAGAACAGTAAGAAAAAGGTCCATCGGACCTTTTTTGAATGTGTTTTTGGGGAGAACGAAAAGGAGTAATATGTTACAGAATTTACATGTGAAAAACCTGGCACTTATTGATGAAACTGAAGTGGAATTTTCTGAGGGACTCAATATTTTGACGGGTGAAACTGGGGCCGGTAAATCAATTATTATTGGCTCAATCAATTTAGCACTAGGACAGCGTGTTCCAAAGGAAATGTTAAAGGACAATGGCGAACCAGCCCTTGTAGAATTGATTTTCTCGGTGGATGACGAAAAGGTGCGCACAAAGCTGGAAGAACTTGATATTGAGGCAGAGGATGATATGGTGATATTAACCCGTAAAATATCTTCTGGAAAAGCGGTTGCCCGCATTAATGGGGAAGCGGTATCGGCTTCTGTATTAAAGGACGTGGCATCGTTGCTTATTGATATTCATGGGCAGCATGAGCATCAATCCCTTTTGTCAAAGAAAATGCATCTGGATATTTTGGATGTTTATGCAAAAGCGGAAATCCAGTCAAAGAAAGAAGCACTTGCTACGATTTTTGCGGAATATAAAAAATGTAAGGCGGAGTGGCAAGCTTCCAACCTGGATGGAGAGGAACGTGCGAGAGAGCTGTCTTTTTTAGAATTTGAAATTCAGGAGATTGAGGAAGCGGCTTTGAAGGCTGGCGAGGATGAAGAACTTGAGGAACAATTTAAGCGTTTTTCAAACGGAAGAAAGATTATGGAAGCAGTTGGATATGCAAAGGAAGCCGTGGACGGACAGGGCGAAAGTGCTTCGGAACTCATCGGACGAGCACTTCGTGAGATTTCCTCGGTATCTGTTTACGACAAACAGGTGGCAGATTTGGAGAGTCAGCTTATTGAAATCGAGAACCTCATGCATGATTTCAATCATGAATTGGCAAGCTACATATCAGAGGCTGATTTTGATGAAGAAACTTTTTACCAGATAGAGAAACGTCTGGACGTTATCAATCATATGAAATCAAAATATGGCAATTCTATTGAAATGATTCTTCAGGTTTACGAAAAAAAATGTGCAAGAGTTGCAGTATTAAATGATTATGATGAATATCTGCATAAGCTTGAAGTAGAGCTAAAGGATAAAGAGAAGAAAGTACAGATTCTTTGTGAGGAAATCTCTGCAATCCGAAAGAAGTATGCGTTGACGCTTTGTGAGTCAATTACACAGGCATTGCAGGATTTAAATTTCTTGGATGTGGTTTTCACCATGGAATTTGGTGAAAATACTGCTTATACAACAAACGGATATGATGAGCCAGAATTTATGATTTCTACCAATCCAGGAGAACCAGTAAAGCCACTGGGTAAGGTTGCTTCCGGCGGTGAATTGTCGCGAATCATGTTGGCAATTAAAACGGTTATGGCAGATGCAAATGAGATAGATACTTTGATTTTTGATGAAATCGATAGTGGTATCAGTGGTCGTACCGCACAGATGGTTGCAGAAAAGATGAATGTATTGGGACGTGGTTCGCAGATTATCTGTATTACACATCTTCCTCAGATTGCAGCGATGGCGGATGCACATTATTTAATCGAAAAGAAGACGGAAAATAATGCAACACATTCCAATATTTTAAAATTAAATAACGAAGAAAGTATTCATGAACTGGCACGTATGCTGGGTGGGGTGGAAATCACTGACGCAGTAGTTAAAAATGCTCAGGAAATGAAAGAATTGGCGAGAATGAAAAAATAACGTGTTCCGCATACTAGCCTTTGTAAAGGAGAGATAGTATGCGGAATTTTTATTGTAAAATAGTAAAAAGTATGTCGTGGATATATGTTTGTTTTTTCATTCTTTTGTCCTATCGATTAACTTATAATGAATTTTATAGTCAGATTCATGAGGAGGTAGAAACGAGCAATGAAAATGAAGGACTCGTATATCCGATAGGACAAATTGTGGGGATTTACACCGAGTGTAAGGGTGTGTTTGTAATAGATACCTGTGAAATTGAAACGGATAAGGGAACGTTTGTGAATCCTTCGAAAGGAATTTTGCAAACCGGTGATTATATTCTGTCGGTAAATGATATAGAGCTGAAGGAAAAAGAGGATTTGACTGACGCTATTGAAGACTGCAATGGGGAGAGTTTGAAGCTTTTGGTAGCTCGTGGAGCTAATACCTTTACTGAGTGGGTTGCTCCAGTGTTAAGCAAAAGTGGAAAATATATGTTGGGACTATGGATAAAGGATGATTTGGCGGGGGTTGGAACGATATGTTATGTTGCAGAGGATGGAGATTTTGCAGCATTGGGGCATGGAATGGGGGATGGTGAGACAAAAGAACTCTTATCGGTAAAAGGTGGAGACATCTATATTTCAAAATTAATTGGAATTGAAAAAGGAGAAAAAGGTAATCCGGGGGAGGTAAAAGGGGTCATATACTATGGAGTTACAAACCATTTGGGAGAGCTGGATACAAATAGCGGAGAAGGGATATATGGCACTTTGGATGAAGATGATTTTGAGCAGTATAAAAGGGCTATTAACGCTTGTGAAATAGGGAATCGGCAGGATATCGAAGTTGGAGTGGCACAGATTATATCTGATGTTTCGGGGGAACGTGAGGTCTATGATATAGAAATAAAATATGTGGATTATTTGGCAACAAATTCAAATAAGGGGCTGCACATAGAGGTTACGGATGCAGATCTTTTGGAGTTGACAGGTGGAATTGTACAGGGAATGTCTGGTAGCCCAATAATTCAGAATGGAAAATTAATTGGAGCAGTTACACATGTGCTTATTAATGATCCAACCAAAGGGTATGGAATTTTTATAGATGAGATGAAAAGAAATGAATAATAGCAGACCAATAAGTGCCTGCTATTTACCTAACTCCCAAAAAGCAATTGCACTAGCTGCAGCTACATTGAGAGAATCTACCCCATGTGCCATTGGAATTTTTACAGTGTAGTCGCAAGTAGCTAAGGTAGAATCCTGCAATCCTTCCCCTTCAGTACCTAGAATAATAGCTAATTTTTCCTCGGTAGCAAGGCGAGAGTCATCAATTGAAATGGAATCATCACGAAGTGCAAATGCCACGGTTTTAAAACCGTGGTTTTTTAATTCAGTGACATAACTGATTTTCATATTCTCGGAAGGTCCATTTTCAAAGAAGGTCCATGGAGCCTGGAACACTGTGCCCATACTAACTCTGGCAGCACGACGATATAAAGGGTTGCTACACGCTGGTGTAAGTAAAATAGCATCCATATTTAAAGCTGCCGCAGAGCGGAAGATAGCTCCCACATTAGTTGGATTTACGACATCCTCCATAACAGCTATACGGCGAGCATCTTTTAAAATTTCAGCGACAGATGGAAGTTCATTTCGTTTCATACAGCAGAGCATGCCACGAGTGAGGTTAAAGCCTGTTAGTTGGGAAAGGGTGGCATAGTCTGCGGTGTATACAGGGAGTTCATCTATTGTTGGACATTCAAATATCTTATCGCAACAGTCTATAATCTCTAAAACTTCACCTTTTAATTCTTTTTCTTCCACTAAAATAGAAACGGGCATATAACCAGCATCTAAGGCACGTAGAATGACCTTTGGACTTTCACAAATGAACAATCCTAAGCCAGGCTCATTGTAGCGAAGAAGCTGAACCTCAGAAAGTCTAGCATATACATCTAATTCGGGAATGTTTAAGTCAGTGATTTTTATGATGTTGGACATGAGAGTCTCCTTGTATTTGTATTTCTTAGTTTATTTATTAATCATAGCATAGGAAAAGAATGAGGGGAAGAAAAAAACTATTTAGAAATTTTTCTAAATACCTATTGACAATAAAAGCTATTTAGAATATTATCTAATTAGAAAATTTTCTAAATAGAATTATTTGTTAAAAACAAGAGAGGTGAGTGCATATGTCTTTTGCGGAAACATTCAAAGCACTGTCTGACCCAGTTCGAAGAGATATTTTACAGTTATTAAAAAGTGGGCCTATGTCAGCCGGAGATATTGGAAGTCATTTTGATATGACGGGTGCGACAGTTTCGTATCATTTAAAGATACTTAAAAAAGCAGATTTAATCTGGGAAAAGAAAGAAAAAAATTTTATTTTTTATGAATTGAACACATCTGTATTAGAAGAGATTATGTTGTGGATTTCAGATTTGAAGGGAGAGAGTGACAGTGATAAAGAAGAATCTTAAAACAATGATTATTACAAGTATTATTATATTAGCACCAATTGTAGTTGGACTTTTGATGTGGGATCAGTTACCAACAGAGATGGCAACTCATTTTGGTGAAAATGGTGAACCAAATGGTTGGTCTTCAAAAGAATTTGCAGTGTTTGGTCTACCATTATTTTTGTTAGCGGTACATTGGTTCTGTGCGTTCTTTACAGGGGTTGATCCTAAGAAGGAAAATATTTCGAATAAAATGATGACATTAGTGTTATGGATTTGTCCAGTAGTTTCTATTTTTGGATGTGGAAGTACATATATGTATGCAATGGATAATTCTATTAATACGACTGCAATGGGAATACTATTAGTAGGATGTGTGTTTTTAGTAATAGGAAATTATATGCCTAAAATGAAGCAGAGCTATACGCTTGGAATCAAACTTCCTTGGACGCTAAATAGTGAAGAAAACTGGAATCGTACCCATCGTTTTGCTGGAGGTATATGGATGGCAGCCGGTGTTTTTGTAATCATCGGTGGATTTGCTGAACTATTTTGGATAGTATTTGCTGCACTTTTTGTAGCAGTATTGCTTCCTACCGTATATTCGTTCATGCTATATAAAAAAGGGGTATAAATATGACAAAGTACTGCAGAAAAATTTGCAAATTAATTATGTAGTAAAAGTTGAAGGACACTCTCAATTATGAGAGTGTCTTTTATTGTGAAATTTTCTGTATAATTATAAATATAACAGTTGCTTTAATATATAAGTTGTTGGTATGATGAAAAGAACAGTTAGATGTGAAAAAGGGGCATAACTATTCTATGGAAAAAGAAATTCTGCAACAGGAACTTAAACACTTAGAAGAAGTAAAAGAACATATAAAAGAACAGCTTTTGGAGGAAACCGAAAGTCGTGATGCACAGCAGGATGAGTTGATTCAGAAACGTCGTGAAATGTGGGAGGAGTGTGCCCATGGAGTGAATGATTTTGATGATATCGTTAGTATGAATGCTTATGATGAGACCGTGCGTGAGAAGTACGGGCATTTCGTGCGAAAAGAGGAAGCTGTTCGCCAGTTATCTTATTTAAAAGATACCCCTTATTTTGGTCGTATTGATTTTCTAGAAGCAGGGGAACGATTTGCAGAAGAAATCTATATTGGACGATATGGTTTCCGTAATAAAAAGACGCGTGAATATGAGGTGTATGACTGGCGTACGCCGATTGCTTCCATGTTTTATGATAGTGGAATCGGTGAGACAGCATACCAGTGTCCAGCAGGTGAGATTTATGGAGAATTGACCTGCAAACGCCAATATAAGATAGAGAATGGCGAGCTTAAGTATTGTTATGATACGAATGTAGCTGTACAAGATGATGTGTTAGAAGAAGTATTGGCAGAGAATACAGATAAAGTGCTTCGCGTTATCATTGATACGATTACAAGAGAGCAGAACCAGGCAATTCGCCAGCCGCATGCGTTGAATATGCTTGTTACAGGGCCTGCGGGGAGTGGTAAAACAAGTGTAGGGATGCATCGTTTGGCATATTTGCTATATCATAATCGTGAAAACTTAAGTTCAGAGAAAATCGTCGTATTATCACGAAATCAGATTTTTTCTTCCTATGTGTCGGAAATTCTTCCAGAGCTTGGGGAGAAAAATGTAAATGATGTGATGTTTGATTCGCTTGTAATTCGCGGGATTTCGAAGGAATTTAAGAAACGCGATTATTATGAACAGGTCGAGTATTTGTTAAAACATAAAGATGGTGGTTTGCGAAAAGAGGCCATTGCCCTTAAGTATTCTGAAGATTTTATTATCTATTTGAAAGAGAATGTTGACCTTTATCGAGAGAAACAAACCGATTTTGAAACAGTGCTAGGTTTTTATCTATATCTTTTAAAGAGGTATACAAAGGATGGGGCACCAGAGATTTATCATTATACGAAAAATCAGGTTCATCGTGGAAAAATCTACTACGAAGATATGTTGGTTGTTAGTTTTATCCGCATATTACTTGGGGCTATTAAACCAATGTCAGAGATTAGCCATGTCGTAGTAGATGAAGCACAGGATTATAATTTACTTCAACTAACAATTATTCGTACATTGTATCCGAAAGCACATTTTACGATTCTAGCGGATGCTAATCAGTCAATTCATCCATTGACTTCAACCACAGATATGGAGAAAATGGCGGAACTTTTCAGTACACAGATAGGGATTAAAAGAATAGAGCTTAGCAAGAGCTATCGTTCTACTGCACAAATCAACGAATTTGCTTTTGCTATCATCGGTATCCACAATCCAGACCTTTATGTAGAGAGAGATGGTAAAACTCCTGAGGTTCGTGTTTGTAAGAATCGTAAGCAGGAAGTTATGAAACTCTTGCAAGAAATTCCAGCGGATAAATCCGTAGCAATTTTGACAGCGGATTTAGATGGTGCACGTTACGTACAGCAAAAACTAGGAGCGTATGTAGAAAAGACAGAGAAACCAATTCAGTATCTTTTACAAGCAAACCAATACCTTGAGGAAAAAATCGTAGCTATGCCGATTATGTTGGCAAAAGGTTTAGAATTTGATGTGGTTATCGTGTGGGATGACAGAGATGAGGAATATTGGCAAGAAAATAAAAATCTGAAATATCTTATGTGTACAAGAGCATTACATGAACTGTATTTTGTGAAAGAAGATAATTAGTAAATTAGGACAGATAACATGGTGTTATCTGTCTTTTTTGATTAAATAGGTGTTGACTCTCACGTAACGTTATAGTTTATACTGGAATTAACACGAAAGGAGGTTGCTATGAAAACAGTAAATGAAGTCAGTAAATTATCGGGAATTAGTGTGCGCACACTACATCATTATGATGAAATTGGATTGTTGAGGCCAACAAGTACCACCGAAGCGGGATATCGCTTATACGACGATACTGCCTTAGAACGTTTGCAGCATATTTTACTGTTTAAAGAGTTGCAGTTTTCGCTGAAGGATATTAAAGAGATTCTAGATAGTCCGGGTTTTGATAGAAATAAGGCTTTAGAACAGCAGATAGAGCTTTTAACACTTAAAAAGGAACATTTGGAAAATCTGATATTGTTTGCTCGTGGAATAAAAATGTTAGGAGTGCGATATATGGGAGATTTTAGTGCATTTGATACGAAAAAAATGGATGAGTATGCTGCAAGAGCAAAGGAGTCTTGGGGTAAAACGGAGGCATATAAAGAGTTTGAAGAAAAGCAAAAGGAATGGACAGAAGAAACTGAAAAGAATATGGAAGTGGAAGTCATGTCCCTGTTTAAAGAATTTGGTAAAATGAAAGATATGGATCCTGCTGAGAAATGTGTTCAAGCGCAGGTAAAGAAACTTCAAGAATTTTTTACTGAGCATTTCTATAACTGTACTCCGCAGATTTTAAGCGGACTTGGACGTATGTATGCTGGCGGTGGCGAATTTACCGAAAGTATTGATAGTGTTGGCGGTAAAGGTACTGCGGAGTTTACACATCAGGCAATTGAGATTTATTGTGGCAGATAATTAGCATAAGAGATTAAAACGGCGTAAACAATATGATTTGAATACGCCGTTTATTTACTTATTTATTATTTTTAGATAGATGTAAGAATTTTTTGATTTTTGCCACACGTTCTCTTGAAATTAGCATATTAACAGCGATACCAATGACTACACCAATTGCAGTATCAAAAATACGGTTCAGTGGATAGCTGATATAAGCATCCACAGGTGTGTTAAACAGGACAATACAAAGCACAACACCAGCTGGCTGGATAGCACCAGGAATGACGAAAAGCTGGCACACAAGCACAAGTAAAATTATGCCAACAAACAATAATTCAAACAGCATAATACGGAAATTGCTGGTTGGTTCTGGATAGTATTGTACGTAAATGAAAAACAGTCCCATACCGATCAAACCGCCGATAATTGTACCGAATAAACGGTTTCCACCACTACGCTTAGAATCTTTGAAATCGCTACCCATGCCGAAGATGGCGCCAATACAGGCAAAGGTTGGATTACGTTCAAAGAAGGCGTATAAAAAGGCACATAATGTGGCTGCAATAGCAGTCTTTATATTTCGCATTCCAACATGGAAACGAAAATGCTTTGCTGCTTTATGGTCCGATTTGCGAACATCTTCAATTTTCTCTAAGGCTTCATAATCTATATCTAAATCTAATTCATCATCTTCAAAGAAATTGTCATTTAATTTTTCCATAACTTCCTCCTAAAAAGTAAGTAATAAAATTGATGAAAATATTATACATGAATTTTGTGTCTAGGAAAAGATACCAAACTAGTGAATTTTTGCACAAAAAATGGTACAATGAACGGAAAATCTAAAGGAAATATCTGCATTTAGAGTAGATATTTGTAAGGAAAAGAAGTATAATATAGGATATTTATAAAGAGAATATGAAAAGGAGTTTAAAGACATGGGTAATTATTTGGAAACTGTCAATTCTTCTGCCTTTTATGTAATTGTAGCATTGGTATTGGCATTCGTAGTTGCAATGTGTGTGATTTTCCTTGTAAAAAGCTACAAGGCGGGGATTGCACTGGGTATGGATCCAAAGGATTTAAAGAAGGTTATGACATCAAGCGCGACCTTTACTTTACTTCCATCAATTAGTATTTTGTTAGGCGTTATTGCTTTAAGTGGTACACTAGGGGTTCCATTTTCATGGCTTCGCCTTTCTGTTATCGGTTCCTTACAGTATGAGCTTAACGTAGCCGAAATTGCAGCCACTGCATTCGGTTTAACGGGACTTCGTGTTGATCAGATGAGTATGGAAGCTTATTCGACAATTGCACTTGTTATGACAGCAGGAATTCTGGGCGGATTGTTTTGTAGTATTTTCTTCTTAAAGAAATATTTAGGAAAGCTTTCTAGCAAGCCAAAGAAAACAGAAACGGGAGAAAAGAAGCCTTCCTTTGGTGATCATGCTACTACAGCAATGTTCGTAGGTCTTTGTGCTGCGTACATTGGTTCTTATGTGGGTCGTATGATGCCAGGGGAGTATTTCGATATGATGCCACTCTTTACAGCAATCGTAGCTGCAATTGTAATGGCAGTGTTCGAATATTTGATTCAGAAAAAAGACATGAAGGTACTGGAAAACTTCAGTTTAGCAGCAAGTATGCTTGTAGCTATGGCAGCGGCAGTCGTATTCCAGTTATTCGTATAGGAGGTGTAAAACATGAACGTTCAGGATAAAGAAAAGTTTTTTGAAGAATTTAATAATGGTTTACATCGTCTTGGTAAATTTACCTTGATTGCAGGTATTATCATCCTTATGATAGTACCATTTGCATTTGGTATGATTAGTGGTGTAATGCCAGATTTAGGAGCATTTATAAGAGGTTTTGCAAACGTAGCAGTAGTATATTTCCCTGTATCAGTAGTAGAGTTTTTGGTTTATGCTCCAATGCTTGGTGCAGGCGGAAGTTATCTTGCATTTATCACGGGTAATGTTACCAATATGAAGATTCCTTGTGCGATGAACGCTAGAGATATCGCGAAGACAGAAGTTGGTACACCAGAAAACGAAATCGTATCTACTATTTCAGTTGCAGTGAGTGCGATTGTTACAACACTCGTTATTTTATTAGGTGTAGTACTTTTAGTACCACTTCAGCCAGTGTTGAATGCACCAGCATTACAGCCAGCTTTCAACAACGTAGTACCAGCGTTATTCGGTGCACTTGGGTTGAAATACTTTGCAAAGAGTCCAAAGATTGCAGTGATTCCTTTGGCTATCATGTGCTTACTTTGTATCTTTGTTCCATCAATGATTTCGCAGACAAGCATCCTTATGATTCCTAGTGGTGGTCTTGCCCTTGCAATCGGTTTTGTATTATTTAAAAAAGGAAAGTTAAAATAGACCAGACAAATGAGGAAAGGAATATAAGGAAATGTTAGGTTGGATTATTTTAGGTGCCGTAGTAGCTTTAGTCGCAATTGTATTGATTCGTACACTTACATTAAAACCTACTCCAGCAAAGACATTAAAGTTAGAATTTGAAAAGAGCGAACGTGCAACCAAGTATGGTCAGCAGTTGGCAAAGATGATTCAGGATGAAACCATTTCTAGTCGTTTTGGACAGGATATGGCTAAATTTGAAAAGTTTCACAAGACATTAGAAGAGCTTTTCCCAAATGTACATAGTACTTGTGAAAAACACAATATTGACGGAAGTCTTTTATACAAGTGGAAAGGTAAATCAGATAAGAATCCAATTCTCTTCATGAGTCATCAGGACGTGGTAGAAGCGACTGGGGAATGGGAACATGAACCATTCAGTGGAGATATCGATGAAGATGGCAATGTATGGGGTCGTGGTACAGTAGATACCAAGGGTAGTCTGTTCTGTATTTTTACAGCTTTAGAGGAGTTGATTGCAGATGGCTATCAGCCAGAATGTGATGTGTATATTGGAAGCAGCTGTACTGAAGAATGGAGCGGTGATGGTGCGCCAAAGACCGTTGAATTCCTTGAAAAACAGGGTGTAAAGCTTGCCCTTGTTATGGATGAAGGCGGTATGATTATTGAAGAACCAGTTGGCGGTGTAAAAGGTATCTATGGTATGGTAGGTGTCATTGAAAAAGGCTATGGAGACCTCAAATTTATCGCACGTAGTAATGGTGGACATGCTTCAGCACCAAAGAAGAATTCTCCATTGGTTCGCCTTGGAAAATTCATGCTGGATATTGAAAAGAACTATCCATTCCGTTCAGAATTCTCACCAGCAGTTATTGAAATGTTCACAAGAATGGCTCCAAATATGGATTTTGGTATGAAATTGATTTTTGCGAATATGTGGTTGTTTAAACCTTTATTGGTTAAATTACTTCCATCTATCAGTGCACCAGCAGGCGCTATGATTCGTACCACCTGTGCCTTTACGACAGCAAAGGGTTCCGATGGTCTGAATGTATTACCACAGGAAGCTTATGTAACAGCAAATATGCGTTTTATCCAGCATCAGCCAACACAGGAAAGTATTCAGATTATTACTGATATTGCTAAGAAGTATGATTTGGAAACAGAGGTTATCTATGCAGATGATCCATGTCCGGTAGTAAATTATCAAGGCAAGGCGTTCAAGCTGATTGAAGAAGTAGCTGCAGAGGTATATCCAGGACTGGGTGTTTCCCCTTATTGTATGACAGGTGGCACAGATGCGAAATACTATTCTAAGATTTGTGATAACTGTATACGTTTTGCTCCAATTTATATTAACGGACAGCAGTATGGTAGTATTCATGGTTTAAATGAAAATGTAAACCAGGGAGCGTTGCCAAAAGCGGTTGATTTTTATAAGACAGTTATTAAAAAAGCAAATTCTCGTTTGTAGAAAGATGTCTATATTTAGAGATTTGATGTCGTGAGGACAGGTTTTACCTGTCCTCTTTTTTGTTACGTAAAATCAAATTACATGTTGTTGATTGGAGTTGTTTGGATTATCGACATAGTTCGACAAATTGTGATTCCTACAATTTTCTATATTGGTTTTAGTCGATTTTTCGCGCCAGGAAAGGATTAGCGGAGGCTTTGATGAGCAAATTGAATGTCGCAATTGCGGATGATAATGAGAGAATTCTTCGATTATTGGGAGAAATTGTTTCGAAGGATGAGCAGCTACAAGTAGTTGGGACAGCAAAAGATGGCGAAGAAGCGTACAAAATGATAAAAGAAACAGAACCAGATGTAGTACTTTTAGATATTGTAATGCCGAAACTAGATGGATTAGGCGTATTAGACAGAGTAAATAATGATGATTCTATCCAAAAGCATCCATCCTTTGTGATGATCAGTGCGATTGGACAAGAACAGATTACAGAAGCCGCCTTTGCGAGAGGGGCGGATTATTTTATTATGAAGCCTTTTGATAATGAAATGGTATTAAACCGTATCAAAAACATTCGAAATGTAAGAAGTGTTTCTGAGACAAAAATGATTAATCCTTATGAAACCGTGAAGAAAGAGCAGGGAAAATCCTTAGAAGAGATTGTAACAGAGATTATACATGATGTTGGTGTACCAGCACATATAAAAGGGTATCAGTATCTAAGAGATGCAATTGTAATGTCTGTCTTGGATATGGATATGTTGAATTCTGTTACAAAAGTATTATATCCGGAGGTTGCTAAGAAATATAAGACGACACCAAGTCGAGTGGAGAGAGCAATTCGACATGCAATTGAAGTAGCCTGGAGTCGTGGAAAGGTGGACACAATTGAGGCGTTGTTTGGATACACTGTAAGTATCGGAAAAGGCAAGCCGACAAATTCTGAGTTCATAGCATTGATTACAGATAAAATTCGAATGAATCAGCAGTATAATTAAAAAAACTAGTCAATCCAATAAATATAGGGTATAATAAGAGAAATATAATGTATTGAATATAATTGGAGGGGCTATGAAACAAATATTAATGGTATCATCAGAAGCAGTACCATACATAAAAACTGGTGGATTAGCGGATGTTGTAGGTTCATTACCTAGATATGTAAATAAGGACGAATACGATGTTCGTGTTATGTTACCAAAGTATGCATGTATGGACGAGCGTTTTTTGGCGGACTTACAGTTTGTGTGTCATTTTTATGTAGACTTAAACTGGAGACGTCAGTATGCAGGAGTTTTTAAATCGGAATATCAGGGCGTTACCTATTATTTTGTAGATAACGAATACTATTTTGCGGGTAACAACCCATATAACAATATTTATGAGGATGTAGAGAAGTTTGCATTTTTTTCAAAAGCAGTGCTGTTGGCATTGCCATTGATTGATTTTTGTCCAGATGTGATTCATTGTAATGACTGGCAGACAGGATTGGTTCCAGTATTCTTGAAAACTGTTATGGGACAAGATCCATTCTATGCATCAATTAAGACAGTGTTTACGATTCATAATATGAAGTTCCAGGGACGCTGGATGGTAAAAGAGGTTATGGATATCACAGGTCTTCCAGCAGAAATATTTACGGCGGACAAGCTGGAGTCTTATGGTGAGGCGAATTACTTAAAGGGTGGCTGTGTATACGCCGATGCTATCTCTACAGTAAGTCCAAGCTATGCAATGGATATTGCAACACCAGAAGGTGGTGAAGGTCTGGCAGGTCTTATGTCTGCACGCAAGAATGATTTGTACGGTATTTTGAATGGTATCGACTATGATGACTTCAATCCAGAAACCGATCCAACCATGACAAGAAATTTTAATGTTATTACGGTTTCTGTTGAGAAGAAAGAAAATAAAGCTGCACTTCAGAGGATGATGGGACTTCCAGAAAAAGAAGACGCATTTTTGATTGGTATGGTCTCTCGTATGACAGATCAGAAGGGCTTTGATTTGGTCGCATATGCGATGGAAGAGATGTTATCTACGATGAATGTACAGTTTGTAGTATTAGGAACGGGAGAGTATCGTTTTGAGGAAATGTTTGGATATTTCCAGTCTAAATACCCAGATAAAATTAGTTCCTATATCGGCTATTCCGAGGAAAAGGCGCATCAGATTTATGCCTCTTGTGATGCATTTCTCATGCCATCTCTGTTTGAGCCATGTGGTCTGAGCCAGATGATGTCGATGAGATATGGTACAATTCCAATTGTTCGCGAAACTGGCGGTCTCAAGGACTCTGTAGATGCGTATAATGAGTATGAAAATACTGGTACAGGATTCTCCTTTAAGGAATACAATGCACATGATATGATGCATGTGATTCAGTACGCAAATGATGTATTTACCAATCACAAAGAGCAGTGGAATGGATTGGTTTCGCGTGCGATGACAACCGATTATTCATGGAATACATCCGCTCGTAAGTATGAGAATCTATATGACAGACTTATTTCAAAATAGAATAGGACTACATAAGAAACAGTTCCCCGATAGTATAGGACTATCGGGGACTTTTTATGGTTCATTCGGTTTGACTGGAATTTAATAAGTGATTTCTTTGGTATCTCTATGATAGAGATATACATGGTCGGAAAGGATTTCGATGTCTGGAAGAGATGTTTCATTGACTTCTTCAATCAATGGATTAAAGTTTTCTGAACTGTATTCCTCGCCAATATTTCCTTCAGGTATTACCAATACTTCATGAATACTGCTTGGAATAATCACGAGATTATCCTCGTAGATTTCCGCGATTTCTGCAAGCAGATTTGGATAAAACATGCAGGTGGCTCCATTTACTCTTAGATAATTGGTTAGAATACTGCCGTTTAGCTCTTCTAAAAAAGGGAGCGATTCATTGGTAATATGCTCATAGACATCATGCAGATTGTCCAGCCGGGGTGGCAGAATACGAGGTGTGTTTTCGAGTGCCAGCTCATATAAATTTTCTGTCGTAGTTTCCCAATTTTCTATGTGCTGATTATGAACCAGGATAGTTGCAAAATCCTTTTCAAAACCTCCCACTGCACATAAGAAGACGATTGCCAAATCATAGATTAAAATATGAGGTACACATTCCAACAGTTCCTGATTTTTTTCTGCGTGCACCAGCTTCATGACAATACGTTTCTGGGCTTTTTCAAAATCTGTGAAAACAGATATATCGAAATCTTTTTTTGGAAGTGTATCGTGATAGGTTTTTAAGATGTCCTCGTAAATATCTTCCATTGATACACCCTCTAAATATCTGTGATAATAGGGGTTCAAATAAATCGTAGGGGAAATATTTAAAAGTGGGTCAAGAACAACCAGTCCATCATAAATTGTTCCATTGTTTTTTAGAACGGGATATACATAGACAGTTTTTCCTAATACCTCATTGAGATGTTCTTTTACATTTTCTATAAATTTCTGATATCTCATGTATTTCATACAATCTCCTTTATATCAGAACTGTGACAGTGAAAATGCATATGAACTTTGTAAAAAGAAATCCACGAAGCCTAAGCCTCGTGGATAAGATAACAACTTTTGTTGTGTATTACAATATGTTTCTTGAATAATAAGAACTTATTCGACAGTTCGCGATTTTAGTTCTTGCCAAAGGTGATTTAAAAGTGCTGCTTTTTCATCATCAATGGATATAAATATCTCACACTTGGTCAAGGATTCCTTGGATGGAATGACCGCTTCGTTATTTCGAACCTCTTCATCTAAGGCTTCCACTACTGATGTAATAGGAGAAGCGTAGTAGACATATTCAAAGTTTGTCATTGCTGCATCATGCGAACATAGGAAGTCGATAAACTGTTTTGCCCCTTCTTCATTTTGGCAGGTCTTTGGAATAAACCAGGAGTCAATCCAAAGGTTGGAGCCTTCTTCTGGAATGGTATATGCCAGGTTTTCATTGAAGTCCATAGCGTATGCGGCTTCACCTGAATAGATAAGTGCCATGTGGGCATTTCCAGATATCATTTCATCACCGATTTCGTCTACAAAGTAGGCATAGACAATAGGAAACTGCTTGTCTAAAAGCTGTAAGGCTTCGCGAAGGTTAGACTCTGAGGTGTCGTTGATACCATAGCCGGAAAGCTTAAGGGCTGGGATAAATGCGTCTCGTACAGAGTTCATCATAATGATTTCGTTTTTGTGAGACTCATCCCACAGACAGTTCCAGCTGGAAACTTCTTCTTCGGTCACCTTGGTAGTGTCATACACAATACCCACCGTTCCATAGAAATAAGGAACCGTATAGGTGTTGTTTGGGTCATAGGACTGTGCAATTGTCAAAAGGTCTTTGTCGAGATTGTCATAGTTGGAGAGGGAAGCATAGTCCTGTTCCAAAACCTCGCCCTCACTAATGAGCTTTTGAATGATGTATTCCGAAGTGCAAATAACATCATAATCAATTGCACCAGCTTTGTATTTTGTATACATTTCTTCAGGACTTTCGTATTCCTCGTATTTGATGTCTATGCCGGTTTCAGTTTCAAACTGTTTGATTACACTTTCGTCAAGGTATTTACCATAGTTTAGGACAGTAAGTGTGTTTTCGGAACTCTCATTAGAGGTGCCGGTGTTTTCGTTGCCACAGGCAGACAAGGCGGATAATACAAAAGCAAAAATTAATCCAAATACAATGAGTTTTCGTTTCATTTTATACCCTTTCCATGGTGGTATCATTTTTTCTATTTGGTAGATAGTTTACCAATAATAACAGAATCAATACAGTAAAGAATAAAATCGTAGAGAGCGCATATAGCTCTGGTTGGATACCCTTACGCAGTTCTGTATAGAGCATAGTAGAGAGGGTGTTGACACCAGCACCTTTGGTAAAGTAAGTAATGCTGAAATCGTCTAGGGACATAGTAACTGCCATTAAGAAACCGGAAAATACACCGGAACGGATTTCAGGCCAGGTTACTTTATAAAAGGCATAGAGCGGAGAGGCTCCTAGGTCAAGTGCAGCCTCATAAGTTGCGCGGTTCGCTTGTTTTAGCTTTGGCAGGACATTTAGAATTACGTATGGAATACTAAATGTGATATGGGCTACCAAAACAGTTACAAAGCCTAAATCTACGAATTTTACAAATAAAAGCATCATTGAGATACCGGTTACAATATCCGCATTTAGCAAAGGGATATTGGTGGCACCTAAGTAAAAGGTACGGCTACGCTGCTTCATTGCACTGATACCAATAGCGGCGAGAGTTCCAATTATAGTAGAAACTACCGCAGAGATAACCGTGATTTGAAGGGTAGTAGCAAAAGCAGTCATGATGGTTTCGCTTTGGAAGCAACCAATGTACCACTTTAAGGTAAAGCCTCCCCATTCTACACGTGTACGTGAGTCATTGAAGGAGAGTACAATCAATACCAAAATAGGCAGATATAAGAAGAGAAATATAATCGCCATATAGACGTTGGATAGTGTTTTCTTTACCATACGGCCGTTCCCTCCCCATCTTTATCAAATATATTCATAATTGTCATGCTTACCATAACGAAAATCATAAGCACAAGCGACAAGCTGCTGCCGGCGTTCCACTGCATTCCCTGCATAAAGCTTTCCTCGATAACATTACCGATGAGCAGAACCTTTCCACCACCGAGCAGTTCGGATACTGCAAAGGAGGTCAGTGCAGGCACGAATACCATTACGACACCGCTGATGATACCAGAGAGTGTAAGTGGAATAATGATTTTGAAAAAGATAATAAAATCATTGGCTCCCAAATCATGTGCAGCCTCAATATAGTCTTTTTTAATACGAGCCATAGAGTTGTAGATTGGCAGAATCATAAATGGAAGATATTCATAAACCATACCAAATACAACTGCGGCAGGTGTGTTTAAAATCATAACCGGGTCCATATCAAAGGAGAGAAGGATGGTATTTAATACTCCGTTTTTGTTGAGCAGAAGCTTCCAGGCTAAAATACGAAGCAGGAAGTTCATCCACATTGGGAGCATGAAAATAAACACAATCAGGCTCTGATTTTTAATCTGTAAATTATTTAATATCATTGCCAATGGATAGGCAAGAAGCAGGCAGATTACTGTTGCAGCAAGGCCTAGCTCTAAGGATAGAATCATAGCCTGCATATTTACTGGAGTCGTGATATTGCTCAAGTACTCCAGAGTAAAACTGCCATTTTCATTGAAAAAGGCGTAGTACAGTATCATGGCTAAAGGAAGTACGATAAAACCGATTATCCAAACCAGATATGGACCAGCCAGAAGTTGGCGTCTAAGTTTATTCATCGATTTCTACAGCCTCCTCGTCACTTGATGCTGGTTTGTTCATAATCTGAATGTTAAATGGTGTCACCTTGATACCGACATGGCTGCCAACAGGAACAAGCTTGGTGGTGTGTACCAGCCATTCATAGCCGTTTGCCATAACATCAAGTTCGTAGTGTACACCCTTGAAGATAAGAGAGGTAACATCTCCCTCTAAGTATCCGTCGGCAGGGTCTACAAGTTCTACGTCTTCTGGACGGATTACCACGTCAACGGGTGTATTCTTTCCAAAACCTTTATCTACACAAGGCATTTTCACCCCAAGGATTTCAACAACCTCATCTTCAATAAAGGTTGCGTCAATAATATTGCTTTCACCGATAAAGTCTGCTACGAACGCGTTTTCAGGCTCGTTGTAAATCATCTCAGGGGTGCCAATCTGCTGGATGTAGCCCTGGTTCATAACTACGATGGTGTCAGACATGGTAAGCGCTTCTTCCTGGTCGTGAGTTACATATACGAAGGTGATACCAAGCTCTTCTTTTAGACGAATCAGTTCGTACTGCATGCTCTGGCGCATTTTGAGATCAAGAGCGCCCAATGGCTCGTCGAGAAGCAATACCTTTGGTTCATTTACAATCGCACGTGCGATAGCAATACGCTGCTGTTGACCGCCACTTAAGGAGTCAATCGAGCGATTTTCATATCCATCTAAGTTTACTAATTTCAATGCATATTTGATTTTATCGTTGATATATGCCTGTGGTTTTTTGCTAATTTTCAGACCGAAAGCGATATTTTCAGCAATTGTCATATGTGGGAAAAGAGAGTACTTTTGGAATACCGTGTTTAGCTTTCTTTCATTTGCAGGTAAATAAGTAATATCCTGGGAATCAAAGAAAATCTGTCCCTTATCAGGCATTTCAAAACCTCCTAAAAGGCGCAGGGTAGTAGTCTTGCCACAACCAGATGGGCCAAGGAGGGTTACAAATTCATTTTCTCTTACATATAAGTTGAATTCGTCCAAAACTAATTGTTTTCCGTAGGATTTTGATATATCTACAAAGTTGATTAACGCTTTTTTCATTTCGGTTACCTTTCTAAGTGAGATAGAATTGTACTTTTTCACAAGCTGTCTGCTAGAAGCTTGGTGGGTTTGAAACCCAAATTAAAATTGCATCCTTTTTCGATTTATTTTCGATAAAGTGGCGTTTGCCGGCTTTGAAATAAAAGGATTCGCCAGCCTTAACCGTATGGAACTTACCGCCATAGTTTACGCGAACACTACCTTTTATGACATATCCGAATTCCTCACCAGAGTGTGGCTGTAAAACCTCGGATACACCGCCTGGACGGAGGGTTAGTCGAACAGGCTCCATCGCATTTTTCTGTGCATTTGGAACGACCCATTCTACTAAAGACTTGCTGTCTTCATCATTTTTTTCAAAATAATCTGCTTCCTTGAAGACGATTTGTTCTGGTTCCTCATCTGCAAAGAACTCCGCAGGAGTCGTGCCAAGACACTGAATAATATCAAGCAATGTGCTGATAGATGGGGTGTTTTGATTTCGTTCCAGCTGGGAGATGAATCCCTTTGTTAGCTCTGAGCGGTCTGCCAATTCCTGCTGGGTAAGACCATACTGAATACGCAGCTCCTTCATACGATTTCCGATATCCAAATTTCTCGCCTCCAATTCGAAAAGTTTTTGTAATAATTGATTCAAAGTTTATTTTTAATGTGACAACTGTAAAAGTTGACTAAAAGTTTACAATTAATAAACAATATAATAGATTTTATACTATTTATGTGGAAAGTCAATACT
>X42_Goitered_Gazelle__coassemble_74_pt1 | contig 22070 bp, 22 predicted proteins | sample X42_Goitered_Gazelle__metabat2_low_PE_005 | metagenome-assembled genome bin X42_Goitered_Gazelle
TGCAAGCATGCTCGGCTACCAAAGCCTGTTTTTACTTTTCTCACTAGTTAACTAAATCGTTATATTATGCAAGAGCTGCTGTAATAATAGCCATTGCGTAAACTTCTTCTGCGTTACATCCACGAGATAAGTCGTTGATTGGAGCATTTAAGCCTAAAAGGATTGGGCCGTATGCATCAAATCCACCAAGTCTCTGTGCAATCTTGTAACCGATGTTACCAGCATTGATATCTGGAAATACAAATGTATTTGCCTGGCCTGCTACCTTACTGTCTGGACATTTTGTCTTAGCAACAGTTGGAGAAACTGCTGCGTCGAACTGTAATTCGCCATCGATAGCGAGTTCTGGATATCTTTCTTTTGCTTTATTAGCTGCTGAACGAACTTTATCAACTGCTTCACCTTTTCCTGAGCCAAGTGTTGAGTAGCTAAGGAATGCAACCTTTGGATCGATACCAAAGATTTCAGCACATTTTGCTGTTTCGCCAGCGATTTCTACTAATTCGTCATCTGTTGGGAATAAGTTAATAGCACAGTCACCCATTGCTAATAATTCATTTCCGCCGTTGCCATCTGGACGAGCCAAGATGAAGCAAGAAGATACGATAGAGTTGCCTGGTTTTGTTTTAATAAGCTGTAATGCTGGACGAACTGTATCAGCTGTAGAATAAGTTGCTCCACCGAGTAAACTTTCTGCTTTGCCCATTTTTACAAGCATTGTTCCGAAATAGTTAGAAGCTGATAATACTTTACGAGCTTCTTCTGGTGTAACACCTTTTTTCTTACGAAGTTCGCAGTACATATCAACCATTTCTTCAAATTCGTCATAGTTTGCTGGATCAATAATTTCTGCTCCTGTGATATCAAAGTTGCCAGCTGCTGCAGCTGCTTCGATTTCTGCTTTATCTCCAACTAAGATTGGAGTAAGAATGCCTTCTGCTAATAATTTTGCAGATGCTTCCAAGATACGTGGATCGCTACCTTCTGGAAAAACGATTTTTCTTGGATTTTCTTTTAAGATGTTAATCATTTTTGTAAACATAATATACACTTCTCCTTTTTGGTATTTATTTACTAGTTATCTTTCATTTTATACCTGTTTGCCTAGAAAAACAAGTTGTAATTATATACAAATTCTAATAAGTCAAAAAAGACTATCACAAAATAAATATGGGCTGGCACAAATTAATTTTGCACCAGCCCCTTCTTATTATATTTTTCTTACACTATCGCCTTCAATAAGGGAAAACGTAGTCTGTTCATGAACTGCATTTCCATCTCCGGCAATCTGATTTAGTAAAATGTCTACCACTCGCTCCGCAATCCGCTCATCCGGCTGTTTAATTGTCGTAAGTCGAGGTACAATATACTGACCTATTTCAATTCCATCAAAGCCTATCACAGATATATCCTCTGGCACACGCTTGCCTGCTTCGCAAATCGCACGAATTGCTCCCATGGCTGTAACATCCGACATCGCAAATACCGCCGTAAAATCCTCCGCCTTTTTTAAAAGTCGTTTCATTGCATAATAGCCACCCTCCATAGTGAAGTAGTCGCTCTCATAGTATTTATCTGCATCGAATTTCATGCCATTTTCTGCAAATGCTGCAAGACACCCCTCATATCGTGCCTTTGCTGGAGTCGAATGAATCATTTCACCACCCAATACTCCTATTTTTTTATGACCTAAAGCAATCAAATATTCCACTGCTGTTTTCGCAGCATTTTCATCACTGATACACACACTGGACAGGTTGTCATATCCTAGACCTTCCGCAGAGTTTGTTACCAGTACACATGGCACGTCAACATACTCGAATTTCTCACGAAAGTTTTCCTTGTTACTTCCCAAAAAGAATATCCCTAGAGGCTTAATATCACGGCAAATCTGCATTGCCTGTTCTACCTCATGACCATCTTCGTTTATGTAGTAAACCATGCTAGTGTAGCCCTTTTTCTTGATAAGCCCTTGCAGGATTTCCACCAATCCTGCAAAGAGCATATTTTTATTTCCTTTAATAATAACAGCTACACTATCGTTATTCTGCTGTTTCAAAAATTTTGCATTGCTATTCAAACGAAACTGGTATTTGTCTACCACTTCCATAATACGCTTTCTTGCCTTTTCCGAAACCCCCGGCTGATCGTTTAAGACTCTTGAAACCGTTCCAACTGCGTATCCTGATTCTTTTGCAATATCCTTTATTGTCATAGAACCCTCTCCAGTTCTCTATACGCTTATCCTTTTACCGCACCAGCAGCAACACCCTTGATGATGTGCTTCTGTCCTAAGATGTATACGATAACAATTGGAATAACCGTAAGCATAATACATGCCATCATAGGTCCCATTTCTACTCGACCATAGCTTCCCTTGAAGTACTGAATCAGCATAGGAATCGTTCTGTATTCCTTGATATCGAGTACAAGAGTTGGTAACAAGTAGTCATTCCATACCCACATAGCTTCCAAAATAGCTACCGAAACCATGGTAGGCTTCAACATAGGAAGTACGATTAAGAAGAAAATCTGTATTGGATTACAGCCATCAATCATAGCCGCTTCCTCGATTTCCAATGGTATGGACTTCATAAATCCGGTAAACATAAATACCGCCAAACCAGCACCAAAGCCTAAATAAATAATCCAAATATTCCATGGTGTGTTTAAATCTAATTTATCTGCTGTTGATGAAAGTGTAAACATTACCATCTGGAATGGTACTACCATAGAGAATGCAAATAAGAAATACAATAATTTTGCATACCAAGCCTGCACTCTGGTAATAAACCATGCACACATAGAGCAGAATAATAAAATCGCTGCTACAGATGATACTGTAATAAACAAGCTGTAAATGAAACTATTGAAGAAACCTTTGGAATCCAATGCATTGATGTAATGTTCTAATCCCACAAAAGTTTCTGCCGTAGGCAATTCAAATACTGTATTTGTCTGGATGGCTCTCTCTGCTTTAATCGAGTTGATTAAAATCATAAAGATTGGATACATCCATGCTACCGAACAAATTGCGAGGAATCCCATGAGTATATAATCAACAATTTTACCTGTTTTTTTCATATTAACTCTGCACCTCCTTCTTACGTGTAGCATTCAGCTGGAGCATCGAAATCGTGACTACTAAAACACAGAAAATTACCGCTTTCGCCTGTCCAAAGCCCTTCCACTGTGCACCTGCACGTCCATAGAAGGTCTGATAGATGTTGAGTGCCAACATTTCTGTTTCTTGATATGGCTCGCCGCCAGTCAAAGCTAAGTTCTGGTCAAACAACTTGAAAGAGTTTGTAAGTGTAAGGAAAACACAAACAGTGATAGAGGACATAACCATAGGCAGCTTAACCTTAATCAATGTCTGCCATGCATTTGCTCCATCTACTCTAGCGGCTTCGATAACGTCCTCTGGAATATTCTGAATACCTGCGATATAGATAATCATCATGTAACCAATCTGCTGCCAGCACATTAGGATAATCAGTCCCCAGTATCCTGCCTCTGAGTTCAAAGCAAGAAGCGGAGCTTCTACCAAAGATAATACACAGTTAATCAGAATCTGCCAGATATACCCCAGTACGATACCACCAATTAAGTTTGGTAAAAAGAATACCGTACGGAAAATGTTCGTTCCCTTTAATCCTCTTGTTAAAAATAACGCTAATGCAAATGCAATCACATTAATCGAAACAACGGATACTACTGCAAACTTTACAGTAAACCAAAATGCAGCCAAAAACTCTGCATCCTGAAAAATAGCAATATAGTTTTCAAGTCCTGTAAATGTAGCCTTATCAATCGTGATAAATTGGCAAAAAGACAAATAAAGCCCTTGGATAAAAGGCCAGATAAAACCAATAGCAAAGGCTACAAATGTAGGAAGCGCAAAAACTACTCCATATTTTTTTAACGCTTTTTCCATAAATCCCTCCTGTACTTTTTACTTTATAAGGAAAACTATAAAGTAAAAACAGGACAGGCAGGAATCTGCCTGTCCTGAGATTTCACATCATACTATCTCAAAATAATACGATTATTTTGAAGCAGCTGCTTCTTTAGCCCATCCATCTACGAACGCTTTAACTACTGCATCCCATTTAGCATCTGTTGGGTCTGCTGCATAAGCTGTTAAAGCGGTTCCTACGTCATTTTTCCAAATTTCTGAAGGCATTGTTGTGAAGTTCCAAGATACTGGAGTCTTTCCAGCTGCTGTCATTTCTGCGTCAACCTTAACGAAAATGTTGCTAGATTCTGCAGCTTTCTTGAATGGGATTACAAAGCCCATATCTTCTGCCATAGCTTTTGTTCCTTTTTCAGATGTTACACACCAGTTGATGAAATCTAATGTAGCCTGAATGTCGTCTTCGCTAGCATTTTTGTTTACACACCAGTAGTTTTCTGTACCTGTACATAAGCCCTGGTTAGCTTCATCGCCAAGACCAACATAGATAGGAATCATTGTAAGATCTTCTTCTTTCATTCCACCGTTTGTTACAAGGTCAGCATAAGCCCAAGAACCATTCTGATAGAATACTGCTTTGCCTTCTGTCATTTCAGCAACAGCATCAGCACCTGTTTTAGCTGATAAGTCTTTACCTTCACATGTTGCATTGTTGATATAAAGATCCCACATTGCACGGTAGTTATCAAGGTATGTTCCCTTAATAGCATCTGTTGTGTTAATACCGTCTTCCTGATATTCGAAGTAGATTGGTAAGTTTGCTAAGTGAGTTTTGAATCTCCAATCAGATGAGCTGTCCATACCAGCTGAAGAGAATGCTGCAAATCCAAGTTCATCTTTACGAGCTGTGATATCTTCTGCAACTTCTTTTAATTTTGCAAATGAGTTGATGTCTTCTACTTTGTATCCAGCTTCTGCAAGTAATGTTTTGTTTACGATGATACCATAAGATTCGATAACGTATCCGATACCAGCAACTTCTTCGCCATTCTTTAATGCGAATGCATCATTTGTTAATTCGCCAAGGATAGCTGAACCAGAAAGGTCATAGCAGTAATCTTTCCAGTTAGCAAGACCTACAGGTCCGTTTACCTGGAATAATGTAGGTGCTTCTTCTTTTGCGATTTCAGCCATAAGTGTTGTTTCATATGTACCTTCAGCTGCAGTTACAACCTTAACTTCTACACCAGTTTCTTCTGTGTACTCTTTAGCGAGTGCTTCCCAAGCATCTCCCTGTTCTGGTTTGAAGTTTAAGTAGTATACAGAACCCTTAGAAGAATCTGCTTTTCCACCAGCTTCTGTACCGTCTGAGTTTCCGCCACCACAGCCAGCTAACATTGAAATAGCCATAACTGCGATAAGACCGAGTGAGAGTAATCTCTTTTTCATAGTTTTGTTTCCTCCTTCTTTTTTGGAAACGTTTCCAATTTTATCCAAATAATTTCTCAGAGACTCTCTTAAGTACCCTGAGACCTTATTTGAAACATTTTTGAAACGTTTCAATTTATATATTTACTATACTCTCATTTGTCATTTTTGGCAATTTGTGAATATATTCAAATTTTCACTTGTATACATGTGCATTTTTTACTAAAATAGAATACACATAAAATTACATATAATAGGAAATAAAAATGCACATGAAAAAACAATCATTAAAAGGAACTCTACTTCTTCTAATTGCCTCTGTCATTTGGGGAACCGCATTTGTTGCACAGAGCATGGGGACTAATTACCTAAATGCTTTTGCTTTTAATAGCCTTCGCAATTTCATCGGCGTATTTGCGCTCATCCCAGTGCTATTATGGCAAATCTGCACAGAAAACAGGAATATGAACTGCGTTCACAGCAAGAGTATCGGTGATTTTGCACACAACCTACAGAACATCTTCTCTCGTGACCTGCTATTAGGCGGACTCATCTGTGGTACAGCACTTTGTCTTGCTTCGAATTTTCAGCAATTAGGCATTGAATCTTCTACCGTAGGTAAATCTGCTTTTATCACCACACTATATATCATTCTCGTTCCATTATTAGGGTTATTCTTTAAAAAGAAACTCCCCTTACAAATATGGATTGGAGTCATACTTGCGATGATTGGATTATATCTGCTTTGCATGAAAGACGAAGCCTTCGTATTAACCATCGGTGATATCTATCTGCTTTTATGTGCATTTTTCTTCACAATACAGATTACAGCAGTCGATTACTTTGCACCAAAAGTAAACTGTGTAGCACTTAGCATGATGCAATTTCTGGTAACCGCGATCGAATCTGGAATTGGCATGCTTTTTACCGGACTTCCTTCCTTGGAAAACATCCAAGGTGCTATGATTCCATTACTCTATGCCGGTGTGCTTTCTAGTGGAATCGCATATACTTTTCAGATTATCGGTCAAAAACACCTTGCACCTACGGTGGCCTCTCTACTAATGAGTTTAGAATCCGTATTTGCTACCTTGGCAGGATGGATAATACTAAATGAAATCCTCTCGACCAAAGAATTAATCGGATGCGGGCTTGTATTTACCGCAGTCATCCTTACACAATTACCAACAAAAAATCCGAAGCCGACGAAATAATCGCCGGCTTCTCTTTCTCTCTTGTATATTCACAGAAATATGTTATTCAAAAATCATTCTCATTATCTGCTCATATCCATCACCCTTTGTGTTATTAATTACATAATCGCAAATCTCTCGATTTCGTTTCTCCGCATCAATAGAAAGCAGACGCAGTGTCTTTTCTTCTGTCGTATAATCCTCTTCTATAATATCTTTGATTAAATCTTCCTTATCCTTATTGATATAGATAATAGCGGTTGGGAAATGGCGCTTCATCGCGATAGCACCGCACATATCCAGCGGCATAACAGCAAAATGTCCGCGGTCAAGAACCGCCTGGATGTCCTCCTTTTTCGTTCCGTACTGGATACCTGCATAACGCGTCTTCTCGAAGAAGTTTTGCTTTGCAAATTCCTCCTCTGTTAGGTAATTATGCTTGTTTGACGGCTTCGTACAATAAGTAAGCGGACTTTCAAAACGCTCATCCTGACGAAGCTGCTTGGCAATACGGCTTTTTCCAGAACCTGATGGTCCTACCAAAGCAAGTACCGATGGCACCTTGACTTCCTGCTTCTTATGCATAGCTGCATTCATAATCTGCTTTACCATCCATACGAATTCACTCATATTGTTTACAGATAAAAGACCGGTCATCTTCCAATTCCATGGCTTGCGCATCAATACTGGATAAGTGGCTGGTGATTCGAGAACATTGTGAATCGCATCATCTAATATAATATCAAACTGCACCAGATTCTTAGCATTCCCCAAGATAATGTTCTCTGGTGGTAATTCTGGAAATGCTTCCAAAATTTGAGCTGCACGAATTCCCATAAACTGTGGATATACAGCTGTGATAAAGTATACATCTGCAATACCCATAAGCTGTCGAATCGCTTTCTTCGTTTTTTCTGGTACAATCTGTCTATGATATAGCTCCTCTGTCTGATAGAATTCTTTAATTACACTGGCACGTCCTGTATTCTCCCAACTATCAATCTCCTCCAATGTAAGAGGAGGATCAAACTGATATTTTTCATTTGCCATGGCAATTGCCTGACTATTAAATGGAGCGGTTACGTCATCCCAATCCAACCCAATTTTTGGTCTAAGCATATTCTAGCCCTCTCTTCAAAATCAATTTATCTAATCAAGTAATCCTTTTTCACAAATTCCGCGTACTAAAGTATCTTGACTCCATTTGCTTTAAGTTTAAACTGTGCCCCCAGCATATCTGCGGCACTGCGACACATCATCATACGACCTAAGAATATTTCAAAATATTCATACATAGTACAGATACTTTCATCAATCTGTAAATTCAAGGAAATCTCTTTCTTTTCCACATCAACCTTCAGATTTGAACCAGTAACTGCATAGTTCACACGGTCATGAATATCGAAAGCCGCAATTTCGTCACGCACACGATTGCGACGAACATCCGTCTTGTCTGCAATAATCAACGCCGCAGAAATCGCATCCATGGCACGTCCCGTGGACTCATCATGATTGCTAATTGCCGACACAATCGTGATTCTATCCTCTACGGAAAGATCATAACCCTTTAAAATCTCATTTGCCAATAAACCGCCATACTCTGCATGGCTCTTGCGATTGATAGCATTTCCAATATCATGCATAAAACCTGCGATTTTGGCAAGCTTCTGCTCATGCTCACCATATCCGAACTTGTCCAATATCATCGCTGCACGCTCCGCTACAAGTGCTGTATGGGCTTCCGAATGATCGGTAAAGCCTAACACATGCAGGTTCGCATTGCCGCGTTTAATCAGTGCAAGCACTTCCTCGTTTGATTTAATTTCTTCGTATGTCATTGAAACCTCCTAATCTTTTCGAAGCGATTGGTACACTGCTTCCGCAACCTTCGTTGCAATTTCAGATATTTGATTCACTTCTAAAAAGTATAAATCTTCTGCTGTTTCTTTTTTCTGTTTCACACGATAGGTTACATTGTTCAACTCTGAAAACAATGCAATTAATCTGCGATACTCTGTCTCTCTATCTAATATACTATAACCATATGCCGCCTGCTCTTTACCTGCAGTTGCGATAATCTGCATACAAAGGCGCAACTCTCCAGTTACATCGGACGCCTCCATCATAACGTCTGGACGTGCAGTTCTCACCTGCATAAAATACCGCATAGCACCTTCAATATCTTTTTTACGAAAATACTCTGCCAGCTGCTCTTTCAGCTCTCTCGTCTCTGCCTTTTCGCCAAGCATGCCAACCTTGCACTCAAATACTTTTAACCGTCGAACACGAACCCACACCAATAGCAAAAATTCTGAGATAAAGCCAAGCACACGCTTATGATAAGCATCCTCATCTGTGTCTAAATTAATACGCTTTTCTACCTCTGCAAAAATGGTAAACAACCATTCACAATACTCATCAAACAAAACCTTACTTGTAACGAACATATTTCCAAAATAGGTTTCATTCTCATGCACCAGACGAATAAACGTTTCGTAATATTCCGGATACAAATCCCGAATTACTTCTCCTGTACAATCTAGAGCCTCTATATTATGATTTGCTGAGAAACCATAATGATACGAATTATTTAATAACACTCTCTTAGTCGTTATCAAATCATAGTCTTTTAGCAAATTCTCATATTCCTGTTTCGTAAGTACCTTTTCCTGCTCATTAATCAAATATCGACGATAGTGGCAGGTACCAATGTAATCCACATCATGACAGTTCTTCCAGAGCCAGTAATGTCCAGTCAGCTCGCTATAATAACAATTCAAATGGGAAATATTCTCTCCTACATCATCCCCCGGATATCCAAAATCCTGGGCATTGACATGCCCTACATGCAAGGGCCGATATAGTGGGTCGGCTGGCACCTCAAATACCTTGTGGGTCATAGCATAAATTCGTAGTTTCATCCTCTGTTCCTAACACTTACATTAGTCAAATCAGGCGAAAAGTGTATACACTCTTCGCCCAATTGTAACTTACATTATTTTTTACACCAAACACGTGCTTCATATGGCGACAACTCGTGACAGATACTATTCTTGGATAGGTAAACAGCCTTATATCCTTCTGGCAAATATGCCTTGCGTTGTTTCTTTCCTAAGTTGCAGTCTACAATATATGTTGTCCCATTAAGCGTACGGCTATAAACAAATCTGTCTTTTTTCTTGTTGATTACTTCAAAATCACCATATACCAAAGCCTTGTCACTCTTACGAAGTGCGATAAGCTCCTTGTAGGTCTTTGTGATTTCCTCATTAATCTGCTGACGTAAGCCCTCACGCATATTTTCTGGATATTCATTCCATGGAAGCAAGATTCGCGTATGTTCACGAGTACCAGCATTGATAGTCTTTAGTATTTCCTCTTCCGATTTTCCTTTTTCACGAAGCTCTGCTACGAGTCCCTTTGCCTCTACGTCCGTAGGTTCGTCTGGACTGATAAACTCGTAATTTACAAGTCCCATCTCGTCCCCCTGGAAAATGAACGGTGTTCCTTTTAGCGTCAGCTGCATCACCGCGAGCAGTTTTTCAATGCTTTCCGTATACTGTGGGTCAAGACTAATCTTACTAACCATACGTGGATTGTCATGGTTATTGTAAAACAATGACATCCAACAGTTATTGCCATAATTTAACATCCAGTCAGTGATGTAATCTCTATAATAATTCAAGTCGTATTCATAATCATCCCAACGCACATGTCCTGGTGTTTCCAAGTTATCAAACGAGAACACCATATCCAGCTCTTTGCGTTCTTCTCCAGTCAAAAGCTGTGCCATCTTCATACCTACACCTGGAGTTTCGCCTACGGAGAAGGCTCCATGCAGGTCGAAGGCCTTCGTGCGTACTTCATTTAAGTATTTATGAAGATTTGGACCATAGTAATATTTCTCGATACCTGGATATCCCATGAGTGCACCTACGGTTTCATCTCCCTGTGGAAGACCTTCTTCTTTTGAAATGTAATTGATAACATCCATACGGAAGCCGTCAACACCCTTTTCCAACCACCAGTTAATCATCTCGATTAAATTTTCTCGAACCTTTGGATTGTCCCAGTTTAAATCCATCTGCTTTTTAGAAAACAGGTGAAGTGCGTATTTATCAATATCTTCGTAGTAATTCCAAGCTGGTCCTGAGAAAAAGCTGGTCCAATTGTTTGGATATTCTTTTCCACCATTTCCATCACGGAAGAAATAGTAATCGCCATACTCGCCATTTGGATCCTCCAAGGCTTTCTTGAACCACTCGTGTTCGTCAGAGGTGTGGTTGATTACCAAGTCCATAATCACCTTCATGCCTCTTGCATGTGTCTTTTCTAAGAGCTCATCAAAATCTTCCATCGTACCGAACTCGGTCATAATCTTGCGATAATCGCGGATATCATAACCATTGTCATCATTTGGCGAGTCATAGATTGGCGACATCCAAATCGCAGTTACACCCAAATCCTGTAAATAGTCTAACTTCTCGATAATACCACGTAGGTCACCAATACCATCACCATTGGTATCATAGAAGCTTCTAGGATAAATCTGATAGATAACCGCTTCCTTCCACCAAGTCTCTTTTACTGGCTCTTTGCTTATAAATGGTACATCCTTTTCGGTATTGATTAATCGGATAATTGCATCGAAGAACCCATCGCCAAGCTGTTTTCCAAGCACCTTTTCCAAGCCTTCCAACTTGATATTGGAAACGATTGGATTGGTTACCGCACCGGCTGGCACACCGAGCTGCAATAATACTTTATCTAATGCATCACGTCCCACTGGAGTATTATACAACTCTCCAATTTTGGACTGTTTTGTTAATTCTGCCATTGCAAAATCTCCCCTCTTTTTCATTCTCGTGTTCTTTTCACATCTACTCTTCTTTAATTATGCTTCTCTTCTTGCTTCAAGCTCCTTACAGATACGTTCGTATTCTGCTTCGTCAAGCTTGTAATGCTTCTGATATAAAGCATTTGCCAAAATCATCAACGCATATGGAACTACTACCATGAGAATCAAAAGTCCCAATGTCTGTGACTGGTCTACCCCCTGAAGCACGCCACTGATAGCATCTAACTTTTCTACATCTGTGATAGTACCAGCCGCTGCTGCACTTTCCAAATCAGAAATCTGATTGGTATAATTGGTTACACCAAAAATCATATATGTAATCGTCGTCATCATAACAACAAGTGCAGAACTCATCTTTGTCACCAGTGGACGAACCGATGCAATAATTGCTTCATTACGTTCCCCTGTTTTGTACTCATTATACTCAACAGTATTGATGATAGAAATCATCATAATAAGGTAATAAGAATACAAACCAAAGTTTGAAACCATATAACCAACTGTCAGTAATAAGAAACCTGCTGCTGGAATAATTCTGGATAAAATCATCAGTACATAACCCACCGTTGAAATCACTATCATCATATTCATAAGAGGCTTACGATTGATTCTCTTTGAAATCGTTGGATAGAAAATCATAAGGAATGCTGTTGCTGCCACACCTACGGTAGAGAACAATGAATATAATCCACCTTCATATCCATACTGTAAATAAATATATGTAGAGCCAATTCCACCTAACACAAAGTTATTTCCAACCTGCTGAATTAAGAAAATCACAGTAATCCAACGAAGCTGGTCGTTGTGTTTTACTGCATTAATCATTTTCTTAAACACACCTTTTTCTGCCTGCTTTGGCTTTTCTGTTTCTCTATGCTCTTTTACCCCAAGAATTGTGAAGAGGAAGAACGCTGGCATCACAATACAAATACCAAGTGCTACTACGGTATATGCTGTACTTGCATTTCCTCCAATCGCTGTCGCACCAGTTGTAAACATAGGAATAATCATCGACGCCAAAGTTCCACCTACACCTGCAAACAGTGTTGCACGCGAAGTAAAGGCATCTCTTGCTCCTGCATCCGAGCTAAGCGCTGGCACGATACCCCAATAAGAAATATCATGCATGGTATATGCAATACTGTAACAGAAGTAGAATACACCAAACAAACCTACAAACGCCCAGCCCTTTAAATTAGTTGAAAACACCATAAATACTACGATACAGGAAAGCACTGTACCAATCACCATCCAAGGCTTGAATTTTCCCCATTTTGTATGTGTGTTTTCGATGATATTGCCCATGATAGGGTCATTTAATGCATCAAATACACGTGCAGCCACCATGATAGCAGTAATCGCAGCAAGCTGTGCCGCATCCAGTCCCTTTGTAAAAAGAATGTAGGTCAGCAAGAAATTTGTAACCAAACTATACATCATGTCACGGCCTACGGTTCCCAGTGGGAAAAACCATAGATTCTTTTTCAATGTCTTTTGTTCATCCATAGTAATAAACTCCTTTTTATTGTTTATTTTTAAGTTAACTCATATTATAACATAGACAAAGTCAAATTGCGAGATACGTGTGCTCCTTTCTACCATAAATAAAAATAATTTTTTTAAAAAAGTTGTTGACATTTGTCCTTGTACAAGTTATACTAATCAAGTCGCTGGTAAACAACGACACCTTGGGATCATAGCTCAGCTGGGAGAGCACCTGCCTTACAAGCAGGGGGTCACAGGTTCGAGCCCTGTTGGTCCCACTTAATTAAATAATATGGCGAGATAGCTCAGTTGGCTAGAGCATACGGTTCATACCCGTAGTGTCGAGGGTTCGAATCCCCCTCTCGCTACTAACGAAAAAGGAATCCAAACGGATTCCTTTTTTCGTTAGTATAGAAAGTTGATAAGAACACGAGACTCTACGGAGTAGTGTCGAGGGGCGCTAGACGTCCGGGGGACGTCTGTTTAGCGCCGACCGTAGCGGAGCGAAGACCGAATCCCCCTCTCGCTACTAAAACCTCTAGGTTTTCCTAGAGGTTTTTTCTTGCAAATTTACATAATAACTATATAATTGTTTATGATAAACTATTATTATAGTGAGGTTATATTATGACGGACATCAAACTTATCGCCCTCGACCTAGACGGCACTCTTTTCAACAAAGACGGCATCATCACACCGGCTACGAAAGCTGAATTAAATCGTGCTGCTGCACAGGGCGTAAAAATCGTTATCTCCACTGGTCGTCCCTTTAATGGACTGCCGTTTGAGCAAATAAAAGATACTGCTATTGAATATGCACTTACCACAAATGGTGCCGCAGTTTATAAAATTGAGGGAAAAGAATGTCTTTTCGAAAGAGGAATGGATATCGAAACAGTTCTGCCTATTTTAGACTGGATATTGGAAAGAGAAATCCATATTGATATCTATATGGACGGCGTTGGATTTACACCAATTCGATGTCGTGAGAACATCGGACGTCTAGATGTACCAGAATCCTTAAGAAAATACATGATTGCTACACGTACTACCGTAGAAGACCTAAAAGGATATGTAAGCGACTGTGGCCAAAAGATTCAAAAAATAAATTTGAATTTCTATCCACAGCCCGATGGAACCTACCTTTACCGCGAAGAAACCCTTGCGTTTTTAAAGTCCAATCCTGCCGTTACTGTTGTTTGCGGCGGTTTCAACAACTTCGAGATTAGCAAAGCGGGAATAACCAAAAGCGAAGGATTGCAGTTCCTTTCCTCTTATCTTGGTACTTCACTGGAACACACCATGGCAATGGGCGATTCCGAAAACGATTACTCTATGATAAACGCCGCAGGTATCGGTGTTGCTATGGGAAATGCCTCAGAGGACATTAAAGCAATCGCAAATTACATCACAACAACCAACAATGAAGATGGTGTTGGGGAAGCCATCAAAAAATTCATCCCTACCTTATAATATGCATTTTATTCTTCATGGCGAAGAATTTGCACGGATTTTTTCAATACGTCTATGGTTTTATCTAGTTCTGCTCTTGTGGTTTCACGCCCTAGCGTAAAACGGATGGTGCCATAGGCGTATTCTTTTGGCACCTCTAATGCCTTTATAACATGAGAAAGACTCGTTGAACCTGCACTGCAAGCAGAACCTGCCGACGCATATATCCCTTCCTCCTCTAGCAAAATCAAAAGAGCAGTCCCCGACACTCCTCGGAAAGAGATATTTGCATTTCCAGGAAGTCTCTTTTTGCTATGTCCATTTAGGCGACTGTCCGGAATTTCCTGCAAAATACGTTTGATAAAGTAGTTCCGCATACCTGTGATTTCCTTCACCTTTCTATCCATCTCCTTTGTCGCTAGAGACAAGGCTTTTGCCATTCCAACAATCCCTGCCACATTTTCTGTACCTGCGCGTTTACCACTTTCCTGACCTCCACCATGAATAAAAGACGGAAGTTTCACCCCTTCTCTTACATATAAAAAACCTACTCCCTTTGGGCCATGGAATTTGTGTGCACTGGAACTAAGCATATCTACTGGCAAACGCTTCACTGAAATTGGTATTTGTCCAACAGCCTGTACTGCATCGGTATGAAATGGTATCTGATATTTTCTTGCCATTGAACCGATTTCTTCAATCGGCTGAAGTGTTCCGATTTCGTTATTTCCATACATAATCGAAATCAAAGAGACTTTATTCTCTATCTGTGTCGCTCTAACCCCTTCCTGTAAACACTTTTCCAAATCATTTAATTTTACAATTCCGTCTCTGTCTACATCCAAATACGACAATCGATAGCCTAGTCGCTCTAAATGCTCACAAGAATGTAAAATAGCATGATGCTCTATTTTGGATGTAATCACATGACGAGCTATCGCCTTTCGTTCTCCTGCCATTCCTTTCACAGCCCAATTATCCGCTTCACTTCCACCTGAAGTAAAATAGATTTCATTTGGTTTTGCATGAATGCTCGCAGCGACAGATTCTCTTGCAAGTGAAATTGCATGTTTTGCCTCTACCCCTAACTCATATGTGGCAGATGCATTTCCATATTTTTTGACGTAATACGGTTCCATGGCATAGACAACCTCTGGTAACATATCAGTGGTTGCTGCATGATCCAGATAAATTTGATTGTTCATACAATTTACCTCTCCACATATACTATTACTAAAGCCCCTTTGGGAGGTATTCGTTATTTTATCTCAACTAAAAAAACACCCCTTAATCCTCGGCACCGTTCTACTGACAGGTGCTGGTTTCATAAGCAGAATACTGGGCTTCTTTTATAGAATATTCCTTTCCCGCACTATTGGTGCAAACGGACTAGGTCTATATCAGCTTATTTTTCCAGTCTTTACCCTCTGCCTTTCAATCTCTGCAAGCGGCATGCAGACAGCCATTTCACGCTATGTTGCTTCTTCTAAAAATCCTCGCTTGTACCTATGGTGCGGCATGCTTCTTTCTGTACTTATGGCTGGAATTCTAGCTGTATTTGTATACTGGCTGGCACCTTGGATTGCCAGCGATATCCTAAAAGAACCACGGACAGAAAGCCTGTTACAGCTTATGAGTCTCTCCCTGATTCCTGCAGCAGTTCACGCCTGCTTCAACGGTTATTACTATGGCAAGAAACTATCCGTACCACCTGCAATCTGCCAGATTTTAGAACAGCTGGCCCGCGTCTTCGGAACCCTTATTATCTATCAAGTCTTGTTGGAGGAGGGCCGCGACTTAGAACCGATTCACGCAGTCTGGGGCTTGGTAATCAGTGAAATAGCCGGACTTCTGGTAAATATAACTTGTTACTTGCTCTTAGAAAAGCCCAAGGTTTCTGTTTTACCGAAAAATCTTGCAACGCCTGCAAAGCTTACGTCACCTGCAAAAGTGCTTGGTATCATGGCAATTCCCCTAACCTTGAACCATGTGCTTATGACGCTGAGTCATAGTTTAGAACATCTGCTGCTTCCGCAACAATTAGTGGCATTTGGCTACACTTCTGACGAAGCACTTAGCCACTTCGGTATATTAACTGGTATGGCACTTTCGGTTATTTTTTTCCCATCTGCCATCACAAACTCCCTTTCCGTCCTGCTACTTCCTCGCATTTCAGAAACCAAATCTCGTGGAGATATCTGTGCCGTTTTAGATACCATAAAAGGAGCCTTGTGCTGCGGTGTTGCACTTGGCTCCCTATGTACCTTTGTGTTTCTATTGTCGGCAGACTGGTTTGGAACCTATCTGTTCGATAGTGACTTGGCAGGTTTTTACATACGCATCTTAAGTATCCTTTGTCCATTTCTGTATACGTCTGGACTACTTAGCAGTATCGTAAACGGGTTGGGCTACGCCTCTCTGACCCTCGCCTGCAACCTCACCGGTTGTATTGTGCGCATCCTCGCCATCTGGTTTCTCGTACCTATATATGGGATGTACGCCTATATCATTGCAATGATTGTAGGGGCTATTGTAGTGGCCGGGGAATTACTGATAGTTGTAAGGAAAAAATGTGTTTAGGCAAGCAGCTCGACCCTCGCTTTGGGCGTGAACGCCCAATATCATGAATAAAAATAAAGCGTCATTACAAGCTCGCTTGTATGACGCTCATTTTTATTCACTCTACTCGGCTAGACACGTGATAAATATTCTCCTGTACGTGTGTCGATTTTGATTACGTTTCCGATTTCTACGAATAAAGGAACCATAACCTTTGCACCAGTTTCAACGATAGCTGGCTTTGTAGCACCTGTTGCTGTATCGCCCTTGAAGCCTGGCTCTGTATCTGTAATTTCAAGTTCTACGAATAATGGTGGTTCTACTGCGAAAACGTTACCATTGTGTGAACAAACTTTACACATTTCGTTTTCTTTAACGAATTTAAGAGCATCACCAACAGATTCTCTTGTTAAGCTAATCTGGTCGTATGTTTCTACATCCATGAAGTTGTAGAAATCATCATCACCATATAAGTACTGCATATCTTTTCTATCGATACGAGCTAATGGGAATTTTTCTGTTGGACGGAAAGATGTTTCTACGATACCGCCACTGATGATGTTACGTAATTTTGTTCTAACGAATGCTGCACCTTTACCAGGTTTAACATGCTGAAATTCAATAATCTGACAGATATTTCCATCATATTCTAATGTAATACCATTTTTAAAATCGCCTGCTGTTACCATTCGATTTTTCCTCCTTTAATATATGTTTGCACAATTCTTCGACTATTCTACTATAAAACTACCTATATTTCAATGCTTTTTCAACTAAAATAAGGAAAAAGCTTTAAAATCATTCTTTTCCTAAGCTAGGCTTCCAAATCAGAAATCATATCTACGCGCATCTGGTGTCTTCCACCCATGAATTCTGCGTCTAAATATGCCTTCACGATATCTTTTGCAAGTTCGCTGCCTACAATACGAGCACCAAAGGCGATGATGTTTGCATTGTTGTGTTCCTTGATAAGATGTGCAGTTGCCACATCCGAACATACACCTGCACGAACGCCCTTTACTTTATTGGCTGCAATCGAGATACCAACGCCAGTACCGCAGATAAGGATTCCACAGTCAAATCCTTCTTCTACTACTGCATGTCCTACACGAGCACCAATTTCTGGATAATTACAACTATCATTTGTATCAGTTCCGAAGTTCACTACTTCGTGTCCTAATTCTTTTACATACTCCATGATTTCAAACTTCAGAGCAGTAGCTGCGTGGTCATTACCAATAGCAATTCTCATAATCTTTCTCCTCATATAACCATATTTTACTATTATTTCGTCTTTGCGGAAGATTCATACTTCTCACCAAATATTTTACGAGCCAGCTTGTAGAAAAACAATATCAATTTCTCAGGTATTCGTTTTAATACAATCTGGATTTCCTCCTTTGGATGAATTGGCTTTACCAAAATCGTACGGATGCCAGCCAAATTGCCACCCATAACATCAGTGAAAATCTGATCGCCTACGAAAAGAGTGTTTTCCGTGGTGGTTCCCATGATTTCCATTGCCTTTTTATAGTTGCCAGGCATAGGCTTGTTCGCCTTGAACATGTAGTTCACCTGCACCACATCATTAAACATCTTTACACGCGGCTCTTTATTATTCGACAACAGCATGCAGGAATACCCCAACTCTTTTAAATGTGCGAACAATTCCTTTGCACGCTCATCTGCTGGCTCTCCATGTGGCACCAACGTATTGTCCACGTCAAAAATCACCGCACGGTAGCCGTCCTTGTACAGCTTGTCAAAGTCTATATCGTAGGTAGAGTCTAAATACTCTCCTGGGAAAAATATACTCATATCTATACCCTCATTCTATTTACTCTCCGCTTATTCTTTCTCATAAGCAGGCACTCGGAAATCTGTTCGCTTCTTCTCTGCTTATTCGCGGAAAAAAGGAAAGAATCTCAACGGGAGATTCTTTCCCTAAGTGTGTTTATAATGCAAAGTTCTTTCCTGTACGAAACCTCACTTCACTTGAATTTGCAGAACTGCTTCCCCCAATAAAACGCTGATACTGCATAAGAACAAAGTCCTTCGTCATATCCGACATAGCCTTTGTTATCTCTCCCTTCGAAATACAACAATCAGCCTCTATCGTATCTTGGCGAAGTACGTTTAGCTTTATAGAATTATATCGATAAATCTCTTCGCTTGGACGAATATCAGAAACAAACATCTGCTTTCCTCTTTTGATTAACCTAACATCTTCTTTAATTCGTTCATAAATGTATTTACGTCTTTAAACTCACGATATACAGATGCGAAACGAACATATGCAACCGAATCCAAATCTTTTAATTTGTCCATCAGGATTTCCCCAATTACAGTACTTGGAATCTCTTTTTCTTCTCTGTTGAATACTTCTACTTCTACTTCATCTACTAATTTTGTAATCTGATCTGCAGAAATTGGACGCTTGTGACATGCACGAAGTACGCCTGCTTCAATCTTTGAACGGTCATACTGCTCACGAATATTGTCTTTCTTGATAACGATAAGTGGAATAGTCTCAACTTTCTCATAAGTTGTAAAACGCTTTCCACAATCATCACAAAGTCTACGACGTCTGATAGAATTGTTATCATCCGCTGGACGTGAGTCAATTACTCTAGTGTTTTCACTGCTACAAAAAGGACATTTCATAATGCCACCTCCGATTCTGCAAATATACGCATATTAATATAGTGTAAGTATACCCTTATCTTGCGGTTTTTGTCAACTGAAAGCACTAAATTTTGTGTCTCATTTCATCCTTCAAATTCACCAGCACAATGTCTGGTCCGATTCGCACAATACTGCACCATGGAATAATAAATTCCTCCTCTCGACAAAAGCATCCCATGTATTTTCCCGGTCCCGGTACTATAATGGCACAAATACATCCTGTACATTCATCAAACTCCATATCCCGAACATGTCCCAAATAACAACAGTTATTGATATTGATAACTTCCTTGTCGCATAAATCTAAAAAACGCATAGCACAAACCTTTTTTGTATAGTATATGAATTTATATAAGCCTGCGTCACAAATTCGTGAACTACATTTTACTACGTAAAATTTCCGTTGTTCCAACGGAGTTCACTCATTTAAATGGCGTATCCGCCAATAAAAATAACCGTAAGAATACAGATGTGAATAAATTCACTTGCATTCTTACGGTTATTTTTGCAGGCTTACACGTTGAATAAAAACAACATAACATCGCCATCTTTAACGATGTATTCTTTTCCTTCAGTTCCTACAACACCTTTTGTCTTAGCTGCTGCAAGGCTTCCGTACTCTAATAAATCCTGATAATTTACTACTTCCGCACGAATGAAACCACGCTCGAAATCACTATGGATCTTACCTGCCGCCTGTGGTGCCTTTGTTCCCTTCTTAATGGTCCAAGCTCTACATTCATCCTCACCTGCTGTTAAATAGCTGATAAGACCAAGTAAGCTGTAGCTTGCCTTGATAAGCTTTTCAAGACCTGATTCTTTTAAACCAAGGTCTTCTAAGAACATTGCTTTTTCTTCATCGTCTAATTCAGCAATTTCCTGTTCAATCTGAGCACAGATTACAAACACTTCGCTGTTTTCTTCTGCTGCAAGTTTGCGAACAGCTTCTACATTGGCATTGTTTACACCATCATCTGCAAGGTCATCTTCTTCTACGTTTGCTGCATAGATAGTAGATTTTGCTGTAAGAAGATTATATCCTGCAAACCAAGCCTGCATATCTTCATCCTCTGGAACATCAAAGGTACGTGCCATCTTGCTTTCTTCCAAGTGTGCTTTTACAGCTTCCAAAAGTTCTAATTCTTTTGCTAGTGTCTTATCCATACGCGCCTGTTTTGCAACCTTTGCAATACGACGCTCTAATATTTCTAAGTCTGAGAAGATAAGTTCGAGGTTGATTGTCTCAATATCACGTACTGGATTGATACTTCCATCAACATGAACAATGTTCGAGTTCTCAAAACAACGCACAACATGCACAATTGCATCTACTTCACGAATATTCGCTAAGAACTGGTTACCAAGCCCCTCGCCCTTACTAGCTCCTTTTACAAGACCTGCGATATCTACGAATTCGATAATTGCTGGTGTTACCTTCTTTGTCTTATATAAATCGCCAAGAAGTGTTAATCTCTCATCTGGAACTGGAACAATACCTACGTTTGGGTCGATGGTACAAAATGGGTAGTTCGCTGATTCTGCACCAGCCTTTGTTAATGCGTTGAATAATGTACTTTTACCTACGTTTGGTAAACCGACGATACCTAATTTCATTTTCATCTATCTCCTTTAAATTTCCTTGATTTTATAACTGTGTTTCGAATCAGTGCACCAGATTGTGCTCCAATTTACTAACTTACAACCGATACTTACTATACCACGAAGCTGTTCAAAAGTAAATTCTAACATCACATAATCTTCGTAATTACCCCAACCAAAAATTGCTCTACATCTTCATTTTTATTCTTTGATTTCATCATCAAATGTACGGACCCACCTATAAGAAAAGAAATAAGCATCTGATTTTCTTTTGCATAATACTTCTGAATATGCTTTTCCATTTGCTCTATCAATTCATCCAATTTATCTATATACAAAATGTGCAAGATATCATTCTCCGCTTCCAATGCAACATGCATACCATTGATAAAACGATTCGCATCCGTTAGCATCATATCAATATCTTTAAAATTATCAAAAAAACGCTCCAACGCTTCAGCCTCCATCTCCTCTGAAAGCTCGTAGATATCCTGATAATGATTATAAAACGTTGTCTTATTTACCATTGCTTTTTCACAAAGGACATTTACCTTTATTTCATCCATGGAATATTTTTTTCTAAGTTCTAAAAATGCATCTCTGATGTTTCTCTTTGTTTTTATGACTCTTAAATCCATAATCCTATCTCATTTCTCAACTCTTTTCTTATTTTAGTTGATTATTCAACTGCTTCACCAAAAGTGTATGTAGATTTTTTCAACTTGAAGTTGTATAATATACCCATAGTATAAATCAAAATAAGTTAGTACGCAATAGAAAGGGGATTTTATGGCAAAGAACTTAAGCTTAAAAGCAGTAGAAAATTTAAAGACTCTACGCACAATTGATGAAAAACTTTTGTCTTACAACATCGAAATGACAGAAGTAACTGGTG
>X42_Goitered_Gazelle__coassemble_75_pt1 | contig 21765 bp, 18 predicted proteins | sample X42_Goitered_Gazelle__metabat2_low_PE_005 | metagenome-assembled genome bin X42_Goitered_Gazelle
ATTATACACTTAGTAAAATACACTTATCATTCAACATCAATTATATACAACCATCCATCATAAACCTTTTCTAATATCCTAGCTTTCTTAATTTATCTATTTCCTCATCACAATCTAAAATTGTGTAATTAAAGAAGTCAAATTTACTTATATTATTTTTATAGTAACCTTTAGCCGCCAAACACAGAATCAAGCATAATCTTCTTATATTAACTCGATATTTCCTGACTTTACCTTCTTCTGTTTCCCAAATACCTGCTGCATCTACATAAATATCGAACTCTTTTTTCTTTTCAATGAGCAATACAAAATTATCCACTTTATTATTTTCATTTTTAATATTGTCCTTCTCTATATTAGGAGTTCCTTGATGAAGCATATTATTTCTTAGAGAATATACTACTTCTCCACTCAAATAGGGCAATCCATCTGATTCTATCTTTGATGACTTCTCATATACACCAACATATTTGTCATACCAATCTATATATCTTCTTTTATTACTTCCTTCGTTTGGAAATTCTGCTTTACCACATATGTCTGGAATTGTAAGCACTAACGTCAATGCAGATAAATATGCTTCATTGTCTAAAGCTTTTTCAATATCAAAAATAATTTTTTCTATCATATCAAAGTTCTCCTTTGTAAAACGAACATTCTTTTGGCTTGATTCCCAATATTTTATAAGCTATAATTACACCACCAGTGAAATATAGCAGATTGACTCCCGTTTGGTTCACTACTATGTGAATGGTGCTTGAACTATGTACAAGCATATTTTAAAGGGCTGTGTGTTCTATGTGTCCCTTTAATTATATCTCTGGAAGTAGGTTGTATATTTGAAACATAAGTCCGTCTTCTACGACTTCACTATTTTCCTATATATTTCCCAAATTGTTCCTAGGGAGAGAAATTATGCTGGTGTAACCTGATACATGCTATACAAATCTCTTTGTTATTAGAGGATTAGGGAGACCCCGCATGGGGCCAATAATAACGAGGAGGTGAAACACAATGAAAAAGGCGAATAAGAAACCTGATGTTACTATCAATATTTTTAGTAACAATTCTTTTACCCTTGATGGAAAGTCTTTACTTTCTATTATGATTGCAATTTTTTTGCTTTCACTGGTTGCATCAGACTGCGATTCAACTGCACTTGCTGAAATTATTCGTTCATTAATCAGCATTGCAGATAATTGCTAACACCAGCATTATAATTGAGGAAAACATATGATTAATCCTAAAAAATCAAATTTATATAAACTGACTTCAAAAAAATATCTAAAGCAAGTTTTACATATCTCTGATAATAGATATCTTAAGCAATATTTTGTTGCTTCACATATTAAGCCATATATTGACTATAATCCAAAACCACGACTAATTGAAGCACCTTCTCACACCTTAAAAAAAATCCAAACACAACTAAAATATGAGTTAAACAAAATTGAAGTACCCTATAATGTTTTTTCTGGCGTAAAAGGTAAATCGTATATTCTAAATGCAAAGTTGCACAAAGGTAACAACTATGTCTTTAAAATTGATTTAACCGCTTTTTTTCCATGTATTACACGTAATGTAGTTTATAACTTCTTTAAAATCGACCTAAAAACTTCATCTGATATCGCAAAAATTCTAACAAATCTTGTAACCATTGATTTAACCTTATGCAATATGGATGATCCAGAACAAATAGAACTATTTTTGCATAATAAAAATATTAAAACTACAAATCACCTTATTTCTGGTTCTCCATGCAGCCAAATTTTATCATATTTAGTTAATCGTCAAATGTTTGATGAACTTCAACAGCTTTGTGACAAAAATCAAATTACAATGTCCATTTATGTAGATGATATTACATTCTCTGCATCACATGGAATTTCATATAAAACAAAACAAATAATATATAAAATCATATCTAAACATTTATTTAGACTTTCTCGTCATAAAGTTAAGTATTATACAAAAAACTATCCAAAATTAGTGACAGGTGCTATTCTTCTTCCAGACGGAACAACTAAAGCTCCAAATTCACTCTCAAGGAAAGTCATTGACGAATTTAATAATTTCAAAACTAATCCTTCCAATGAAAAAACCGTTAGAAAACTGCGAGGGCTTATTATTGCTGTACAGCAAAGTGAAAAAAATCGATTTAATGGGCTATATCGTTTGGTCGAAGAAGCAGCTAAAGAGTTGCAGATATAAATGTACTTAAGACATAGATATCTAAGAGTTAGTTCACACTATAGGCATCCCTAACAATTAAATCAATTTTTACGATAGCCAATTATTGCGTTTTTCCCTTTTCTTTAAACCAATTACATTTCTCAAGATATTTACTGTCTCATCTAATGAATTCTTCTCTTCTCGAAGAACTTCATCCTCAATTTCTCTTATTATGTAATGACAAAAACCAATATCGGGTAAATCTCTTCTGTTCTGAATCAAGACTTCAATTTTGCCGATTATTTCATATGATAATTCCCTTGTAGTTTTTGCAATTGCTATTAAAGCTTTTCTTGCACTACCTCCCATTGTCTCAAATCCATTATCATTAAAATCTGTCTCATAAGATAATTCAATTGCTTGAATCAACAAATCTATCACCTGAGGATTATTCAAATTGGCCATAGAAGCATTAATCCCATAATAAGCATCATCTTTTTTATATGATTTCCTATTATGAAACATCCAGTTCACATAAAACTCTAATCCAACACATGAATTATTATCAATAAGTAGTTTAGCATATTTCATCTGTACATCTTCATCAGTTTCTTCAAACAACTTTTCTTCCAAATATGCATTTAAGCTGCATCTGTCATTTTCAAACACAGCACTGAATAATTGCCAATATTCTTCGCCTTGAATCAAGTTTTCATATTTTGATATAAACCTATCTCCACCCAAAATATTTACTAAATATTTTACAGCATGTTGCCTATCCATAAGAGAGCGTTCATTATCCTTTAAAACATTCTTAACAGCAATTTCGCATTCACTTATTTGATTTTCGATACAGTAATTAATATGATTTTCAAATACACTTCCTCGAATATCTTGGTTTTTGAGATTCTCAATTACCCTTTCTCTAACTTTATGTTTACTCACATTTCGAACAATATACTCCATACCACTATTTACATCATGAATATATAGTTCTATTTGAAGCATATCTAATAAAGCATTCTCAGGATACTTTATCTCTAGTCTAATTGCAAAATACCATAAGTACCATGCTATTTGATTTATTGAAAATTCCGTTTCCGACGTATATGTAATTGCCTTTCTAAAATTAATATCCTTTACCCTCTCATTACATACCTTCGCCAAGATTTCTTTTTGCCCATCACTCAACTGCACTTTTTTCTCTGCAATTAAATGATAATTTTCAAATAGGAAGAAATGTTCCCAATCAATATCTTCTAAAAAACTATTAGAAACCGATTCGTCTTCTTTAATATATGCTTTTAGTAATCTTTTAACTCTTAACAAATCATATCTTTCATTACTATTACCAACACCGAAATCGCATATTTCTTTATAGGTCAGCACATTCTTTCCGTATAGCGAAAAGAATTCCTGAATGAGTTCATTATATTTTTGTTTGTCATAAACAGCTTCTAAGTATGAATATTTTGATAGTTCATATTTTATTTTCTTATCACTTTTCTTCCTTTCATCTACCACTTCTTCTGAATTCTTATAGCATATCATAATCCCCCTATTATCTAATTCTTTTAAAATATCCTCATTCCAGTTATTTTCATCAATTACCTCGTAAATCATTCTAATATTTTCACATTGTAAATGCATGTCATAATATTTTAAAAGTGAGACAACCTGGGGAATAACCACTTGACCTTGTTTAGCAATATTTTCAACCGATAATAAAATATTGCGAAGATATTCTTCTGATTCATAATTAGATTTTTTGGTTAACACTCTATCAATTGCTTTTTCCAACCCAGCAAGTGTTTTTAGTTTTGCAAAACAAGCATTCAAATTAAGCGTTTCATCCATCAAATCACATTCTCCATCAACTTCTTCCCATGAAGCATGAATATGTCGTTTGGTTATTTTTGCTTTTTCTAAAATAAGATCGATATTTTCATCAACTATATCTCCATATTCACAGTAAGCATAATAACCTGCTCTTAAATACTTATCTTCATTGTCCTTATTAAAGTTCACAATCTTTTTTAATGAGTTACTGTCCGCTAGCCCATTTTTACTAAGTACTAACAATGCATAGTATTTCTCATGAGTTCTATAGTTATTTGATAGACATACTTTCAAAAGCACTTCTTTAATATACTCATCTTCTTCATAGAGTTCTTTTAAATCCATGAACAAGGATAATGCATTTGCAACAACCGTAAAATGTATATTTTGCTCTATCTTATCTAATAAATATTTAATCATCTGTTTAGATGCAAAACATCGTCCAATTTTTCTTGATTTTTCAATCCAAATTCTTTTAGTTTCATAATTTTCAAACATGACTTTGAAAATTTCAAATAATTTATCATTATCAATTCCATGTCGCTCAAACTGAGCATATATTTCTGGATTTTTATCCAATAACCATTGTTCAAACTCGTCGTCATGCACAAATTCAATTAAAAAAGACAATGCATTCATCCAACTATTTCTTAATCTATTTGGACTAGATTCATATGTAATTATTTTCTTTATTTCAACTATTGGAATATCTGCTAAAAATTCAGCCGCCAAATATTCTCCAAAATTATTATGTTCGAAACTCCATCCATGATTATTTTTATTCCATAAGAGACTTAATTCGACCAGTTCACGTTGCTTTTTTTCTGTAATTAATTGTTTATATTCATCATCTGTTAAAAAGTTCTTTTCTAAGCATTCCAATGCCAACGCGATTATCTGTAAAAGTTTATATGCATCCTCCTTTTCTTCGCCATAATTTTTATTCCTCTGCTTTTTCAAATCCCATTGAAAGCTCTTTTCAATAAGAGCACTCATAAATTTACTTTTTGCAGGTACTTCAGCATCTTGTATAAATAATTCTACCGCTCTTACAAGGTAAAATGGACTTTTTATAAATTCTCTATACTCTTTTCGAACACATTCTATCCAAAATTTTTCTTTATCTACATTCCTGTTTTTCAAATACCTATTAATATCTTTACTCATTAACGGAGCAAGCATGTATTCTGAAAATCTCTCAAATGTACCACCATATTTTTCATTACATCTATGATAAAAATTTCCTCTCGATGTAATCACAATTGTAGTATCACGATTATTTTCAATAAACTTTCCAAGCTGATTAATAAAGCTAGTAACTTGATTATTTGATATTTCATCAAATCCATCTAAAAACATAACTATGTTTTCAATAGGAACCCCCACGTAACTTTGCGGAACAAATTCTTCTATCTTTTCACCACTATATGTCTTCAAGCTGTGATAAAAGGCATATTGATTTGATTCCTCAGAGTTTATTTCATTGTTAAACATTTTTATAGAAGTTGTTTTGCCAAATGCAGCATCACTAATTAATACAAGACGCTTTTGTTCTTTAATAATGCTCTGCAATTTTATTCCTTTATCCCATCCGTACTCACACACTTCGACATCTTTTTCTAATATCAGTTTCCTAGGTATTAATACGTTTTCAACAGACTCATATTTTCTCTCTACTAAAATAGCCTTATTCTCAAAACTTTCAACTATTAAATTTTCTTCTATAAATGAATCAATTAAGTTTAATTTTTCATCACTTGCTTTTTCAATTTCCTTTATTAGAAACTTGAAGTCCCATACGTCTTTATTCTTATCAAAAGAAAACGTTCCTTGAGTATCAAACTCTCTACGAAATATTGTTTTTTCTCCTAGTATAAAGATAATTAACCTATTATATTCTTTTTCATAACCATTCTTTATAAATGTATCTATTGTCTCTTTTGTCTTTGTTCTAGATGAATCCGATGTGATTTGTATTGCAATTCTATTTATTCTGTCCCCTAAATCAATTCCTGGATAATTTGTAAATTCATGGTTTAAATTCACTAAATCGTAATCATATAAAATATTTAGTATTGAACAAATAAAAACTTCCATGCTTATATTTATATCATAAAAATGAATTACATTATCTAGTTCTATTTCGCACTTAATCCATGCTAATCTACTTGTAATTTTCTTTATTTGAGCCATTCGTTTTGTCTGCATTGATTTTCTCCATTTATTTCTTTCCTACAAATATTTTTAGCGTATCTAAGGCTTTCTTATATCGTTCCTTTTCATCACCCTGCAAATACTTCTCACGTTCTTCCATAAAAACAACATATACTTCCGTATATTTATAAAATCGTAAATAGATTGCCCCTCCTCCTAAATCATCTATCGGACTAATCTGATATGAAAATATATCCTGGTTTTCTCCTTTAATTGAGGTATTCCATTGTGGTTGTTCTTTCTTTAATAATTCAAGGAATATCGTCATTTCATTATTCTCTTTTTGTCTATTAAAATCCACAAATATGTCAGAGATTACTTTGCACTTACCATCTAAAATTTTATTATATTCATGAAAATAAAGAGCTCGTCCTATTGCTTCGCAAGAATGAGCCAATCTTAGGTTATCAGTCTGTACTATCTGCACTGGATACTTCTTCTGACCTATTGTAATAAAACCTTCGTCTTTCACATCAACAAGTTTTGTATTTCTCTCCCTTGCTCTTTTAACTTTTGTTGAATTATGTACATATGCAACCCCATTATTACCAACTCTTCCAGCTAAACAAACTAAGAGATATTCATCGTCATTAGATTTCTGCATATTATGTTCATTACAGGAAGGAACTGTAATAAGATTTTTTCTAAAATTTTTGTCATAGAGTTCTTGTATATCCTTGGGTTCCGGAAACAAACACTTAGGTGGTACATGTTCTTTTGAAGTTGCCTTTTTACCGCACCAATAGCAGTATTCTTCCTTTATAGTTTGTTTTGTACACATTTTATTTTCTCCAACGTCTCTAAAGGATATCAGTTAGATATCCCTTATTATACTAGTCTCTTTACTACTAATTCTTATGCAACATTCTTTTGGGGTTACTGTCAAAATTGCAACTCTATCCAACAATTTTCTTCAACATCTCCATTATCCTCTCCTTCTCCCCACTTCCATTGGTCTTAAACCTCAACAATGGAATCTCATACAACTTCATGATACGATTTTTTATAACATCGCGATCTGCCTGTGCAGTGCCTTCTTTATGGTTGTCCCAACCATCCACTTCGATTGCCAGCACTGGTTTCTTGCTGATTCGGTTGTATAGCAAGAAGTCGATATGTGTATTTGGATTCATAGCATATTCGCACTCACGTTCATTGAGTAAGTCTAGATTTTTGATAAGCATATTCATTGGAAAATGACTTACTACATCCAACGCACTATACTCGTCCATGGCAAGGATTTCTTCGATTAATGCGTACATCAAATTTTCCGAATCATACTCTGATATCTTTTTACGTTTCTGCAAAAATGCTTTTCGTTCCTCTGTATACTGCTTGTACAGATAGTCAAAGATAGAGTAGATTTTGCTATCCGCTACTTCAAAATTATTGTATTGGATATAGGCTATCAAGTCAGTGATATTGCGTTCCTTGGTCTGCTCATTTCCAGTGACGACCAGCATCAGTTTCTTCTTTGCTCTGGAAACTGCTACATTAATCAGATATGGATCATCAGCAAAGTCACTTATCTCGTCATCTACGGTAGAGATAATAATAGTGTCCTTTTCTTTTCCTTGAAACTTATGTACAGTGGCAGCATCGATATCCTTAAACTCTTTTTCCAAGGCTTTTACCTGATTCTTATATGGAGCGATAATGCCTGTTTCTGACGCGTCTGTTACATACTTTGGAATAATCTCATTTTTGATTACATCTATCTGTCTCTGACTGTAATGGTCACGGACATGATTTCCTGGAGCTGTTTTTACCACTGCGAGGACGTCTTCTTCTCCTTTGTCTTCTGTCATAATAATCAGTTCGCCTCGATAGAATTTCTGATTACAGAAGTTTATAATCTTTGGATGACATCTATAATGTTCTCGCAACAAAGTTTGAGTTACATCTGGTATGACATCAAGGACTGACTGCAAAAAGCTATTGGTGAACTGATACCCTTTGTGAATATGGAAGCTATCAAATATAGCATTTGCCTTTGCCCTATCCACTTCTGTAACTACGTTTGGTAATTGCTTTGTATCACCTACAATTACCACGTTTCTAGCACAGGATAACGCCAATGCGCCTGTGGCTACATCCACTTGCGAAGCCTCATCCATAATCAGATAGTCATACACCACATCTGTGCTCAAGCTATTTCTGGAAGAAAACGTTGTACTAAGGATAACTGGATACTCAGCTAATACCCCAGTTGGATTTTTCCATAAATCGTCTTCTGTAAAGAGTGCACGTTTCTCTTTTCCATCATATTTTTTCGCAAGTATATCCTTTAACATAGCCATAGATTGTTTGCATAAGTCCTCTAACAATCCATCATCCATACTATCTAAGTACTTTTCTATTTCGGATATCGCTTCTAGCAATTCCTCGTCCTTCTTGCGATAGTACATATCCTGAAATGTTGTGATGATTTTAACAATATCCTGCTGATAAAATGCAAAATCAATAATTCCATATTTGAATAAGCTTTTGAGTTTGAACCAAAAGCTTATATTTTTCTTTTCTTCTGAAATACTCTGACACTCCTGCCACAATTCCATCCAACGTGGAGAAGATAGTTTACGATTTGTTATCTTTCTATCTGTATCTACGTCGGTTTCATCTACATATTGTTTAAAGTACTGGTATTCTGTCGTCAACTGTGACTGTTCTTGTTTCAGCTTTGCAAGCTCCTCCTGCTTATCAAATACTTCTTTTAGTTGTGTAGATTTTTCACGGATTTCATTATGTATATTTCTTTGTTCTTCCCCTAATTTCCATGTAGAAAAATCAGGGTAGTTTTCATCCTGCTCTTCAATAAATTTTTGCTTATTATCTGCATTTCCAAGTGTCGCTGCAATAAATCCTAAATTGTATTTCGAGGATGATAATTTTTCATATACATTTTCTGTTGCAGAGTTGTTGTTCGAAACAATCTGTACGGTTTTACCCTGTACCAAAATATTTGCAATGATATTTAATATGGTCTGTGTTTTACCTGTTCCTGGGGGTCCCTGAATCACACTTATCTGATTTTCCATGGCATTTTTAACTGCTGTGTACTGACTGTTATTGCAGCCAAATGGAAATATTGGTGTGCATGGTCTTTTTGACTTCGATTGTGTGGACGATGGATTCAAATATCTTGCCAACGCAACATCTTTTCCTACAAAGTCCATCTTTTCAAACTTCTTCTCAAGCAACTTCTCTCCCGTTTCCTCATTCTTTAAATTGCTCAATGTGGAAATTTGCTTGATATATTGAAATACATTAGCAGCTTCGCTCTGACTTAAACATGATTCTACTATCTTTAATTCTTTTTCTAGATAATCTCGCTCACTACCATCTTCAAAACACACATGCCAATAGTTTGTACATGTACTGCTATCATAAAACACATAAATGGCTTCAATATTGAATAAATCATGTCCATCTCTGCTGATGTGGTACATGTTGGGATTTAGAACCTCTGGATTGCACAACCATGTAATACTTGCATAGTTATATGAATAAACTTTCCCATTATTAAATTCTACATCCATTTTTCGATCTGTTTCACTATGTTTACAAGAACGGATATTAGATGTTTTGATTTCTCCTTTAATAATTATCATGTGTTTTCTAGTATTCATATGTAACCCCACCATTTGTTTTGATATTACTATTATAGATATTTTGTCGAAAATCGTCCATACTACCATATATGGCACCACTTTACACTGGTTCTTTCCATTTTGGAAACAACCACTCCATATACCACAAAAAGCCGCCTTTCGGCGACTTTTCACAATTTGCAGGGCTATTTATCTATCCCATATTCTTTCATTTCGTTCAAGAACTCACTCTCTGTTAATTCACATTCTTCCAGAGCTTGTTCCATAGTTAGCATCATCTGATATACCTCCTTCTTCTACATTTCTAACCCTTACTTCCTTTATTTTGTTTAAAAATTTTCCGTTGTTGCTTAAATATGCAATTTCTTCTTAAGCTCATATAACATTTCTCATTACTATTTTCATTTAACCATTAGTTTAATTCCCTAAACACTTCCCCCAGCGACCCACAAATAAACAAATCATTCTCAGGATCTAGTCTCACATCCAATTCTTCTCGGTTGATAACCACCAGATGTTTTCCTCTGAAGTAACGGACATAGCTAGCGGCAGGATATACACGCAGAGAGGTGCCGCCGATGATGAGCATATCTGCATTAGCAATGGCAGTGATGGCACCATTAACGGATGCTTCATTTAAGGCTTCTTCGTAGAGGGTGACGTCTGGGCGGATTAGTCCACCACACTCGCATTTTGGTACGGATTCTTTGGATTCAAACAAGTAGTCGGATGGGTATTCTTTTTTACACCATGAGCAGTAATTTCGAAGTGTGGTTCCGTGTAGTTCGTAGACCTTTTTACTTCCTGCTTTCTGATGAAGTCCGTCAATGTTCTGGGTAACTACTGCTAAGAGCTTGCCCTCTTCTTCCATACGTGCTAAAACCTTGTGTGTGATGTTTGGCTCGACATTACGGGCATCCATTTTCTGACGGTAATATTCATAGAATACCTTTGGATGGTCGATAAGGCAGCTGTGACTCAAGAGATATTCTGGATTGAACTGCTCGAATTGCACATCGTGCTGGTTGTAGAGTCCGTCTTTGCTACGAAAATCTGGCACGCCGCTTTCGGTGGAGACTCCTGCTCCACCGAAAAAGACAATATTTTCTGATTCATCTATAAATTTCTGAAGTTTCTCTATCATCTATTTTACAACCTCTGCAATCGTAATATTACGATAAGATGGATCTTTATGAAGCAACACCATATCTCTTCCAATAATAATTGCTGGACGTAATGGAAAATCGGAAAAGTTTTTCAGTACAATCCCTTCTTTCCCATTAGAAAGACGTATCTTTGTACCTACTGGATATGGCGCTACCACTTTGAATAATATTCGTAAGCTGTCCAAGTCATGTTCTTCATTGGCTGATAAATATTCAATTGCCTCTGCCTGATACATAGAAAGCTTTCCTTCATAAGGATTCATATTAATCATATTGTCATATTCATTTGCACATGAGACCATTTTTGCAGCATCAACAATCTTATTTCCACTTAAACCAGATGGATATCCTTCGCCATTTACTTTTTCATGATGCTGCCATACACTATACAAAGTAGACACCGGGTAATTATGTTTTTGCAAGAAACGAAACATTTTTTCTGGATGTTCACGCAACATGAGTCTTTCATTCTCTGTTAATCCTCGTTTATTGACAATTGTATCTTCAAACCATGCCTTTCCCATATCGTGATAGATAGCCCCCAAAGCAATTTCCATCACTTCTTTCTTACTCAATCCCTTTTTTATTGCCATTCCAATTGAAAGAAAGCAAACATTCAAAGAATGATAATATAACCACGAAGACATATTACGAGAATCTTCTAATTCAAAAAGTAATTTTCCTTCTTTCTCAGCCTTCTGTAATGTATCCACAATATCTTCTAATAACTCATGCAATTTTTTCTTGTCCACCATAAAACGTGGATCGAAATAATCATATTGAATTGCTTTATTTTCATATATATTTCTTAATACAGCAATTAGCTGAAGCTGTGTATAATCATCAATTAATGGCTCTGGAATCGGAATATCCTCACGTCGAAACTCATCAATATTATCAATATATATCCCCTTGTATCCATATTGACGAATGACACGGATAGCGGTATCTGTCACCATTTTTCCAACCGCCAAAAGAATGCGACCATTTTCATCGTATAATGCTTTTGCCAACATATCTCCTGGTTTCAAATTCTCTGTACGAATATATTCGATCATAATTTTCCCTCACGAAATTTATTGAAAAGATGCCCGACAGCAAGCTATCGAGCATCCAAATTATTTCATTTGAAATTATTTCATTTTACCCTGTTCAAGAGCAAGTGTTACAGTTGTGATATCACAAACTTCTGTTGGTCCGTAGTACTGGATAGCACCTGGATAAACGAAACATGTGTTTTCAGCCCATTCATCACGGTGAGCTTCGAAGTATTTGAATGGAGCACCATCCAATTCTACGAGAGCTTTCTTGATAACTGGTTTGTCTTCGCCATGACGTCTTTCGATGTTCATCATCTTTGTGATTGGCATACCACCTGCAACCCATTCATTTGCTGGCTCTGAAAGGTTTGAAATCTTTGATAAGTAGCCTGTGTAGCCATACTGGATAAGCATGAATGCGTTGTATCCTAATGAGTAGCAGTAGTCTGAGTCAAAGTTAGATGGGAATGCACATCTTCCTTCGTATCCTAAGAAGTGATGTAATGCACCAAACTTGCCTGTGTATGTACCAGCTGCTTTTCTAGCTGCTAACTTATCAGCTACTAAAGCTGAGAATAATTTTTCTGATTCGATGAGAGAAACCTGTACGTTTCCGTGTGGATCTCTTTCAAGGAATAACTGCTGCTGGATAGTCTGTGGAAGAATTGCAAATACTTCCATAGATTCTTTTGTAAGACCAGCTTCGATAAATGCGTATTTTTCATCCCATGTTGGAAGTGCATTGAAAGCATCTGCTTTTGCACCAGCAAGAAGTTCGTTGATTTCTGCGATAAGTACAGAGAATTCTGGAACGAATTCAACAACACCTTCAGGAATAATAGCAACACCAAAGTTCATACCTTTAGCTGCTCTCTTTTCTACTGCATCTGCAATGTAGTCAGCGATTGCAGAAAGTGACATCTTCTTAGCTGCTACTTCTTCTGAGATTAAGCAGATGTTTGGCTGTGTTTCAAGTGCACATTCAAGTGCTACGTGAGAAGCTGAACGTCCCATAACCTTGATAAAGTGCCAGTATTTCTTAGCTGAGTTAGCATCTCTTTCGATGTTACCGATGATTTCTGAGTATGTCTTTGTAGCTGTATCGAAACCGAATGAACATTCGATATCTTCGTTCTTTAAGTCACCATCGATAGTCTTTGGACATCCGATAACCTGTACGCCTGTGTTGTTTGCTGCCATGTATTCAGCAAGGATAGCTGCGTTTGTGTTAGAGTCATCACCACCGATGATAACGATAGCTGTAATGCCATGTTTCTTACAAACTTCTGCTGCGATAGCGAACTGTTCGTTTGTTTCAAGTTTTGTTCTACCAGAACCGATGATATCGAAACCACCTGTGTTTCTAAACTGGTCGATGTATTCATCTGTCATAATGATGTAATCATCTTCGATAAGACCGCTTGGGCCGCCCTTGAATCCGTATAATTCGTTTTCTGGGTTTGTTGCTTTAAGAGCATCATAGAGACCACAAACTACGTTGTGTCCACCTGGTGCCTGTCCGCCAGAAAGGATAACACCTACTTTGTGAATCTTTGATTCAGAGGTGTTCTGTCCTTTTTCGAATTTGATTTCTTTTTTACCATAAGTATTTGGGAAAAGTGCTGCAATTTTTTCCTGATCAGCTACTGACTGAGTAGCTGCACCTTCGTTTACGCAGATATCTGCGATACCGTTTCTAAGCATACCTGGAAGCTTAGGAGCGTATTCGTATCTAGCTGTCTGTAATGGTGAAAGTTTCATATTTCGTTCTCCTTTTTATAAAAATAATATTTTTATTTACGCTATTTATTATTGTAATATATTTCAAGAAAATTTTCCACACCTATTTACAGTTTTCAGAAAAATTCGCTTTTATACAATGTAATTATCATTTCTATCCTACTCACATTTTGATATAATGTATAAAGATTATTGAAAAAAGGAGTTACCTTATGAAAACTCAAAAGGAGAAAAGAAAAATGGGACCAATTATTTTAGGAATTATCGCTGCGATTATCGTAGTACTCATCCTCGTTGTATCTAACATTGGAAACAACAATGTAAAAGCTATGAATGACACAGTAGATACTGTCGTAGCAGAATTAAAGGAAAACTTCACTGTGACACCTGTGGATGTAGGTGATTACAAGAAAATGAAAATCTACGGCATAATGAACTTCGATGTAGAACAGTATGATATCGAAGGCATCGGCAATCTCTCTATCATGCGTATGAATGCACTAAACATGATGCAGATGGCTACCGTGGTTATCACACCACAGGACAAAAATCTGCCACTGCTCTCTGCGGACTATATGTACATCCTTTCCAACCGCAAAGCATACTTGGAATTCTATGATGTAGTTGCAGAAAAAGACGAAGCCTACAACTCGCTTCTCACAGCACTTACTGCTGCAAAAGAAAAATACAATCATTTAGAAGATATTCAGGCTTCTGAAGCTTGGTATGCAGACCTTTTGACAGTTACTACTTATAAGGCTGGTAAGCCAGAGTCAGATGCTGATTTAAAGGGATTATTAATCGACAGCTTAGACGTATATATGAAGCATGCTGCGCAGCTTCCACTTCTTACAGAAGATGAAAAAGCAGAAAAACTGAATATCACAGTAAAATACACTGATGGCTTGATTGAAAAAGGCGGTATCTCAACTGACGTATTCAAAAAAGAACTCGGACCTGAAGAAACAAAAAAATTCTTCGACAATATCTTTTTCGGAACTGCAAAATAAGTAGCTTAACATCAAAAGAGGTGCCTTAATTGGCACCTCTTATCTTATACTTTACTTTCTCTTTTTTTCTCTATCAACGCAAGCTTTTCTTTTCTCGTCAACTGTTTTATTGCATACTCTCGGCTCATAGCCTCTTTCTTTGTTGCAAAAGTCTCATAATAGACCAATTCCACAGGATGACGATTTCGAGTATATTTCGCACCCGTACCAGCATTGTGACTTGCAATACGCTTTTCTAAATTATTCGTCCAACCGCAGTACAAAGTATCATCCTTGCAACGAACGATATAGGTATAATTCATACTTCTTTACTAAATCTCCATTATTCTTTGTAAAACTAAACTCACAACTGTATCTCCTTGCTTATCTAGCTTATTCCATTAACGAATTTACTAAAATTCTATATTCCGATAAAGACGTCACCTTCTTTATCTTCTTTAACGTCTTTTCCTTTCCAGGAAACATTACTGCCCACCAGGTCCACAGTTCTTTCAGCTTAAAAAGCGTGTTACGGTCTTCGCACATATAGGCATAATAGCCTTCGACTAATTCATCATGGAAGTTTTTGAAAGTATTCCAATCATTCTTATCCTGCAACATGCCTGGTCTAGCGATAAGCCCTCGTCCAAGCATATATTTGTCACAATTTTTCCATTTATCAGTCATGTTCTGCAAAGTTTCTGGACTATTAATATCTCCGTTGTAACAAAGAGAATGTTTCGTTCTCTCCAGATATTCTTCAAACACCTCATAATATGGTGTGCCCTTATACATCTGACATCCCAGTCTTGGATGGATAATCACCTCTTCAAATGGAAATCTTTCATATATATTCAATAAACGCTGTGCTTCTTCCACTTCATAGTATCCGATTCTAGTCTTGATAGAAAGCTTTACTTCACATGCCTTAAAATATCGGTCAAAAAACTCCTCCATCTTGTCTGGATATTCCAAAAATCCTGAACCTTTTCCCTTGGTCGTAACTGTCTTTGATGGACATCCTAGATTTAGATTGATTTCTTCATACCCATACTCTTCATGCAACTGCTTTGCGAGGTCAATCAAGTCTTCCACCTTATTCGTCAACACCTGAGGAACAATTGTGAGTCCTTTGTTATTTTCTGGGAGAATGTCCCTCTTTTCTCTTGCATCCATCAGTTTTTTCGTGTGTGGCGAAATAAATGGTGTGAAATACTTATCCACTCCACCATAATATTTCGCATACGCATTTCGAAACACATATCCAGTCACCCCTTCCAGCGGGGCAAAATATATCTGCATGGTAATCTCCTCGTATTTATTAATATTTCATCTTCTTCATACATCGAAATTCCTTCAATTATTCGATATTTAGATTCACCGAGTTCTCCTCTAGCCACAACTTCTGGGCCTTGAAGTCCGGCATATATTTCAGCACCTGATTCCAAAACTCTCTGCTATGATCCATGTGTTTACGATGACATAACTCATGAATAACAACATAATCAATTGCCTCTGGTCTCGCCATCACCAGTCTCCAGCTAAAAGTAATATCACCATTACTGTCACAACTTCCCCACTGGCTCTTACGACTCTTGATAGAAACAGAATTGACTGTCACACCTACGATATCCTTGTAGTATTCCACTCGTTTGGTAATATACGCTGACGCCTGCTTCTTGTACCATTTCTTTAGGTCACTCCTCAGTTTCTCAATTGCTACCTGGTTCTCTTCTGCTTCATAATCAGCTTCTAAAGCATCATAAAACGGAGTCTTAATCACGATTTTTCCATTCTCATAAGAAAACAGATTTTTCTTTCCCTTTTGCATCTCTACGAGACGTTCCTCCCCCAAATATGGAAATGAATAATCTGTCTCAAAACGACGGACCAAGCGCATATCTTCCCTATCCTGCTGAATATCACGTTGTTTGATAATCCAATCTATTTTCTGCTCAACAAAGTCCACAATTTCCTTGTCTGTTGGATAACGCAGTGGTGCTTTCACTGTCACACTACCATCTTTATTGACTGACATGCAGACTGTTTTTCGCTTACTTCGAATGATATGAACTTGTAGGGTTTCGTTGTTGTAGATTAACTGCATTGTATTCCTTTCATTGAAAAAAGGCTAGAAAACCAACTATTCTAGCCTCATTTTCTGTTTCTTTATGAGAAATAAACCAATTCATCCTCTGGTTTTTCTGCTGGTTCGATGGAAATTGGATAAAGCACTGGACCTTTTCCTTTGTATTCCATCGCAAACTCCACGCGAATTTCTGCGGTAATGGTAATCCATGATTTATGTGGAATCTCTTTTTCCTTTGGATACTTACATTTGAATCCGATAAAGGTGATATCATCCACGCAACAGGTCATGGCAAAACGCCCTGGCACCATTACGCCACTCTTTAAATTATCTGGATTGTATACGAGGGCAAGGAATTTTACCTTCTTGCCATGATATTTCTTGTAGTTGTCTACGGCATCCATGTACCAGATACCATAGTCCGCATCGGAAAGCTCAATGATATCCTGGTCGATGTCAAATGGAAGTTCTTCTGGTCTTTCATCGATTGTACCATCTTTACGTTCGTACACAATCTGTGCCTTGCGGTTTACAGTCTTGATAAGACGACGGAATTTCGCTCTGTCTGTATCGTCATCGGTACGATTGAAAATAACTACATCTGCTTCAAAAACCTGCTCCTGCATCATCGCACGCATGTTGTTCCAGTAGCTTTCAAATGTAGTCGAGTCTACTGTCGCAAGAGACTGCACCAGTACCCATCCCTTTGGAAGCTTTGCTTCTAAGAATTTCGCAACTTCCCAGGTTCCATTGTATTCGATAAATACTTGCTCTGGTTTGTACTGGGCGTTGATTTCTGCAAGTTTCGCATCTGTAAAATCAGCTTCATTTTCGATAGTTACCAAAGAAAAACCGATTTTAGCAAGCTTATCTTCGTCATATTCTACATCACCATCCTCGCACATAATGATAATACCTTTACCATCTGCAAAATCATTCTCAAACAATGTTTCCTGTACAAGAGATGTCTTTCCGCTGTCCATAAATCCAGTAAAGAAATATACTGGGATTTCCTGAATTGCCATATATATTCCTCCTAATTACGCGATTCCGAAAAGTTCCATAAGTTTGTGATCGTCAATATCTGTACCAATAACACAAAGTCTTCCTGTGTAGTCTGGCTGACCGTCACGAAGTTCGTATTCGCCTGGAACCATATCGAAGTAAATCCATGTTCCATCTGTACCTTCTACCATACCCTTTGAACGAAGGATGGTACCATAGTCTTCTGTATCGCAGAAAATTTTAAGAATTTCTTCAATTCTAGCTCTGTCAAATTTATGAGGTGTTTCCTTACCCCAGCTTGTAAATACATCATCTGCATGATGGTGGTGATGTCCGTGTTCATGGTCGTGACAACCACAGGTACAGTTTTCATCATGTTCATGATGATGTTCGTGATGATGCTCATGTTCATGATGATGTTCATGGTCGTGGTGATGCTCATGTTCATGCTCATGGCAATGTTCATCGTGGTGTCCGTGACAGCATTCATGCTCTTCGTCATGATGATGCTCATCGTGATGGTGTCCGTGACAACATTCGTGGTCTTCATCATGATGGTGATGATGTTCGTGTTCATGTTCATGGTCATGACAACCACAAGTGCAGTCTTCTCCATGTTCATGGTGATGATGGTGTGCATGATGTTCTGCCAACACCTTCATTTCAAGGTTGTCCTGACCTTCCATAACCTTAAGAATCTGCTTTCCGTCAATCGCATCCCAAGCGGTTGTGATGATAGCTGCATCATGGTTAAGTTCCTGCATCATTTTCACACATTCTTCCAACTGCTCTGCTGTTACGTTCTGGCTACGGCTAAGAATGATAGTTGTTGCATGTTCGATCTGATTATTAAAGAACTCACCAAAAGCCTTCATCTGTTTCTTTGCTTTTACTGCATTTACAACAGTTACAAGCGCGTTTAATTTTACATCCTGCTCTTTTTCGATATCAATAACAGACTTCATAACGTCTGATAATTTACCTACACCGGATGGCTCGATAAGAATACGATCTGGATGGTATTTTGTGATAACTTCGTTTAAATTTGTAGCAAAGTCTCCTACCAATGAACAACAGATACAGCCTGAGTTCATTTCCGTGATTTCAATGCCTGCGTCTTTTAAGAAACCGCCGTCAATACCTACTTCGCCAAATTCATTTTCGATAAGTACAATCTGCTCTCCTACGAAAGCTTCTTCTAACATTTTTTTGATAAATGTGGTTTTTCCTGCTCCTAAGAAACCGGAAATAATGTCAATCTTTGTCATGGTTCTATCTCCTATTCTAAAATTTATATATTTTCATTCCCTTATATCATCTACATATGCATGTGATATAACTTCTCATAGATTCCTTTTTGTAGCAAAAGTTCCTCATGCGTACCAGATTCTGCGATACCTTCTTCTGTAAGCACCAGAATCTTCTCGGCATTCTGAATGGTAGTAAGTCTATGCGCAATCACAAAGGTCGTTCTATTCTTTGCAAGGCTTTCTAATGAGTCCTGTACCACCTTTTCACTCTCATTGTCAAGTGCTGAGGTCGCCTCATCAAAGATAAGAATCGGTGGGTTCTTCAAAAACACACGAGCAATCGAAAGTCGTTGTTTTTGTCCGCCCGACAGCTTGATACCTCGCTGTCCAATATCGGTCATATATCCATCTGGGAAAGACATGATAAACTCATGTGCATTCGCATTTTTTGCCGCCTCAATTACTTCGTCCATAGTAGCGCCAGGTTTGCCATATGCAATATTTTCAAAAATTGTTCCTGCAAAAAGATATACATCCTGCTGCACAATACCAATTTGGCTACGAAGACTCTTTAAAGTCACCTCACGGATATCTTTTCCATCTATTCTAATTGTGCCCGAATTTACATCATAAAATCTAGGAATAAGCGAACAAAGTGTTGTTTTTCCCGCTCCTGAAGAACCAACTAACGCCATGTAAGCCCCTGCCGGCACCTCTAAATTGATACTATTCAATACCGTATCGGAATGGTCGTTATAGCTAAAGGTTACATCCTCAAAGGTAATATCTCCCTTTACATTCCTAAGCTCCTCTGCATTAGGAGCATCAGCAATATCCGGCTCTATATTCATAATTTCCATGAAACGCTCAAAACCACTGTACCCATTTTGGAACTGTTCGGTAAAATCAATCAAGGTTCGGATTGGCTCAGTAAATACACCAATGTAAAGCAAGAAGGTTAAAAGGTCTGTCACCTTCAAATCTCCCATAGCGATGAAGTAGCTACCTGCTACAATAACCACGACCTGAACCATGGTTGTAAATGCGTGCACTCCTGCATGGAAGCTTCCCATGTAAAAATAGCTGTTTTTCTTTGCAGATAAAAATCCATCGTTTCCTACTTTAAACTTCTCATCTTCCACATCTTCGTTGGCAAAAGATTTTACCACACGAATACCTGAAAGATTATCCTCTATCTGTCCATTGATTTCGGCGATTTTTTGTCTGTTTCTTCGAAATGCAGAACGCATCTTCTTATTTAAGAAAAATGCATAAGCAAACATAAATGGAAGCACTGCAAATGCCGCCAGTGTGAGTTTCGGATTAATACCTGTCAAAATAATAAGCGCACCCGAAATTTTAAGCACGGACAAAATAATGTTTTCTGGACCATGATGCAAAAGCTCTGTGATATCAAATAAGTCCGTAGTAATGCGGCTCATCAGCTGTCCCACCTTCTGATCATCATAGAAAGAAAATGACAGCTTTTGCATGTGATTAAAAATCTCTGCTCGCATATCGTACTCAATTTTCGCACCCATCACATGTCCATAATTCCCAATAAAGAACTTGCAGAAAAAATCTAGGGCAATCAATACCACCAATACTATGGCAACTTTGATAATCTGCGACAAAATCTCCTCTGCTGGTAAATAAATCAGCGTATTTGTCACATATCGCACAATAAGTGGTATCGACAATGCAATTCCAGCAGACATGGTCGCAAAAAACATATCTGCTAAAAACCATCCCATATATGGTTTGTAATAAGACAATAATCTCTTCATAATTCTACCTCTTTCACTAACCATATATTGTATCACAAATTTGTGAGATGTCAAAATTTCAAACGAGCATTTTGTGTCTTTTTTTGTGTACTCGACAGGAATTGTTTCTTGAATTTATCTTAAGAAAAACATATACTTGAAATATATATCGTGAGCATTATCAAAAGGAGGATACTATCCATGAGTATCAAAAAAGAATATTATAAAAATTTAGCAAACACCGTACTAAAAGGATTCCAAAAAAGATTTATAGAAGGCTACTACTGTGACTCTGTGGAGGAAGCTCGTGAACTCGCACTCTCCCTTGTTCCAAACGGAAGCTCCGCTTCCTTCGGTGGCTCTGTAACCCTAGACGAAACCGGTGTGCTCGCTGCACTCAGAAACCGAGAAGATATCATACTCTACGACCGAGCTACTGCTACCACACCAGAAGAAAACAAGAAAATCATGCATGATGCACTTTCCTGTGATTATTACTTTATGAGCTCCAACGCAATCACAACGGATGGCGAGCTTGTAAATATTGATGGAAACGGTAACCGTGTAGCAGCACTTATCTATGGTCCAGAAAATGTTATCATCATCGCTGGTATGAACAAAATTGTAAAAGATGTAGAGGAAGGCATTAGTCGCACCCGAAATATTGCTTCTCCACAAAACTGCATCCGATTAAATAAGAACACACCATGTGCAGTAAATGGTGTTTGTGGCAACTGCCTTGCAGATACCATATGCGACCAAATCGTTATTACAAGAGCAAGTCGTGTACCCAATCGTATCAAGGTTATTCTTGTGGGCGAAGAACTAGGATAAAAAAAAAAAAAAAACCAAAAGGTGGAAAGTGCTATTTTTTCAGATAACAC
>X42_Goitered_Gazelle__coassemble_77_pt1 | contig 20396 bp, 18 predicted proteins | sample X42_Goitered_Gazelle__metabat2_low_PE_005 | metagenome-assembled genome bin X42_Goitered_Gazelle
AATTATATTTAAATGTTTAGATTGCAAGTATTTATAATTCAAAATATAATTATAACAAGAACTAAATGAGTATCATTAATTTGGAGGAAAATATGAGTTGTTGCAGAAAAGAAATTAAATCGTATCCTTTTAATGAAGAAGGTTTAATACAGTTAAGGAATTCTCAAAGTGGGAAAAATTGGCCAGTTGTATATCTGCTTCATGATGAATCGAGTTTGTACATTGGGGAGACTACAAATGCAGCAACTCGAATGGGGCAACATCTTAGAAATGATGAAAAGAAGAATCTAACCTTTATTGAGATAGTAGATGATGGAGAATTTAATAAATCAGTTGCATTGGATTATGAACAGAGGTTGATTAAATATTGTTCTGTAGATAATCGTTTTAAAAATATTCTTAATAAGAATAAGGGACAACAAGCATCACATGATTATTATAATAGAAAAATGTATCAAAAAAATTTTCGTGTATTGTGGCAAAAATTAAAGGAACATAATCTTGTAAATAATTCTCTAGAAGTAATTGAGAATGATAATATATTTAAATACTCTCCATACAATGCTTTGAATGGTGAGCAAAACGAGGTGAGTATTGCAGTTATAAATGAAATATTGGATTCTCTTGAAAATGGTGAAAAAGGAATTAGTTTAGTTGATGGGTGTGCAGGTACTGGTAAAACAGTTTTGGCAATAAGCATTATAAATTCGTTGGTTAATGCAATAAATATTGATGATGAGATGCTAGAGGAAAATGATTCTGAATTTATAGATGAAGAAAAGAAAAATGTTCTTTTGCGATTAAAGAGATATATTATGCATGAGCGTAATGGAAAGCCGTTTAATATAGGATTTGTATTTCCAATGCCAAGTATCCGAGGGACTGTTCAGAAAGTGTTCAAAGAGTGTGGCAATGGACTTTTAAAAAGTATGGTTATCGGTCCATTAGATGTTATAAAGCAGGAATATGATATACTAGTGGTTGATGAATCTCATAGATTATCTAAAAGAAAAAATCTTACAAATTATCGTGATTTTGATAAGGTTTGCAAAGAACTAAACATGGATAAAAATGTGTGTAATCAATTAGATTGGATATTAGCATCAGCTAAACACACAGTTTTGTTTTATGATAAGTTTCAAAGTATAAAGTCTTCGGATATAACTTATAATGAATATCAAAATTCATTGAATTCCTATAGAGAACATTTAAAAGAACATATTCTAACCACTCAAATGAGATGTGAAGGTGGAGATAGTTATATAAATTATGTGAAAAGTATAATGAATTGTTCGTGTGGTGGTTTCAAAAATATTGAAAACTATAAGTTTTTATTGTTTGACGATGTTAATGAGATGATTAATATTGTTCGAGAAAAAGACGAAGAGGTTGGATTAAGTAAAACCGTAGCAGGCTTTTCATGGGAATGGAAGACAAAACCGCAAAAGAAGCTGAAAGATGATCTGGATTATTATAATAAATTAGTAGCTGATGGAAAGTTTGATATTTCTATTGGGGATTATAAATATATTTGGAATTTAGCAAGTGAAGATTGGGTTACTCGTGAAGATTCAAGATATACAATCGGATGTATTCATACGACTCAAGGCTATGATTTAAATTATGTAGGGGTTATTTTTGGAGAAGAAATTGATTATGATAAAAAGAAAAAATCAATAGTAATCAACTTAGATAATTTTAAAGATGGAAAAGTAAAACAAAATACAGATGCAAAAATTGTTGAAGAGCTGATTATAAATACATATACAACAATATTAGCACGTGGAATTAAGGGGAGCTTTGTATATGCATGTAATCCAAATATGAAAGATTATTTGAAGCAATATATAGCCTCTGCAAATGAAACAACAATTCAAGATTAGTAATGGAGAGAGAAATGACACAAGAAACAATTAACCAAGTATTGAAATTTAGAGATGACAGAAATTGGAAACAGTTTCATAATCCAAAGGATTTAGCACTTTCTATTAGCTTAGAGGCTGCAGAATTACTAGAAGTTTTTCAATGGAGTGGCTCTGATACAGTTTGTGAATCAAAGAAAGATAATATTAAAGAAGAATTGGCAGATGTTTTAGTATATTGTATTCATATGGCGGATGTATGTGGATTGGATATGGATAAAATAATTCAAGAAAAAATGAAGAAGAATAATGAAAAGTATCCAGTTGAAAAAGCAAAAAATACTGCAAAGAAGTATGACGAATTTTAGAGGATGTGAATCTAATGGAACAAGGTAAATTAGTACGTGATAAAATTCCACAAATTATTTTAGCTGATGGAAAGACGCCTATTACAAGAGTTTTAACGGATGAGGAATATCTTGTAGAATTGGACAAGAAGTTGAGTGAAGAAGTGGAAGAATATCAAAGAGATAAGTCAATTGAAGAGATGGCAGATGTATTAGAAGTATTATTTGCTATTTGTGAGGCTCGTGGTTATTCGACTGAGAAACTAATGCATGTTCAAAATGCAAAACGAGAAAAACGTGGCGGTTTTGAACAAAAGATATTTTGGAGTGGAAACGAATAATGTCATTAATTATTGATAGGGATTACTATAATAAATTGGATATTGAAGGTTTTTCATTGATGATGAAAAATCCATCATATTGTTATAAGTTTTATTGGTTGGAAGCAATTGTTCTACTGATTTCAGAAGGTAAAACGGAAGTAACATATGATGAGATTATTAACGAAATGATAGTTAATGCTTGGTTTCCAGTTTTAGAATATCATGTACATCTTAGTGGTGTTTTTGGAGATGGACAGATCAAAGACAACTTGGAACGCGCAGTTGTAAAGTTACATAGTTTAAGTGATTTACCTAATAATGCATCAAAAGTAGAAATCAAAAATCAGATTGCAAAGTTTGATGAAGAACTTCATTTGGAGAAAATGGAACTCACTAAAAATGTTCCATTTAAAGCATTGTCTGGGTTTGCGAATAAAGGTGACGAGAAAATTTCTCTTGATAGCAGTGCTAAGAGAATGATGGATTACTATAACAAACTCAATGAAATGTATACAAAACTGCCATATGTTTTTGGACGTGAAAATGGTCTAAATAGAAAGGTTTTGTTTAATAAAGATTGGATTCAAATGATACAAGATAATACGGTTTCTATCCTTGGATGGATTCAGTATGAGAAAACCAAGTGGCTTCAAAATAATAATCCAGAAATACCAGGTTTAGTTTATAAGTTGTCTCCGAATGAAGAGAAGGTAAGAAAATTAGAAAATGTTCGAAAACTATCGAAAGGGATTCTAGATATTCAGATTGTGATTGATGTGTTTAAAGATGAGCCAATACAAAAGGGAAAGTATGATGTTGATCATTTTATTCCTTGGTCGTTTGTGATGAACGATGAATTGTGGGATCTTATGCCAATAGACTCGTTACTGAATTCGTCTAAGAGCAATAAATTACCTAAGTGGAATCCTTTTTTCGATAGGTTTGCGAATAATCAATATTTAATGTATACATTTATACATAACGAAGATATGCCTCATTTTAGAAAGTTATATGAGGCTTGTTATCGTGATAATTTACATTCGATTTGGGCAAATCAAGAATTATATCGAAAAGGAAACTCGCAAGTTGAGTTTTATAATATATTAGAGAAAAATATGATGCCTGTGTATGAGTCTGCAAGACGACAGGGGTATGAGGTTTGGTAGAATAGGGTTAGTGATTGCAATTTTTTGCTATAATAATTTAGCTTTTGGGAACAAGTAAGGAGAGATTATGAGTAATTATAGAAGAAAACCTGTTGTTTTTGTTAGTTCTACATGTTATGACTTAAAACAAGTTAGAGTTGATATAAAAGATTTCCTTGAAGAAGATTATGGATTTGAAGCTATGCTTTCAGAATTTGATTCTTTTCCAATAGATCCATGTAAAGGTACATTTGAAAATTGTTTAAGTAACGTTGACCAGTATGCAGATGTGTTTGTGTTGATAGTTGGAACAAGATATGGATATGTAACAGATAAAGGAAAGTCTATTACAAACTTGGAGTATCTCCATGCTAAGGCAAAGGGAATACCGATATTTGTATTTGTTGAAAAACAAATATATAATAATATCTCGTTTTGGAAAAAGAACAAAGATGGAGACTTTTCAGATATTGTGGATAGTCCACGTGTTTTTGAATTTGTTTCAGAAATTTATGAGGAATTGTACCAATGGGTGTACACTTTTGAAAGCGTACGAGATATAACCATGACATTGAAGAATCAATTTGGTTTAATTTTTTCGGATGGCTTGAAATATCAGAAGACGGTAAGTAAGCCGAAGTACTCAGTGTTGAGTAGTGACATTTCTTCAGAAGCAATTCGTGCAGTAATTGAACAACCATATGCGTGGGAATACAAATTTTTTGCATATGTATTAAAAAATGAATTGGATAAAGCACAAAAAAGGAAATGGGATTTGCAGTATGGAATATATGAAGGAACCTTTTCTGTGAAAGAGTCTACGGAATTATTGGACGAGATTGCGTGTAAATTTGAGGAAATTAGTAATTTAGTGGATAATCTGAATGTTATAATTAACAACATTTTTCATGATGCAATAGCAGACAATGGAGTTCCAAGTGATTTGGAAATGATAGTATATGCTTCTAAAAGATTTGTTTCTACTTATGAGCAATTAATTTCGTGGTCATTATATTTTAAATCGTTGAAAGTGGAGGATGAGTTTAGAAACTTACTATTACTTTTACATGAGTTACCAAAATCTGTATTGAATCAAATGGATAAATTCGTAGAAGAATTTTATAGTGAAATTAAAAAATTGCCAGATTATGATGATGGAGGTCAATATAATATTTCATTAAATTGTACATTAGATATATCAAATACAGATGAGATTATGGAAGAGATAGAAAGACTTACAGAGTTATATGTGGGATATAAGTTATAATAACCATTCAAATATATTATACTCAGTTATATTGATAAGACAGCCCCTCCTGTAGTAAACTATCTCTAACATGAAAAACCGTTGAGAAAGAGTAGAAAGCATTTACTTGAAATCACAGAGAGCTGCAGGTGGTGGGATTGCAGTATGGATGTTTTGGCTGAATGGACTTTTGAGGGTGCTTTTGAATACTAGTAGGGAGCACCGAGAACCGAACCCGTTATCAAGTCGGCGTGTATGTTGGTACATGAACAGAGTGGGCGTATGCATGAATTGAGTGGCATAACGGTGTAAGATTTATATTACTCGTCTAATAATAAGGAGTGTGATTTTGTCACACTCCTTTGTCTATTACAGATTTTCAAGCCCCACTTGAATTTTCCCCTCCCCATTCAAGCACCATATGCTGTATAATATGTATAGATTGATTATAATGTAATTGTAACGACTTAGTAATACACACCCCGGAGGTACACAAATGACTGATTTTTCACAGAGATTACAAACCGCCCGCAAGCAACACAAACTCACCCAAAGCGAGGTTGCTGAAAGCCTAAATGTATCTTTTCAAGCGGTGAGCTTATGGGAACGTGGGGAAACGACACCGGAAGTTGATAAGCTTACAGAAATTGCGGATTTATATGGTGTTACGGTAGACTGGCTCCTTAGAGGAAAAGCGGAGGCGGCAGTGGAAATTGACTTTGAAGAGCCATTATCTGACCGATTGTTTAACGAAGATAGAATGTACACCTATGTGAAAACCATTGCAACAATGAAGGGTATGACACAGACGGTGGAGGTTCTGCCTTATGCGAGAGAGAGGCACAAAGGACAATTCCGCAAAGGCAAAGACCAGGTGCCATACATTTATCATCCGCTTCTGATGGCGTGTCATGCCTTATCCTTGGGGTTAGAGGATGATAATCTGATTTCTGCGATTATGTTGCATGATGTGTGTGAAGATTGTGGTGTGAAAGTAGAGAATTTACCAGTCAATGATGTGGTAAAAGAGGCAGTGAGACTGGTAACCAAGGATGGTACAAAGGATATGGACGACTATTATCAGGATATTTCGGAAAATGCCATAGCGACCATGGTAAAACTATTAGACCGTTGCAACAACATATCGGGGATGGCCGCGGCATTTTCAAAAGAGAAAATGGTCGAGTATATCAAGGAAACGGAAAAATATGTGTATCCATTGTTAGAGACTGCGAAGACCAGATATTCGGAATATTCCAATCAGGTGTTTTTGATTAAGTATCACATGACAAGTGTTATAACAACATTAAAGTATCAGCTTCTGGCATAGGAGGTTTCTATGGAGACAAAGTCATATTATCAGTTGGACAATTCACAGGTGGACGACAATACCAGATTAGAGATGGCGATTCGTTTTGCTTCTGACTGTCATAAAGGACAGACTAGAAAAGGGACGAATATTCCATTTATCATGCATCCACTTGAAGTAAAGGAGATTCTTTATGAAATGGGCGCAGATACGAACCTTTTGATTGCGGGTCTGCTTCATGATGTAGTGGAGGATACGAATACCACAATCGAAGAAATTCGTGCAGCCTTTGGTGAGGATGTGGCGGAGTTGGTAGCTGGACACACCGAAGACAAGACAAAGACATGGGAAGAGCGGAAGTTAGCGGAGATGAGAGAAACGTTTTCAGCATCGCTTCGTTTGAAAATGCTGGTTCTGGCAGATAAACTCGCGAATATGAGAAGTATTCGAAACGATTATCTGGTGCTAGGAAATGCACTATGGGAACGCTTTAATGCAGGGTTAAGACAACAGACCTGGTACTATGGGGAAATGACGGAAGTGCTGGAAGATATGCAGGATTATCCGAAAGTTGAGCCATATTATTGGGAGTTTGTCGGCTTATATAAGGATGTATTTGTGGTTTACTTCTATGATGAGGAGAATGAGAAAATTTATCAATGCAGTGCTATCGGAGAAGCCTATTGTTTGACAAAAGGAAGTCCGGAGTGGCTTCTTATGGCTGATGTAATTCCGGATGAGGCGGTTGTTGTAGATAGAAAGTTTGCAGAAAGTATGGAAGATGCTTGGAATGAAGCCTTTTAAAAATACAGGGTGAAGTTTTAATATAATATCTTTACTTTTTGTATAATATGTGATATTTTTAAAGTAGAACATATGTTCTAAAAATGGCTCATGCGGAAGGGTTTTATATGAAAAATGATATTACAAAACATATGGAAATGGTGCTCTATCGTACAGAGGATGATTCAATAACTGTTAGCGCACTTATAAAAGACGAAACGATTTGGCTTACACAAAAGGCAATGGCAGAGCTTTTTGGAGTTGATAAGTCTGGTATTAGCAGACATTTATCGAACATTTTTGAAAGTGGTGAAGTAGACGAATCCTTGGGTGTTGCAAAAATTGCAACACCCAAGGATTATGGAAGAAGGGAAGGTGCTATACAATATGCACCAACGAATTACTATAACTTAGATGTCATTATCTCCGTCGGTTACAGAGTAAATTCCATTCAAGCAACCCAGTTTCGAATTTGGGCAACGAATGTACTGAAAGAATATATGATAAAAGGCTTTGCTATGGATGACGAACGACTGAAACTTGCGAAGAAAACGTTTGGAAAAGATTATTTCAAAGAGTTATTAGAAAGAGTTCGTTCTATTCGTGCGAGCGAACGTAGAATATGGCAACAGATTACGGATATATTTGCAGAATGTAGCATTGACTATAACAGAGATTCAGAAGTTACTTATCGATTTTATGCAACTGTACAGAATAAATTTCATTATGCCATTACAGGTAAAACGGCGGCAGAAATTGTATATGAACTGGCAGATCATACGAAAGAGCATATGGGATTACAGACATGGAAAAATGCTCCAGATGGACGTATTCTTAAGTCTGATACACCAATCGCTAAAAATTACTTGGATGAGAAAGAAATCAAACAGTTAGAACGTGCGGTCTCTGGCTATTTTGACTATATTGAAGATTTGATAGAACGAGGAAATGTATTTACTATGCAGGAGTTTGCGGATAGCATAAATGCATTTTTGGAATTTAGACAATATAAAATTTTAAAAGACAATGGATGTGTTTCTCACAAGCAAGCAATGGAAAAAGCTTATGCAGAATATGATATTTTTAACAAGACACAGCCGATAACATCTGATTTTGATTGTGTTATAAGAGAGCTAACTGCTAAATATGGAGGATAAAGATTTTTATATTGCCATTCCTTTAGTAATTTAGTAAAATTACACTATTGATTTAACATTTCAGAAACAAACATCTAATATAATACGTTTACAAAATACAACTAGGAGGAACATCATGTATCCAATCGTTAGAAAAGAAGTCCTCGCAGGCCAGATCGTGCTGATGGATATCAAAGCACCTATGGTGGCTAGAAAGTGTTTGCCAGGACAGTTTATTATTGCAAAAACAGATGAAATCGGAGAGCGTATTCCGCTTACTATCTGTGATTATGATAGAGAAGCAGAGACAGTTACCATCGTAGTTCAGACCATCGGTGCTGGTACAAAGCGTATGATGGATTTAAATGTTGGCGATGAACTCATGGACTTTGTAGGTCCACTTGGATGTGCTTCAGAGCTTTGCGAAGAAAAGAATTTGGAAGAAACCAAGCAGAAAAAGATTCTTTTCGTAGCAGGTGGACTTGGTATTGCGCCGGTATACCCACAGGTGAAATGGCTACATGAGCATGGTGTAGAAGTAGATGTTATCATGGGATGCCGTACCAAAGACCTTTTATTCTACATAGATGAGATGAAAGCAGTTGCAAAAAATGTTTATGTTGCAACAGATGATGGCACATATGGTTTCCACGGAAATGGTTGCGCACAGCTTGAAGCTCTCTATGCGGAAGGCAAAAGATATGACCAGTGTGTAGCAATTGGGCCTATGATTATGATGAAATTTACAGCATTACTTACCAAGAAGCTTGAGATTCCTACTATCGTTTCTATGAATCCAATTATGGTAGATGGAACAGGTATGTGTGGTGCTTGTCGTCTTATGGTTGGTGGCGAAGTGAAGTTCGCATGTGTAGATGGACCTGAATTTGACGGTCACTTGGTAGATTTTGATCAGGCTATGGCGAGACAGGCTCAGTACAAGACTGCAGAAGGTCGTGCAAAGCTTGCTTATGAAGAAGGAGATACACACCATGGCGGATGTGGACATTGCGGAGGTGACGAGTAATGGACGTTTTAAAGAGAGTACCTGTTCGTGAACAGGATGCAAAGGAACGAGCAAGAAACTTTGAAGAGGTTTGTTACGGCTACAACGAGGAAGAAGCAGTAGCAGAGGCTTCTCGTTGTTTGAATTGTAAAAATGCACTTTGTATGCAGGGATGTCCAGTTTCTATCAATATTCCAGCATTTATTGAAGAAGTAAAAAATAGAAACTTTGAAGCAGCTTATCAGATTATCTCTGAGTCTTCAGCACTTCCAGCAGTTTGTGGTCGTGTTTGTCCACAGGAAAGCCAATGTGAAGGCAAATGTATCCGCGGTTTCAAGGGAGAACCAGTTTCTATCGGTAAATTGGAGCGTTTCGTAGCAGATTGGGCAAGAGAAAATGGCATCAAGCCTAAAAAGGCAGAAAAGACCAATGGACACAAAGTAGCTGTTATTGGTTCTGGCCCAGCAGGTCTTACCTGTGCAGGAGACTTGGCAAAGCTTGGCTACGAAGTAACTATTTTCGAAGCCTTACATGCGGCAGGCGGTGTATTAGTATATGGTATTCCAGAGTTCCGTCTTCCAAAGGACAAGGTAGTAGCTGCCGAAGTAGAAAATGTAAAAGCACTTGGTGTTAAGATTGAAACAAACGTAGTAATTGGTAAGTCTATTACGATTGATGAGCTTATTGAAGACGAAGGCTTTGAAGCAGTATTTATTGGTTCGGGTGCAGGTCTTCCAAAATTCATGGGTATTCCAGGGGAACAGGCAAATGGTGTGTTCTCTGCAAATGAATACCTTACTAGAAATAACCTGATGAAAGCCTTCCAGGAAGGCTATGAAACACCTATTAGCCGTGGCAAAAAGGTTGTTGTCGTTGGTGGTGGTAACGTAGCGATGGATGCAGCTCGTACCGCACTTCGTCTCGGTGCAGAAACCCACATCGTTTACCGTCGTAGTGAAGCGGAGCTTCCTGCTCGAGTAGAAGAAGTGCACCACGCAAAAGAGGAAGGTGTTATTTTCGACCTTCTCCAGAATCCAACAGAAATCCTTGTGGATGAAAATGGTTGGGTAAAGGGAATCAAGATTATCAAGATGGAACTTGGTGAACCAGATGCATCTGGTCGTCGTCGTCCAGTAGAAGTACCAGGCTCAGAATACGAAATTGAATGTGATACCGTAATCATGTCTCTTGGTACATCACCAAACCCATTGATTTCTTCTACGACAGAAGGTTTGGATACCAATAAATGGAAATGTATTGTAGCGGAAGAAGAAACCGGTGCAACTTCGAAAGAAGGCGTATATGCTGGTGGGGACGCTGTAACAGGTGCAGCTACCGTAATTCTTGCAATGGGTGCTGGTAAGGCAGCTGCGGCAGGAATACATGCCTATCTTTCAAATAAATAGTATTCTAGGGCTGACGAAAGTCGGCCCTTTTTCTTGCAACCCCTATAAAAATAGTTTATAATTATTCTAACTATGTAGACTTATAGAAAAGCAGGTGAAATGGAGTGCGTAAACGAATTAAGCAACTGGCCAGAGGCAAATTCGAGTACGCGAAACCAGAGCTTGTTCTGTCGGAAGAAGAGGTGGAATTCTCTGTTATAGAGGGAGAGGATTATGAGGGTAGTTTTACTCTTGAGAATCCAAAGGGTATCAAGCTTCGCGGGCTTGTATATTCGACACATCCACGCATGGAAGTGGTGACATCTCAGTTTGAGGGCGAGCAGGTTCGGATTCGTTTTAAATTCCATAGTTTCGGTTTGAGCGAAGGGCTGACGGAGAAGGGTGATTTTGTAATCATCTGCAACCAGTCGAAAATCAGCCTTTCTTTTTGTGCGTCTATTTCCAAGAAGTATGCCGAGACCTCCATTGGACCTGTAAAAAATTTATATGATTTTACCTGCCTTGCAAAAGCAGACTGGGACGAGGCGTTCCAGCTGTTTTATAACAAGAATTTCGTCCATGTTATCAAGCCAAACGAGGTAAAGGAAAGCATGATTTACCGCGGTATCATTACGGCGAAACCATGCAATCAGAATATGGAAGAATTCCTAATTGGTATTCGCAAGAAAGAGCGTATCTCCTTCAAAGTAGAAAAGAACGAGATAGCACTGTTTGAGGTTACCGATACTTTAAAAGAAACGATAGAAATCAAGAAGGACAATTGGGGCTTCCTCGAGATAAAAGCAAGTGTAGATGCAGACTTTATTCGTCTGCCAAAGACGAAGATTCGTACAGAGGATTTTATTGGAAGTACCTATAATTTTGATTTCTTTATTGAGTCGGACAAGCTTCATGGTGGCAAGAACTTTGCCCGTATCCAGCTTTCATCGGTATATGAGACAGTAACGATTGAGGTGGTGGCAGACGCAAGACCAAAGCAGGAGGAGGCGGTTTCCGACGAGCTACAGGTCAAGGAATGTCTTGCTGGTATCATGGAATTGTACCAGGCATATCGTTTGAAGCGTATCGTGACCGGCGTTTGGGCGAATGAGACGATTTCGATTTTAGACCATTTGCGTGCTCTTGAGCCTGAAGAGCCAATGCATCGTTTGATGAAGGCGCAGTGTCTGATTATTAATAGACAGAGACAGGAAGCCGAGTGGATTCTGGATGAGTTCAAGCGAGAATGGATTGATAGAAAGGCGCCAGTTTGGGGCTATTATTTGTATATTATGACCTTAATGGAGCGTGAGCCTAGCTATGTAGATAAGCTGACGAAGGAAATCGAGGCTATTTTTCACGAGAATCCAGATTCCGTTATGCTGTTTTGGGTGCTGACCTTCCTTCAGGAGAAGTATGTTGGCAACAACGCATTAAAGCTCAAGGATATTGAATACTGGGTTATGAAGGGATGTTCTTCTCCATACCTGTATTTAGAGGCATATTACTTGATTTGGCAGGATCCATATCTTTTGACAAGGCTTGATGCCTTTGAAATTCGTGTGCTTCGCTGGGCAGTGAGACACCGTGCGATTACCAAGGATATTGCGATTCAGATTTTTCAGATTATGGAGACCTACAAGGATTTTAGTCCAGTATTATATCAGCTGTTGTGTGCAGCCTATGAGGCAAATCCAAAGCCTGAATATGTGGGCGTTATCTGTGGATATTTGATTAAAGGTCAGCAGTATGACCCGAAATATCATCACTGGTTTGAAAAGGGAATAGAGTTAGAGCTTCGCATCACGAGTCTTTATGAGGCGTATCTGCTTTCTATGGACGAGCGAAAGGTGAACGAGGTTCCAAAGATTATTCAGATGTACTTCCAGTACGATAGTGGTCTTCCATATAAGAAGATGGCAGTACTATATAACAACATCATTGCGTCTAAGACGAGCAGTCCAGAGGTGTACCAGAGATATTGTCGTACGATGGGCAAGTTTGCAATGGAACAGATACTGGCAGGGCATATGGACGACAATCTGGCAGTTGTTTATGACGATATGCTGGATTTGGGTGTGATAAATCAGGAGATTTCCAAAGCATTGTCCTATATTATGTTTACGCATAAGCTCGTGATTTTAGATGACAAAATGGTGCGAGCTATCGTATATCAGCGTCAGATGAAGGACCCACAGATTGTTCCGATTGTGGACAATACGGCGTACTTCCAGCTGTATTCCAAGGAATATGTCATCGTATTCGAGGATGAAAAAGGACGCAGATATTCAGGCAGTATTGCATATCAGCTACAAGCGCTGATGGATGCCCAGAAATATCTGCCAAAATGCATGGAGCTGACACCGTTACAGCTTCCATATCTGGTATCTTATTTTGATACCCGACAAAATTACCTGACCTTTGAAAAGGGCGACAAGGAGCACTTTAAACCGATGATGTTCTCCGAGGCCATCAGTCCAGAGTACAAGGCAAAGCTTTTACCAGAAATTCTTCGTTTCTATCAGATTCAGGCGTTTGATGCGATGATTGAGGAGTATTTGGAAAAGGCAGACTATCGAAGACTGGATGAAGCGACTCGTAAATTTGCTATCGAGCTTTGTGTAGACAACCATTTATTTGATTTTGCCTACGACAAGATTATGGAATATGGTGTCGACCAGATTGGCTCTGCTGCCAAGGTTGCCTTGGCTAGCTACATGATTGAGCAGACGGAGTATGAGGAAGATGAGTTCCTTTTGAATTTGTCGATTACGGCTTTCCGAGCAAAGAAATATAATGACAAGATGCTTCGTTATCTTTGCATGCATTTCAATGGACCTACTCAGGATATGCTAGATATTTGGTATGCGGCAAAGAGTTTTGATATTGACCGTTTTGATATTTCAGAGCGAATTCTGGTGCAGATGATGTATGCAGATGACATGGTGTTAGAGGGCATGCCGGTATTTGCCTACTTTTATGAGGCTGGAGGCAAGGATTTTATTACGCTGGCATACCTTTCCGATTGTGCACATCGCTATTTTGTCGAAATGCACAAGATTGATGAGGACATCTTTGAACTCATTGAGGCGAGATACATATACAATCTGGAGCTTAACGATGCCTGCAAATTGGCACTCCTAAAGCATTATGCGGATATTGGGAATGTTAGTGAGCGTCAGCTGGCCATTGAAGATGAGCTTTTGGCAGAATATACGAGAAGAAATATGCTGTTCGCATTCTACAAACGATTGGCATCGGATTTGGTGCTGAAATATCACTTGTACGACAAGGTATTCCTGGAATATCGTACGAATCCACATAGCCATGTGGTGCTGCATTATAGTCGCGATGAGGATGGAGATGCATTTCTTACAGAAGATATGCTGGATGTTTACGACGGCATATTTGTGAAATCCTTTGTGATGTTCTTCGGGGAAGCAATTCAGTATTATATCAGCGAAGAATATGGTAATGAGGTAGAGGTTAGTGAGAGTAACCGTATCGTAAACAATGATGTTTACAACAAGAATGATGAAAGCAGATATACCTTACTCAATCAGATGCTTATCTCAAGCACCTTGCAGGAGGAAGCAGAGCTGTATCAGGCAATGAAGAAGTATGCTGGTTTCGAAGAAGTGACACAAAAGGTGTTCAAACTGATATAGTTTGTGGGTTGCCACATTAGACATAGAGAACAGAGGGTAGCATGGAACAGAAAAGAGAACCAATTATCCTGGGAATTGATTTGAATGATCGATTTGCCATGGTAAGTTACTACCAACTGAATATGAACGAACCGGAAACGGTCAGCACCATCGCAGGAAGTGAAAACTACCAGATTCCGACCTTGTTGGCAAAGAGAAAGAATCTTGGACAGTGGTTTTATGGTGATGAAGCCAAGAAAATGGCAAAGACCTCGGAGGTTATCTGCGTGGACGCTCTTTTAAAGCGTGCGGTTCATGGAGAATCCATTCGTATGGAAGAGGATAGCTTTGAGGGCTGGGAGCTTCTGGCAATGTTTCTGAAAAGGATTATGGATTTGCCTTTGAAGTTGGGGACAGTGCCAAGAATTGATCGCGTGGTTTTATCGGTAGAACGTCTTTCGAAGGAAAATATGGAGGTGTTCTGGAAGATAGCACCAAAGCTAGGGCTTTTGCCAGAGCAGTTCATGGTGATTGACCATAAGGAAAGCTTTTACTACTTTGCCTTGAGTCAGCCAGAATCCCTTTGGATTCACGATGTGTTTCTTTTTGAGAATGATGGAAAGAACCTGTTCTACTATGGCCTGAAACGTAATACGCGTACAACGCCACAGGTCGTTTCTATCAAGGAAAGTATCAAAAATCCAATTGATGAAAACAAGGACCAGGAGTTTTTAGGTATTCTGCAAAGAGCCTTTGAAAATCAAATCGTATCCACAGTTTATTTAGTGGGAGATGGCTTTGATGGTGGATGGATGAAGGATTCTTTGACTTATCTATGTCGTGGAAGGCGAGCCTTTCTTGGAAACAATCTTTACAGTAAAGGGGCTTGTTTTGCGGGATTTGTAAGAGTACATAGCGAGAATTGGAAGTGCATCTACATGGGTGAAAATGAGATGAAATTCAATCTCAGCCTAAAGGTGCGTGACAAAGGTAGTCTTGCATTTCATACGCTGATTAGTGCAGGTAAGAACTGGTTTGAGAGCAAGGGCGAATGCGAGGTTATTCTGGCAGGAGACGCAGAAATTGATTTCTGGAAGCAGTTGCCAAATAGTCGAGAAGCGGTAATTGAAACCTTGGAGCTTACGGATTTGCCGAGCAGACCGGATAGAACGACAAGGCTTCGTATCACAGCGACACCTGTATCAGATGAGAAAATCGAGGTGCAGATTCGCGATATGGGGTTTGGAGAAATCTATCGAAGCACGGACAAATCGTGGAAGTATATCATGACGATGTAATTGTGGATGTACCACAAATGTAACCTGGTGAAAACACCTAGACGGAGGCCATATGGGCGAAATTTTACTATGTAATGAACCGATAGCGGCTTTGCCTTATTATATCGAGGGCATATCCTGGAATGTGTATTCCTTGGAGGAGTTGTGTTATTATATTGAGAATAACACCTACCTCTTGGAAAAGGATTTCATGAATGAGGAATTGTGCACCTGGATTGGCAAAGAGGTAAAAAACTTAAAATTGGCAGAGAAGCTTCGTGACATCATGCGTATGGATGGACGTCTTTCCGAATTCGTACTGGCTTTGTTGGTTGAGTGTGGGTATTGCCCAAGGGATACCATCAAAGAAATCGTACGTGTTGTGAAAGAGATGGAGGAGAAATCTGACTTTGAATGCAACAAGGTGCGTGCAGATCGTTTGATGGAAAGAGAGAAATATCTAAGCAGTATTTATGAATACAAGAGCCTGCTGGAGTCCAATGAGGCTGGTGAGCAAAGCAAGGAACTGCTGGGTAGTATCTGGCACAATCTAGGAACTGCGTATGCGAGATTGTTTTTGTTTCAGGAAGCAATTCATTGTTACGAGAAAGCCTATGCCTTGAACAACAATCCAGAATCGCAAAAGGCATGCCTGATGGCGCACAAGTGCCTGCATGACGAAGAAGGATTTGTGCTGGCAGGGCAAAAATATCAGTTAAGCGAGGAGACACTTGCGGATATTCGGAACGAAATTTCTTTAGCTAGTCAAAGTGAGGAAAATAAAGCGTTTGCGAATAAGCTTGAGGCTATTGCGATGATGAACAATCCATCCCAGCGTAGCCAGTACAATAAGGCGATTTCAGAGATTATTTTTAACTGGAAAGAAGAATATAGAAGAATTTGTAGGATATAGGTATGTCTATTTTAAGTAGATGGTTTGAGAAACTAAGAAGAAAAAGAAGACGATATGAACCAAGAGAATACATGGAAGTATCGGACGAAGAAATATATATAAATGATGAGGCACTCAGTGATCCACCATCCATTCGAAAGCATGTCATAAGCCTTTGTGAGCAGATGATAGATATTTCCAGAGAGCTGGATGATGTGCGACAGGAATATGACAGGGTAACAGCTTATCTCAATGATATTCAGATTGTAGAGGAACTAGGGGGCGACCTGCGTAAGCAGCTGGAGGAAGTAGCTACGCAGTTGACGAAACTTATCAATGTTCGAAATGAATATTTGAATGCGGAACAGAAGATTTCGGATGATACCTTTAATCAGATGGAGGAGATGGAGGCAGAACTTCCAGATATCATTCGAAGACTGAAGGGAAATGAGAAAGATTTAGAAACCGTTAAACGTGATTTGAACTATCTCGCAAGCGAAAAGATAGAGTGGAATGTGGTACGCCATGAAAGAGAAGAAGAATTGGAGCAGTTGCGTAAGCTTTCTGTAGTTTTGCTTTTTTCCATTGGTGGAATTGCAATTCTAGTAGTGCTATTGTCTATGACATTCCAGCTGGGAATGCTTCCAATATTTATTGTGGCTTTAATGGCTACCTTGGCTGCTTCTTATGTGATTCTGCGCATGCAGGAGTGCAATAAGGACATCAAGAAAAGCGAGGTAAATCAGAACTACATCATTTCCTTGGAAAATCGTATCAAAATCAAATATGTAAATGCAAAAAATGCTGTGGATTATAGTTGTAATCGTTTCCATGTGAATAATTCGAAAGAATTGACCTTTAATTATGAACAGTATATTGAAATTTGCAAGGAAAGAGAGCGTTTCCAACAGGCAAATGAGGAACTGGAATACTACAAAAATAAATTGGTGAAGATATTGCGAAAACTGAATCTCTATGATGCACGTATCTGGTTAAATTATGCCAATGCAATCATTGAGCCAAAGGAAATGGTAGAGTTAAAGCATGAATTGTTCTCAAGACGTCAGTTCTTGCGTGGGCGTATTGATTACAACCTCGCAGCCATTTCGGACATGCGTGTGGATGTGGATTTATATGTCGACAAGCTTGGGCCAAAAGCAGGTCAGGTAATGGCGATTGTAAATCGAGTAGATGAATTAAATAAGGACTTAGGGTTGTTATAGAAAGAGGAGCACATTGCTCCTCTTTTTGCATATCTTATATTGTATTAAGTAAATAGGAGAATTATGTATGGGAAATAATATGAACTGCGATAGCTGTTCAGAAAATTCTAGAAACATGATGCGTCAGCGTGAAATGATGAATCAAAAAGAAATGATGTATCAGCGCAATATGCGCATGGATAGAAGACAGATGAACGCTAGAAACATGAATGGTAGTTGCGATACCTGTGGTAATGTAAACGTAGCAGATAGCTGTGACATGAATTGTGACAGAAATCGAAACCGCTGTGATGACGATTGCAGCAGAGGTCGCGATATGCTCTATGGCGTACCACTTGCTATGGGATATGTACCTTGGCAGAATTTTGAATGTACCTATGAACCAGCACAGGCTTTACAGGCTGGAACAATTTTTCCAGAACTCGACAAACCATTTTATGGAAGAAGGGGGATGCGATAATGAATAGAAAGCAGATGTTAGAATGGGTACAGGCGCTTGGATTTGTGGTTGTGGATATGCAGCTTTATCTGGATACCCACCCATGTGATGAAGAAGCATTAGCTTACTACAAAGCAGCTGTAGAAAACTACAAGAATGCAAAGAAAAAATATGAAGAACATTTCGGCCCTTTAGTTGCCGTTAATTCTATGGATTGTGACAGATGGGCATGGGCAGATACACCATTGCCATGGGAAGGAGTGAGATAATATATGTGGACTTATGAAAGAAAATTGCAATATCCAGTAAACATTACCAGACCAAATCCAGCCATGGCAAAATTTATTATGAGCCAGTATGGCGGACCAGATGGTGAAATCGCAGCTTCCATGCGTTACCTCTCACAGAGATACAGCATGGACAACAAAAAGGTAGCAGGACTTCTCACCGATATTGGTACAGAAGAACTCGCGCACATGGAGATGATCGCAGCTATCATCCGTCAGCTCACCAAGGGCTGTAGTGCGGAGGAATTAGAAGCCTCTGGACTCGGTGCTTATTATATCGACCACACAGGCGGTATTTGGCCTCAGGCAGCCGGTGGCATTCCATTCAATGCCTGCGAATTCCAGAGCAAGGGTGATCCGCTCACAGATCTGTTCGAAGACTTGGCGGCAGAGCAGAAAGCACGAAGCACCTACGATAATATCTTGCGTCTTGTAAAAGACCACGAAGTAGCAGACCCTATCCGTTTCCTTCGTGAGCGCGAAATCGTGCATTTCCAGAGATTTGGAGAAGGTCTTAGAATGTATCAGGAAGAACTTGATAGCAAGAACTTCTATGCATTTAACCCTTCGTTTGATAAATAAGATTTACGACCACCTTCGGGTGGTCGTTTTGTCTCTTGATTCTATGAAAGTGTCATAGTATAATCGCTATAACAGACAATGCATATGAGCTCGTCTGTTGGAATTATATATTATAGAGTGTCGGATGCAGGAGGCATCCATATCTAACAAAGTAGTATTGTTAGATATCAAGTTATCAGTATCTCAGTTTCGAGAATTTACCCAAATAATAGAGTTAAAATTAAGAAAAGTAAGAAAGAAGCAAGGCATTGTCTGTTTTGCGTATTTTTGTATAATTCTTACAGATGGGTTTCATATATCTTGCAAAGGGAGGTTTATGAAACAAAAGACAACATTATCACAGAGCATCGAATTGTGGAACAGAAAGCGCAATACGATGAGGCTTGCAAGAAGGTGCTTGCAGAAAAGATTATTTTGGCATGGATTATGAAGCATACGATGAAAGAGTATGCGAACTATGATGTGCGAGAGATTGCGAGGAATTTCATCGTAGGAGAACCATGGGTGGCAGAGGCGAAAACGATGCCAGATGAAACAAATGCACCGAAAGTTACAGGGACTGGCGTAGAAGATACCACAGTAAATGAAGGAAGCATTACATACGATATACAGTTTCGTGCTATTGTGCCAAATACGGATGAGATGGTTCAAATGATTATCAACGTGGAAGCACAAAATGACTTTTATCCAGGCTATCCAATTATCAAACGTGCTATTTACTATTGTGCACGCATGATTTCCTCGCAGTATGGTACAGTGTTTACTAGGTCGCATTACGAGAAACTTCAAAAGGTGTATTCGATATGGATTTGCATGAATCCACCGAAAGAACGCAACAATACGATTACGGAATATTCCTTGACAGAGAAACAACGTGTTGGTAAGGTTAAAGAGAGTGAAGAATACTACGATCTCATAAATGCGGTCATGATCTGTTTGGGTAAAAGTGAAGAAGAAACAGAGAATGACTTATTGCGATTATTGGATGTGTTATTATCATCTGATACAAAGGCAAAAGAGAAAAAAGCGGTTTTAAAGACTGAGTTTGATATACCAATGACTGAACAAATGGAAGCGGAGGTAGAGCATATGTGTAATTTAAGTGATGGTATAGAGCAGAGAGGCCTTGAAAAAGGGATGAAAATTGGAATAGAACAAGCAAACAGACTTGTTGTGATTAATATGTTAAAAGAGAATGAACCTATTGAGAAAATCTGTCGCTATGCACAGTGTGATGAGAAATATGTTTTACAAATAAAAAAATTGTTGAAATAAAAGGAGATGCTACATCATTAGAAGTGCTTGCATACACTACACTTTTTCAAACAACGGAAGAGACTTACCAATCTACTACTATAACAATAGAATAACAACTATTATGAAAATATAGTATATAAATAAAAGGGTGCAACTTCAATTCAAAGTTGCACCCTTTTATTAGATGTAGAAAGTACTTAATTGAATTTTAAATTTCTGGTTTATATATTTAAAACAGAAGTTAGTCTTG
>X42_Goitered_Gazelle__coassemble_80_pt1 | contig 20059 bp, 19 predicted proteins | sample X42_Goitered_Gazelle__metabat2_low_PE_005 | metagenome-assembled genome bin X42_Goitered_Gazelle
ATCAAGTTTGCCCATCAAACTAAACCATCAAATAGACAGACCATCAAAAAGTTTGTTTATCCATCTTATCTAGAAATAGGTAAGATGTCTCTTTTTTTGATGGAGTTTGAGGTGTGAGTTGGGTGGGGTGTGTGTTTTGGGAGTGCTAACGAAAGCGAATGGTGTGTGGGTGAGGGACTTGGGATAGAGATGTGGAGAAAATTCTCGTAATATAAAAAGTCCAATGATATAATTACATTGGATGTAAACAGACTACAAATAATTGTAAAATTTAAAGTGTCTACTCGGAGGTTTGAAACATGGGCTTTTTTAATTTCTTTAGGAGAAAAAGTAAAAACGTCATAGGCTGTAGTTGTGATTTGAATAATAGTAATTTTAAGTGTGATGAAACTGAAACAAAAACAGAAGCGGTGATTTGTGAGATAAATCACGAGATTAATGAGTTTTCCACATGTGAAAGAGATAAAGAACGTTTTGATAAGATTGCAAATCGAATGAATGATACTGTTGAAATCGTAAAAAAGGGATATAGTGTCGACCAGAATAAACATATAAGGGTAAAAGATCAGGATAAAGTATTTACAGAAGGTGTTTACATAATTGGAGTGGATATCCAACCTGGTGAATATTATTTTTGGGGAGATGATGTAAGTGCTGAAATAAAAGGAAAAGAAAAGTATGATATATACGGTGGTTTTAAAGAATGTATAGACTCATATGCAATTGTTGAGGGGAATGGAAAAGTTTTGTTAGAAAATGGATATATGACACATATTGAAAATATTATTTATTTGTACGATGTGGCAGATAAAATTATTCCGGGGCATGTGTATCGAGTGGGGATTGAAATTCCACACGGTAAATATTATCTAAAATATGAGAGTCGGTATGATGATGGCGAGCAGATTGCTTTTCTAAACGACGGAGAATGTGCATTTGATATGAGAGAATGCTGTGATTATGGCAGAATATATAGGGAGAGTGGAAAAGAAGGGATTGCCATAACGGATGAACTCGTAAAATATGTTATATTGTATAAAGGGACTGCTGTTTTACAAGAGAAAGGAATATTTCCTACCGATTCAGGTCCTCAAACATATCATAAGGAAATGAAAAACTATGCGCTTACTAAAAAAATAAATGAATTTAGAGAAAAGAAACTGCATGAGACTTCAAAAATTTATAAAGGAAATTATGTGTGTTTTTACTTTTCGGTTGTTGAGCCAATGGTGGAAATAATATTACAGAATATCTTGTTGCCGAGAGAAAAATGCATTATAATACCGAATCTTTCAGAAGAAGATTTTGCGAAAAATTATGTTATTATGATAGATAGGGAAGATGTTGATAAGCAATGCATTATGATGTATTTATTTATGGAAAAGAAAATACAAGCACCTGTATCGTTTGGTATTTCTTTATCGAGCCTTATTAATAGTATGCAATATAATAATTTGAGTGGTGACCGTTATGAGAAAGCCATTAAGGTGATAAAAGAAAAAATTTCAGATGACATAATGGAGGTTTTAAAGTATTATTTAAAAACATATCCATATCAAGTGATAGATGTGCCATATTACTATGTAAAATATCTTCCTACGGATGATGAATATAAATATTTATATTATAAGGTGTCTCAAAATAGAGAAGAATATGCAAAAAAATATAGTGATATATTATTGCAATTGGCAGAATATGGGATTATTTCAAAGAAGTGGAAAAATGAATTTAATTTATATCTAATGGCAAAGTCTTATTATATAGATGCAATATATCAATACCATGATAAATTTCTTGATAAACAATCATTAGATATTTTTATCCCAAGTATTGACTTAGGTTTGGAGTATCAAGGAATACAACACTATGAGCCAGTAGATTTTTTTGGAGGCGATGAAGGTTTTGAAGAACGTAAAAAACTCGACTCATTAAAACGTGAAAAATGTTTAGAAAAGGGAATCCTGTTAATTGAGTGGCATTATAGTAAAGATGTTACAGATGATAATTTTGTGCAGATGCTGGAAGATAATGGATTAGTTGTTCCTGAGAAAAAAGTAATTGAATGGGGGCATTCAAGGAAAGAAGAAATTAAAGATTCCTTGGAAGAAGATAAAGAAGTATTATTCCAATATGATTGTGAAGGTGTTTTTGTAAATGAGTTTAAGTCTATAGATGAAGCAGTAGAAAAAACAGGAATAAATAAAGTTAATATTCAGAGAGCTTGCTCTGGATTTAGAACTACTGCAGGCGGATATCAATGGAGAAGGGGGCTGGTAGAATCTTTGCATAAGAACATCGAACCAGTTCTTCAAAAGAAAAGCTTAGGTGGAAAGCGAGCAATTAACCAATATGATATGGACGGAAATTTTATTAAGCAATACGAATCGATTACAGCAGTTTCTAATGAAAATTCGATTAATTCTAAAAGCATAAGAGATGCAGCAAATGGAAAGCAGAGACATGCAGGTGGATTTGTCTGGAAGTATGTTGATGCGGAACTATAGTGACATAAATTTATATGAAAGAAAAAAGGAGATGTTAAGTGAAAGTTTTTTGTCAATATGATAATGTGTTAGATTCGTTTCTCAATAATGTAGTTAAATATACTATAAATTTGTATGGGAAAAGTTTAGATATATCAGAGGTACAAGAAATAGAGTTAGTTGACATAAAGGAATTAGATTATGATACTGACGGAAGAACATATAATGAAGGAAAAAAGATAATTTTAACATCAAGATTATATGAGTTATTACCTTCTTATGATATAACAGAACTTGAGGGAAACGAGAATTTTAAATTAATTATTAATACTATCTTTCACGAAATGGGACATGCAACAGATTGGAAGTTATTTCCTAACATATACAAAGTAGCAGAGGAATCGGAGGATGTAAAACAATATTTACCTGCATTTTTCTGGCTAGAATATCTTGCAGAGAAACGTAGTAGTATTCAAGGATTAGCAACAGATAACGAAGAAGATTTTTGCGATAATTTTGTTAAAAGGAATTGGAGAGTAAGCAAAATTGATTTCTGTTCTTCTTCTGAGAATAATTTTTTCTATTTAAACAAGGCATTATCATATTTTATGGGGAAGACGACGCAAGCATATGTACGGAAAGTGTATTTAGATAAAATGGTAAATCTTCTTTTGAAAGAATATATATTAGAATTAGAAACCGAAATAAATAAACTGGAAAAAATAATGCCATTTGATGATGCAGTATTGCTAGGGGAAATGTATGAAATTATGAATAAGTACTATAAAAAGTTTATAAGAAAATTTAAAAGATGATTTATTGAAGGTAGTGATAATATATGTTTTTGTTAGAAGATGAGTTTGAAATAAATAGAAATTGTGTAATTGAGAATCAAGATTTTATCCATTTGAATAGGATACTTATAGAACTTAGAGGTTTTCTTAATGAATTAGGATATCTGGCATTTGGTAGGGATGAGATATTGAATTAGTTGTGAGAAAATTGTAAATAACAGAGTTTTGTATTTTTGATGTTGATACAAGTTAAACAAAGGTGTAATACTATGGGCGAGAAGAATTTGTCACAAAAGTCTATGAAAATTTGTATGGAAGATACCGTACAAAAAGTTATCGATATTTTTGAAGTGGATGACGGTAGGTCTTTTGTTGAAAAGAAAAAAGAAGTAATAGCGTATTTGCAAACACAAGAAGATACTTTGTTGGCAGAAAGAGTTCTTAGAACAGCGATAAATGACGAAACAGGAAAGAAAATTAAAGAGAGATTTTGTAATAGTGGGAATATCTCTCAAAGTGATACTCATGTACAGATTCGTTGTGTTAAAGAAATAGATAAAGAAAAATTTCTTGAATTACAAGAAGAGACTTGTATAATGAGGTCGATGCTCAAGGAAGAATCGTATCGAATAATGTTGTGGAACGAACATATACAGGATAAATCCATGATGTTTACCATTGAAGTGGATGAAGAATATGCAGGTTATTGTGGCATTAATAACTTGTCTCGTGATAATTGGGAAATTGCAATCGAGTTACTTAAAAAGTTTCATAATAAAGGTGTTGGTTATACTGCACTAAGTATTATGCTATCGGAAATTAAGTCTCGCTTGGGAGTAGAAAAATTTAGAGTAAAGATAGATGCTGATAATTATGCAAGTCAACGTTTATTTGAAAAATTAGGAGCAATTCCGTATGGTATTGCAGAACATATGTTACATAAGGAAGATGATATTATACGTTGCGAAGAAGAAAATTTAGATGCAATAGATGAAAGATTAGAGCAAATAGCAGAACAGTTTGGTGTAGAGCCTAGAAAACTTCTTAGTCATGTATTGGAATATGAACTTAATTGGTAAATGCTTACTTATAGAGTTGTGCCTATTATTGGATAATCAAAGTTGGATATATCAAAAGAGTATTAAGTGCTAAATTAGAACAATTTTATAAAATAGATATTGATAAAAATTTAAACATATATTATAATCAAATCGAACATAAGTTCGATGGAATATCTGTTGCATAAATTTGTTTTTCCGCATATAATATTTATACAGATATGAATCTGTTGCACAAAGTGCATTAATATTTGGGCTGACCGAAAGGTCCTGGTCCACCGACAGGCGGGGATTTACCCCGCCATTTTTATTTTTAGGGGTTTTTATGAGAGAAAAAGTATTAAGTGTATTTGTGGATGAGTCTGGAGATTTTGGACAATATAATCCAGCTTCGCTTTATTATTATGTAGCAATGGTGATACACGATCAAGAAGTTGATATTTCAAAGAATATACATGCATTGGAAGTGCAAGTGGCTAATTGGGGATATCCGGATCATACGATACATACAGGTCCACTGATTAGAAGAGAAAGTGTATATAAAAATGATTTGAGAGAAAATCGCAAAGCTCTTTTTAATGCATTGTATCACTTTACACGTATGCTAGACATACATTATCTTTGTCCAATGATTAATCAGGGGGATTGCGCAGAGAAAACGAAATTGGCATATACAGACAAGCTTACAAAAGAAATAGCGAATCAGTTAAGAGGGAATTATGAATACTTTTGCAAGTTTGATAAGATTATTGTGTATTATGATTATGGACAGACAGAATTAGCTCAAATTTTGATTTCTGTATTTAATACGATGTTTTCAAATGTAGAATTTAGAAAGATTGAAACTAATCAGTATAAATTATCACAGGCAGCAGACTTGATTTGCACAGTTGAAGCAATAGCACAGAAGTTTGTTCTGACAAAGTCTGAAATTGAGTTTTTCCATTCGAAAAATGCATTTAAGAAAAATATTTACAAGAATATTGTTAAGAAGAAGTTGTAGCAAGTAAAAACATAGTTGATGTTTTTTGAGTTCAGAGTTATACTCCACACACCTTAGGTAAAAGGCTAGTCTGAAACAAAAGAAGCGAAGGAGGACATAGCATGGACAATTACAAAAATAAACTACGATGAAAATGGAAGAGTGATATTGAATGCAGAACCTTTGATTCGAGTTTTGTTATAAAAAATGTATATACAGTAGGTAGTTTGATATATAGTAGAGGACATGATAGAATGTAAGTGGAGATTTTAATTTGTAGGAGGTATAATATGTATTTCGTACCAGACGATACCCAAATCTGTGGGTATTATGAATGTGAAGAATGTGGAGAAAGATTTTTAGATGTAAAAGTAATACCTTTTATGGTTTGTCCATATTGCGGAGAAGACGTGGATATGGAGATTGGACCAGATGAGGAAATACCACAGATAAAAGAAAGTGCAAAGCTGATTAAAGTGATAGAAGGGGAAGAAGTAGAGAAAATGGATGGACTTCTTAGTCTTGCTATTACAGGTGGAGATTTTAATTGGATATAAACAAAAAAGGACTTCTCTCCGATATATAAGTATAAGACAAACGGAATTGTCTTAAATTAACGGAAAGGAGTCCGAAAATATGAAGATTCAAAACAGTAGTATCAGTATGTCCTCTACACATCTGGAGAAGTCGTTCCAATTCATGGAACACGCCATGATAGAAGGACGTGCATCGGAAGATTTGGAAGGCGTGATACTTAGCTTGTCGAAGGAAGCGGAAGACGGCAGTTATACAAAAGCCATCGAATCTTACGAGAAACAGCAAAAGGAAGCAGCTGAACAGAAAAAAGCAGCGAATTTACAGAAAATGCTTGAATTTCAAAAGGCGAATCGGAATGCACCGGTAAACCTTGGGATAAGTGAGGAGTATGATTTTAAGATTCGTCTGCTTAGACAAATGCTTGAGATGCTTCGCAATGGCAAAAATCTAAATGATTTCCAAACAATGAAACTGAATAGTACCAAGGTGCTTGATTTGCGAGCAAGAGCATCGCAAAACCTAAGTGTAGTTCAAGGTGGCGCAGGCATTGCTGTCCATGCAGGAGCTTCGATGAGTCTTGGTGCAATGTCGAGTGCAGGAGTGTCGCTTACTATCAGTGGTGCAAATGAAGGTAGTGAAAGTGCTAGAACGGCTACCCCACATATTGGCACAACTTCCGCAGGTACCGTTTGGCAGAAAATCACAGTTTCTTCCGCAAATGTTACAGAGTACGAAAGTACTAGTTTTATGACACAGGGTAAGGTGCAGACAGAGGATGGAAGGAGCATTGATTTCAATGTAGCATTTTCTATGTCAAGAGCGTGTTCAGCAACCATCAATACTATGGAGGTGTCAAATTACATATTGACAGACCCATTGGTTATCAATTTAGACACGGATATGACCGAGATTTCAGACCAGAAATTTTTCTTTGATATCGATAGTGATGGAAAAGAAGAAGAGATTTCTGAACTTGGAAAAGGTAGTGGTTTCCTTGCATTAGATAAGAATGGAGATGGAAAAGTTAACGATGGAAATGAGCTTTTTGGAACTCAGAGCGGTGATGGCTTCAAGGATTTAAAGGCTTATGATGAGGATGGAAATCATTGGATTGATGAAAATGACAGTGTTTTTCATAAACTTAAGGTTTGGATGAAAGATGAAGATGGCGATGATATCCTTCTTGATTTAAAAGAAGCAGATATCGGAGCAATTTATTTGGGAAATGCTAATACCGAATATTCCTTCAAGGACGAATCCTTGAATACCAATGCAGTTCTTCGCAAAACGGGCGTGTATTTAAAGGAAAGTACAGGTAAGGTTGGAACAGTGAGTCATGTAGACCTTGCTGTATAGAATGGATAGCAAAGGAAGCTATTGTATACAACAAAAAGGATATAATGTAGTAAAAATCAAGTCACTTTGGTGGCTTGATTTTTTTTTCGTTTGTACTACAATGGTTTTAATGAGAAGGAGATAGATACCATGAGTCAAACCTATGCAATCCAACTTCAAAGAATGATTCAGTGCAAGACAGTTTCCGTAAAAGATAGCTATGATGATATGGAATTTGCCAAGCTTCGTAACGTGATGGAAGAGTTGTTTCCATTAGTGCATAAAAAAGCAAAAAAGAACATTTATAGTAATGATTGCTGGATGTATTGCGTTGAAGGAAAAGATAAAAGTAGAAATATTATGCTCATGTCTCATCATGATGTAGTAGCAGTAGAAGGTGAGTGGAAGTACGATGGTTTTTCAGGAGAAATCGCAGAAGGTAAAATCTGGGGACGTGGAACAGTTGATACGAAGACACCACTTTTTGCAGAGTTTACCGCATTGGAAGAACTGCTAAAGGAAGGTTATGAGCCACCATGTAATATCTATATTGGTTCTTCTCACAATGAAGAGATAGCAGGAGATGGAGTACCAAAGGCTGCAGCGTATTTTAAAGAGCACGGAATTACCTTTGAAGTAATCCTGGATGAAGGTGGTGCCGTGATTGATCCTCCGGTAGGAGGTATGAAGGTAGAAAAATGTGCAATGGTGGCCGTGCATGAAAAAGGTTTTTATCATTTGAAATGTAAGGCTGTTACTGGAAGTGGTCACGCAGGTCTTACTGCAGGACAAAAGGCAACACCTGTAGAACGTATGTCGGCATTTATCCATGAGATTAGTACAAAGAATATTTTTATTCGCAGGTTAAATCCACAAATTACTGCAATGTTTACTCAAATGGCACCACATTGTAAGTTTCCAATGAACTTGGTATTTGGAAATTTATGGTTGTTTGGTGGAATTCTAAAAAGAATTATGCCATCTCTTAGTCCCGCTGCAGGTGGTCTTTTAGGAACTACATGCGTTTTTCGTGAGATAAGTGGAAGTGATAAAGAAAAATGTTGTACAGTCAAGGCAACACTTCGTCCAGTAGATAGTGCAGATTGGAAGAAGGATTTGCAGAGATTTATAGAGATAGCAAAGAAGTTCGATATTACAGTAGAAGTGGATGAGAAATCAGAATACCACGAACCTGCAGATGTGACTAAGCCTCAACTTGCATATACATTTGATTGTATCAGAAAGGTATTTCCAGAATATCCACCAATACCGATGATTTTACCAGCAGGAACAGATGCGAGACATTTTACAGAGAGTTGTCCTTGTGTGATTCGTTTTGCACCAATTCGCCTGTCTGCTCAGCAACTTGCATCGGTACATAGTGAAAATGAAAATATAGATGTAGATGCGATTGGATATGCAGTAGCATTTTATAAGGAATTTTTGAAGAATTACAAATAAAGGAGATAGATAATATGGCAATGAATCCAGCAGCAATGATGAAAGTAATGGGAGCAGTAAATACATTTAAAGAAAACCATCCCAAATTTATGGCATTTTTAAGCTACGTTTTTTCAGGAGGGTTCCCAGAGGGAACAGTAATTGAGATTACGGTGACAAAACCAGACCAGGAGCCAGTGACTTCGAACATGAAAGTGACACAGTCTGACTTGGATTTGTTTGATTCTTTGAAAGATATTGGAATGTAATAAAGAGGTAGCAGCTGATGACTATCAGAATGCTACCTCTTTATTATTTGACTACAACGCGTGGTTTGTCTGAAGTTCCACCGGACAATGATCCGAACCAAAGATATCGGTATGAATTTTTGCATCCACAAGTTTGTCGTTCATAGAAGCAGAGGTGATAAAGTAGTCAATTCTCCATCCAGAGTTCTTTTCTCTTGCTTTGAAGCGGTAAGACCACCAAGAGTAAATCTGTTCCATATCAGGATAGAAGTGACGGAAGGTGTCTGTAAATCCAGCACCAAGAAGTTCTGTCATCTTGCCACGTTCTTCGTCGGTAAATCCAGCGTTGCGGCGGTTAGTCTTCGGATTCTTAAGGTCAATCTCTTTGTGAGCTACATTAAGGTCGCCACATATAATGACAGGTTTCTCTGCATCCAAAGCAACTAGGTAATCACGGAATGCATCTTCCCAAGTCATACGGTAGTCTAGTCTAGCTAATTCATTTTGTGAATTAGGGGTATAGCAGGTAATTATATAAAACTCTGGATATTCCAAGGTAATCACACGACCTTCCTGGTCGTGTTCTTCGATACCAATCCCATAAGAAACAGAAAGAGGTTCATGCTTGGTGAAAATAGCTGTGCCCGAGTAACCCTTTTTTACTGCATAATTCCAGTATTGATGGTATCCCGGCAAATCTAATTCAATTTGTCCTTCCTGTAATTTCGTTTCCTGCAAGCAGAAAAAGTCTGCATCTATTTTGTTAAAAAAGTCGGTGAAGTCGCCCTTTTGTACAATTGCGCGAAGTCCGTTTACATTCCATGAGATAAATTTCATAGTATATTCTCCATTCTTAATAAATTTATATAGATTATACCTATAAATAGAGCAAGAAACAAGAGGAGAAAACTACCAAGGTTATAAAAGAATGTCTTATTATAACTTATATTTAGAATAACTATAAATTTTAGTTCTTTGACGTTTCTATTCCTCCCGATTATAATTAAATCAATACTTGCATGAATGAACGAAATATATCATGCAAACGGGAGGAAATAATTATGAGAAAATTAACCAAATTTGTATCACTTGCATTGGCAGCAGTGATGGCATTATCTATGACAGCATGTGGTGGAGATTCAGCGAAATATACAGTTGGTATTTGTCAGCTGACCCAGCACCCAGCTCTTGACGCAGCAACAGAAGGTTTTAAGGCGGCGTTGGAAGAAAAGCTTGGGGATGAAGTATATATTGATACACAGGTTGCATCAGGAGAATTGACACAGTGTACAACAATTACTACTACATTTGTTTCCAATCAGTATGATTTGATTATGGCAAATGCAACAGCAGCATTACAGGCAGCTGCATCTTCTACAAAAGATATTCCGATTTTAGCAACATCTATCACAGACTATGCTACAGCATTAGATATTGAAGAATGGACTGGTAAAACAGGTAAGAATATTTCTGGTACATCAGACCTTGCTCCACTTGACCAGCAGGCGGCATGCTTGAAAGAATTATTCCCAGATGCAAAGAAGGTTGGTATCCTTTACTGTTCATCAGAAGCAAATAGTAAATATCAGGCAGATGTAATTACAGATGAATTAACCAAATTAGGATATGAATGTGAAGAATTTAAATTCAACGATTCCAACGACGTAGCATCTGTAACTCAAAGTGCTTGTGATAATAGCGATGTTATCTATGTTCCAACAGACAATGTGGTTGCGGACTGTACAGAAGCCATTAATAACGTAGCACTTCCGGCAAAAACACCTATCTTTGCTGGTGAATCAGGTATCTGCTCGGGATGTGGTGTAGCAACACTTTCTATCGATTACTATGAACTTGGATATCAGACAGGTCTTATGGCATATGAAATTCTTGTAAATGGTGCTGATCCAGCAAGCATGGAAATTGAATTTGCACCAAACGTAACAAAAATGTATAATGAGACAAACGCAGCAGAATTAAACGTAGAGATTCCAGATGATTATGAGGCAATCGCTGCAGAATAAGAGAGGAAAATTAGATGTTTTTTAGTTATATGGTAGCCTTAAATCCAATTGCATTTGTAAATGCACTTCCATCCAATATCGCACAGGGCCTAGTTTGGGGTGTTATGGCATTAGGATTGTATATTACATTCCGATTGCTGGACTTTGCAGATTTGACCGTAGATGGTTCTCTTGCTACAGGTGGTGCAGTAACCGTAATGTTGACTACCAGTGGATGTAATGTATGGGTTGCACTTTTGGTTGCAACTATAGCTGGTATGGCAGCAGGTTTGTGTACAGGAGTGCTTCATACTAGGTTTGGTATTCCACCAATCTTGGCGGGGATTTTGACGCAGATTGCATTATTTTCTGTAAATTTGCATATTTTAGATGGCTCAAACAAAGCACTTAGTGTGGATAAATACGACTTGATTTTAAGCTCGAGAAATGTAACAACAGCAATTATTGCAGGATTTCTGTTTTGCGCAGTGCTTATCGCTATCATGTACTGGTATTTCGGTACAGAGCAGGGATCAGCAATCCGTGCAACTGGTTGTAATCCAGCTATGAGTAAAGCCCAGGGAATTGATAATGACAATATGAAATTGATTGCTCTTTGTCTCAGTAATGGTTTGGTTGCTATGTCAGGTGGTTTGTTATCACAGTTCCAAGGTTTTGCAGATGTTAATATGGGACGTGGAGCCATCGTAATTGGTTTAGCAGCTATTATCATTGGAGAAGTATTTTGTGATACAATTCTTGGAAACAAAGCAAACTTTGCTATGAGACTTTCCTTTGTAGTTGTAGGTGCAATTATTTATTATATTGTTATCGGTATTGTAATCTGGCTCCGTATGGATCCAAATGATTTGAAATTGTTTACAGCGGTAATTGTAGCTGTATTCCTTGCAGTGCCATACTTACGTGCACAGCAGAAGAATTCTTTCAAGATGGCAGGAAAGAAGAGTGCTCTTGCATTAAAAATGATGGAACAGCAAGAGAAAGAAGAAAAGGAGGTCTAAGATATGTTAAAGCTTCATAATATTCATAAGACCTTCAATTTAGGTACAATTAACGAAAAAACTGCGTTAAATGGCGTAGATTTAGTCTTAAATGAAGGAGACTTTGTAACTGTTATCGGTGGTAATGGTGCAGGAAAATCTACTATGTTAAATGCAATCGCAGGCGTATGGCCGATTGATGAAGGTTCTATTCTTATTGATGGTATCGACGTAACTGGATTACCAGAGCATAAACGCGCACAGTATTTGGGACGTGTGTTCCAGGATCCTATGACTGGTACTACAGCGACAATGCAAATTGAGGAAAATCTGGCACTTGCATCTCGTCGAGGAAAGAAAAGAGGACTAGGCTGGGGAATTTCCGCAGAGGAGAAAAAGCAGTACAAAGAAATGCTGAAAATGTTAGATTTAGGATTGGAAGATCGTATGACATCAAAGGTTGGGCTTTTGTCCGGCGGACAGCGTCAGGCGCTTACACTTCTTATGGCGACTTTGCAGAAACCAAAGCTTCTTCTTTTGGATGAGCATACAGCAGCGCTTGATCCTAAGACTGCAGCAAAGGTATTAGAACTTACAGATAAAATCGTGGCGGAAAATAATCTAACGACTATCATGATTACACATAATATGAGAGATGCCATTGCACATGGAAATCGACTGATTATGATGAATGAAGGTAATATTGTTTTGGACATTGGGCCAGAAGAAAAGAAAAAACTTACCGTTGAAGATTTGCTTCAGAAATTTGAAGACGTCAGTGGACAGGAATTTTCTTCTGATAAAGCACTTCTCGGATAAACGTAAACGGAGGGTACAAATGAAAGGATTTATTGAAGAATTCAAGAAATTTATTATGAGAGGAAATGTGCTCGATATGGCAGTCGGTGTTATCGTCGGTGGTGCATTTACATCTATTGTAACATCTTTGAACACAGATATTATTAGTCCACTTTTGGCACTTTTTGGAGGTGTAGATTTTACACATTTGAAATTAGTGATGGGGGAAGGTGAACAGCCACCAACACTATTGTATGGTAACTTTATTACAGCGGTGATTAATTTCTTGATTACGGCATTTGCAATTTTCTGTTTGGTAAAAGTAATTAATGTTTTAGGTGATAAGCTGAACAAAAAAGAAGAGGAGGCTCCAGCGGCACCAACTACAAAAAAATGCCCATATTGCATGAGCGAAATAGCGATTGAAGCAACTCGTTGCCCACATTGCACCTCTCAGCTTGGCGAATAAAGCGGATAAGGAGCATGTTTTAGATTCATAAAAGGAAACAGACGGTCTATGTTATAGAACATAGACCGTTTTTGTATTTTTTTACATACAAAAAGGTTGCATATTGTGTAAAAAACGCCTATAATATACTAGATATAGTTTATCTTGGGATGATGGGGCAAAGGGGAAGAAACCATGAGTCAAGAAAATCTTTCAAAATATATATTAGACCATATGAATGAGATGGTTATCACGTTTGATGAAAGAGGTCTCATTGACTATGGCAATAAAGCGGCAGAAGAAAAGTTGGAATTTGCACATCAGCTGAGTGGTACACACATTAGTGAGATTTTTCCAAATGAGTTTCAGGAAACAGAGGATGGCTTTGATACACAGGTTGTCATGGGGACAGATGAGTTGCAGAATTTGATGGCATATCGTTTGAACAAAACCTGTTTTTCGGTAGAGGCAAAGTTCTCTGATTTGAATGAGGACTATGAATATGTGTGTATTATGCGAGATATTACCAATCGTAATTTCCTTGAGAAGCGTATCAAGCAGGTAGAGCAGAATGCTGAGGATGCCTTGAAGGTAAAGTCTGAGTTCGTGGCGAATGTTACCCATGAGCTTCGTACTCCGGTAAATGGCATTCTAGGAAATACTAGAGAGCTGATTTCTCGAATTGAAGATGAAGGCTTGCTTCGTATTTTGGATTTAATGGAACGTGGTTGTAATGATATGCATGCACTCATTAATAACATTCTGGATTTCTCAAAGCTCGAAGCAGGTAAGTTTACTTTAGAAAAAAGAGAATTCGATTTCCGCAAGACGATTGATTACGTCAAAGGAAATCACATACATAAAATTACAGAAAAGGGATTGGAATTCTTTGTGACGATATCACCAGAGGTTCCAACCAATATCATAGGAGATGAGCTTCGTATTGTTCAGATTTTAAATAACCTGATATCAAATGCGACGAAGTTTACCTCAGTTGGTAAAATTGCAGTGGAGATAGTAAAGACTGCACAGATGGGACAACAGGCTGAACTATTCTTTTTGGTAACGGATACTGGTGTGGGTATTGCAAAAGAGAATTTAGACAAACTGTTCAAGAGTTTCTCGCAGGTGGATGCTTCTATTTCTCGTAAATATGGCGGCACTGGCTTGGGATTGAACATCAGTAAGCAGCTCGTAGAAATGATGGGTGGCACGATTACGGTTCAGAGTGAATTGAATCAGGGTACGATTTTTTCTTTCTCAGTGTGGGTAGATTTGCCGAAGGAAGAACAGGAAAAGGATGCGGGCACGGTTGACCGTATGGAATTCCTTACAGGTGTTATACAGGGTAGAGAAGCAGATGCACATCTGAAAGAATTCGGTTCTAGCGAAAACAATGCAGAATTAGAAAAGAATTTATCGAAATTAATTCTTTGTGTGGAAATGGATAACTGGGAAAAGGCAGAAACCTTTATGACTGCAATAAAACAGTTAACGGATGCGGCTCCACAAGAGATTCGAACTGCTTCACTACGACTTAAGATGGCGGTTCAGAAAGCAGATTATGAGAAAACCAATACAGCTTATGAAGAACTCAGGAAGCTGTTGTAACAGGAGGCTTTATGTTACGAATTTTGATTATCGATGATGTCGAAACAAATCGATTTGTACTCCGCAATATTATAACAGATATGGGCTATCAGCCGGTTTTGGCAGAGAATGGTAAGCAGGGGCTTAAGATTATGGAACGTATTACGCCAGAACTTATCCTCTTAGATGTTGCAATGCCAGAGATGGATGGCTTTGAATTCGCAGATATCATCAAGAAGGATGTGAAGACTAGAAATATACCAATTATCTTTATTTCTGCGTTTGATGCACCACAGGATATTGTAAAGGGATTTGAAGCGGGTGGCGCTGACTATGTAACAAAGCCTTTTATTCAGGAGGTTGTTAAATCTCGTGTTACAGTGCAGTTAAAGCTGGCAGAGATGAACAAGACTTTGGCAGAAACCAACCGCAGACTTCAGGTTTCGATTGCAGAGCAACTTCGTCAGCTTGAAGCGGAAAAGAAAAAGGTGTTATATGCACTCTTAACGGTGGTACGTAAAAATGCAGCCTTTGAAGAGGCGCATATAGAGCGATTACAGGAAAATTGCAGAATTTTAGCACAGGCAATGCAGCTTTCACCAAAGTTCGAAAGTATTGTTTCGGATACTTTTGTGGAAACAATTGAATTGGCGGCTCCACTTTGTGACTTGGGTATGGTAGGCGTGCCACTTGATATTTTACAGAAAAAAGGAAAATTAACAGAAGAAGAAACTGCGATTGTTCAGAAACATACAGAAATTGGCGCTAAGATTTTAGAGGATATCAAGGGAGATGGCGATTACAACGACTTTATCGATATGTCCAGTGATATTACCAAGTATCATCATGAAAGATGGGATGGAACTGGATATCCTTATGGAAAGTCTGGAAATGATATACCACTTCCAGCACAGGTAGTGGCTTTGATATCGACCTATAATGCTTTGACAGAGCATCGTTCTTATCGTGAGGCATACAGTAAAGAGGAAGCTTTACAGATGATAGAAGAAGCATCGGGAACAGCATTTAATCCGGATGTTTTGGCAATTTGTAAGAAGATTTCGAGACAATTAAAATAAAAGAGGAAAACAACGTGGCGAAGATGACAGACGAGGAATATCTGCGAATTGCCAGGTTTTTGAAAAACCGATACGGCATAGATATGAGTCGCAAAAAGGAAATAATAGCTGGTAGACTAGAAAATTACATTAGAGCCAATGGATGGAACACTTATACAGAGTTTATGAACGCGGTGGAAAAAGATAGCACTGGAGGTCTTGAAAAGAAACTGGTCAATCTTTTATCTACCAATCATACCTATTTTATGAGAGAAGCAGAGCATTTTACTTATCTTAGACAGATGGTTTTACCATGGATTAAGCGAAAGGAAGCTGCGACAAGAGATGTGCGTATCTGGTGTGGAGCTTCTTCCACGGGAGAGGAACCTTATACCATAGCAATGGTGCTGGCGGATTACTTCGGCTTAGAGCATGGGGCGTGGGATACACAGGTGCTTGCTACGGATATTTCCACAGATGTGCTTAGACGTGCGATGGATGGGGTATATTCCAGCGAACAGGTAGAGGTGTTACCAGATAACTGGAAAAGAAGATTTTTTCGTAAAATTTTAAGCGAGGAAGCATATCGTGTAACAGATGAGTTAAAAAACGAGGTTATGTTTCGTAAGTTTAATCTGATGGATGAGTTTCCATTTCGAAAAAAATTACATGTAGTGTTCCTGCGCAATGTTATGATTTATTTTGATGAAAAGACAAAACAGGAATTGATTCAAAAGGTCTATGATGCCATGGAACCAGGTGGATACCTATTTATTGGACAGACAGAGAGTATTAATAAAGAATATTGTCCGTTCGAGCATGTAAGACCATCGGTTTATAGAAAACAAGAAGGAAAATAAAATAGTCATGCGTAAAATCAAAGTATTAGTGGTAGAAGATTCCGCATTTTTTCGCGGTCTTCTTGTAAAACATTTGAATAATGACCCTGCCATAGAGGTTGTGTCAAGTGCACAGGATCCATTCGAAGCAAGAGATATGATTGTCAAATATCGACCGGATGTTATGACTTTGGATATCGAAATGCCTAGAATGAACGGTATTGAATTCTTAAGAAAATTGATGCCACAGTATCCACTGCCGGTAGTCATGATTAGTTCTTTAAGTGATAAGGTATTCGAGGCCTTGAATGCAGGAGCTGTTGATTTCGTAGCAAAGCCTGCGATGTCGGATCGAAAGAGATTGGAAGAACTCATGACAAATGAGCTACCGATTAAGATAAAGATTGCTTCTACAGCAAAGATTAGTAATATCAAGCGTACAACTGTTCCGGAGTTAACGGAAACTGTGAATGTAGGCAATAGCAAGGATTTGATTCTGGCGATTGGTGCTTCCACAGGTGGAACAGAAGCGATAGCTACTGTGTTAAAGGAATTTGGTCCAGATATTCCAGGAACGGTTATCGTACAGCATATGCCAGCAGGCTTTACAGAGATGTACGCAAATCGCTTGAATGATCAGTGCCGTGTGACCGTAAAGGAAGCGAAAAATGGCGATAAGGTGTTGCCAGGTCATGTGCTGATTGCACCAGGCGGTGAGTGCCAGATGCGTTTGATTAAGGTAAATGGGACCTATCAGGTAGAGGTTAAGCCTGGACCAAAGGTAAGTGGACATTGTCCATCCGTAGATGTATTGTTCGAGTCTGTTGCAAAGGCAGCAGGAAGTAGAGCCCTCGGAATTATTCTGACAGGAATGGGCGGCGACGGAGCCAAAGGACTTTTAGAAATGCGAAAAGCTGGCGCCAGAACGATTGGACAGGATGAAAGTAGTTGTGTTGTATATGGAATGCCAAAGGTGGCATTTGATATAGGTGCGGTAGAGTACCAAGAAAAACTAGGCAATATAGCAAAGAAAACGTATGCTGTTCTTAATAACATGTAAAGGAGAAAATTTATGAGAATTTTATTAGCAGAGGACGATTTCGTAACAAGAAAGTTTATGAGCAACTTCTTATCAAAGTATGGCGAATGTGATGTTACTGTTGATGGACTAGAGGCAGTGGATGCATTCATGATGGCTTTGGAAGAAGACAATCCTTATGATTTGGTATGCTTGGATATCATGATGCCTGTAATGGATGGATATCAGGCATTAGTGGGAATTCGTAATCTGGAAAAGGAACGTAATATTCCAGAGGACAAAGCTGTTAAGGTTATTATGGCAACAGCATTAAATGATGAAAAGAACGTAAAAATGGCTTTCGAATTAGGTTGTACGATTTATTCTGGAAAGCCAATCGATCAGGATCGCTTTGAAGAAGCGTTAAAGAGATTGGACTTAATCTAAGATAGAAAATTCTAGGGTTAGAAATTCTAGATATAGGAAGGAGCGTTTGTATGGCAGACGGCTTTAATACAGAAGACATGCTGGACATGTATCTGTTTGAAAATCAGCAGTTGCTAGAAAAGCTTCAGGAAACCGTACTAGAGCAAAAGGATGAAGAATGCTTTGACGAAGATGCTATCAATGAAATCTTCCGTACGATGCATACCATCAAGGGTTCATCTGGAATCATGATGTTTGACGATATCACAGCAGTTTCTCATAAGTTAGAGGACATTTTCTATGTGCTTCGTGAATCACATCCAGAGAATGTGCCACATTTGCAGTTGGTTGAACATGTGCTCGAGGTAGCCGATTTTATTACCAATGAGTTGGAGAAAATCGAAAATGGCGAAACCGCAGATGGTGACTCTAGCGAGATTATTGCTCGCTTGGACAAGTTCCTGAAGATGATAAAAGGAGAAACAGAAACAGAGAAGAAGGAGGCGGCGAAAAAAGAAGCTTCCGCTCAGAAGTTCTATATTGCTCCAGTTGCTAGCAATACAAGTAAATATTTTCGCATTAAGCTTACCTATAATGAGGGAGTGAATCTGGTAAATGTACATGCCTACAAGGCAGTATATGCGTTAAAAGAGATTGCAGAGGACATGATTTACTCACCAGAGGATATTATCTCGGATGAGGGCTGTGTAGAGCAGATTATGGAGAATGGCTTCGATATCTTATTGCAGACTCAGTCTAAGGAAGCAGATATCCGTGAAATTATCAAAGAAGGCTATGATGTCAAGAAGGTAGATATTTTAGAGTGTACGGAAAGCGAATACAGACAGGGCTTTGGCGATGAAGAAGAAAACACAATGATTATGATTGATTTGGATTCTTCAGTAGAGGAAATTGAAGCCAAAGCAGAGCGTACCCAAGAACAGATTATGGCAGAGGCCAAGAGCAAGGCATTGGTGCCAGGTGACTTTGTTATTCAGTCAAAAGAACCAGGTAAGGCCAAGAAGCTTGCGAAGGACAAGCCAAAGAAATCGGAAAAGGCTACCTTCATCAATGTAGACGTAGCAAAGATGGATCAGCTCATGGATTTAATTGGTGAGTTAGTGATTTCTCAGTCTGTAGTATTGCAGAATCCAGATTTGAAGGTTCCAGGCTTATCCTTGGATAACTTCAATAAATCAGCGGCTCAAATGGTAAAGATTTCGACAGATTTACAGAATGTAATTATGTCTATGCGAATGGTTCCGCTTACGAATACTTTCCAGAAAATGAATCGTATTGTATTCGATGTTTCCAGAAAGCTTGGAAAGGATATCGAATTCGTGATGGTAGGAGAAACCACAGAGGTAGACAAGAATATCGTAGAGCATATTTCAGACCCACTGATGCATTTGGTTCGTAACTCTGTTGACCATGGTATTGAGATGCCAGAGGATAGAGCGGCAGCTGGAAAGACGGAACGTGCGAAGGTTACCTTGTCCGCAAAGACCGAATCCGGTAAGGTTTGGATTACCGTAGAGGACAATGGTAAGGGGCTCGACCGCCAGCAGATTTTGAATAAGGCACGTAACCAGGGACTTTTAGATTATAGCAAACCAGAAAGTGCGTATACCGACAAAGAAGTATATCAGTTTATTACCTTACCAGGCTTTTCTACCAAGGAAAAGGTTACCGAATATTCGGGCCGTGGTGTTGGTATGGACGTTGTATTATCTAATATTGCTTCGATTGGCGGTAGTCTTGAAATCGAGAGTGAAAAGGGTAAGGGAAGCAAGATGATTCTTAAGATTCCACTTACACTTGCAATTATCGATGGTATTGTAATGAAGGTAGGAGATACTTCCTTTGTTATTGAAACAGGTGCGGTTAAGGAATTTGTTAGCGTAAACGAGGATATGATGATTCATGACCCAGACCACCGAGAATTCGTTATGATTCGTGGAGAATGTTATCCAGTGCTTCGTGTAGGTGATAGATATCATT
>X42_Goitered_Gazelle__coassemble_81_pt1 | contig 19984 bp, 13 predicted proteins | sample X42_Goitered_Gazelle__metabat2_low_PE_005 | metagenome-assembled genome bin X42_Goitered_Gazelle
CAAAAACTCGTGGTAAAAATCTGGCAAACCATCAACTTAGACCATCAAAAACTTTAGCAAACCATCAAAAAGTTTGATGACCCTAATGTAATCTCACCAGTATCTTGACTTACTACCGAAAAATATATACTTTATACATAGTCAACTTTGACGGAAACAAGCTGGAATCCCAAATGGGAGTAGGCTCATCTGAGTTTAGGATCCTTTGCTCCTGGTTTGTGACTTTTTCACTTCAAAAAATCCTTCGATAGATAGAAAGATTTTTTTAGAACTCTTAACAATTTTTGTAAGTGGATGGTCCATTAACAAGTCATCATTTATCTTTTCAAGATACATTCCCACTCATAGTAATTCAACTTTTCAATCGCTAACTTATGTTTACAAACAAATTGGTACATCTGCGGATTAATTTATAACTATTTAATCTAATCATCTACATTAACCCCTTCCATTTCTTCTATTATTACTTGCTACTAGCATCGATAGATACCCTTCAATTTTTTCATATGGATGATTCTTTATATGTTTTTGCAACTGGTTCCGATCAATTAATATCTCTTTTGTTTGCCACGTCCATTCTGCATATTTTTCGTTACTTACACCAGAATATAAATTGATTGGCCAATATTTCAAAGTATACTTTCCTGAATATCCTAATCTCGCTTGATTTAAGCAAAAAAATTGACCTCCAAAACCGAATGCAACAATATTTTCTCCTGAATTATCATACACCTGATAAAATGCATTTCGATACTCATCTATCAGAGGAATGAGTACTGGTAGACAATATGCTCCCTTGTATGAAAAAACTATTTGGTCCGCAAACGCCTCAAAAAATAATATTTCTTCTCTATATTGCGAAAAGAATTTTCCATCATCTATTCCACACAACTCTTTAATTTGATGAATATTCACCTCACACCTAAATAAAATGTCTGCCCATATACTATCTTTTCTTCGTTCTCTTGCAAACATCTCTATCTGAACGGCAAGACTCGTAAATAAATCATATGCATCTTTCAACTTTCCAACAACCATCAGACAAGAGCCCTTTGCAAATTTAAGACGAAGCATTCGATACCTAGATTCAATATCTCTTTTTTCTACTATTTTATTTATATTTTCGATACACAAATTTGCTATATACTCAGCTTCTCCTTCAGCAAAAACATGTTTCGGTTGTACCAAAGTATTAAACAATAAAGTAATATATTCATATCTTGCTTTTTCATCATACATGTTTAATTGTAAATATTCATTTAAATCTAAAATGTTTTCATAATATTCTGCATCTTTAAGAAAATGTTCATCTAAGTTTACATCTGGTACTTCCAACTCTTTACCGCTTTCATCCCATAATCTATCTTCTATTTCTTCAAACCTTCTTAAATCCTTATCTTCATTTACATTTTCACATTCGTCATATAAATCATCATATTCTACATCTGCCTCTTCTGTATGGTCAAATATGTCATCGTCTTCATCTTCATCAAACCAATCTCCTTCATCACCAAATAATGCTATGTGTTCTTCTCTGCTAGTACACAATGTTTCCTCCATATAATCCCTCTCCACAGTATCCATATCACCATCGCCGTCCAAGTCCCAAAACGCTTTCCTCATAAAAAGTTTTCCTCCCCTAATCTAACAACACACAATTTGAAACAACTTCTACTTCCTTAAGTTTGTAAATATATTCTATCATAAATTCATTTTTAAATGGCACTAAATATAACAACAAAATATGCTCTTTTAATAACACGCCCTAAAATCACCGTTTCTCTCTATATACTTCTACAAAGATCTTGTGATATCCAACAAATGAAACGCTGAATTTGCAGCCACTTTGTCATATTGTTGTCTTTTAACACGATGTGTCTGCCTTCTAATTTCCTTACGATTTGATGAAATGTAACGATAGATAACATAATCCATAATACGTCTCCTTAATCTTCCATATTGAACGGTTCATAGTCAAACGGATTTTGTTCATTAATTACTTCACGTGGATAAAACATTTCCGTGTAAAGAAGTTCCTGCGCATATAGAGCTTCTAATGTGTAGCGCTTATGCTTCCCACGCTGGAGAGATAACTGGAATAGTTCTTCTTTAGTTAATTGTCTAATTTCTTGCTTTTTCATTTTCTAATTCCTCTTTTGAATAGTTGTTTTCTCTTCACTATTTACGTAATAGAAAGATAAGAATTAGAAGATTTTTTAAACTTTTTTAAAAAATCTTCTCACTATATATGTATTGAAAATACAAAAAGGTCGAAAAATTTTTTAATAAATTTTATTTTTCTTAGAAATAATATAACCTCTTACCAAATATCTACAACTTCTGGTCCCCGTGAGCAAAAGTTCTAGAAAACAAAAAGTACCGATGAAATTACTTAATGTAATCTCATCGGTATGGTGTAGTTTCATTATTTAGTTCACTTCTGGTCCCCCGGGACCAAAACCTTCTCTTAAAAATCTATAGTCTATTCTCTAATCGTACCAATATTATAGAATTACCATAACAATCTTATCATATTGCTATTTTTGCAAAATTTCTTCAATCAACGGTTCCACTCCTATACCTACCACTTCCTCCACCATATCCTGTGCAGAAAATCTATTAACATCCCATGCTACATATCTTAAAATATTAGCTGCAATTTCTTTAACAACAAATGAAAATCGCCCTAATATAACTTTCCTTGCAAAAGAAGAATATACGTCATATGCTTCATATGAGCGACCACATACAGTTTGATATGACTTGTCAATTCCCTGAATTACATATTCTGCATGTAAGTCATCTATATTCATAAATCTAAACAAAGCATCTGAAAAGCCATTCGTATAGGATTGCATTTTCTTTGCAATTTCTTCTCCAGAAAGATTATATATATAATTTTCAATCTCTTCGTCGAATTCTTTACACCTAATTCTTCTATTAATTCGTTCCTGATTATCAGCCTGTTTATTATATTCTACTGCTTTCTCAAAAAAACTATACAACTGTTCGGCATCTGCATAACGATATGAAGAATCACTGTTAGTCGCCTTTTCAGAGACACTTCTAAATGAATGATGTGAATTTATGGGATCTCCTGTCATTATAAAATTAATTATACGTCCCAAAGAATACACATCACTTCGTTTATCTGCATCTTTGAGCATCATAAATTGCTCAGGAGCACAATAATAATACTGTCCTACTGCATTTGTATGCAATGTTTGATGTGAAGTAAAAACATTTAAATCCTTTCCGAGACCAAAATCCGCAATTTTAATAGTGCCTGCCATAATAAAAATATTATTTGGACTTAAATCCCTATGAATTATATTTTCTTTATGCACTTTAGACATTACGTATAAAATTTGACGAATACAATTTATTTTTATTTCTACAGATAAAATATTATCTCTAACATATTCCTCTAATGTTGTTTCCGCTGCCTCCATAATATATGACATGTTTCCTGCATCAAAAGAATACACTTCTATAATACCAAATGTTCCTTGCAGACTTTTTGTTATCTCATATTCTCGCTTGAAACGACTACATATCCCCTTATCAGTCAAAAAATCTTCTTTCAATTTCTTAACAATAAGCCCTGTAGATTTTTGTTTATAAACAACTGCAAAGCCCCCACTTCCAACAAACATTAAATCATCGTTTTCTCTTACAAGATGATACTCATTCCCTTTCTTCGTAATCTTACCTTTATCCATCTTAAGAATACGATTCATTTCATCTAAAATTTTTTGGGATTTCTCAGCAGCTTCTACTTCTGAAATCATCTGCTCTGTTATTAAATAATTTTTACTTAACACTATATTCAGAAAAGAATCAAATCTATTATTGTTAAGCAACTCAACCAGTTTATTATAAACATATATCCATCGTGAAGGGAATCCTTGTCCATATGTATCATTTTCTTGATAATAATGATTGAAAAAATCGACAAGTTTTTGGCCTTTTTTATAGAAATAATATTCCCCTATATCACCACAAAAAATATGAGAAATCTGTTTCAGTGAATCTTCGCTTAACATATAATCCTTCTCCTATTCGCTTACTATATTTACTGTTATTCTCATCTAGTCCATTAAGTTTTCACGTATCTTTTGTATTTTTTCAGTTATTTTATCATACAAGTTTTGGGCAACTCTAAGTTCCCTTTCCACACTTTTAGTTTTGTTTCTTAACCCCACCTCGCATTCAGCATAAAGTTCTTTTGCCCTCTCTAATCTTAACTCAAGGGCTTCTCGTTTTTCTAGTGATTCTTCCAACTCCTTCTCCAACTTTTCTCTTCCAAGATTTCGCAAAGCAACTAAATCACCACACGCATCCGGAATTTTCTTTGTAGGAAGCGGAGCAACTCCTGTTCTATTAAAACTATCAATAACTTTTGATAGTCCAATTTTATCCCTAAAAAAAGAAATCACTGTTAGATGTGATAAAATATTATTTATCCTTCCGCGAGTAGGTGTGTTTCCAATAAAATATTTACAATCTTCATTTTGTGCCAATAAGTCATTATAATAAATAAATGCCTCAAACGAAATGCCGTTACACTGCTTCGAGAAAAGATTATTAAGTGTTTCTATTATATTATCTGGCAGTGATAATGAATGCCAAGAAAACTCTATCTTTCGCGACTCTGTGAAGAAAAGTCTGTAAATTCAGATCTTCTATGATAATGATTGAGCGGAAAGCTGGAAAATCAAGCTTTCCGCTCTTGTTTTATATATAACAACACATGCTGAGCATGTCAAGAGCAGGCGAGTGTTCCCGCCTGTAACACTGTGAGGTATTTCGTCTATTCAGGCAACCGTCCTTCATACATAATGCATAATTCACCGTAGACTTGGCCCCAGTTTCGAATCGTTACGGTCCATTTCTTTGTAGCTTCAAATGTGGCCAGATATAAAGCTTTTAAAAGAGCTGTATCACTTGGAAATACACTTCTTTGCCTATTAAGTTTGCGATAGGTAGAATTCAAAGATTCTATTGCGTTTATAGTGTATATAACCTTTCTGACGGTAGATGAAAACTTGAAAATCGGACAGATTGCATCCCAGTTGTCATACCAGCGTTTCATAGAGTTTGGATACTTTGGTGTCCATTTATCATTTACGCGGTCCAGAGCTGCACGTGCCTGTTCTTCTGTTGCTGCATGATATATGGTCTTTAAGTCGGTTGCAAAGGCTTTGCGGTCTTTGTCAGGAACGTATTTTAAAGTGTTTCTGACCTGGTGGACAATACATCTTTGGTATTCAGTGTTAGGAAATGCCGTTGCAATAGCTTCTTTAATCCCCGAAAGTCCATCTGCACAGATAATCAGGATATCTTTTACGCCACGATTCTTGAGTTCATTCAGAACGGAAAGCCAGTATTTTGCGCTTTCGTTATCCCCCACGGTAATTGTCAAAACATCCTTCTTGCCTTCTGTATTGATTCCTAAGATAACATAAGCTGCAAGCTTACGAATTATCCCATTATCACGCACAGAATAGTGAATTGCATCAATGTAAAGAATCGGATATATTTCATCAAGAGGACGGTTCTGCCAGTCTTCAATCTGTGGAAGAATCTTGTCTGTAACATCGGAAATAAACCCTTCTGAAGTCTCAAAACCATAGATATCTTCGATGGTTTCAGAAATCTGACGGGTAGTCATTCCTTTTGCGTACATAGAAATAATCTTTTGGTCAATGTCGGAAATATCTTTCTGACGTTTTTTAACAACCTGAGGCTGGAAGGTTGATTTTCGGTCTTGTGGTACTTCAATCTCCATACTTCCATAACTGCTGTTAACACGTTTGGTTTTGTAACCATTACGATAATCATCACTATCTGAGCATTCTGATTTTTCATAGCCAAGATGGTCGTCCATCTCAGCTTCCATCATCTCTTTGATTGTACCGCCCAGTAAATCTTTTAGGGCATCCTGGATATCTTCAGCTGTTTGAATATCGTATTCTTCCAAAAGCTGATGGATGATGTTGCGTTTTCCTTCTGTCATTCGTACTTTGTGTACAGGTTTCTTTTCTCTTGCCATAATTAAAAGGCCTCCTATGATTTTATTTTATCATAGAAGACCTTATAAGTCTTAATTTACAGAAAAACTTTCACACACTCCGTTTCGCTATCCACTACTTCTTCGCCTTCCACTGTTTCACAAACATACTCTACATTTTCATTGTTTTTATAATCCTTCAAATATGCCATTTTCAAAAAAAGAGTTGCTAATATATCTAAACTTCCCCTAGCATCTTTTCCAATATTTGCAACTATATCCCATATGTCTTTGAAAACCATATCTTCATGTATTTTACCATCAGGCATTACTAATACAGGTCTAAAATCATTTACATTTTTCTTTTCTCCTGATCGAGTTGTTTCTTTTCCAGGATATTGTGCATAAATTTTTTCATTTAATTTTGTTGCATATAATAATAAACGTTTTTCTCTTCTTCCGTATTCTAACCCCGTTCTATCTAACCCGTTGAATGCTGCAATATTTTCTTTTTTATATTCGATTGTATCTTCATATGGTTTAATAGGCGAAATTTCAATACTAAAATATTCTCTTAATTTCTCATCAGAAATGATTGCCATAATATCTTCCTTCTCTACAATTTATAAACACATCTATTCTACTTCAAATATGTCATTTAATGTTTTTTCCATATCTTTTATTAAATCTACCACCAACGCATTTCCCATCATAAATCTACGTTTTTTTGTTGGCATTTCTATGATATTCTCTCCAACCTTACAAAACTTTGTATGACCTGTAGGGAATCCTTGAATGCGTTCAGTTTCTTCTGCCGTAAGCAATCTAACTTTCTTGGTCTTTTTATCTTCAACGATATGTGTAGTGCGACTAAATCCACCTTCAGAAGTAAGCATTGTTCTCGCAGGTTTATCACATGAATCTATCATTGCAATTGGCCCTTCTGAGAAAACATACTCATGTCCACTAGCTGCTTTTCTAAGAAGCTTCTTGCCCCCCTTTAGATACTGCCATGTCTGTCTTTCTTCTTTTGACAAACGACCTTTTGTTTCGTCACTATATCTATCTTTCTTATCTTTATCATAGTATAACTTTTCTTCTGGAATGAAATATTTCTCGTCTACATCCACATCTTCTTTTTCCATAACATCACCAAGGGTCTTATAAGAACCCTCATATGCTGGAGTTGTTTTTAATGTATATATCATTCCATCCTTCATTACACCTGTGTTCTCAAATGAACATACAAACTTTTCAGAAACTTCTCCTATTTCTTTTGGCAATTCTATTTCAACTGGTCCATTCTCAACACCATTTACCGGAAAAGTTTTAGCAAAAAATCCTTCTGATAACAACAAATCATACATACTATTATTGCGAGCGTCATCTTTAACACCTTTATATTTGATTATCTTAGATATAGTGCTTTCATACTTCGTATCATTTTTATACGCAAAAATAAAAATTCTACGCCTACGTTGCTGATATCCATATTCAGCAGCATTTATAACACGCCATTCTACTGTATATCCTTCGTCTCTAAAACAAGCAAGAATGATTCCAAAATCTCTCCCCCTTTGTTTAGCAGGTGATTTAATCAGCCTATCTACGTTTTCAAGAAGTACAAATGATGGCTTCTTTTCTTCTAAGATATCTCTAATTGACCACCATAATACACCTTTTTTCCCCTCTAATCCTTTAGATGTTGCTAAAGATGATGCCACGGAATAGTCCTGACATGGAAATCCACCAACTAATAAGTTAAAATCAGGAATAGCTGATTTATCGACCTCTTCTATATTCACATTTGTTGTATCCTCGCCATTTATATCTAAACAGGTTCCAAAACGATAGACATAACAATCATGTGCATACTGAGTACTCTTTTCAGCTGGTTCCCACTGACTAAACCATACAGTATCCCACTTTTCTTCACATATTGGTTCTACAATATTAATATTATTAAGTCCGCATCTGAATCCACCGACTCCTGCAAATAATTCACAAACCGTCTTTTCCATTTCATCACCTTTACAAATTTATAGGCAGAACAATCTCGAACGATCGTTCTGCCTTATTATCTTACATTATTTACGCCCATTTGTAAAGATCTTTTTTCATTTAATCAAAAAATCTTTCATCCAACTGTGATAATATATACGTATTATTTAACCAAAAACACTGCTTTGGAAATTGTCGCCCATCCGGTAACTCATAAGTATCTCTAGAATTCTGCGCGTGAGGACGCACATGGCTTACTCTATTCTCGGTTGCCTTTGGAAAATTATTACGATGCACCCCATTTACAAGGGTAATCTGTAACCCCTCTTGTAAAACTTGTTTTGTCCTTTCCCACACAAACCTTACTTCTTCCTCTAAGTCTGAGTAAGGAATGTTCCAGAACTGACACCCTTTCAGCCTTAATACTTCATTCTCATCAAACTTATATACCACAAATAAGAAACGAGTTTCTCGTAAATAATTTCCAAATGTCGAATCTTCCCATTCTTCTTCAATTAACTCTTTAAATTTGAAGGTTGGAAAAGACATGCTTTCTTTTATCTTATTATTCTTACCGATGCGAATTGCCTTTACCACAATATTCGCTTTTTCAAATTCTTCAGCATGATTTCCTTTAATTCCCAGCATTCTGTATGCAAGCAACGCCTCTAAATTCTTTGGATTCTTTTCTACATTAATTTCAAACATATCACAGAGCTCTGCAACTGACTCTTCAACATGATGATCTATTTTTCTAATTACATAATCTTCAAACAAGTCCGTTGTTTCAGATTTCATAATTGGCTCATATGTATCTTTTCCTGGAACAATATAGGAATTTAATACATACGTCATATAAGAATTCTTAAATGAAAAAGCTCTAGGTTTTGCAGGTTCATCGCTAAATGGCTGCATTCGCCTATCTTGTGATGTAGCAGCTTTAGTTGCAGCTCCAAGATATAACGTATCACCTTCCGATAACTCGTGCGCTTTTCCTGCACGAATTTTCTCTACAATCACTTCAAAGTCATGTTTGATAATCTTAATATCCTGCTCTGGTGGAGTAAACAACTTGGCATAATTAATCTTATAGTCGAGATTGATTGACACTTCTTTTTCATACAAATAATATATAAGCAAAATTAGACGTGCCTTATTCCACATATGACTCGACTCAAATTCCTCATCTACAACTGAAAAATAATCAATCATAGTGAGAATTAGTCTTTCCTTTGCAGATAACTTTCCATTTGCGCCTACTTTATATGGAGTAACCTTAAGCTCTACTCCTGCTTCTGAGAAATCTGGTCTAGCATCATTATTGCATTTGTAATGAAAGAACTTCTCTTCGATTATTTGTCCTAAATTCCCCTTATTTCTTTTGACTTCAGACACCTCTGAAACGCCATAAGAAGATACTTCTCGAACCATTAGATTCTGTTCGTCTTCATCGATTACATCCTGGAATGTCTTTCCAATTAGCCTCTGCGCATAGTCTTCAATTGAAAGAGGATTTGTTTTATCATATTCTTCATAATAATTCATTTGTAATCCTTTCATATGTAACACGCTTAAATCACATTACTCTGATAGTGATCTTTGCACTTCACTAATTCTTCTATAATAGGCTTCCATCTATTATCTCCTTAGTCAAACATCATATCCGGCTTTACTTTTTTACATTCCTTCTTCACCTTATCCGGAATACTTCCTAAAAAGTAATCTTCTAATAAATCCCACATCTCTGAATTTTTAAAATCTGCTTCATAGAGATGTGATAGCATTTTTACAGAAATCAAATGACGTTCAGAAACAGTTTCTAACAACCTATTATTATACCTATAAGGAGCATTAATAATATTCTTTAATGCTTGTATCTGGTTGATATAAATGTATAATTGGCTATTAGCTCCACCTATCATTTCAAATGTCAACACACCGATAGATTCTAAAATTCCCAAAATAACGCCATACTCTTTTGTTCTGTTTCCGTTATCGTTTATTAAGTATAGTTTATTCTCATTAATTTCATTTTCTATTTTTCTTAATCCCATCTCGACCCATTGGAAATATGAGTTGACAGCGACATTAAATTGATATTTTGTGCTTCCTTCCGTAGTTGTTTTTTCTTGTGCAATTGGAGATGTACTTCGCGCAAAATTTTTTCTATAGGAATCCATTGAAGCAATTACAACTTCTACAATCGTCTGTGCCTTATATTTATTGATATTACACTCTTCAACCAACGCTTCTACGATTTCTGACACAGCCGTATGTTCTGAAGATTGCACCTTTCTTAAAACAAATCCCTTTAAAGCGCTCCAGGTGTTTTTAAAAATACTAGAATAATCTCCATCTAAGTTTATACTTACACTCAATGCCGGTTTCATAGGATAATGCGTAACAAAATCTAATTCCTGCTCTCTGGAATAAAGCATATATTTGAACTTCGGAAAAGAAAGTGATTTATAGTCTTTTGTCCATATCGTACTAAGCATCACGCGACATATATGTTTGCTATTTTCTATTTCCTCAACAGCATCTGGATATTTCTTTTTCAATTTAGCTTGCACCGTAGGCTCTATCTCAAAAAAACCTATTGAGAACATCGGTATCGGTCTCACCGTTATTGGAGAAAATCCTACCTTTGCCTCAAAATCCTTTTGAATTAGTAAAAGCGCTGTTTTTACTTTATTGGCATTATTTTCTTCATCGCTAATAGTCGATCCGAAAATATATGAAAAGTTTTCTGCATCTAAAAGCATAGCATTACGCTTTTTAGTTAAATCGTTTCTTCTACCATTATTCAAACTTTGACGATACAATTCATCTATTTTTTCTATAACTTTTACAAGCTGATAATGTTGAATTGTTGAAAGACCATGCAAACGATTAATGTGCTTAAAATCTCTTGAATCATAGTGGTATAGTGCTTCTCCTCGTAATTCTTCTTTACGCGCTGCACGCCCTATCTCCTGCACGTAATCACACACGTTACCAGTTGGTGCAAAATGAGCGACTATTTCGATATCATTGATATCTATACCCATACCAAAAGCCTTAGTAGCTAACATTACCAACTTCTCTTTTGCATAAAACTTCTCATAGTTTTCTTGCTTATCATCTTTTCTTAAATTACCATGATAAATTGCAACACGTGCAACTTTTCTATTATTTCTTAAATATTCATAACATCTGTTAATAAGCGCAACCGTTGGGAAGTAAATCAATGTTTTCTTATTTGTAATAATTGCTCTCTCTATGATTTTTTCTATCTCTTCAAATTTGTTTAACTCATATTCTGAACGCGCACCTTTATCCTTTTTCATCTTATTAATTACTATCTCAATATCATTTCGTTTTACATAGCCTAAATATGTAATTGGACTAAGCATATGTAAACTATTTATAGTTTCTGTATACATATCTTCCAAACCATGATATATTGCAGTTGCAGTAAACGTTGCAATAACAAATGATCGATTTTTCTTTTCATCCTTAATCTGCTTTTTCCTTAATTTCCTGATATGGTCTCCAAGATACCAATAATCCGGTCTAAACTGTTTTCCCCAAGTAGTTACAATATGTGCTTCATCAATAACAATCATACCAATTGTTCTATCTCCAATCAGCTGCTCCACATCGCTTCTACTTAACAACGTTTCCGGAGAAATATATAAGATGTCATATTGACCTTCTGCCACCTTATCAATTATGTCTTGTTTAATAATCGGAGAAATATCTGAATTAATCGTCTTGGCGTGCTGATAATTCTTTAATTCAAGATTCTTAACCTGATCATTCATCAAGCCAATCAATGGCGAAATTACTATTGTAAGTAAATTATATTTTTCAGCCAAGTATATTGCAGGTACCTGAAACATTACAGACTTACCAGCACCTGTAGGAGCAGTCACAAATACATCTCTAAAATCTTCACCTTCTCCACAGAGTTCTACTTGTTCTACGAGATTAGCAATAATATTTTCCTGAGAAACTTCGATAACGGCTTTTTCGCCCTGTTCCAATTTCCCCATATCATATACAGGCAAGTTTCTATAAGAAGGATATCCCCAGTATTTTTTTAGAATCTCATTATACTCTTCCCTATGTTCATATTCATTTGAAAGTACCTGACCTTGAACATAAAAAATATCCGTATAATCTTTCCAATAATATGCAACCGTAGCAATATGATCTTTTAGCTTATTAATATCTCCTGTATAATTTGTGACTCTAATATGAACTTCGTCAGGCTGACCAAATAAAAGTTTCATCAAACTAATGTAATCAGCTTCCTCAATTAAATCCATATATTCAACATTTATTTCCGGAACACATTGTAATTCTTCACTTTTTCTGTCAAATAAATTAATAGTAATTACCTTACTATTTGATAATGCTACTGTCGAACTATATGCCCCCATTAAGTATCCATTATATTCTTTAATGCCTTCAAAAATTGAAATATATTCATCAATATCTCCAATATATGATTCATCATTTTCTTCATCTTCAGATTCTTCAAAATGCTTCAAAATACCCTTGCGAATCTCATCCGAAAAGCATTCATCTACTGGGTACTGTTCCATGTATATATTGTTATTCAAAATGTACACATACTTATATTGTGCAACAACAAAATCTCCCAAAAGAAGGAATTCTTCGTAAGACAAAAACCTTCTTTTTCCATACACAGACATAAAATATCCCATCTTATCCTCGATAACATCTGATAAATTAATCTTATCTACTGAATCACCAACAACAGAAATTGGTATACCCTTTAGTACCACAATAGATTTTTCATCCACTTCAATCTCACTTATTTTTTCTTGTATCTTATTAATAATCACTGTGTTACTCATTTTTATCCTCCTCTAAATAAAATCCTTCAGCTTTCTTAATCTTGACGGATGTCTTAATTTCCTTAATGCCTTTGCCTCTATTTGCCGAATCCGTTCTCTTGTGACATTAAAAATTTTTCCAACCTCCTCTAATGTGCGTTCTCTTCCATCATCCATTCCATATCGGAATCGCAATATAGCTTGTTCTCTATCTGTTAATGTTGACAAAACTCTTTCCAACTCTTCACGTAAGAACTTTTCTGACACGATTTCTTCAATAGACATTGCATCCTCTTGTGGCAAAATTTCACCTAATTCTGACGCTTCGTCCTCTCCAATCGGAGCATTTAGAGAAGCATAAGAAAGATAATTATTTTTGATAATTAAGCATTCTTTAACATTTTCATATGATATTCCAAGTTCATTTGAGATAGCTTCTATTCTTTCTTCTAAATCTACCCCTTCTCTATCATACACATTGTCAAAATGAAGCACCTTATTTATTCGTTCCATCATGTGCACCGGAATTCTTATGGCATAACCATTATCCATAATTTCTCTCGAAATACTTTGTTTAATCCAAAAGACAGCATATGTACTAAAAGCAGTACCCTGGCCTACTTCAAACCGATGCGCAGCTTTAATCAGCCCCAAAAAACCCACCTGTTCCAAATCCTCAAAGTCTAATCTGTGTCCATATTTTTTTTGATATCCTACAACATATTTATCAACCAGCTTCTTGTTTTTTACACACAAATCTTGAACAGCTTGCCGATTTCCTTGTTGAATTAGTGCACACAAAATTTCATTTGTCTGTCGTATATCATGGTTAATTGTCAAATAATCTTCATCTTGTCCTTGATCCTGAAATATTGAATCTTCATATAAAACCTCAAATTTATCATCTTTTTCAATTTCTACTTCAAGAACAACCTCGTCTGTCTCTGTATCTATTAAATCTATTCCATTACTAAACAATATTTCAGATACCTTGTACTGCTCTTTCAAAGATAAAATACAAAAGATATTTTCAAAGTCATCATATGTAAGTTCACCATTTTTCAAATATGGGTTTACCATTTTTAGAATGATTTCTTCATTCATGTAATTTCCCCCTTAAGCAATCCACGTCACAAAATCACTACATTCAGCTGCTATCTCCTTCAAAAATAGTCCTGTTTTTGACCCCGGATTCTTTAGTGTAATAACAATAGTATCTATTGCTCTTGTTAACGGAATCATTGCCCAATTATGCAAATATTTTCGTTTTCTCTCCTCAGGTGTTTCAAGCAATAATGAATCTACTTCTCCCGGAGTATATGCCTTTTCTTTCTCTTCTAAAAAGACATCAAAATTCATACATACGACAGTCCACCCTTCTAGTCCCCTTGCAGATTCATATTGTAACAATCTAAGCTCATCTGTATCTATCGAATAACTCTCTCTGCTGACACTGTTTGTACCATCCCAAATATGAATACCTTTCTCTTCAAACAATTCCTTATCTATGAATTCTGTATTCCCATAACTGTGCCTTACCTGTGAAAATGGGACTAAATAAAGCATATCATATGCTATGTTTCCTGCTTCTACTAGCTGCTTCATTTCAACAAAATGTACATCAAACAAATTTTCCTGTGAAACAATGACAATTTTTCCACCAGGCATATTGCCATTGGTCAAAACTTTTCCACTTAACATGTTACATTTTTGTGTATATACATTTATAAATCTGACCAAGTTTTCTTTTTGCCTCAAACAATATTTAAGTTTAATATTATTTCTCTCTCTTATTACCGACCAGTCACAAACATCTATGCTCCTCACAAATTGCTGTCCGCCATCTGCAACAATAATTTTTCCTTTATCAAACAACTTTAGTACTATATCTCGTTCTAAGTTTGTCCAATCTTGTGCCTCATCAATTAATATATAATCCCAATCTAACTGATAATTATTTCGACATAATTCTCTAATGCACTCTACAGTATCATCGTCCTCCATAAATTCAAGCAGTTCTTGTACTACTTTATTATAATTTTCAATAAATTTTTCGCCCTTCATTTTCCCGCTATACAACACATAATTTGCTAACTTAAGAAAGTATGAATGCATTGTATTAACATGTAAACAATTTGTCTCAAACATATCTGGTAACTCTGCAAGAGCAAACAATCTCCGCATATCAGATACTAGTGCCTTGTTATATGTCAATATCAACACTCTCGCCTGTTCTTCATCTACCAGTTTAATTGCAGTTTGTATTAACCCAACCGTCTTACCGGTTCCTGCTCTACCGCGATATATAGCGACTTTTCCTTTAGAATCAACTAATGAATTGCTCTCAAATGTACCATTTGATATTTGTTCAATCCTACGTCTTGTCAGCTCTCCCATTTGCTCTTTTGTTTTGGAGAACAGTGTTAGTGCTTTTCTTATATCATCATGAAAGCAATTTGCTCCATTCGAGCTGAAAACATAACTATTCTTCACCTTATATGGCGGCTTTTGAGAAACCAATAATTGCAAAACATTATCAAACTCAAAATCACACGGCAAAACATTAGAAGGCATTTGTTTTCCTGAATTCGTCAATAATCCAACCAGCTCATTCTCTGTAACTTGTGTAAACCAAATTAAATTCGTCATATAAGGCGATGTTCCCATTGCTCTCTTAAAAAAATTCATCGCTGAAATTTTTTGATTATTTGATTGCAAAGTTACACAATGTGAATCTCTTCCATACCGTACATAAAAATCCGTTCCTTTCAAGAAAATTCCAGATATACCATGTCTTTTCACTTCAATTGTAGTACAAAAGCTTCTAATTTCTACCGCCGCGCTACATACTTCCTTTTTCTCACCAAGGAATTCTAATACCGTACTATAATTTTCTAAGTTTCCAACCATCATTAGGTCAACATCTTTTACAGCTTGGCCATACAATGTAGCACTCGCATACAAAACGATTTCGCCATTTACGGTAGTCGGCAAACTTTCTTTGATTATATCCTTCATCTTTAGTGCAGCTTCATACTCATCCGAATCTTTATCTGCTCCATACACTAGTACATTTACGCTCATTTTCTCTCCTGTGGAACTTCTATAATTCCATATTGTTTTCCATCTTTTTTTCTCGCCTTAGGTCCATAGGCTTCTTCGCTTCCATCGGAATTAACCATGTTTTTCCCTTTTTCACTGCTCCCTCTATTCGATTCTGGCTGCATAACAGAGAAATTCTTCTAGATGATATTCCCAAATATTTGACATTTCAACAGTAGCTAAGTAATTCATACTCTTCCTCAGTTTCAATAAATATTACTCCTTTTAATCATATTCTTATATCGGGACATTTTCAATGTTTTTAACAATTTATATATGTATTCCTTATTTTTCTTAGTAACTTTGCACATGTTTCTTCATATAACCACTCAATGACACCTGATTCCAATATACAAAAAGCGATTTCGAGGTACTCCCGTAACTTGAAATCGCTCCTCATTATTTGTCATTATAAAAGGAGTTTTTACCACTTTATAAATGCTCTTCGTGATTCATCAATCTTAAGCTGATTATCTCCTGTTCAAGCTTTACATTATTATTCAGCATATATTGAACTACTTCCTCATACGTATCAATTGACTTTAATTCTCGAAGTCTGACCCTATCATTATCTGTGAGTTCATGTAAACAGGAATAATATTCACAATTTTCTAATTCGTTAACCGACATACTAAATAGCTCGAAATTTACTCCTGTGACATCGCACAAATTATGATGAATCCAGAATCCGCCCGCATCAATATCTCCAAAATGCAAATAACAGACATCCATATTAGATGCGTACACCATCTTAATAAAATCCCTCTGATACCTAGTAGCATAACCGCCGAGATAAAATACAACAACATCATCCTTATGATATCTGAGATATGAAGTACGATTTTCTATCGCCATAAACTTTGGTACCATAAGCTTTATGGATTGAATATTTACCAAATCTGACGCTTGAAACTCCACACCTTTTGAAAATCCACTAATGTCTACTTTTTTTCCGGATATATTGATTATCGCGTTACCTTTAATACAAAGCTTCTGCGGCTCTTTAGCTATGTGATAATCTAATAGAATCTCATCCAACATTTCATCCTCTTTAACATCATGATTCGAATGTTTACGAAGCAAACTGCAAACTGGTTGCAATGTTGTATTTTCAAAGAATTTCGAGTCACCATACACCTTCATTGATACTTCCCGAATATATAATTCTTCTTGATTCTTCTCAATAAACGCTACAGCTCTTAATATGTCATCCAGTTCATCAATATTCTTTGGAACTTTCCGCTCCGAAATATATTCTAGCAATCTATCACATTCTTTTTGACATATAGAGGAAGCACTCATATATTTGTTAACTATATTCTGTAGCCTCTCTATTTGCGTATCTTTTGACACAAAACCATACCTATTTGCTAAATATTGTTCGACATCCTGAATACGCTCATCTACCAGATAGATGCATTGAATTTGTGTTCCGAAAGTTTCCTTAGTACTATTAACAAACCCCAGTTTACTCAAACACTCCACAACCTGATTAAACTTTGAAATCTCTTCAAAATCACCATCATTTGCATTATATTTCCTATACAACTTTTCAGGTTTTACTTGAGTCCTTCTGTTAGTTTTATTATCGCCAGAGTCTTTTTTACTTTTTCGATAATTGTCCACTAAATATGTCAATATCTTTTCTTCATAATTCAATAGTTACACCCCTTTATGCATTTCTATAATACCAATCTCCATAAGATTAGGTTGTGTTCGGAGTACAGGCAAAACAACTTCACACTCATTTCCTATAAGTTCTGTCTTATCCGGTGCACAGAAAATCATCTGCAAGTTCTGCTCTTTCATAAAACCGAGCATAATTTTAACATTGGTTGGATCCATCTTCGCAAATGGTTCATCGATAAATATCAACCTTGTAGAACTACTTTTGTCATTATAAATCATGAGTAATGCTGAGAGCAAAATCAACATATACGGAATCTGAACTTCTGCACCTGAATTATAACCTGATTGTTTTGATAATTTAGCCTTTGTTAAAACATCATTTGTCAGAAGAATCTCATACGTCATATAATTTCGGTAGTCTGCATAATGCTCAATCTTGTCTTTATCATTACTCTCCACAATCCGATTAATAATTTTCTCGATATCCTTTTCTAATTCATTACCTTCTTCTTCAGAATACGACGTCATAGAGTCTAATGTCATTTGTCCAGATGCTGTTCCTAATTCCTCTCGCTCTTTCAAGTACTTTGCATACTCTAATATTTTCTCGTAATCAGAACCATCCTTCACATACTTAACATCAAACTCGTATTTTGCTTTGAATTTCAAACGTGCTAATTCAGCATTAATAAGTTTTAGATCATCTCTTGCTGCTTCACAGGATTTTAAAACTGTAAGTACAAATTCATTTTTGAAAATCTCTTCATAACGCCGTGTTTGTTCCCTCAACTTAGCCTGTATCTCTTGCCTATTATCCATCCAGATTCGGTTCTTTCTTGCTTGATACTCAGCTATTGAATTATCAGTCATTGGCAACTGGTTATCACCTGTTCTTTTTGCATTATATGCAGCTTGTCCACCTCTTAAGTTTTCACCAGCTTCCTTTAATCTGTTTTCTGCTCGTCTTCTATCTTTTAAAATTCCACCTTGACCTATTTTTTCATTGGCAACAAACTTCTCGTAATCCTCTATTGCTTTTTCATAAACAACATTATTGATGAATTTTAAATCATTAAGTTCTTCTTCAATATCCACTATCTCTTTGCTAGCTCTTCCATTCTCTTCCCTCTTCATATTATGCATAATCTGCATATTTAGCATATCAGAACGTATACTTTCTCGTAACGCCTCAATGTCGGAGAGGTCTTGCTCTAATTCACCAACTCTTTGCGCAAGTTGCATATATTCCATATTATTTTTCTGCGCATCTCTCAACGTAATTAGTTCTTGCTCTTTCTTAGAACAGTTCAATAATGCTGCTTCGTATTCCTCACATGCATTATAATTGTAGTCACCGAAAAATTCCTTTTCTGTATCAAGATATGACATCTTAGATTTTTCGACAATAAGTTGCTCTTGTAATTCGACGTATACCCTTTTTAATCCCTCCAATTTCTTTACTGCTTTAATTCTATTTAGTTCAATTGTTTCTTGACCTAAACAATAAAACTTAATTCTATCGAAACGAATAAAATAGCTATCCATTGCCACAGATACTCTGCCTTCTTGTGACATAGCATTCTCATAGTTTCTAACCCTATCAATCGTAGTTGCATGAAATCTTCCCAGCTGATAATCAAAATATTTTTTCGCCACCTGATTCTTAACATCAATGAACTGAACCACGGAATCTTCCACTGGATTGATTTTTTTTCTCATTAACAACTTTGTATTGAATAAATGCGCATATCTGTGTTTGGATGCATTTAACACATCGTCAGCGATATCATAATACTCTGGCTCCACAAGGATTGTATATCTTCGGCCACCTAGATATCCTTCTATTACATCACGCCAAGCCTCATTTTTAAGACCTAAAACGTACTCACAAGCAAATCTGGCCTCTGACTGTATGCCTCTTTTTTCGAATTCTTTATTAATCTCATTCTTCAATGCAACGTATTCCGGGATTTCAGAAAAAGTAGTTTTCTTTGCATCACAGTCATCAATAATCTGTTGACACCTTGCTTGCTCATCGTTATTGTCTTTTATGAAATCACTAATTCTTGTTATTTTTCCTAAAATCTCGTCTCTAATTTTTTTAATTTCAGCCAAGAAAGCTACAACAGCACTTTCCTTCTCAACCCTGGCAACACTATCTAATGTCAAAGAAAATAAAATATTTTGCTGCGGCACTTTGTACTGTTCCTCAACAAACCAAGCCGCTAATTCACTAACTTTTGTTTGAAAATCACAAAGTGCCTCCTTCTCCTTCTTCAGAATCTCTTTCTCTTCTTCCGCCTTCTGCAAAAACTCCTCTGCTTCTACAATTGCTTTGGCACAATCTAATGAATCGCGGTTATTCTTTGCAGAATTATAAGCTGCTCTTACC
>X42_Goitered_Gazelle__coassemble_83_pt1 | contig 19102 bp, 18 predicted proteins | sample X42_Goitered_Gazelle__metabat2_low_PE_005 | metagenome-assembled genome bin X42_Goitered_Gazelle
CCTTTGCTACTTCTGGCAGCTCGGCTTTTGGCGCTTCTATCTTTTCATATGTCTTTACCTGCATACTTGCCTTTGCTACTTCTGGCAGCTCGGCTTTTGGCGCTTCCACTTTTTCATATACTTTCATCTGTATACTTGCCTTTGCTACTTCTGGCAGGCAGACTTTTGACGCTTCTATCTTTTCATATGCCTTTAGCTGCATACTCACCTTGGCAACTTCCGGCAGTTTTGCTTCTGTTTTTGACAGTTTTCTATAATCTTTCACCTGCACACTTACCTTTGCAATTTCAGGTAGTACCGGTTCTTTACTTTCTAATTTTGAGTAATCCTTTACCTGCATAGATACATTTGTTACTTCTGGCAGACTTGGATTTTTTATTTCTGGTTTTTGGAATTCTATTTCGGACAATTCATGTCCATCTATCACCTTGATACTTTTCAGTTCTAGTTCATATGGCTCTATCTGAGCATTTTCCAATTTTTCAAAATGTTCAATAAATGCAACTCTTTGCTGATATATATTTAGTTCCTTTTCATATTGAACTCGTTGTTCATCCTCTAATAATGATACTTCCTCATTACTTAATACTCTAAATGCCATAATACCCTCCCTGCCTTATATAGTTTTTTACCAGCCATATCCCAAATAAGGCTATGGCTGGTATTATTCATTAGTTGCCGCTTATACTATCCGCAATCTGTTTATCTACACTTTCAAAATTTGATCTATTGGCTTCTAACAACTCGGCCATACCCTCTAATGCTTTAGGAAGATCTTCAGCCACAAAATTATTTACATCATTATCAATAAAACTCTTTAATGCATCTTTTGTTTCTCCTTCCATTTCTGCAATTGCATTATTTAAATCTGTAATAAAATTTTCTCCTGCTGTTCGATATTCTGCTGCAAGTCTAGTAATTTCATCTCTTGCAGTTACAACTCCCTGATTTACGATTCTACATCCAGCCATCTTTCTTCCTCCTTTTATACTGACTTGTTTCCTTCTCCAAGCTGATCATCTAAGCCATCTGTATCCGGAATTGCTTCCAATGTACTTTCCACAATTTCATGCAAAGTATTTATAAGACCTGTTAAACCATCGCCTATTACTTCACCAATTTTATTCGTATAAAAATCTTTAAATCCATCCGCCGCACTACCACTAAAATTTCCAGGAATCAACGTTGCCACCGTATTATCCAATTCGTCGTGCAAACTGTTTGTTTTTGTTTGATAGTCTTCAATTACACTTAATGCATTTCGCATCATTTCAGGTGTAATATTTACCGTTCCGGTACTTCCCATTGCCATAATTTGTTCCTCCGTTTTAATTAAATTTTATACTTTGATTAAGCCGTTCAAACTTATCAAATACATCTTTATAGTAGCCCTTACCTTTCACCTCATTCAGCGTCTCTGAAATATGGTCAATCACCAATAACATCTTATCAATTGGTTCAATAAGGACATCTTCTGCTGTGACTTCAAGTTCCTTTCCAGCAGGGGTATCTAATGCTGTAGTTAGGTTTCGATACATCTTTTTTAATTTCTGCTTCAGATTTTCTGTTCTTCTTTTAAGGTCTTTCATATCATCTGATGCTGTTTTTAATGCACCATCATCTAACACTATGTCTTTTGATAATGCCAATACTACTCACCTCCATGCTTTGCTTCATTAATTTTTTCAAGCATAGGCTCTCTTACTTCTTTCGTGAGAATATTACATATATTTTCTGCCTCTTCAAAATTGCCAATATCTATGTAACATTGTACTCGCATCGTTACTGCCATAATATCTGTTGGATCTTTTACCATCGCATTTCTAAAGAATCGAATCACTTCTTCATATTTTCTAGCTGCATCTGGAGAATTCATTTCTTTCATTGCATTTACTTCTGCATATTTTCCAACATAAGAATTATGAATATTCTCGCTGGCTTGTAATTTTCTTGCATATTCGATAACTTTATCAAAATCTTTTTGCAGAGTATATGCACCTACATAGAGTCTGTTTATTTGGTCTATGTTTTCTGGTGTATAGTTTACTTCCTCTGACTCGTCCAATCTGTATGCGGCTTCGTCCTCTGTTGCATCCTCTTCCAGTTCTGTGAAGTACACCCTGTTTCCATCTTCGTCCGCTTCATGGCTTTCTACAAATTCTTCTAATCCATAGTCACCAAACTCTTCTGCAATTCTATTTCTGTCTTCTTGCAGCATGTCTTCCACATCATAGTCTGTTAACTCAACAGTATGGAATTCCGGTGCAATTACTCTAAATCCATTATTAAACGCAATAGCTGGATTTTGAGCTGCATCAAGACACTCAATAGCTCTTTCAGCATTTTCAGACTGTAGATATATCTCTGCTGCATTGATATAGCTTTCCATTACCTCTAGCACAGTTGGCTTTACAGTATCTAAAGCATTGCCTATTATAGAAATAGCAACCTTCAAATGCTTTTCATCCTTATTGATTCGATATTTTTCTAATTCGAATGTCATCTTATCAAAAAGCATATCCATAGAAGGGTTTACATATTTTTCAGCCTTCTTTAATTCCGCTTCTGCCACTTCATAACGTTCTGCCTGAATCAAAAGCTTAAATGCAAGCTGATATCCGATATATTCGCTTGGTGCAACCAGCTTAATCTGATTTGTAACCTGCAAACCTCTTCTAATGTCATCTTTGATTCCATAAATAATAGCCTTACGCTGCAATATATCCATATCTACACCGATAAGCTGCTCTGCTTTTTCCAAATTTATAAGAGCATCATCATATCTACCGATATCAAAACAGATAATACCTAAAATGTTATACAACTGAACCAGGTTTTCTGGTGTACATCCAAGTTCTTCTGCTTTTGTAAAATTTCTCATAGCTTCTGCAATTTTTTCATTGCTGGCATATGCAAACCCTAAATCATAATAACGATTACCGTTATTTGCATCATATTTTGAAGCAATACTGTAACACTTAATTGCTTCCTCTAATTTCCCCATAGACATGTATGCATTTCCTGCACACTTATGAGCGTCGGCATTATTTGGTTCGATTTTTTTTGCTTCGTTTGCTAATCGAAGTGCCTCTTCATTCTGCTGATTCATAAAAGCTAATTGAGAATCAGCTAAAAGTTGCTTTACCTTATCGTTCATTTAATTTCCATTCCTCCTCTTTGCTAATTTTTATAAAGCTTTTGTAGAAATTCTGTAAAAGAGTCTGCGACCAAACTCAGATTAAAACAATACGTTCCTGGCTTATATAATTAAAAAAAAAAAAAAAACACTTTTCCATAATTTTCGAACTCATTGACACAAAGTAATATTTCATTACCACATGAATCACACGCAACAGACAAATATTTTTCTGGAATTGCTCCCGCTCCCTTAAGATTCTCATAAAAAAATGGGATTTCATTTATATTGCTAAAATTTTGAATATCTGTTCCAATGTCGTATTTTCTCCCGTTTTCTGGGTCGATTTCACAAAATGAGAACATAAGTGTCTCTTCTGGTATGCCACCATTATTTTTTATCAAGAAATCTTTGTAATCACCAGGAAGTTTTATATCCATTTTCTTTTCTAACTGAATTATTTCATTTATGGTTATACTCTCACTGCTATTTTTTAATTTCATATTTTCCATTCTCCTTATCTATTCCTTATTATTGAAGACCCACCCATATGTGAGAATCCACCATATCTAATACTATGTATGTCCCTTCTAACAAGAATCATATGTGTGCCGTCTTCTAAATGATGCCATGTATAACCGGCAGGGGTCTCTGGCAATCTTAGTATTGAATTAGCTAACCCAGCATCATGTTCATATGACCCATTCATACCGTTTACTCTCACAGCAGATGAATAAGTTGGATGCGTATAGTTTTCAAATCTAGGATACAAATTTCCGTTTGCAGCCCTTGTATATGTAATACTAACAGGATTACCATTGATCATTTTTGTTATTGTTACACTACCATCTGGATTATCAACTCTACTTACAAAGCCTGGTTGACCCCTTGTTGGTAAATAACACTCATTGTGAACCAATAAACTATGTCTACCGACAAAGTATGTATGAAAATCTTCTACTTGGAAATTGTATACTTTTTCTAATTTCTCTAGCATCTCAACACATACTCTGTCGATAGGGAAATTCTTTCCGCTTGCAGTTAATACCATATCTCCCATTTTTAGCTCACCTGCATTTATAAAACCGCGTTCTTTAACATAAAATGGGTGATCTACAGTTGTCGATATTTGTTCATTTTGAATAGTCAGATGTACTAGTTTTGGCACTTCACGTTTATATGTTTCTAATACCAGTTTTTCTGATTTTTCAAAGTTCTCTGGATTCATTGATATAACTCTGTCTCCAGCCTTGATAGTCTCAATTGCAACTAACCCTAATGCAGTAAGTATCATAGTTCCTGCAACAAAACATGCTGGTGGTCCCTGCTGCATTCGGTTTAACATGCCACCATATGCTCCACCACTAAATACTGCTATTGCGCTTACGCCAAATTGAAATGCATTATACAAATTGTTAGAATGCAATTTTTCATTAAACTTTACCAGCGGATTATCTGGATTAAATAATCCCACAGTCAAAGAAAGCGTATCGAAAGCTCCCATTCCCATTGAAATAACGCCGGTTATCTTGGAAGTACATTCCAATACTTTCAATATCTTTCCTGCACTCTGTGCAAATCTACATGTGCCACCAAGGAAAGTCCCCAAAGCAGATCCTGCTACTCCGATTCCAGCAAAAGCAGCACCTGTGATTGCACCTGTAATACCACCTTCTAATGCTCCATCTGCAAATCCATCTAGAAACGAGCCACCACTTCGTAAGCTGGTGACTCCACCAACAATTCCACTTATTAATGCTCCAGACAGAGCTCCTATAAAGGCTCCTGTCAAAATTACTCCTATAACCCCTCCAGTTAAAACTGATGCAACACCTAATACTGCTACAATTACAACTGTAAGAGCTATTTTGGCAATTGATTGCCAATGTTCCTTTATCCAGTCTACAATCTTCTTAAATTTATCTTTAAATTTTTCCCAGCCACTTTTTTCACATTCAGGTTTTAAATAATAATATTTATCATAAAAATCATCTTTTCTCTTATTAATTCTATCTGCTACCTTATCATCTGTTTTTACAACTTCAGCTATAAATTCTTCACTACTTCGTTGAAAATTCTCTAATGCTTCAATTTTCTCTTCCTGTATTCGTGATGAGGCTTGAATAGAACTAACAATATCATCTAGATTGCAAATGCTTTTATTAATAGTTAATGTCTGTGCCTTGAGCTTGAATAATTCTGAATTATAATCTGCTACCTGATTCTTTACATCCTTTATCAGTTTTGGCATCTCGTTAACTTTATTTGCATATAATGTAATCGTTGCCATAACTCCCCCTTATTTCCAACCCTTACACTATAACTCCAATGCCGCTTCTTCCATCTTTTTAATCAAAATTGATTTCTTTTAAAGAATCCATAAATTCATTAAAAGAGTTAGATACAAAGGATAGATTTCCAAATGTATTATCTACATTTTCAATCTCATGATTAGCAAAGAATACTCCGCCATAATTTTTTTGGATATTTAGACACAACAATACGTTATTTCCGAAAGAATCACAGGCGATAGGTATATAATCATTCGGAATAGAGCTCTCATATACTAAATTGTCATATGCTTCCAGCATTTCATCAACACTATAGAAATAGTGTATGTCACTCCCCTGTTCCCATGTTTCCTGTGTTTCTATATTTTTTTCTGTAAAATGAAACCCTACCTCTACTTTAGGCATACCTCCATTATTTGTTTCTAAAAATGCTTTATATTCCATTGGAAATTTTAACTTTAATTTAGTTTCCAATTCATTAAGCTCATCTTCTGTGATAATTTTTCCAATTTCTAATAATTCCATTTTAGATCTCCTTTTTTATCTTTAGCGCTTATAAATAACATTTAAGAAATCTTCAAATGTATCCGCAATCACATTTGCATCTTCAATGTGTATAGACTCAAACGGAATTTCAACAATTTTCATTTGTTCTTTTCTAACATCAAATGCATAAGCCATACCTCCACCATCTGAACCAAAATACACTAATCCTGGTGTAAACTTTTCTACACCATATCCTTCATTTAAATCAACTAGTTCTTCAATTGGCCATATTATTAAGTAAGCATTGTCACCTATTGCACCTGCAACACCATTTGATTCTAAAACAAATTCTCGATAGTCTTTGGGAAAATTAATATTCAATTTTTCTTCAACCACTATAACTATTTCCTCTGATACAGATTCACAAAATTCTACATCTGTCATTAACTTACTCACTTTTTCTTTCATTATTTTATCTATCTCCTCTGATGTTCTGCTATATATTGAATTTCATTCCAAAACCTTGTATAATTTTTATGTTCTGCTGCACTTAGTATTATCTTATTACTTAGATCAGTTGGACTTCCGCCAAACTTAACAGGATGAACCTCATGTATATGCTTCCATTTTATTCCTGGATTATCATAATGCATTTTTCTGTTTGTTCTATCTGCAAGATCTCTTGCTGTGTCATATTCTTTACCCGAAATCAATTTTAACTTTCCTTCAGGTCTCGGTCCACTATCTGGATATCCATCCCAATCTGTTATTTCAATTTCCCCATCAGCATACACCTTACAATTAGCATTATGTACCCACACTTCAAGCATTCCGACAAAGTATGTATGAAAATCTTCTACTTGGAAATTGTATACTTTTTCTAATTTCTCTAGCATCTCAACACATACTCTGTCGATAGGGAAATTCTTTCCGCTTGCAGTTAATACCATATCTCCCATTTTTAGCTCACCTGCATTTATAAAACCGCGTTCTTTAACATAAAATGGGTGATCTACAGTTGTCGATATTTGTTCATTTTGAATAGTCAGATGTACTAGTTTTGGCACTTCACGTTTATATGTTTCTAATACCAGTTTTTCTGATTTTTCAAAGTTCTCTGGATTCATTGATATAACTCTGTCTCCAGCCTTGATAGTCTCAATTGCAACTAACCCTAATGCAGTAAGTATCATAGTTCCTGCAACAAAACATGCTGGTGGTCCCTGCTGCATTCGGTTTAACATGCCACCATATGCTCCACCACTAAATACTGCTATTGCGCTTACGCCAAATTGAAATGCATTATACAAATTGTTAGAATGCAATTTTTCATTAAACTTTACCAGCGGATTATCTGGATTAAATAATCCCACAGTCAAAGAAAGCGTATCGAAAGCTCCCATTCCCATTGAAATAACGCCGGTTATCTTGGAAGTACATTCCAATACTTTCAATATCTTTCCTGCACTCTGTGCAAATCTACATGTGCCACCAAGGAAAGTCCCCAAAGCAGATCCTGCTACTCCGATTCCAGCAAAAGCAGCACCTGTGATTGCACCTGTAATACCACCTTCTAATGCTCCATCTGCAAATCCATCTAGAAACGAGCCACCACTTCGTAAGCTGGTGACTCCACCAACAATTCCACTTATTAATGCTCCAGACAGAGCTCCTATAAAGGCTCCTGTCAAAATTACTCCTATAACCCCTCCAGTTAAAACTGATGCAACACCTAATACTGCTACAATTACAACTGTAAGAGCTATTTTGGCAATTGATTGCCAATGTTCCTTTATCCAGTCTACAATCTTCTTAAATTTATCTTTAAATTTTTCCCAGCCACTTTTTTCACATTCAGGTTTTAAATAATAATATTTATCATAAAAATCATCTTTTCTCTTATTAATTCTATCTGCTACCTTATCATCTGTTTTTACAACTTCAGCTATAAATTCTTCACTACTTCGTTGAAAATTCTCTAATGCTTCAATTTTCTCTTCCTGTATTCGTGATGAGGCTTGAATAGAACTAACAATATCATCTAGATTGCAAATGCTTTTATTAATAGTTAATGTCTGTGCCTTGAGCTTGAATAATTCTGAATTATAATCTGCTACCTGATTCTTTACATCCTTTATCAGTTTTGGCATCTCGTTAACTTTATTTGCATATAATGTAATCGTTGCCATAACTCCCCCTTATTTCCAACCCTTACACTATAACTCCAATGCCGCTTCTTCCATCTTTTTTTTGTAATATTCCATATCATAGGCAGCACTTCTCTTCACAGATACCCACTCTTGCCTATTTGCTTGTGTACTTTTTATTTCACTACAAAAAGATTGATACTCATTATTTACTCTGCGTCGCTCATTTTCTAACTCTGTGACCCTATGATCCAATGTGCTTCTTTTTCTTTTTAATGTCTCGAAAATGCCATTCAAGATTCTTTTTGTATTATTTGTTTCATTACTAAATACATCATTTAAATTTTTATTAGAAACATTCCCAGAACTAACCATTCGCATATAGTTATTTGCTGCTTGATCCGTTTTTCTTGTTATCTTAAGAAAACTTTGATTTAGAACCGCTTCTTTTCTTATCATTTTTGCAGTACCGTTTATTGCTTCTTGTATATTTCTGATTTCTTTGTTTAACTGATTAATCTGAACCGCCCTATACCATTTCTGACGATTCAATTCACTAATGCGATTATCACAACTATTTATCTCAGAACACGCATTGTAATATCTACTTTTAGCATTGTCATAATAATATTCATAATCCATGCCTATCTCCCCCACACTTAATGCCACTTGTCGAATTTGTTAATCTTAAGTCAATTATATATTTTTACCTGTACTTGATACCATGCCCCTTGCCTCAATGTAGTCAAATTTTGCCTAAACGCAAAAGGAAGAACTCTTTTTCTGGGAAATGCACCCTTCTTTTTCTTAGTATCTAAGAATTTGCTATTTTAAATTTCTGCTCAAAATATCTATCTTTTAACTCTGCATATTTTCGTGTACTAACAAGTGCTCTTTTATTATCTATAAAATAAACATTAAACTTATCAAATTTATGTACATGATCCAAATTTATTAGATAGGATTTGTGACATCGAAAGAAACCTAATTCCCTTAGTTCCTCTTCCAAATCTTCCATTTTTATGTTACTAATATAATCATGTTCTCTTGTATGGATAACAACATTACGTTTCTCCGTTTCAATAAACAAAATATCTTTTACTTTGATGCACATTGTCCCCATATTAATAACATGAAATTGGATTACTTGATTTCTCCTATGCATATCTTCTATTGAATTGAGAGCCTCCTCAAGTTCGACTTCTATATTGGATTTTATTATATATCTAAAAGCATCAACCAAATATCCCTGTCTACTCAGTTCATCATGAGTTGTTAGAAAGATAATAATCGCATCACTATTGTTTTGCTTATAGTATTTTGCTGTTTCGAAACCATCCATCTGTCCCATTTCTATATCCAAAAACACTACATCATATTTCTCTTGGTTATAAAAATCTTCTCCACAATCAAAATGATCTATCTTTGGTACATTCTGCCCATAATATTTCTTTAATAGTTCCTCTACACAAACACGCCACATTTCCTGGTCGTCTACAATTGCAATTTTCATACCGTTTCCCCGTTTTCATTCAACATCATAATCATTACCTTAAACTGCTGATTTTCAGTAGAAATAGACATATATCCCCCATTCTTTTCTACACATTCTTTTACATTGCTAAGTCCATATCCATGCCCTAGGCTGTCCTCTTTTGTGGTTTTAAATACACCATCCACTTCGTATAGTTCATGGGCATAGTCATTTTCCATAGTAAGCAATACTTTATTATCCGTATACTTGATATTCACTAATACTTCTTTTCCCCCTGCTTCAAGCTCTGCTCGTATGGCATTGCTCAACAGATTCGAAAACACAGTACAGATGTCATAAGCAGAAATATAACTTACCATTGGAAAATGCCCACTTACCTTGAGTATAATCCCTTTTTCCTGTGACTCTGCATAGAATCGATTTAATATCGCATCCGCTATACCATTATTCACACTAATTTGATTGCTAAACGTGGATACCTTTTCATTAATCGTATTCAAGTAGACTTCTGCTTCTTCATACTTTTGTGTATTTAACAGATTTTCCATCAGCAACAAATGATTCTTAATGTCATGTCGAAACTTCTTCGTCTCATACTCTCTTTTCTCTAAATACTGGTAGTGTTCATTTTGGCTTTCTAGAAATTGTTTTGCTAGTTTTTCGTTTTCTTTATGTACATTTCGTGTTACTAGTGTATTGATTAATAGAACTAACTGGATTAGAAGTCCGATTACAACGCACCAGTAGGAGAAAACAGATATAAATCTTCTTCCAACTTGAATAGTCTCTAAAATAAATTCTCCAAGCATTAAAATTACAGAGGAATCAAAAAACATTATAACTATAAATAATATCCAATATTTTGTCCCAATATTCTTTATTCCATTTTCATACTTATCTTTATAATATTTCCCAAGTATACGTATACCTAATAATATAAAGAGTAAATTAATAACTCGTACAAAACTATCTGTTTTCGTTATTTTAATAAATACAAATAACTCTGTTGAAATTACATCAAACAATTTTGACAACATGGATATTACTGCTGCACTTCCAAAGTATAAGCCCCAATATTTTTTCCAGTTTTCTTCAAACCAAACTATTCCCACTACAATGACACTTACTACATGTGTAATAATCTTTAACAATACATTGGAATATAGCAATGCGATGGCTGATATACAAACAATAGCAATCAGCCATCGCTTTTCATCCTTTAAATTCTTTCGCTTATAATTTAAAAATAATTCTCCTATATTTATTACACACAAGAAATATAGTAATGTATTAATTAGTTCCAGCATTAATTTCATGATATTCCCTCCAGGATTATACTATTTTATCATAATCTCCAAAGGGACAACTACCATATATGGAAGTATATTAATAGCCCCAAAGCCATCTAAAAAATTCTGTCCATACGTCCTGCATCTCTATTCCCCTTTCATCTTAATCCATGTCAATTCGTTACGGAGAATAAAAATAACTATGAAATTTTTAAAAGTAAATAGGGATTGCTTGAACGTAGTCTATTTTTGCACAAACGCTTGAATTTTTATGTAAATATTATATTTTAACATACTTTTTCTATTTTATGTTCAAAAGTACGCGTTTCGTATATTTGCGTTTCGCGACTTTACTTTTTTATTTCTACGGATATAAGATATCCCTATAGCGCTATAAAATTTTTCTTACAAGGAGACATTTTATGACAAAAGAAAAAATAACTTTTAGGAATGCTACTGGAGATATTCCATTTAATATGACAAACGATTATATGTTTCGTGTTGTTTTGCAAAAGAATGAACTTGTACTAAAAGGCTTAATCTGCTCGCTTCTTCATTTAAATCACGATGATGTACAGTCTACTCAGATTACAAATCCAATCGAATTAGGCGATGATATCGATGACAAAACATTTGTCCTTGATATTGATATTATCCTAAACAATGCTTCTCTTATCAATTTGGAAATGCAAATGACCAATGAGCACAACTGGACCGATCGCTCCCTAAGTTATTTATGTCGTTCTTTTGATCAACTTTACCAAGGAGGAGACTACTCTTCTGCCAAACCTGCAGTACATATTGGATTTTTAAACTTTCATCCTTTTCCTGAATTCCCAGAATTTTATGCTACATACAGACTAATTAACGAGAAAAACGGCATGATTTATAGTGACAAATTCTCGCTAAGTGTGGTAGACTTAAAACATATAGAATTAGCAACGGATGAGGATAAAGAATCCCTTGTAGATGCTTGGGCCAAGTTCTTTATCGCCACTTCGTGGGAGGAGGTTATTATGATAGCAGAATATAGTCCACATTTAGAAGCTGCTGCACAAACACTCTATGAGGCAAATGCAGATGAAGCTACAAAACGCAAATGTCGTGCCAGACGAGACTACTATAAGCAAGTAAATACCACAGAAAAGCTTCTTCATGACTTAAAAGTAGAAAAAGAAGCTTTGACGAAAGAAATTGTTTCTCTAGAAACCACACTTGCAGAAAGACAAACCTCTTTAGCAGAAAGAGAACTTGCTTTGGCTGAGAAGGATTCTGCTCTGGCTGAGAAGGATTCTACCATTGCAGATTTACAAGAGTATATTAAACAATTAGAACAACAAATTAAGAACCAATAAAGAACTGGATTATTTACCCAAGTGTAGCTCGACCCGACTGCTTCGCAGTCACCTCGCCACTACGTGTCGATGGCTCTCGCTATTTGGCTAAACGCCAAATACGTCCAACAAAAAAGGTATGGAATTGCAAGCAAGCTTGCCTCCATACCTTTTTCATTGTCCTACTTGGCTAAATAGTTTTTATACATTAAAGCAGCTTCCGCCAATAAACTCTCTTACGAGAGAATTCTGTGCGATACCCTCAGTTGGTAATGCGAGGAAGTAATCTAGGAATTTCAGAAGTCTCTTTGCTTCCTTGTATTCTTCACAATCCTGTGGTATCTGAAAAAGAAGTGGTTCTGCATAGGTTTTCAGCACGGCGATTTCGTACACAAGTGCTGAGTTGAACATGACATCGGCACTTTCCTGGAATGGGAAGATGTATTTCTCTTCGCCACGACGCACCGAATACCACATTTTCAAAGTTTCACGAGCTGGTGTATTTCGTGTACGAGCATCACGTACCATACGACGAAGCAGTCTTCCGTCTGTGGTTGGCAACGGATTGTGCTCGTCAATGCTTAGTGGTGCCAAAGCAGAGAGATAAATCTTGAACTTACTCTCACTTGGCAGAGAGTACGATAGCTTGTCATTCAAGCCATGGATTCCCTCGATAACCAATACGTCATTCTCACCTAATTTTAGTTTCTTTCCACGATACTCTCTTTTTCCTGTTTTAAAATTGAAGGATGGCATATCTACCGTTTCTCCATTTAAAAGACGTGTCATATCTAGATTGAACTGCTCGATATCGAGACATTCGAGACGTTCAAAGTCATAGTTTCCATTTTCGTCTCGTGGACTCTTTTCACGATCTACATAATAATCGTCTAAGGCAATTGGATGTGGACGAAGTCCCTTTGCACTAAGCTGGATGGACAAACGATTGGAAAATGAAGTTTTACCAGAAGATGATGGACCAGCAATCATAATGAATTTCTTGCTGCCATCCTCTGCAATCTGTGCCGCAATATTTCCAATTCTCTGTTCCATCAAGGCTTCCTGAAGAAGAATAATTTCATTTCCTCTACCTTGTGCAATTGCTTCGTTTAAGGCACCGATGGTTCCGACTCCAAGCATACGGCTCCATTCCTTTGCTTCATCTAGGGTATGGTACAGCTTCTTGGAAGTATTGAGTGGTTCTACTACTTCTCCATTCTGATTTGGGAACATGAGCACAAAACCATCCTCATAAATTTCCAAATCGAACCACTGCAAATAGCTGGTGGATGGAACCATGTAACCATAATAATAGTCTATCATTCTTTCCATTCGATAAACATTTACGCTAGAGCTACGACGATAAGTCATAAGAAGCTCTTTGTCATGCATTTTAAACTCTCGGAACAAATCTCTAGCTTCTTCTGTTCTTATATTGCATTTTTCAATGAGACAGTCTGCCTCAACCATACGAAGCATTTCCTTCTTTATATTATCCAAATCAGTTTCATTAATAACATGGGTTTTCTGCTCATGGAAATCGTCATCTTTTGGCTGTTCTTCTAACTCACAGTAATAGCTTTCGCCCAGCGAGTGTAATACTCTGACACGCACCTGATTCTTCCACAGATTGTAAACTGCTTTCTGCAAAAGTAAAGTAACACTTCTACGATACGCACGCTTTCCATCACGCTCTGTCATAGTAATAAACTCAATCGTACAGTCAGAACTAATCGTATTATTTAACTCACGTAATCTATTATCTACGGATGCCAATACGATTTTGTCCTTGTAGTACTCTTGATATTTCTGTGCTAAGGACACAAAACGAGTGCCCTCAGCCACTCGTTCTGAACGTTGTTCATCATTAATTTTTACCGTTATTTTATATTCCTGCATTTTTTATCGCCCCCAATATTGTATATGCAGATTCATTCAAAGATATTTCATCCTTTACTTCCTGTTTACGTTTTGCAATCTTCTTTGATTCTGGCTGCTTCTCCAATTCCTTTAGAATCTTCTCCAATTGTTTATGCTGTTTTACCAAGAATTTTCGAAGTGATGGGTTACCGTTTTTAAGGAGCAACGGGCCATACATATAGCAGGCACGTACTGCTTCTTCTGGAACGATATTCCAAAATTCATCCTCTTCCACAGGTATTACCTTCATCATTGGATAATACTTTCCATCCTCGATGACCATATCTTCATCTACAATTTTATACTTATTCTCTCGAAGGAACTGGCGCACCTTTTCCAATTCTGACTGTGGCTGTAATATCAGCTCCTTGACACTTCGGCAAACCTCCATGCCGTCAGTAAGAATACGGATAACCAATTCTCCTCCCATCCCAGCGATAAGGATGGAATCCACTTCGCCTACCTCTAGTTTCTTTACCCCATCCGAAAGGCGGGTCTCTATGAATTCCTCCAACTGGAATTCAGCAATGTGCGTGGCAGCCCTCTTTAGAGGTCCCTTATTGACATCCATCGCAATTGCTCTTGGTATTTTCTTGCGTTGCACCAGAGAGATTGGCACATATCCATGGTCTGTACCGACATCTGCCAGTACGTTTCCCGGTGTTACCATTGCTGCAACGGCTCTCATTCGTTTCGATAATTTAATCATTTTACTCTAAGTAATCTTTGAGCTTGCGGCTTCTGCTTGGATGGCGGAGCTTACGAAGCGCTTTTGCCTCAATCTGACGAATACGTTCACGGGTTACGTTGAATTCCTTACCTACTTCTTCCAAAGTACGTGCACGTCCATCTTCCAAGCCAAAACGAAGAGTAAGTACTTTCTGTTCTCTATCGGTTAAAGTGCTAAGCACTTCTTCTAACTGTTCTTTTAACAAGGTAAATGCTGCTGCATCTGCTGGTACAGGTACATTGTCATCCTTGATAAAGTCACCAAGATGTGAATCTTCTTCTTCACCGATTGGTGTTTCCAAAGATACTGGCTCCTGAGAAATCTTAAGGATTTCACGAACACGATCTACTGGCATGTTCATCTCTGCTGCGATTTCTTCTGGAGATGGTTCACGACCAAGCTCCTGAAGAAGCTGTCTAGAAACACGAATCAATTTGTTGATCGTTTCTACCATATGAACTGGGATACGGATAGTTCTAGCCTGATCCGCAATCGCACGAGTGATAGCCTGACGAATCCACCATGTAGCATATGTGGAGAATTTGTAGCCCTTGCGGTAATCGAATTTTTCAACAGCCTTAATTAGACCTAAGTTACCCTCCTGAATCAAGTCAAGGAACAGCATACCACGGCCTACATAACGTTTTGCAATACTAACTACGAGACGAAGGTTCGCTTCTGCAAGGCGTTTCTTTGCCTCTGCACCTAAATCTACGTCCTTCTGAAGACTAGCAATTTCTTCTTTTAATTCTGCGATTTCTGCTTCTTCCGCTTCTTCGATACGTTCTTCTAAAATCGCAATTTTTTCAGTAGCAACCGCACCTGCTTCCATCTTCTGGGCAAGGTCGATTTCTTCCTCAGCACTTAAAAGAGGCACCTTACCGATTTCCTTTAAGTACATACGAACAGGGTCTTCAACACTTACACCTTCTGGTACAGACAGGTCGATTTTCTCTACTTCTACATCATCTTCTTCGGTTAAGATGATTTCATCATCATCGTCGTCATCGTCGCTAATTCTTAATACGTCAATTCCGTTATGATCCAGGTAATCCAATACCAATTCCATTTTCTCTGCTTCTAAAGGCATATCCTTGAAAAAGTCACTGATTTCCTGATATTCCAAGATGTTTTTCTTCTTTTTACCAAGTGCAAGAAGCTCTACCAGCTTTTCCTGGAATTTCTGCTTCATTTCTTCTGTTTCTACTACTGGTGTTTCGTTTTTCTTTGCCATTTTTGTTTCATCCTCTCAGGTTAGTTATTAGTTTGTCCTTAATTAATGGAAATATGCAGTTTTTCCAACTGCTGCAGGTCTTGACGCTCTTTTATAAACTGCATCATAGCCCCTATATCAGATGGATTTGCATGTGCTTCCCTAAATTCTATACTGTTTTGTTTCACTCGGATAATGGTCTCCTTCAACGCCTTTTCCATATCACTCTGGCTTTCTACCTCATGAATACGTGCATTGAATAGTCCCGCCACTTCCTTTTGTTCTTCCTCATCCTCGAACATACTGATGATTTTTGCAGGGTTGACCGTACCATCTGCCCGATACTGCTCAAACAGCGTCTGGGCTACCTTGTGGTACAGCTCCTCTGTAAAATCCTCATGGGAAATGAGGTTTGAGACCGTGCGAAAAAGTCTGGTATCTTCGATGAGCCATGTGAGCAGAAGCTTCTGGGATTGCTTCATGCCATCTTCCTTTTTCTTATTCTCATGAATACCGCTTTTTAGCTGAGTTGGCTTGCTAACAACGCCGCCCTTTAGCGCAAGATTGTTCACCAATTTCCGTAGGTCATCAAAACTGATATTGTATTTCTTCGCAACTGCCTCGATATAATTGTTTCTCTCGAGCTCCTCGGAGAAATCCAGCAGTTTCTTTGCGATTTCATTATAAAATGCAGTCTTCGACGTAGGGTCCTTCATATCATAATCCTTTTGCATAATGCGAACCTCGAAAAGGAACGAATTTTCCGCGTTGTCAATGCGCTTTTGATATTCCTCGGCCCCCATAGCCTTGATGAATTCATCCGGGTCTTTATATGGCTGCATATTAATAATCTTGGTAACAATTCCAACCTCTTTTAAAATCGGAATCGCACGAAGTGCTGCTTTTACACCCGCACCATCGCTGTCATAGGTCAGGTATACTTCCTTCGTATATCGCTTCAGCAGGTTGGCATGTCCACTCGTCAGTGCCGTTCCAAGAGAAGCCACTGCATTGTCGAAGCCCGCCTGATGCAAAGCAATCACGTCCATATACCCCTCGCACAAAAGCAGCTGCTCCTTGCGCGTGCTTCTGGCAATATTTAATCCGTACAAATTACTGCTCTTGTCAAACACTTTCGTCTCTGGAGAGTTCAAATACTTTGGTTCACCATCGCCCATCACTCGTCCACCAAAACCAATCACGTGATTGTGTACGTCCATAATTGGAAACATGGCACGATTCCAGAACTTATCATGTCCTCCTCTTACCTCGTCATAGGTAATGAGTCCGGATTCCTTCAAAATCTCATCCTCATAGCCTTTGCTTTTTAAATAGCGATACAAGTCATCACTATATTGATCCGAGTAGCCTAACCCAAACTTCTGCATCGTTTCATCGGATAGCTCTCGATTCTTGAAATAAGTATAGGCTTTTTGTCCTCTCGGATTGCGAAGCAGAGTATAAAAATACTTTGCTGCCTCCTTGTTGATTTCCAACAGCCGCGCACGCTTGTCCGCTTCTTTTTTCTGCGCCGCAGACATCTCTTGCTTCGGTAGCTCTACGCCTACCTTGTCTGCCAAGGTCTGCATCGCCTCGCCAAAGGTAAAGTTCTCATACTGCATGAGGAAAGTAAATACATTCCCTCCCGCGCCGCAGCCAAAGCAGTAATACATCTGCTTATGTGGGCTTACGGAAAACGAGCCTGTCTTTTCATTATGGAATGGGCATAGCCCAAAGTAAGTATTTCCCTTTTTCTGAAGGCGTACATAGCCACCGACTACATCGACGATGTCATTTCGTGAACGCACTTCTTCAATTAGCTCATCTGAATAAAATGGCATACGCCCTCCTTTGTAAGTATACTAAATTTTAGCCTTTCAGACTTGAAAGTTTATTAGTAGCCATCTACCTGCCAAGCTTCTGGTAAGTAAAACTCTGTAAAACGATTGAGTGCATACTGGTCTGTCATTCCGGAAATAAAATCGCACATCACACGACCGGTATCCTCACCCTCATCTATCATGCGTAAGTATTTTTCTGGTAAAAGCTCTACATGCGCCATATAGTAGCTATACAGCTGTCCCAGCATTGTCTCTGCCTTGACTTCCTCACTCTTAGCAACCGGATTTAGGTAGAGATTTGTAAACATAAAAGCACGAAGCTCCTTGAGTGCGCCTGCACACTCCTCGGACATAATAATATCGTCCTGTCCCTTACTATTTATAATAATGTCGTGAATCAAACAATCCAATCGACTTCTGGTATCAAAGCCAAGTATCTTTCTAATTTCAAGTGGGATATCCTCCTCACACAAAAGCTGTGCACGAATAGCATCATCGAAATCTGAATTGACATATGCAATCTTGTCGGAAAGACGCACAATCTTGCCCTCCAAGGTGTGTGGCATCGTGCCCGTCTGGTGATTTAAGATACCATCTCGTACCTCCCAGGTCAGATTCAAGCCTTCGCCATCTTTTTCCAATTTCTCCACAATACGAACACTCTGCTCGTTGTGTTTGAAACCACCTTCATATACAGTATTCAACAATCTTTCCCCTGCATGTCCAAAGGGCGTATGTCCTAAGTCATGCCCTAATGCAATCGCTTCCACCAAGTCCTCATTCAATCTCAGTGCCTTTGCAATCGTTCTCGCATTCTGCGATACCTCTAAGGTATGCGATAATCTGGTACGATAGTGGTCTCCCTTTGGAGTCAAAAATACCTGTGTTTTATTTTTCAATCTTCGAAATGCTTTACTATGTAAAATACGGTCCCTATCCCTTTGAAACACTGGACGGATATCGCACTCTGGTTCCTCTTTATCTCGCCCCCTGCTATTTACGCTAAGGCAAGCATATGGACTAAGGGTTTCCTTTTCCATTTCCTGAATTTGTTCGCGTATTGTCATGTTAATCTCCTTTAGTAATAAACCAAAGAACAGTCTACATATTATATATTCGGTGTTAGCAACCGATTTCCTTTTTTTATTTTTAATTTCTACAAAAATAGTTGATTGCAAAACTAACTTCTGGTTTTATTCTAGCTTTATGTTTTCGCAAGA
>X42_Goitered_Gazelle__coassemble_84_pt1 | contig 18768 bp, 23 predicted proteins | sample X42_Goitered_Gazelle__metabat2_low_PE_005 | metagenome-assembled genome bin X42_Goitered_Gazelle
AGAATCCCTGGAAAATATGCTTCATGAGAGTGAAGAGTTTATCGCGGATGTGGTAAGAGTAGGGGGGTAGACGATGAGGGTGGTTCAGATGTAATCCAAAGTAAATTCAACAAGCTGTTAAATAGTGATTACTATAAAACGGATTTTGGCTATGATTGTTCTGAAATCGCACAAGATTTTTACGATGCAGCAGGTCAGCAGGGAAAAATATATCGTATAGAGGGAAAAAGTGGATATATAAACGGTTATGAATACAATAATCAGGTAGAATATATTTATCACGAAGTATATTCAGACGGAACATATATCTATGATCCAAGATACACAAACGTCCCCGTATTAAAAGATGACTATTTTAGGGCATTACGAGAAATTAACCCAGATGGATTTGATGTGTTTGAAATAATGGAGTAAGGTGAACGTATGAATAATAATGAAACATGTATAGGAAAAATTGTACATTCAAAATTACCTATTGAATGGATGAGATATAATATGTACATTGAAGATGACAAATATCGAAATATACCGATGCTTGTATTCAGAGTGCAAGAATCTTGTCCAGAAAATTTGGTTGATAATCTTAAAGATTGTATTGATAATTTCAATGGAAAACTGAATTGGAAAGTGTTTAAAGATCCACTGTCTAGGAAAGGAAATTATCTGATTACAATTTCCGAACTGGAAGATTTATACAATCAATGCTATGAAGGACAGACTCAATATAACCAAATAGATTTTTTTGGAACAGAAAAGTATAGAAAGTATTGTGACTGTGCAATATATGATATTCCAATGCTAGCAAAACACATTGCAGAAACCTTATAGAAAGCGCTAACAAAATTTTGCTTCAACGCATGTAATAATTTTGTAACATTTCCTTGACACCCTCAAAACATCCATGTTACAATGGCACGCAAGAGGGGGGATAAGGGGGAAGAAAAGCCCTCATAATATCTAAAAAACACATAATGGGAGATGTTCCGTGGCTAATACAGGCTATGGAGCATCTTCCTTTTTTGTATATTGCGGAATATAGAAAACAGCATAACAAATTTCTAAACAGCAGGAAAAGTTATGCCATGCCGGATTTTTACCAACGGCTCTGCCGGTGGGTGTTCATCGGCTTATGCCGTCCCCTGGCGGCATAAGCCCTTTAACCTGCACTATTTTCGACCCTACTTATTTTTGTGGTATCTTAAGAAATCATGTCTTTCACATTTCCCCAACAAGGCTTAAAAATTCCATTATGGGTAACTACCTCAACTTCGGTCTTAAAATCGCACACAGGGGCAACACAGGCTCTCACAGGGGTAAGAGAAAGTTGTATTGTGTGCCGGAAAAGTAAAATTGTGCATTATTACTCGTTTTTCTCTGTTTTCGGTCTATGGCATAAAGCCAATTCTGCTCGTTTTTAGTGGTTCACATAAAAAATCTGCTCCAGAAGTAAAAAATTGACTTGCAACCATTCTTTTTCAGAGTTAACATCACACACCACAAAGCGAAAATCTTCTGCTTTGTGTCCTGTGTTCTGCAGGAAAATCCTTAATCCTAAGCGGATAAGTAGATTGGCTGAGCCACCCGTGCCGACTCCGTTGCCAAGTGCGTAATTCGGGGATACTGGCTTATCAGTTGAGGTTGCCTGTATTTTGAAGTCAAAAGATTTGGGAGGAAATGATTTATGTATGACAAAACAAAGTATATCTATGTGGGGCTTGACCTCCACAAGGAACAACACACAGCAGTCATCATGGACTGCTTCAACGAAAAACTTGGAGAGATTACCTTTCAAAACAAACCCTCTGAGTTTGGGAAACTAATCACGAAATGTAGAAAGTATTGTACTGACGGAAAAGGAATTGTTTTTGCCTTGGAGAATTCCTACGGCTATGGAAGAGCGTTAGCTGCATGGTTGATTGAACGAAACTATATCGTAAAAGATGTGAACCTGGCATTGTCCTATGCATACCGAAAGAGTGTACCGCAGTACAAAAAGAATGACAGCTACGATGCACAGTGTGTAGCAAGGGTAGCCATTAATGAATTGAACAAGTTACCCGATGCCATGCCGGAGGATATGTACTGGACTTTAAGTCAGCTTGTCAACAGACGAGCAAATTTAAAGACCCATCATATCAGACTGAAAAACCAATTGCTTGAACAGGTCTGCGTAGCTTACCCAAGCTATAAGCAATTCTTTCAGGATATCGGCAGACCCACAGCACTTTATTTCTGGGAGCATTATCCGTCTCCAAGGTTGCTGAGAAGTAAGACCGTGGAAGAACTGGCAGAGGAATTAATCCCGGTCAGCCACAATCAATTTTCTACACGCAAGTGTCAGATTATACTGGATGCATTCAAAGCAGACGGAGACACTACAAGGGACTATCAACCTGAGAGGGATGAAATCACGAGAGGACTGGTGCGAGATGTTCGACATTATGTTTCTCAGATTGAGGAAGTTGATAAGGCAATTGCCGATTTTCTTCCAAGGTTCGAGTGTACACTAAACACCATTCCCGGAGTCAGCGACACCACGGTTGCGAAGCTGCTTTCGGAGATAGGGGACATCAGAAGATTCCCTAACGCGGATAAGTTAGCCAACTTTGCAGGGATAGCACCTGTGAATTTTTCTTCCGCAGGAAAAGGTGACGACAAGCCCTCAAAACAGGGAAACAGAAGATTGCAGGGAACTATCTACTTTCTTGCAATACAGATGATTCAGTTGTCATCCAAAGGGTTACCGAGGAATCCTGCTTTTTATGCCTACTATCAAAGGCAGTTGGCAAGAGGCAAGACCAAGCCACAGGCATTAATATTGATTTCCAGAAGATTAATCAGCATCATCTATGGAATGCTGAAAAACAAGACAGAGTATGTCATGCCCAAAGTACAGGACAACTGGGATTGAACGCAATTTTTGTAGTAAAGACAGAGAAAATATGGCAAAATTTTAGGCAGTGGAAGACCATTGCTTTGAGGAGTGTTGATTTTTTTCAAAGGAAAAGGAACTGCTTGTAAAAACAAGAGGGTTCAGACTCGATGTCAAGGGTGGTTCAGATGTAATCAAAAATAATCTTGTAAATAAAGTAAAAGACATTTGGGCAGAAATGCCAAATACCAATTTAGCAAAACGTGGTAATATGGCAGTAGCGGATGTTGATGTTCCTGGAATTAAAGACAATTTTGTAGCTCACAGTAAAATAAATGCCGAATTGGATAAAGGAGCAGATGTAGCAGATTTTTCTTATTTCAAAGCAGAGAATGAAAGAATTTTCACTTCATATGTAGATGACCAATATCCAAGATATCATGATACTGAGGCAAAAATTTTAGAAGATATTGCATCTCAGATAACAGATCCAAATGTTAGTGGAACAATTAATTTGTATTCAGAATTACCGTATTGTCAGAGTTGCTCGAATATTATTCTAGAATTTAGAAGAATGTTTCCGAATATAGAATTAAACATATTTGTAGAATAGAGAGGTGCATAATGATATTTGAGTATGAAGAATTGAAAGAATGTGTAGAAGAAGATTTTGAACGGTTTTACAAAATGGGTTTTAATGAAAATCAAATTTTTCCTGCTGTTTTAAATGAATATGAACATGGAGAAGATTTTAGTTTCGTTGAAAACCTTTGTATTCATGTTTTTTTGAGTTTAGCTTACACAGAAAAAAATTTGAATTGCAATCAAATAATTGATAGATTAAATCAATTAATGAATGAAGAAGAGGAAAATGAATTAAAGGTTGAACTTGGAAATGAGTATTCAAAATTTATTACAGATTTAAGCATAGTTAGAAATAATCAACAGTAATATTTGAAAGTAAATTTCCCTTGACGAGCCCAAACAACCATATTACAATGGCACTCACCAGGGGGTATAAGGGGAGAAAACGCTCTTTATAATAGAGAAGAAGCATAGAAAATAAAACGACTTTTGAATAATACACAAAAAGCTGCCACCGAAGTGACAGCTTTTTTCATGTACTAAATCAATTATGCGTTGATAGCACCTACTGGGCAAGCGCCAGCACAAGTACCGCAATCTACACATGCGTCAGCATCGATAACGTACTGTCCATCACCAGCTGAGATAGCGCCTACTGGACATTCGCCTTCACATGTTCCACAGCTTACACAAGCGTCAGAAATTACATATGCCATAATTTTGTTCCTCCTTATAAAATAATGATCATTATTAAGCCGTTAGACTTGTTACTATTTTAGTACAACTTGTGGAAAAGTGCAAGCAATTAAGGAGAAAATGTGAATTTGTTGACAAGAAAATTATGGATAGACTATAATAGGCAAAGGTAAGTAGAGAGGCAAATAGCATGGAAACGAAAGTATATAAGATAGATGTAGACAATATAAATCAGGCACAGATGCAGGAAGCTGGAGAACTGATTGCAGCCGGCGAATTGGTGGCTTTTCCTACCGAGACGGTGTATGGACTTGGAGGAGATGGATTGCATCCGGATGCAGCGAAGAAGATATATGAAGCAAAGGGGCGCCCATCGGACAATCCGCTGATTATTCACATTGCAGAAGTTTCTGATTTGGAAAGAGTAGCGAAGGAAGTGCCAGAACAGGCAAAAAAATTGGCAGAGGCATTTTGGCCAGGGCCACTTACAATGGTCGTATGGAAAAACGAAAATGTACCTTATGCGACCACAGGTGGATTGGACACAGTGGCAGTGCGTATGCCAAATCATCCAGTAGCCTTAGAGTTGATTCGAAAGAGTGGCAAGCTCATTGCTGCCCCAAGCGCGAATACTTCTGGCAGACCGAGTCCGACCGAGGCATCGCATGTGGTAGAAGATTTAGAAGGAAGAATCGCAATGGTTCTTGATGGTGGTGCAGTAGGCATCGGTATTGAATCGACGATTATTGATTTGACGGAAGAAGTACCTATGGTGCTTCGACCAGGCTATATCACACCAGAGATGTTGTCAGAGGTATTGGGAGAGGACGTTATTATCGATCCAGGTATTATCGCGGCAGATGATACGACCAAGCCAAAGGCACCGGGCATGAAATACAAGCACTACGCACCAAAAGCGGACATGGTGATTGTCGATGGTGAAAAAGAAAAAGTAGTCGAGCAGATTACAACACTTATTCAAGGTGCAAAGGTGGACGGCAAAAAGGCAGCTGTCATTGCCACTGAAGAAACAAAGACACTTTATCAGGCAGATGTAGTCTTAAGTATTGGCACTCGTGAAGAAGAGGATTCTATTGCAAGGCATATGTACAAGATTCTTCGAGATTGTGATAAACTAGAGGTAGATGTAATCTATTCTGAGAGTTTTAAGACTCCTCGAATTGGACAGGCAATTATGAACCGCTTGCTAAAAGCTGCGGGACATCAGGTCATCCATGTATAAAATAGGGGGAAATATGGAAAAACTAGAAAGAATTATCTTTGTTGCCCGCTCCGGAAGCTGTCGAGAGCCAATGGCAATGGGAATATTAAATGACTTAGCCTTAAAGCATGACATAGAAGTGCTGGCAAGAGGTCTGGTGGTTTCTTTTCCAGAACCGATGAATGGCAAGGCGGAAGCGGTGTTGATTAGTAATGGCATTACATTGGAGAATTTTACTTCAAAGGCACTTACCAATGAGGACATTACCGAGGGCACGCTGGTGCTTACGATGGAAAAGAAGCAAAGAGAAAAGGTGCTGGCGCAGTTCGAAAATGCCCATATAGAAAATGTGTATGTACTTACAGATTTTGTAGGTGATGAGCTGGAGATTTTAGACCCTTACGGCGGTTCTTTGCAATCTTATGGATTGTGCTATGAAACCCTTCGAAAATCGATTAAAAAGCTCGTGAAAATTTTAAATTAAGAAATTTTTTACCCAGGAAGAAGCAAAGAGAACTTCCTGGGTGTTTTTATTATATTAAAATTATATAAAATTTTTGGTAAATGTGGCAAAATTCTAATTCTGTCCACTTAAATTTATAGACAAATTGCGTAAAAATGTTATAATAATATATAACTTTGTCTGTATAAAGGATAACTATATGAAAAAGATAAATAATCGTGAAATAGTGACATCTTTTTCCATGGTTTTGCAGTTCGGAATAAACATGTTAGTTCCAATTGTATTGTGTATTGCCTTGGGAGTTTGGATCGGTGATAAATATGATATGGATTGGATTGTAATTCCGTTATTCTTTGTAGGAGCTTTAGCAGGCTACAACAGTATTTTCCGTATGGTGAAGAACTATTTGAAAAAAACAGAGAGAAAGACAAAGAAGGAGCAAGATGTTAAAGAGAATTAATCCCGCCCTACCGGGACTGATAGCGGGAATAGTAATATATGGTTTTGTTATCCAGTTCGCTGGAGTGTGGTTCGTGGAGGACAAGCTCGGATACTCCATTGGACTATGGTATGGGATAGCCATTGCCATCGGAATGGCTGTCAACTTAGCTACCGTGATTTATGACGCGGTGACATTCGATGGAGAGGGTAATGCCAATAAAAGGGTGGCAGCGAAATCGATGCTTCGATATATCGTAGTAGCTATCCTGTTTGGAATATTGGGCTATTTTGAATTCGGTAATTTGTTTACCGCCTTTTTAGGAGCGATGGGGCTGAAAATCTCAGCATATATCCAGCCACTTCTAAACAAGCTTGTTAACAAATCGAATAATCAACCAGAGGGAAGTTTTGATGCGGCTTCCACTGAAGAAAATAGTGAAAAGGAAAATATAAATAAGGAGGTGACTATGTGAATCAAGCGATTTTATTGTCGTCATCAGCAGACAATATCGACTTTATGATTCATGGAATTATTCCGGTTGAATTCATGGGGACGACGGTTTGGATTACGACATCGCACGCCTGTATCTTGATTGTCATGGCAATCATTATTGCTTTCTGCATTTTTGCAAATCGTGTTTTGAAGAAAGCGACGGATGTTCCGGGCACAGCACAGAACGTGATTGAGCTTATTGTAGAGCTATTGCAGGGCATGGTACAGAGCACAATGGGAAAATGGGCGCCTGGATTTGTAAATTATATCGGCACGATATTTATTTTCATCCTGGTTAGCAACATTTCCGGTCTGTTAGGTCTTAGACCGCCTACAGCCGACTATGGTACGACACTTTGTCTAGGTCTGATTACATTCACTCTGATTCACGTCAATACATTTAAGCATCAGAGCCTGAAACAGATATGGATCGACAAGTGCTCGCCACTACCACCTTGGTTGCCAATTTGGTTACCAATCAACTTAATCAGTGATATCGCAGTACCGATTTCATTGTCGCTTCGTTTGTTCGCAAACGTTTTGTCAGGAACGGTTATGATGGCACTGGTATATGGCTTGCTACAAATGTTTGCATTGGTATGGCCAGCCGTACTTCACGTATACTTTGACTTGTTCTCAGGAGCAATTCAGACGTACGTATTCTGTATGTTGACAATGACATACATTTCAAATGCCTGCGGAGACGCGGACTAATCAAAAAGAAAATTTAATAAGACAAAATGAAATATTTAGGAGGATTTACATTATGGATATTAACGGACAGGATTTAATTAGAGCATGTTCAGCAATCGGTGCAGGTTTAGCAGTTATCGCTGGTATCGGACCTGGTGTTGGTCAGGGTATCGCAGCTGGTCACGGCGCGTCAGCAGTAGGTCGTAACCCAGGAGCACAGGGACAGATTATGGCTACTATGTTATTAGGACAGGCAGTAGCTGAAACAACAGGTCTTTACGGACTTCTTATCGCTATGCTTTTACTCTTCGTAAAACCATTAGGCTAAAATTTTCGAACTATCGAAAGAATATGAAAGGAGAGTAAGACATTGCTGGCAAGTCAAACTTTTTTATTTAATTTAGACCCTCAGCTGATTTTTGATGTTTTACTCATGGCAATAGCCATCTTTGTACTTTTATTAATTGCTTCAAATCTGTTATTTAACCCTGCGAGAAAATTGCTCCAGGATAGACAGGACAGAATTGCAAAGGATATTTCTGATGCAAAGGAAGCTTCTGAAAGTGCACAGGCTATGAAAGCCGAGTATGAAAGCAGGCTGAAAAATATTGAAAAAGAAGCAGAAGTACTTCTTGCAGAAGCTCGCCAGAAAGCCTTGAAGAACGAACAGAGAATCGTTGACGAGGCAAAGGAAGAAGCTCGTCGCATTGTAAAACATGCGCAGGAAGAAGCTGTGCTTGAACAGAAACGTGCAATGGATGACGTGAAGAAAGAAATCGTTACTGTTGCAGCATTAATGGCAGAAAAAGTTGTGTCTACTTCTATCGATGCAGAGGTACAAGACACATTAATCGATGAGACATTGAAGGAAATGGGTGATTCAACATGGCTAAGCTAGTATCAAAAACATACGGTGATGCATTGTTTGAGCTGGCCCTGGAAGAAAACAAGATTGATTCATTGCAGGAAGAGGTTGCTGTAGTGCTAGAGGCACTTGCGGAAAACCAGGATCTCGCCAAACTGATGAATCATCCGAAAGTTTCAAGAGAAGAAAAAGTAACACTCATTGAAGATATTTTTAAAGGACGTGTTTCTGTAGAGCTCTCTGGTCTTATGCATATGTTGACAGAAAAGGGACGTTTTGCAGAGATTGACGAAGTTTTAAATTACTTCCTTGACTGTGTGAAAGAACATAAGAATATCGGAACTGCTTATGTAAGTACAGCGATTGAACTTAGCGATGCACAGAAAAAAGCAGTAGAAAAAAGATTATTAGAAACCACAAAATATGTGGAATTCGAAATGCACTATAGTGTAGACGCCGATTTAATCGGTGGCATGGTAATTCGAATTGGTGACCGTGTTGTTGATAGCAGTATTAAAACAAAACTTTATGATTTAACCAGAGAATTATCCAATATTCAGTTGAAAGTAGGTGAATGCGCTCCATGAATTTAAGACCAGAAGAAATCAGTTCTGTGATTAAAGAGCAGATTAAAAGATACGCTTCCCAGCTTGAAGTAGCCGACGTTGGTACTGTTATCCAAGTAGCCGACGGTGTTGCACGTATCCATGGTTTGGAAAATGCAATGCAGGGTGAACTTTTGGAATTCCCTGGTGAAGTATACGGAATGGTATTAAACCTTGAAGAAGATAACGTTGGTGCTGTATTACTCGGTGCTGAAAAGAATATCAACGAAGGTGATACTGTTAAAACAACTGGACGTGTAGTAGAGGTTCCAGTTGGCGACGCAATGTTAGGACGTGTAGTAAATGCACTTGGGCAGCCTATCGATGGTAAAGGACCTATCGAATCTGATAAGTTCCGTCCAGTAGAAAGAGTTGCGTCAGGTGTTATCTCTAGAAAATCTGTAGATACACCATTACAGACAGGTATTAAAGCGATCGACTCCATGATTCCAATCGGACGTGGACAGCGTGAGCTTATTATCGGTGACCGTCAAACAGGTAAAACTGCTATCGCCATCGATACAATTATCAATCAGAAGGGCCAGGGCGTAAAATGTATTTACGTTGCAATTGGCCAGAAAGCTTCTACGGTAGCTTCTATCGTAAACACATTAGAACAGTTTGGTGCTATGGCTTATACAACAGTAGTTGCAGCGACTGCATCAGAACTTGCTCCAATTCAGTATATCGCACCTTATTCAGGATGTGCGATTGGTGAAGAATGGATGGAAAACGGAGAAGACGTACTTGTTATCTATGATGACTTAAGTAAACATGCTGCGGCTTACCGTACCTTATCCTTACTGTTAAAGAGACCACCAGGACGTGAAGCTTATCCAGGTGACGTATTCTATTTACATTCAAGATTATTAGAAAGAGCAGCTCGTCTTTCAGACAAGTTAGGCGGCGGTTCCTTAACAGCTCTTCCTATTATTGAAACACAGGCAGGTGACGTTTCAGCGTACATTCCTACAAACGTTATCTCCATCACAGACGGACAGATTTTCTTGGAAACAGAATTATTCAATGCTGGTTTCCGTCCAGCTGTAAACGCTGGTATTTCTGTATCCCGTGTAGGTGGATCTGCTCAGATTAAAGCTATGAAGAAGATTGCTGCACCAATCCGTGGTGACTTGGCCCAGTATACAGAGCTTGCAGCATTTGCTCAGTTCGGTTCAGAACTTGATGCAGATACAACCATGCGTTTAGCACAGGGTGCACGTATCAAAGAAATGCTTAAACAGCCACAGTACAAACCAATGCCAGTTGAAAGACAGGTAATGATTATTTACGCAGCAACTCAGAAATATCTTTTAGATATCGAAGTAGATGATATTCTTCGTTTCGAAGCAGAATTGTTTGAATATGTGGAAACAAAATATCCAGAAATTCCAGAAGCAATTCGTACCGCAAAAGTGCTTGATGAAGAAACAGAAAAAGCACTTGTAAAAGCAATCGAAGAATGTAAGAAAGCATTTAAATAAAACGGCAGAAAGCAGGTGTGAGATATGGCTTCAATGCGCGATATTAAGCGTAGAAAAAACAGTGTCACAAGCACCCAGCAGATTACAAAGGCTATGAAGCTGGTTTCTACCGTTAAATTGCAGAAAGCAAGAACCAGAGCGGAAAAAACAAATCCTTATACAGACAGAATGTATAAAACGGTTAGCTCTTTGTTAAGAAAAAGTGGAAACATTATCCACCCATATTTGACAGCAGGCGAATCGGAAAGAAAAGCTGTGATTGTTATCACATCAAACAGAGGTCTTGCAGGTGGTTACAACTCAAATGTTGTAAAACTTATCACAAATAGTGAGTTCAAAAAAGAAGACCTTGACCTTTATACATTAGGTTCTAAGGGATATGATGCATTATCTCGTCGTGGTTATACAATTAAGGAAAATCGTTCCGACATTATGGACGATCCAACGTATGAAGATGCTATGAAACTTTGCAAGGTTGTCCTAGACTCCTTTGCGAATGGCGAAGTTGGTGAAATTTATTTAGCATATACACATTTCAAAAACACAGTAACTCACATTCCTACCTTGATTAAATTACTTCCAGTAGATACAGAAGGCATAGAAGAAGCTGAAGTGGATGATAATGTGATGATGAATTTTGAGCCAAGCACAGAAGAAGCATTGGATATGGTTATTCCAAAATATGTAACCAGCCTTTTCTACGGTGCACTCGTAGAGTCGGTTGCCAGTGAAAACGGCGCTAGAATGCAGGCGATGGATTCTGCTACCAGCAATGCAGATGAAATTATTAGTGATTTGACACTGAAATTTAACAGAGCCCGTCAGGGTGCGATTACGCAGGAGCTTACGGAAATTATCGCCGGAGCAAATGCAATAAACTAGGGTTTTTAGAAACTATAATAGTAAGGAGAAAACAAAAATGGCAAATAGTAATGTTGGTAAAATTACTCAGATTATTGGTGCCGTTCTGGATATCAAATTTACAGAAGGTACTTTGCCAGAGATTAATGATGCTATTGATGTACCACTGAAAGATGGTAGCAAATTAGTAGTAGAAGTATCTCAGCATTTGGGTGATGATACAGTAAGATGTATTGCCATGGGACCAACAGATGGTTTGGTTCGTGGAATGGATGCTATCGCTACAGGCGCAGCAATCACAGTTCCAGTTGGTGAAAATACATTGGGCAGAATGTTCAACGTATTAGGTGATCCTATCGATGAAGTAGAACCACCTACAACAGAAGAACATTGGCCAATTCATAGACCAGCTCCAGCATTTGAAGAACAGGCTACATCACAGGAGATGTTAGAAACTGGTATCAAAGTCGTTGACCTTCTTTGCCCATATCAGAAGGGTGGTAAAATCGGTCTTTTTGGCGGTGCAGGTGTAGGTAAAACAGTTCTTATCCAGGAACTTATTCATAACATCGCTACTGAGCACGGTGGATACTCAGTATTCGCAGGTGTAGGTGAACGTACTCGTGAAGGTAACGACCTTTACTACGAAATGAAAGAATCTGGTGTTATTGATAAAACAACCATGGTATTCGGTCAGATGAATGAGCCACCAGGAGCACGTATGCGTGTTGCTCTTACAGGTCTTACAATGGCAGAATACTTCCGTGATAGAGGCGGAAAGGACGTATTGTTATTCATTGACAATATCTTCCGTTTCACACAGGCTGGTTCTGAAGTTTCCGCGCTGTTAGGACGTATGCCTTCAGCCGTAGGTTATCAGCCAACACTTCAGACAGAAATGGGTGCACTTCAGGAACGAATCACTTCTACAAAGAATGGTTCTATCACATCCGTACAGGCTGTATACGTTCCTGCGGACGACTTAACTGACCCAGCTCCAGCGACAACATTCGCTCACTTGGATGCTACTACAGTACTTGACCGTTCTATCGCATCTTTGGGTATCTATCCAGCGGTAGATCCACTTGGTTCAACATCACGTATTCTTGATCCAAATATTGTTGGACAGGAACACTTTGAAGTAGCTCGTGGCGTACAGGAAATCTTACAGAAATACAAAGAATTACAAGATATCATTGCAATTCTTGGTATGGATGAATTATCAGAAGACGACAAACTTGTAGTTAACCGTGCAAGAAAGATTCAGAGATACTTATCTCAGCCATTCTCAGTTGCGACACAGTTTACAGGTCTTGAAGGTAAATATGTTCCTATTTCTGAAACTATCCGTGGTTTCCGTGAAATCTTAGAAGGAAAACACGATGATATTCCAGAAGGACATTTCTTAAATGCAGGAAGTATCGACGAAGTACGTGCTCGTATGCAATAGGAGGTGCCTATGGCAGAAATATTCAAAGTAGAGATTATTACTCCAGACCGTATCTTCTACGAGGGAGAAGCAGAGTTTTTGGAATTTACTACTGCAGCAGGTGACGTAGGTATCTATGCAAAGCATATTCCAATGACAACGGTACTTGCACCAGGTGCAGTCATTATTCATAATGGTGAAGAAGAAATTGTGGCAGCTGTACATTCCGGCTTCGCAGAAATCCTTGGTGATAAAGTAACACTTCTGGCGGAAATTGCAGAGTGGCCAGAAGAAATCGATGTATCTCGTGCCGAAGCCGCAAAAGCCCGTGCCGAAGAACACATCGCGAACAAGACTATGGAGACCGACGTAAAGCGTGCAGAGCTTGCACTCCGCAGAGCATTGACTCGTATCGACATAGCAAATAAGTAAATCTGACTAATTAAGATAAATCCCGGCGCTGTGCGCCGGGGTTTTTTTGGCTCCAGCATAGCTGGAGCCAAGGAGCGAAGCCACGCAAAGAAAAGTATGCAGATAGAGTGTTTTTGGAGTGCGTGGCGATGCGTAAGTGTAGAGCGAAGCGTACAAGTGGAAGTGGCAGGGAAATTTTATGGATATGATGCAAGTAGGAGTGAGGGATAGGCGGAAATAGACGCGCGGTGAGGTGTTTTGAAGTGGTTGTTGTGCGTGACCGGGCGTGATTTATGAAATTTTAAGTTGGAAAATCTATATAAGGAAAAAGTGGTCAAAAATTTCCATTTTTGTGTCTGCGACTAGGGCCAAATATACTTGAAAATCTATATAGAAGAAAATTGACTTGAGATATCCGTTTTTTCTATCAAAACACGGATATTTGAGACATGTTATTTTGTATATAGATTTTTGCTTGTATTTTGACCTTAAAATATCTAAAAAATATATTTTTCAAGGAAAAAATTTTCTATATACCCGAGTAAGAATAATGCAATTACCTTTATCAGGTTTTCTACTTTACAAACAACAAAATTTATGTTTAAATCATATCAAATTTAATATTAGGAGGTGTTTTTACGATCTATGAAAAAATGTGTTTAGAGAGCAAAAGGCTCGATGAACAAATTAATTCTTTACATTCTCAGATTGAATCTCTTCCAGAAGGAAAGATTATCTGTACACCAAATGGCAAAGGCTATAAATGGTATCGTAGCGATGGTCACAAATCGGTGTATATTCCCAAATCCGAAAGAAACTTAGCAGAACAATTAGCGGTCAAAAAATATTTAAAACAAATAGAAGAAGATTGCAAGCAAGAAAAGATAGCAATTGATTTTTATCTTCGTCACCATCAACCAAGTAAAGCAGAGAACTTACTTATCAATAAGCCGGCATATCAAGAACTTCTATATCCTTATTTCAAACCACAATCTCAAGAAATAGAAGATTGGATAAAGGCTCCGTATGAACAAAATCCAAAATATCCAGAAAATAAAATACATAGAACGAGTTCAGGTAATATGGTTCGTTCTAAATCGGAGGCTCTTATAGATATGGTTTTATATACTTATAAGATTCCATTTCGATATGAATGTGAGTTACAACTAGGAGACTACAAAATATATCCAGATTTTACGATTAAGCATCCAAAAACAGGAAAGTTATTTTACTGGGAGCATTTTGGTAAAATGGATGATTCAAAATATAATCGAAATATCGGTGATAGAATCCAGACATATGTAAATCATGGAATCATGCCATCAATCGATTTGATTACAACATATGAATCGTTGTCCCATCCGTTAGCTATAGACGAAGTCGAAAAATTAGTAAAAGAAAAATTCTTCTAGTAAGCATATTTCCACGAATCGTAGAATCCAGAAAAAATAAGAAATCCACGGATTTAGGATTGGAAATTTGAGTTATTTCTGTCATACTTAATATAGCAAAAGCGGCCGCTTGAAGATAATATTGTGTTTTAATAGAATCGTTGGAAAAAAGGAGTGCAGACATGGATCAGATTAAAATTGGAAAATTTATCGCAGATATGAGAAAAGAACAAAATCTCACACAGATAGATTTGGCAGAAAGACTTGGGATAAGTAATAAGACCATATCCAAGTGGGAGTGCGGAAATGGTATGCCGGATTATGCAGTGATGGAAAGTCTTTGTGATATTTTGAAGATTAATGTAAATGAACTATTATCAGGGGAACGTCTGCCTTCGAAAGATTACAACAAAAAAGCGGAGGAAAATATTATGAGCTTGATGCAGGAAAGTAGTGAAAATTATAAGCGGGAAAGAAGAGAAATGATACTTGTTTTTTTAGGTATCATTGCACTTTTATTATTGGTTGGATTTGTTATAGTAATGTGTGGCGGGGTGGCTGCTATTGAGAATTTCATAGATGTACCGACCTTTACTTGTACGATTGCAATTTCTATTTTGGTACTTGTGGTAGCGGGAATGTTAAAGGATTTTGGAAGAGCATTTCAGATTGCTATAACGAAAGATAATTCTATAAGGAAACATCAAATACATAGGTCATTGCTAGCAATCAAAACGGCAATATTTGGAGTAAATACTGGAGGATTCTTATCATTTGTGATTGGATTGACGACTTTTTTAAAAATGTGGAGTGGTATATATAACGAGCCAGAAGTTTTTCCTACTTGGATTGCAGTGGCACTCCTCGGTGTTGTATATGGCATGGTTGCGACACTTGTCTTAATTCCTGTTTACATGCGACTGAAAGGAAAATTGATAGAAGAATAAAGAATAGAAATAAGGACTGCTATTTCATGGATTTTGAGTCTATGAAGTAGCAGTTTTTCTTTTTTTACAAAAAATAGGGTAAAAATTGCAAAAAATTGGTCAATAAATTCGATAAGATCTATTGACAATTGTGTGCATATGCTGTATATGTGTATATATACAGATGTACAGTTGAAAGTTAGGAGGACTTACACATGATTAAATTAGATAGAATTTCAAAACTTATCGGAACATTTCTTTTAAGAGATATTTCGTTGGAAATTCCAGAAGGATATATCATAGGACTTATCGGAGCCAATGGTTGTGGAAAGACTTCTCTCTTGCATGTGCTTATGGGATTATACAAACCTGACTCGGGTAGCATGGAACTGATGGGAATGAAGTATCCAGAAGATGAAGCAATGCTTCATGATAGTATCGGAGTGGTTCTTCAGGAAAGACTTTATGAAGATTACATGACTTTACAGGAAAACGCAGGATATTACGGAAGATTCTACTCGAATTATGATGAAAACTATTTATTAGAACTGTTAGAAACTTATGGACTTGATCCAAAGAGAAAATACAAAGGGTTGTCAAAAGGTGAAGAATTAAAATTCCAGTTTGCATGTGCTTTAGCACATCATCCAAAGTTTCTAATCTTAGATGAACCAACTGGAAACTTTGACCCAGATTTTAGAGATGAATTTTTAAAATCTTTAAAAGACTTTATCGCAGATGGAAAACACACCGTTATTCTCGCAACCCATTTAACAGATGATTTAGATAAGATGGCAGATTACATTGTTTACATGGAAAAAGGCAGTATCCTTACCGCAATGGATATCGAAGAATTGCGAAGTAAATATCGTATTATAGCTGGCGAGGACTATCGTATGAAACTTTTGCCAGAGCAGAGAATCATCTATATAGAAAAAGGGGAATTTGCTACAAAAGCACTCATCAAACATCGTAAGATTGACGAGTACGATGCTTCATATACAGTAAGTATTCCTACGATTGAAGAATTTATGTATTTCGTGACAAAACGAAATAAAGGTGTTGAGGTGATATAAATGTTGAAACAAGCATGGAGAAGCTATTTAGATTCCCTTCATCCAAGAAACTTAAGAAAAGCATATGATAAGGGTGGATTATTCAACTTGCTATATTGGTTTGTAATATATCCTCTGATTATGAATGCGGTAACAGATAACGTAGATTATTACGTTGTTATGGTCTATATGTTTATGCGAATGATCCCTTTTCTAATTATGGGGTGGAGTAATATAGGTTCGAAATATTTAATGCCAAAGGTGATGTATTTATCACCAATGAAAGAGCAGGAACGTGAAGAATATATTAAGAATGTTTTACTTATAAAAATTGGCGTAAGTGTACTTCTTGCGATGTGTATTGAATTAATGTGGGGATTTTTTACAGGGTTCCATATTGCGAAAGTGATTGTGGTAGTATTTGTAAATTTATCTATCGGAGTTGCAAATTTGATTTCTGTTAATGATAAAAATACCAACCTTTATGCAGTGATTTTTGCAGTGCTCATTATAGTATCCATAGTATTTTTAGAAGTTGGGACAGAGGGGTCCTTGACCATTTTCTGTAATGGGTTTATCGCAATTGCGGTTGTAGTGTTGTTAATATTAGATATCGTGATTATTCGAAAGAAATACAATGCAACTATCGCACTTGCAGGCGAGTACGAATTAGCATTCAAGATAGAAGGCAAGGTAGAACCGAAGCAAGTAACCTTTGATTTGTTTGCAAAAAAGGAGTAGGAAATGTTCAAGCAGGCATGGAGTATCTATTGGAAATCTTATCATCCGAAAAAACTTGGAGAAAATAATAAAAAAATAAGTCCATTTGAATTCGGATGGTGGGCTTACATTTTATTTATAGGAGTGCAAGATACGGAGGTAGAAGCTTATATTGTCATTAAAGTGATTCCGCTTGCGCTTATGTTGTGGAATAACCTCGCTGGGAAATTCTATATGCCAAAGGCTATTTACTTCTCACCAATGGGAGAGGAAGGCCGCAAGCAGTATATCAATGCACTACTTCTAATGAAGATTGGTGTGCCAGTGGTTATAAATATAGTACTTCACATCATTTATGGTGTATTCTATGAATTTAACTTGTTTGCTTGTGTATCGTCAGCATTTGCACAGCTTTCCTTAGGAATCGGCATGTATGTATGTTGTGAAATGCGTAGTAAATTTGACCGCTACATTCGCTATGCTGTCCCAGGAAAGGACGGTAATGGAAAAGATGCCTGGCTCAATTATTTCTGCATGGGGTTAGGGATGCTTGCCAGTATTTTTTGTGGAATCGAAGCGAACCGAATCGGCGTATTAATTTTTGATATTACCATGTTGGTAATACTTTTGATTATGGATATCGTAATTCTAAAAACGAGATATTGGATTACAGTAGATTATATATGTGACTATGAAGAGTCACACAATCTATTAGGAAAGGTGTAAAGATGTTCAAGCAAGCATGGCGAAGCTACTTAGCTTCTCTTCATCCAAGAAATTATAAAAAAATAAATTTAGAAAACAGTATGCCGTTTTTTATGGGTTTTTTTTGGTTTGTTATAAATCCAATAATGCGTGACTTTATCAATGACGAAATAGATGCAATGGAACAACTCACGTTTTGGATTACATGTCTTTCACCGTACTGCATCATGTGGTGGAGTAATATAGGTGGAAGATTACCAATGCCAAAACAGATGTATCTTCTACCCATGAAACAATTAGAAAGAGGGAAATATATTCAGAACCTTTTGTGTATAAAGATTGGATTTCCAGCACTCATGGGGTTAGTGCTTCAGTTGCTTAGAGGTATGCAATATGGAATAGAACCACTTAGAATCGTATTATGTACTATTGCTATTGCCTCTTTTGCAATTGGGATGTACGTATGTAGTTCACTTCGTAGTAAATATGATCGATATATTCGCTACGCTGTGCGTGGGAAGGATGGAACAGGTAAAGATGCATTCTTGAATTGGATGTGTATGATATATTCTATCATCTATCATCTTTTTGTTGCAGCAGTAGAAGTAACACCAGGTGATCCATTATGGGTCGATTTGCTTTGGCTAAGTGTACCACTTACAATCATGATTATCATGGACATTGCAATCATCAAAACTCGCTATCTGTGGACTATTGTAGATGCATGTAATTATGAAGAGTCATTTAAAGTATTAGGAAAAGTAAAATAATGAGGAGCGCCTTTGGGCTAAGTGAAATAATATGAAAATTGTGATTCAACCACAAGGAACATTAGCAATCTATGAGCAGAT
>X42_Goitered_Gazelle__coassemble_89_pt1 | contig 17695 bp, 20 predicted proteins | sample X42_Goitered_Gazelle__metabat2_low_PE_005 | metagenome-assembled genome bin X42_Goitered_Gazelle
GCTCGGCTACCAAAGCCTGTTTTTACTTTTCTCACTAGTTAACTAACTCGTTATTATAGGTTGAAGTATTTATCGAATTCTGCTGGATGAGGAATCTTCGCCATCTCTGCACACTCTTTACGTTTCATAGCAATGAAGTTCTTGATGAGCTGTTCTGGGAATACGCCGCCAGCTGTCAAGTAATCATGGTCTGCTTCCAATGCGTCAAGTGCATCATCCAAACGTGTAGGTAAAGAAGAAAGCTTTGCTTTTTCCTCTTCAGGTAAATGGTAGAGATTCATATCGTATGGTCCCCAGCCATTTGCGTGTGGATCGATTTTGTTTTTCACACCATCGAGACCTGCCATAAGAAGTGCGGCATAGCAAAGGTATGGATTACAGGTCGCATCAGGGTTACGAATTTCAAAACGACGAAGGTTTGGTGTTTTTGCGTAAGCAGGAATACGAATAACTGCACTACGGTTTGAGGTAGCATATCCGACTGTTACTGGAGCTTCAAAGCCAGGAACTAGTCGTTTAAATGAGTTGGTACTTGGATTTGTAATTGCACATAAAGAAGCGATGTGTTTTAAGAGTCCACCCATGAAGTAATGTGCGGTTTCACTTAAGTGTGAGTAGCCATTATCATCTGAGAAAATAGGTTCGCCGTCTTTTAATAAAAGCATATGAACGTGCATACCATTTCCTGCTTCACCATAAACAGGCTTTGGCATAAAGGTTGCTACCTGTCCGTATTGTGCTGCTGTGTTGTGAACCACGTATTTAATCATCATAGATGCGTCTGCCATCTTTGACATCTGTCCAAGCATTGGTTCAATTTCAAACTGTCCAGCGGCACCAACTTCTGGATGATGATATTTGATTGTAATACCCATCTTTTCTAATTCCAAACACATTTCAGAACGTGCTTCATAGGTGCGGTCGAAAGGCTTTGCGATGTGGTAATTTTTCTGATGAGGAACTACACAGCCTAAGCCTTCACTATCGCTGTTCCAGTAAGCCTGTTCGGTATCGATGTCTACACCGATAGAGTCAGGACGCACTGCCCAACCAACAGAATCAAACATATGGAATTCGAATTCTGGAAGGATAAGCATAGTATCCGCAATGCCGCTGTCCTTCATATACTGTTCCGCAGCCGCTACAATGTTTCTAGGATATTGATCCAAAGGACGATTGTTTGGATAATCAATAACCATCGCATTTCCCGTAATAGAAAGTGTAGGGATATCACAGTATGGATCTATGATGGCAGTGTCCAAATCTGGGATAAATACCATGTCGCTCTTTTCTACCACAGCGTAACCGTAGTTGGAAGCGTCAAAACCGATGCCATCCTTCATAGTATCTTCTGTAAACTGAGAAGCAGGAATTGTTACATGACGAAACTGACCGTTGATATCAACGATTTTGAAGTCCACCATTTGAATGCCTTCTTCCTGGATAAAATTGATAATGTCTTGTGTTGTTTTAGCCATTCGTTTATTCTCCTTTTTCTTTTATTCTTTTCCGAAATTTATACATATATTTTACCACAAGTAAGTATACTTTTTCCACTAATTGCAAATACTTCCATTGTGAAAATATTTTAGGAGGTAACCATTATGGCACAGTTATCAGAAAAAGAGCTTGCTTCGATTCAGGAGCTTCTCGCAGATGAAGACCTTTTAGTAAAAAAATTCAAAATGCTCGCAGAGCATGCCACCGATGAAAAGGTAAAATCAAAAATGCTTGAAATCTCAGACAAGCATCAGAAGCATGTAAACGAGCTTTATTCTCATTTATCATAGGAGGTCAGGAAAATGTCAGTTTATACAGAAAAAGAAGTTTTAAGCGATGCTTTATCTGCACAGAAAGCATGTACCGAATTATTCAATAAGGCATCTAACGAATGTGTGCACGAAAATGTACGTGAATCCCTTCTCGATATATTAGAAGAGGAACACGAAATCCAGCAGGATGTATTTGTTATGATGCATGAAAAAGGCATGTATCCTACACCAGTTGCAGACGACAAAAAAGTACAGCAGCTCAAACAGCAGTATTCACAGTGTGTAAAATAATTGGAAGAGGTTATCGTCTTGGACGGTAGCCTCTTTTGTGTTATACTAAGGACAATAAATGAAGCGACAAAAGGAGCGAGATTATGAACGAGAAAAAGGGATTTGTAACAAGTAAAAAAGAACGTTTCGCTTACTGCTTATTTTTCCTGGGACAGAATATTCTCTGGGGATATGCAGGCTATGTAGAAACCTTTTTGACAGATGTCGGCATCGCGGCAGCAACAGCAGCCATGATTCTTTTGGTGCCAAAGCTGTGGGATGCGATAAACGATATGATTTTTGGATACCTGATTGATAGAACCCGTTTCAAAAACGGACAGAAATTTATCCCATGGATTAAAATCGGTGTAACCGCAGTTGGTCTTACTACTATCGCTCTGTTTGCGATTCCAGAATCCGCATCGCAGAGTGTAAAGGTGGTTTGGTTCTTAATTGCTTACATATTGTTTGATATCAGTTATACCATATTGGATGCACCAGCCTACGCGGTAACGACGGTTATGACTTCAGATGTACAAGAACGTACCTCTATTATCGCAGGTGGAAAGCTGTGGGCAATGGTAGGTGGTGTAGTAGCAACTGTGCTTGTGCCAATGCTTCGTCCAAAGCTCGGCTGGTTCGTGGGCTGCGTGGTATTTGTAGCAGTATCCGTGATTATGATGATTCCAATGATGTTCTCGGTAAAGGAACGTCATAGTGAGAATTCGACCGCCGAAGAAAATCCAAGCTTCAAGGAAATTATTCATTATTTGAAGCACAATAAATATTTGATAATTACCTTAATTGCAATGCTCCTTTTAGGCATTGCCAGCCTAGAGCAGAAGATGGCTATCTATATGGGACGTATTTGTTTAGGACAGGAAAATACAGCTACACTTGTAGCTGCAGGTGCAGCAGTATCCGTAATTATTGTATCTGCGGTTGTGCCAAAGCTTTCTCGCAAATGGGACAAATTCTATGTGCTTTGTGCAGGCCTTGCATTTACGGTAGTGATGAATCTCGTGGCGTATTTTGTAGGCTATGATAGTCTGGTGGTAACCATTGTTATGACGATGTTAAAGTGCTCAGGACTTGGTTTTTGGTCAGTAGTTATTTATATGCTTATTGCTGACACGGTAGAGTATGGTACATATAAAACAGGTACTAGAGCCGCAGGTATTTCCTTTAGCTTGCAGACGTTTGTAGCGAAGTTAAAGAATGGTTTGATTGGTACAGTGGTATTGTTTAGTTTATCAGCTGTTGGCTTTGTGGAAGGAGAAAATGCAGTACAACCAGCCGGTGTAGCAGATGGTGTATGGGGATTGTTCTGTCTGCTTCCAGCCGCAGGATTTGCGATAGCACTTGTGATATTACTTGTTTTCTACAAGCTTCGTTCAGATGAAGTGCAGGTAATGTCACTTTATAACAATGGTGAAATTTCCCGCGAAGAAGCGGAAAGCAAATTGGCAGGCAAGTATGGTCGTGCAGGAGAAAATTAATCGAAAGAAAATGCGGCGGTGTAGGAGAAAAGAATGAATTCGGAAGTAAGGGTTTTTAACACGGAAAACGGAGAAATTCAAAGAGTGCAGGTAGTTCGCTGGGAGGATTGGTCTCAGCTGGATTTTTTGTGGCTACGTCAGGAGAGTGTGGAGCAACAGGTGGCCGCTTTAGAATGCTTCCGTGATATTTACCAAAATTATCTTGTGCCAGCTATGCCATGGATATTTCCGCAGATGGTTTTGTTTGCTTTGCCAGAGGATAATGATATGTATGATGTTCTCGTCGACTGTGCAAGAGAGAGCATACATATAGAGGAACTGGAAAATGGGATTGAGCCAGAAGGCTCGAATGTGAATACACAGGAGCCGAGAGTCTGGTATAAGAGTAAAAAATATGGGAACGTATCCGATCCGCTTACGATTGCAAGTATCCTCTTACAAGAAGGCGTGAAGTTGAAAAAGGGACAGCCAGTATTCTCGAATGAACAGGCGGAACGTCTATACCGAGCACTAGAGTCACGAGATTGTGTGCATATCGTATGTGGTAAATTTTCTCAGACAAAGATTATTCCAGTCGGCCGATTTGCAGGGTATTTGTCTCAGACAGAGCTATCAGCAAAGATGAAGGTCAACGCAAACTTCTTTATTATGGATCCATTTGACTGTGCTACGATTTATGACCAGGTGGGCACACCATTTGGATTGTGTATCAAAGACGGAGTCATAGAGAATCCGCCATTATACAATCGAGAGGCACTACTCATTGAGCAAGAGGGAGCTTCCTATATCTCACAAAAGGATATCCATGACCTCATCATTGGAATCGGAGAAAAGACATATATGCCGGGCAAAAATGCGACTATTTATACACGTCCGAAACATGCGAAGACACCAGACGATACTCGTGTCAAAGTCGTTATTGTGGGACGCCAGGTAGTAGCAGTTAAACGCAGCGGCAGTGTGCCCGTACCTGCGTCTGGATTTGTCCTGAGTGTAAAGGGGGGCGAAATTGCTCCGGGAGATAGCGTATCTTATCATGGTTTAAAAGAAGTGCAGTTTGGTATCCAGGTCGGAAATAGTATCATCCGAAAAGGAGTAAAAACAGAGAAGTTTATCTCGCGCTTCTATGATATCTATAAGTTGCAGCGCGTTCCGTATCCACCAAGTCTTTATCCTATGAACTTCGAAAAAGCCCGTGCAGCTCGTATCGCACTTGGTGCAGACAAAGAAGGAAGACCAGTGCTTTTCTGGGCAGAAGGAAAAGGAAAACTCGGATATGTAGCTGGAGAAGATAGTACCGGCGCAAGTCTTAGTGAAATGGCAGAAATTGCCTCGGACTTAGGTCTTCGAAATGCAGTTAATTTAGATGGTGGTGGCTCCGCACAGATACTTGTCGATGGTGTACGCACACTTCGTATTTCGGATAGAAACAAAGAAGATAATAGCGATGCAGAGCGATTGGTGCCACTGGGGTTGGTGGTGAAGTAGCTCGAAAAATAAAGATTGGAATTAACAACTCCCCTGTCATTTTGGACAGGGGAGTTTCGTAATATAGGAATGGCTGGTGACTTTTATGTACGATTTATGGGTCTGCACTTTTTATATTTTTTATGTGTAAAGAAAACACAAACGTTCTTCACACATGAGAGAACTAGAAAGGTGGTCCCTATGCCATATATGAAATATAAAAACTGGTATTTACCAAATTGCGAAATTGCTTTCCCAACAGAAGAGGAAGCATGGGAATATTTAGAGGAGATGGAATAAATAGGCGATATTGTTTTTTGTGTGACATCACAAGAGGATATGTGGTAGAATACTGCTATGATTTAGTTTAGGAGGAACATTCATGCAGTTAGTGGATGCCAAGAAATATAAAAATCAAGTCAAGCACTTGTATGTTACCGCATTTCCCAAGGAAGAAAGAGCACCTCTATTTGTTTTATATTCCAAGACAAATGATGAAAGAAATCACTTCTATGCGATTGAAGATAAAGAAGAATTTATAGGATTGGTATATACTATTCAGGATGAAGGAATGGTATATGTATTTTTCCTTGCGATAGCAGAAGAAAAGCGTGGTTGCGGATATGGAAGTAAAGTGCTATCTTTGCTCAAGGATATGTATCCAGATAGTGTGATTACGCTTATGATTGAAGATACTGAAGATAAAGATGCAGATAATTATACACAGAGAATTCAGAGGCTGGGATTTTATAAAAAGAATGGTTTTAAACAGCTGCATATTCATATAAATGAAGTTGGTGTTGAATATGAATTGCTTGGCACAGAAGAAGGGGTTACACAAGCAGATTTTCTGTCCCTGATGAGAAATTATGTGGGCGGATTTTTGCATAAGTTTATTTATAGAAAGACGAAGTTTGAGTAGGGAGGATGAAACGTATGTTAGTTTTAGTATACAGAAAATGTAGCACATGCCTAAAGGCATTGAAATGGTTAGAGGACAACCATATTGAATTTGAAGAACGTCCAATCAAAGAAGAAAATCCAACTTTTGAAGAACTGAAAGCATGGTACGAGATGAGCGGATTGCCACTGAAGAAATTCTTTAATACGAGTGGGCTTATCTATAAAGATTTGGGCCTTAAGGATAAGCTTCCTACCATGTCGGAAGACGAACAGTTGCAGCTTCTTGCCACAAATGGAATGCTCGTAAAACGACCATTGGTTGTGGGAGAGGATTTTGTGCTCACTGGATTTAAGGAAAAAGAGTGGGAAGAGAGGATGAAGAAATAATGAAATCATACTTGATTAAAGATACAACCAAAGAAGAACGTATCGCTTTGATTCGCCAGTGGGTTCCAGCAGATGAAGCCATGGAAGATTGCGATATCGACTTGTGGGACATGTACCGTGATTATATTAATGGAGTGCGTGAGATAGCAGAGATTAATGCTGCGTTTGTAGAAAGTGAATAAGTGTGGAATAACCGATTAAGACCATCGCGAAATTCTGTTAGTATAAAATTCCCCCTAAAACCACATAATATTAGGAGAAAATACGTCTAAAACATTGAAATACGCCTAAAACGGTGTTAAAATTAGGCGAAAGAAAGGTGGTTAGGCGAATGAGAAGCTTCGATTACAATAAATTAAAAGATTATCAATGGGATACAGAAGTGCTTGGTTTAGTGGCACAGATTCATGAATTCAAAGGTCGTCAGGAAATGTATTTGAAGCAGAAACCTGCGACACTTGAAAAATTGATAGGGATTGCAAAGGTACAAAGTACAGAAGCGTCAAATAAAATTGAAGGTATCGTGACTACATCAACACGTATTCAGCAACTCTGTATGGATAAGACAACGCCTAGAAATAGAGATGAAGAAGAAATCATGGGATATCGTGATGTGCTCAATACAATTCATGAGAGTTATGAATATATTCCACTTCGTTCATCCTATATTTTGCAGTTGCACAGAGATTTATATCAGTACTCTGAAAAGACAATTGGTGGACGCTATAAGAATACACAGAATGTGGTTGCAGAAAATCATAAAGATGGTACACAAAGAGTGATTTTTACACCATTAGCACCTCATGAAACACTAGGAGCAATTGAAGAAATATGTGAAAGTTTTAATAAAGCAATCGACGCATGTACGATTGATGCATTAATACTAATACCAATATTTATTCATGACTTTTTATGTGTGCATCCATTTAATGATGGTAATGGTCGAATGTCTCGTTTGCTTACAACATTATTGTTATATAGACAGGGGTATGTAGTAGGTAGATATATCAGTTTAGAAAGCAAAATAGAGAAAACAAAAGAGAAATATTATGCAGTGCTTGAACAATGCGGAAACGGATGGCATGAGGCAGAGGAGGATCCGGTACCATTTGTAAAGTACATGCTTGGAATTATTTTATCTGCATATCGTGATTTTGAAAGCCGTATGGATTTGGTTGATGATAAACTTCCTGCGGTAGAACAAGTGCGAGCTGCAATAAAAGAAAAGATAGGTAAATTTACAAAGAGTGAAATAATGGAATTAGTACCTAGTGTTGGCAGAGCTTCGGTAGAAAATTCATTGAAGAAATTAACTGAAGAAGGTGTAATTGAGAAACATGGTACTGGTAAAGCGACATTCTATACGAGAAGGGATTAACGAAATCAGATTAGGCAAAATTTGCGACAGTTCAATTCTGGATATGAAAAATCATAAAAAGTAGCCGTCCTGCTCTCTGCAAAGTTTAGGAATGATTCTTCACAAGGATATTATAGGCAAGTGAGTTTTTGTTATCTTTTTGGTTCTTATGCAAAAGGAAAAGCAACACCAGTAAGTGATGTGGATCTGTTGATTTCGTCAGATGTAAAAGGATTAAAATTTTACGGATTAGTTGAAGAAATAAGGACTGCACTTCATAAAAAAGTAGATGTCTTAGATATGAATCAATTAAAGGACAATATTGAATTAACAGAAGAAATATTTAAGGACGGAATAAAGATATATGGATAATGTGAAAACAGATAGTTACTATATTGAAAAAATCCGGAAGGATTTGGAGTTTATAGTAGATCATATGAGAAATGTTGACATAGAAGAATTGAATGCCAATGAAGTATGATGTTCCTGAACTGTTGGATTTATTAGAGAAATAGGAGAAAAATTAAAGCAGAGCTGGAATGACAAAATGAAAAACTTTTGTGAAAATTGAACTGTAAGAATTGCTATACGAAAGGAAGGTGCCTATGTTTCCATTAATCAACAAAAGAGATACTGGTGTTAACTTGCGCAGAATTATGGATATGCGAGGTATAACAGCAAAAGATGTACAAGAATATCTCGGCCTGGGATGTGTGCAGAGTGTATACCGTTGGATCGATGGAGTCAACATGCCAACGATTGATAATTTATATGCACTAAGTGAATTACTACAGGTTCCAATCGATGCAATCGTGTGTGGAAACAGAGCACCGATTGCACCAAGCATACGATTAGAAAAAATGAATGCACAAGAAAGAAGATTGCATGCATATTGCGAAAAATTAAATGAGTTAAGAGCTGCTTAAAAATTGAATTACAAGTTCAATGACAAATGGGATATCCTCCATTAGAATTGTTTTTAGAGACAAATTCTGAAACAATTTTGATGGAGGATTTTTTATGAGTGAGAAAATGTTAGTAACACAGGCTCTTGATGAAAGAGATTTGTTGGTGAAGAAAATTGCAGATAAGATTGCAAAAGCAAGTTTTGTAGATACGATTAAACCAAACGAAGAAAAGGTTTATGCAAAGCGTATCACCAAAGAAGACTATGCACAGGAAGCAGAGTCTGCCTATCAGCAGATTATGGACTTGATTGAGCGTTTCCAGAAGATTGATGCTGCAATCGTAGCTTCAAATGCGCAGACAGAAATTACAACTACATATGGCACATTTACCGTCGCAGGTGCAATTTCACTTAGAAGCAGATTAAGAGGCTGTGGAGCATATGAAGATGAGGCTGATTTTGAGGGTAATCTTCAGAATAAAATGCGAACAGAGTATAACGAAAGAGTTCGATTCTGTGACAATAAAAACAGCCAGCTTAGCGCGACTGCAGAAGATATGCGACTTAGCATTTTAGGAAGGGATTCTAAGACAAAGGATGACAAGCCTCTTAGTGTTGTAGAAGCATATGTAAAGGAAAATACTACGGAATTAGTTGACCCACTTGATGTGAAGAAAAAACTAGAAGCATTAGAGGAAAAACGTAGTACTCTTCTGACTGAGCTGGATACACAGATTAAGGTGTCCAATGCGACAACCTTTATCGAATTAGCATAAGAGGATTTGCCTGCATTACGAAAACCTTAAATCCGGCTTCCCTGTAACAGGGTTACGTTACAAGAAGACATTACCAATTCTGATTAAATTGGGTTACTAACTTAAAAAAGCGGCGCAAATGGATCGCGCACACGACTTGTAATCGTGAGGTTGTAGGTTCGATTCCTACCTTTAGAAGAAAGTTGGTTTAATGATGAAACAACATCTCCAATTTAACTGTTTTGTGTTTTATGTGAACCGTCAAAGGTGAATGGTTAATCATTTTATTCTTGAATGGTTTTGTGTAAATGGAAAACTTTCGTGTAGACATAGAAATGTGTTGAAATCCACGAGAAAGGTTAAAGCGTTAAGTCGGTTGGCTGGAGGTAAGCCACGTGGCTGTAATGTAGGCATATATACTAGATGGTGAGGCCGTGGCGAAAGCTGCGGCTTTCTTTGTAGGTTGAGGTCGGACATTACGACTTCAAAGGATAAATAACAGAAGAGGAGGCTTGTATATGATAAATGAAAAAGAAATTGTATTGTTTGAAACTGAAGATAAAAAGATTTCATTAAATGTACCAGTAGAAGAGGAAACTGTGTGGTTGACACAGGCGCAAATAGTGGAGCTGTTTCAAAGAGACGTGTCTGTTATTTCTAGGCATATAAGAAATGTTTTTAAAGAAGGTGAAGTGGAGGAAAAAAGCAATTTGCATTTTTTGCAAATTGCAAATTCGGACAAACCGGTAGCACTTTACAGTTTAGATGTCATAATCTCCGTAGGTTATCGAGTAAAATCAAATCGAGGTGTAGAATTTCGTCGTTGGGCAAACTCCGTGCTAAAGCAGTACATATTACAAGGATATGCAATCAATCAAAAACGAATTCAGCAATTAGGCGAAGTAATACGCATTATGAAACGCACAGAAGAAGCGTTGGATGGAAAGCAAATATTATCTGTTATAGAACGATATAGCGACACGTTGGATTTGTTAGATGCCTATGACCATCAGACGTTGGAACGTCCCAAAGGAAATGAAGTAACTTATGTGCTTTCGTATGAGGAATGCGTAGAGGTAATAAAAGAAATGCGTTTTGGAGATGAATCAGATTTGTTTGGGAAAGAAAAAGATGATTCTTTCAAAGGGAGTATTGGAAATATTTATCAGACATATGGTGGCAAGGAAGTATACGCGTCACTTGAAGAAAAAGCAGCTAACCTTTTATATTTTGTAACGAAAAATCATAGTTTCTATGATGGAAATAAACGTATTGCCGCAACTATGTTTTTGTACTTCTTAGATAAAAATGTAGCACTTTTTATTGATGGAAAACAACGTATCGACAATATGGCATTAGTCGCATTGACTATTATGATTGCAGAATCACGACCTGATGAAAAGGAAGTAATGATTAGCGTTGTGATGAATTGTTTACAATAAACTTGAGGTTCCAATTTGGAACCTCAAACTTAAAAGGAGCGTGCGGAATATATAGAGATGATAGAGGAGAGCCAATGCGAGTTTAAGACATATAAGCTGGCGAAAACAGGGAAGAACGCACTAGACTTTTATATTGCTGTGGAGAGTGGGATTTTAGGTGTACATGCTTTCTGTTCGACGAGGAATCAACAGCGCAGAATTTATCAAAGTATTTATGAAATCAGCCATAGCAAAAGCATAGACATAATATACGTTTTAGATAATTGATATTAATGGATATATGGTTTAATATATAAAACATAAGCTTTAATCTATGGGAGATAAAAGAAATGAAATTATTGAATTTAGCAAGTAACAATTTCTTTTGACGCGGCGTTAATTATCATCCTGAAAATCGCATCATAAATTGGAAGAATCTTGATGAAAACACGTATCGAGGAAAAGTCAAAGGAAGCGGCGCTGCGGTATATGATGTGACAATCGATTTAGCGCATCCTAGAAAATCAGCTTGTAATTGTCCATTTGCTGAAGGTAGAAGAGTTATCTGTAAGCATATGGTTGCACTTGATTTAGGTATCTTTCCAGAAAAAGAACAGCAGATGCTGGATTATATCGAAGAGCAAAATCAAATGTATGAACAAGAATACGAAGAGGAAATGCAGGAGCGAGAAGAGGAGATTATAGAATATGTTATGCGTTTATCAAAAGCAGAACTTAGGCAGATGCTGATTCAGCGGATGATAGATGATTTGTATTATTAGTAGTGGCGGATTTTGTTAGAATATACATAGAATTACCAAAATATTTTACAGAGGCACGCAAAGAAGAATATGAAGAACAATGCGAAGAAATTTTTATACCTATAGTAAAGGAGTTGAATGTATTTAATTTCATTCCTAAGAAATGAAGAAATAGATGAAAAGGATTTTTAGATGAGGAAATATTAGCTTTGGCCTTATATCCGCGGGATGAAGGATATACGATGTATCTTATTTCTAAAATATTAGCTAGAAAGTAGGAAAGAACACTGTGGAAGTGCGGACTGAATAGGTCCGCATTTTTAATTTTTAGGTACTACCATATATGGTAATAATGTTTTTTCAAAGTATGATATGTTATTAATATAAAATTATTATTGGGGGAAATATACAAATGAATAAAAGGTTAAATGTAGATAATCCATTTTATGACGGAAATGCATCAGCGTCTGCATTTGGGTGGAAATTTCAAGTTGATGCTGCAATATTTTTATTTATACAATATATAGACGTCTTAGAGAAGATAACCGTTGAGGGTAAATTTCAAGATATAGAGATTTTGTGTCAAAATGGGGAAAGAATATATGCTCAAGCAAAATCTATTCATAATGGAAGTATAGATCATAGAAAAGAGAAATTAGAGGATGCAATTATATCCTTAGTAAAATCTCCTAATGATAAAGAAAATGGAGATAAATTGATATATATATCTAATTATGATGCACCAATTAAAAAATCAAATTTATATACTAATAAGATTGTAAAAATGAAGTCCGTTAAAACGGAAAAAGAAGAATTAGAGAAGCAAGTAAATAAAATAGTTCAGAAATTAGAAAAATTAGTATCAGAATCTGATAAATCTAAAAAGAATAGATACAAAGAGCTTTTAAAGCGTGTTAAGGAAATGGATATAGATGAATTTATGGTAGCTTCTATATATCCGTATATTAATACAGAAGATCAAATGGGGATGTTTGTAGAAATAGAAAATCAAATAAATAAGTTGTTGACTATTAAGTTTAATATTCAATCAAATTATCTTCAAAAGTTTGTACGTGAATTATTAATAAATTGGCATGAAATATTTTTTATTAATGCAACGACGCCTGAACATATGAAAAGTAAAACTATGACAAAGAGGGAGTTGCTATGGCAAATAGTTGTAGTATTGTCAAATATGGATGTAAATGTGGATGCATTATATGATGAGGAGTTAGATGAGGATATGCTTGATGAATATGAGATGTATTATGCTAATAAGTCATATGTGCATGAGAGATTTGAATTCTTTAATAAATTAGTAGATGACTGGAAAACATATCAACGTAATGTAAAAGGAACGAAGGAAGCATTTATAAGAGAAAATTGGGAGACATACGAAAAGGAATTTGTGGAATTTGAGGATTATTCACTAGATGCAAGAGAGTACTTAATAAAAAAGAGTTTATTAAGACTGCTAAATCATAAGAATAATATTAATAAAATTGTTGAAGGGGTGAGATAGGTGAAGATTAATAAAATTATTTTTGAAGAGTGGCCAGAAAAGGCAATAGATGATTTGCACGAAGGGTTTAATCTTCTTACATCAAACAATACAAATTCAGTTGGGAAAAGCACATACTGTCGATTGTTGTTTTATGGATTAGGATATGCAGTACCTGCCACGGAAGGAATTAAATTTAATAAAATAAAAACAAGTCTTTGGGTTGAAAATGATGGGAAATCGTATGTTGTGCATAGACAGGAAAATGAGTTGTTGATTGAATCTAATGAAGGTAATTTGAATAGAACGTTTTCGTTGCCTGATGAACATCTTTCTTTTCTATCATATCTTTTTGATGAAAGTAATTTAGGGATTGTAAAGAATTTACTTGGATTAATGTACATTGACCAAGAAAAAGGCTGGACCTTATTTAATAGGGGTATAGTAATTGGGAAAAATAGATTTTCAATTGATGAATTAATGTCAGCACTTAAAAATATTGATTGTGGAGATTTGTTTATTAGAAGAGATTTAATAGATAATGAGCTGGAAAAATACCAGGCTCTACTCAATATGAATAGTATTAAGGAAGACTATTATGAAAACAATAATAACTTGGAAGTTGTGAGTCTAGGTGAAAATATAAGAAAAAAGATAGCAACACTTCAACTCCAAATAAATGGAATGAAAAATGATATTAAGGAAATTGACTTTGTTATTTCAAGAGATAAGAGCTTTTTCGAATATATTGAGACAATGAATCTTTATGTAAAGGTAGAAGACAAACTTATAAAGGTTACAAAGGATAATATTGAGAATAGTTATAACATTGAGTATTTGAAAGCTCAAAAGGCAGTGTTATTAAATAAAATGTCTCGCTTAGAGAGAGAAAAAATAAGACATAAAAGAGATTATGAAGCATTGATTAGCAAAGCAGATATGTTTGGTAATAACGAAGTTGTTAATTTGGAGAAAAAAATTAATATGGCGTTGAGCACTATTAATATTGATGTTGAAGCAATTAAACGAATGGAGAAAGAGGCTAAGAAAGAGAAAGAAAATGTAAAAGCAGAAATACGAGTTCGAGCACGACAAAACAATGAATATATTAATCAGATGTATGAACTTTTTTGCAAATATGCACGCGAATTAGGTGTTGATAAATATATTTCTTCAACGACGGATTATATTTTTACAGATAATTTGAGAGGAAAGACTGGTGCAGTGTTTCAAAAGTTAATTATTGCATATAAGGTTGCTGCGATTAAAGTTGTAGAAAGTGTAATTAAAACCAAGTTAGTATTAGTTGTAGATTCACCAAAATCAAAAGAGTTAGATGATACAAATACCAAGCAGATTATGAATTTTTTAAAGAAAGAATTGTCGGATAATCAGGTCTTTGTTGCAAGTATTTTTAATGAAGAGGATTTACATATTCATTTTGATAAGGTGATTGAATTTAAAAGTAAAGCGATAGAGAATAGATGATTATAAAGACCATTGGGAATGGATTATATTTTCATATTTCCAATAGCTTTTTGTGAAAGGAGCAGTGCAAGGTTAAAATTTTACAGTTAAAATTTCATTTTTAGATAAAGAGTTTGGCGTGAGAGGGATATTTATTGTACACCATGTATGATAATATCAACTTACATATTTAAATAAGGTTTATGGAGGCGAGAATGATACTTTTTGATAATGCGGAATATGATAATTTTTTCAATCCGTTATGTTGTAAAAACAAGAGAATATATTATGAGTGCATTTTGCAACTGATTGAAAAGTCAAAGTCTGTGCCTCTGCTTTATGAAACTGACGCGAAAGATACTATAATTCTCTATTTGAGGAATTGTACCTATGCTGTAGAGGATGAAGTAGCATCCAGCAATGCTGACGAAAATATTAGTAGTAAGAAAACGGAGACAGAAAATGCAGGTGCAATTCTTAGGTGTTTTAGACGATGTGGATGGATTTCTGAAAGAGAGATAGGACGAAATGGAGACAATATTGCTACGGTTATGCCATATTGTCGTAAGACGATTGAAGCAATTGAGAGAATATTTAATCGTGATAATAGAGCAGCATTGACGAATCATATCTTTTCTATTTACGACATATTAAGTTCTGCGTATGTTGCTGACCATGGAAGAACACATAGACCATATTCTAATATTTTGATTCCGGTAGCGGACAATGTAGCTGATTTGAAGAATGAATTACTTATTCTTAAAGATAGTATTCGCTCTATAATGCGCATGATTATTAAGATGACGGAAACGAATGAATTGGGGCAGTTTCTGATTAGAGATGAGATGTTAGAAAACTTCTTTAATGACTATTTTTTTATAAAAAAAGATGGATTAATTCCGGGATACATTGAAGAAATAGAGAAGATGCTTCGGAAAATTATAAAAACGGATGCTTATGAGAATATGATAAAAGAGTATCAAAGTTTTTATAATACAGACGAGATTTTTGCTCGTGAAGTAGTAGATGGACAACTGGCGGAAATTAAGAGTTTTATAAGCTATGATTACATTAAAGAGATAGATTACATCGATAAGAAAATAAATAATTACTACAGCCTGTATTCAACTAGAATCCTTATGGTGTTGAGCAATAATGTTAACATGCAGACATACTTGAATGATATACTGATGACAATTAAAGATTTCGAGTCAGACGAAAAAAGAGAAATCATTGAATCAATAGCTGAGTGTTTTTCATTAAGGTCCTATAAGTACGTTGGTAGAAAGTCAATTGAGCGCAGGAAAAAGCGTAAACCTAACACTAAGACAGGAGCAATTATTACAGGTTCTCTGTCAGATGAGGAAAAGGCAAGGCTTACAAGGGAACTTTTGCATGAACATCCGGATCGTTATGGGGTTAAGCAGGCTAGAAGCTATTTTGAAGGTGTATTAGCAGAAAAGGAGAGTATTGTGCCTGATAAAACCATGATTAAGACAAGAGATGATGCTATGATGATTGCCGCCAGCATAATTTATTCAGGGAGTTTGGAATTTCCTTATGAGGTGGAATTTTTAGAAGGTACTATAGAAACAGAAGTTGCGACAATTAGCAATATAAAGATAAAGAGGAAGTTGTAAATGGGTGACATTAAATTAAGTATTTCAATAAAGGAAGAAAACAATATCTTATTCAAGCGTTGTGTCCGTAAGCTTTTAGATTCAACGTTTATTGTTGGTGATAAAGATGAAAAACTTTATTCTTTTATCTCTCGTGAATCCAATAGGCAAGATATATCTGAGTATCTTCGTATGATTGGTTTTGATGTGCTTGTGGATACTAATGTAAAAATTGCAATGCTTAAGCCTTATGAAGCAGACGAGGAAGCAGTGGGATTAAAACGGGCAAATGTGGTTTCGTTTACAACAGAACAATATCATTTACTTTTGGTATTGTGGGAGGTTTATCTAGAGAATTTAGGCTATAGTGAAGAAAACGTTGTAATGAGAGGGGATTTAATTGACAAAATCAAGGCGTATGAGGTTGATGTAGATAAGTCGAGATTGTCAGCAGCAATGAAGATATTTAAAAAATATGACTTGATTGATTATGATATAAAAGATGAATCCGAGGATGCTATTATAATATTATATCCTTCACTGCAGTTTGGATGGGATATTGCCCAATTCCAGACTGTAACAGCAGAATATATGAAGGGCAGTGTAGTTTCGAATGATGAAGAGGCAACGTATTCAGATGGTTATGAAGAGGAGGATGAAGAATGATTAAACTAAAACAGATTCGATTAGTTAATTGGTATGGTTTTAATCAAATTACTGTTCCGATAGGTCTCTTCACTCTAATTGCTGGTAAAAACGGAAATGGTAAATCAGTATTACTTGATGCGATTAAATATGCGTTATATGGAGATGTTGTATTTAATAAGTCTACTGAAAATAAGGGAAGTAGAACTGTGCCGTCATATACGAGAGGATTACTTGATGCAACCGCTGGTACTTTTATGAGACCGGCGGATAAGATGCCTAATGTCTATACACATATTGTTCTTGAAATGGAGGAAGTAGAACTAGAGAGAACATTTATCATTGGCACAGCAATTGATACAGATTCTGGTAATGGATTTAAAACACAAAGATATGTTATCGAAAATAAGACATTACACGATATTAATCATACATATGAGAGAGAAGGTTTGACATTTTCATATAGCACATCAGAGCTTCAAAAACTTCATGGTTTAAAAATGATGGATGTAAAAGAAGGGCTTTCTAAGTTTATGCAAAGAACAGGGTTACGTCTTAACGAACAACAGTTGGCAGCATTTAGACGTAAACTTAGAAGCATCATGTCATATGATCCTAACGCCAAAATAGATCAGTTTATTCGTGAGAGTGTATTAGAAGAAAAGAAAGTAGATTTCACTAAACTTGTTGCAGCCAAGAATAACATTGATGCTTTGAATGCCAATTTTGTAATTATTGATGCCGAAATTAAAGAATTAGAGGGCATTATTGCTTTGTTTGATGAACTTACACGAGTTAAAAATGTAATTTTAGCAGACGATGTAAAAATTGCATATAGGAAATTTTTGAAATGTCAGAAGACATTGGAAGAGGCTTCAAGGAATATGGAAATCGCTACAAAGCAGATCGCAGAAGATGAAAAAAAACTTGAAGCGATTGCTATTCGTGAGAAGGAGGTAAGAGC
>X42_Goitered_Gazelle__coassemble_93_pt1 | contig 16885 bp, 15 predicted proteins | sample X42_Goitered_Gazelle__metabat2_low_PE_005 | metagenome-assembled genome bin X42_Goitered_Gazelle
GCTCGGCTACCAAAGCCTGTTTTTACTTTTCTCACTAGTTAACTAACTCGTTATAATTTAAATCGGTTTACTTCGATATCTAATCCGTTCGCAATATCCAAATTTGAATTTGCTTCGTTACCGATGTCATCGACACTCGTCGTGATATTTACGGTCGCTTCTGATACGCTTGTAATACCTCTAGCACTTTCCTCAATCGCAATGTTCACTGCATTTACAGATTCCTTGATTGCTTCTACATTGGTCTTTAGGTTTTCACTAGAAGCTGCAAATTCTGTCATCATCTGATTCATATCGCCAACATCACTCTGGTAATCCTTACTGGTTGCCAGAAGTTTTTCATAACCGCTCATAGCCGTTTCATCCATGAACTGAATCATCTTTTCAGCTTCTGTTGCAAGCTCATTTACCGCATCAATAACCTGCTGGCTGACTACCTGAATCTCAGCCGCCGCCTCTGCGGAGTTAGTTGCCAGCTTGCCGATTTCATCTGCTACTACTGCAAAACCACGTCCTGCTTCCCCTGCTCTTGCCGCTTCAATCGAAGCATTCAAAGAAAGTAGGTTTGTCTGACTAGTAATACTGATAATGTTATCTGTCAAAGCTCGAATCGTTTCTACGGCTTTTGACTTTTCAATCTTTTCATTTACCGATGCCGACATTTCATCTGCAAGACGTTTCGCTTCTTCCTGTTCTGCAATCGCATTCTGATATACTGCTGCGGCCTTTAGCATGATATCATCTGAAGATTCTTTACCGCCTTCTGCACGCTCATTAATGACATCAATTTCATCCGAAATACCATAAACCGATTCATTGATTTCCGCTAATGCTGCACTGGTTTCTTCCATACCAGCACTCATTTCTTCCATGGTAGCAGATACGTCTGTGATACTCTCCTGTGCCGCTGAAAGGTTTGAAACAACTAATTTTGAAGAGCTGTTCAGCTGTGTAGAACCACCAGCAATATTGAGCATAATGGTTCGGATATATTCGAGCATTGCATTTACATTATTGGCAATAAGCTCTAATTCGTCTCCAGATTTAATATCCAGCTTCTGAGTAAGGTCCCCCTCATTGTTTACCAAATCATAGAGTTTTGCATTTACTCCGGTCATTCCCTTCATGATACTACGAACAATCAGTATTACCACAAACATACCTACTGCTATGCCTTCTATTGTCAGTATCATGGTCTTACTCGCACTATCCTCCAGCTCTGCTACGATAGCACTCGCATCATAATCACAGCCTAAAACCGCTACAACGGTTCCATCCTCTGTGGTAATCGGTGTATATGTGGTCAGAAGATGTTCTCCATCCGAGCTGTCGATTTCTGATTCAACATGCATCTCACCCGAGAAAACTCCCTGCAATTCCGAAAGACTTACCTCGAACTCTTCACCAATGGCACAGGCAGTTTCTGTGGTATCTGCGTCGACACCATAATAAACGTTTGAACCATCTGTATATAAGGTGTAAATATATAATACATTTCCCTTTTCCTGTACGTTAATCAAAACCTCCTGTTGAGACTTATATGCATCTGTCTCTTCCATACCAGGCTCTGTTATCTGTGCCACAACCTCTGCATCCAGATTTACAGCAGCAAGTGCTGCAACGGTTTGGGACTGTGTCTGTCCCATGGCAACCATTTCTTCCTCCAGGGTATTATAAGAGAATAGGCTAAGCAGAGTACAAAGCAGTAAAATCACGATACTCACTGGAACTAAAAGCTTCCACCAAATACTAATTTTACGCACCTTCTGCTTAAACTGTTTTCCGTTCTTCTTCATTATTTCCTCTGACTTTTTTCGTTTCACTCTATTACCTCTTTTCTTAAGTAAAAAGTCAACACAACATATAGTATAATATTAGCAAAAAAACCACAATTCTACAATATTACTTTTGTATATTTTCCATCTTTTTCATTGTGCGCTATTCGTTCTTTATCAAATCTGCACCTCTTTTCGAAGCCTCACCAATATCTTTTTTTCCAATCTTGACACGGCCACCTGATTCATCCCTAAAATGACAGCACTCTCGCTTTGGGTCTTGCCCTCCATATAACGCAATTCTATGAGTCTTCTATCCTTTTCTTCCAACCCCTCCAAAAGCTGAGACACGGTGACTCGGTTAATAAGCTCCACCTCAGTCTTTCGATGGTCCTCCAGCTGATCTGCCAATATCAGCTGCCCTCCTTCTGTATTAGTGCCAATCGGCTGATAAATAGACTCTATTTCCGCCGTGGCTTCCATTGCCATCAAAATTTCATCTGAAGACAATCCTGTTTTCTGTGAAAGCTCCTCTAAGGTTGGGTCACAGTTATTCAGCTTCTTTAAATCCTCTTTTATAACCGCAATTTTTCGGGCATTATCCTTCATCTGACGACTCACGTGAATCATCCCGTCATCCCGCAAGAAACGTCGGATTTCACCTACAATCATCGGAACCGCATAGGTAGAAAAAGATAAATCCCTCGACAAATCGAATTTATCAATGGCTTTGAGCAAACCAATGACACCAATCTGAAACAAATCCTCCTTCTCATATCCACGGCCGGTAAAACGCTTTAACACCATATATATTAGTCCAATATTAGCAGTTACTAAAGTATCTCTTTCTGTTTTATCCCCACACTGTGCCTTCTGAATGGAAAGTCTCCAACTTTCCTCCTTGGTAAAAGCACTACTCTCCATGCACCTCAGCTACATTTGATATGTACTTTGACATGGTAATCCTGGTTCCTTCGCCAGGCTTCGACCATATCTCCACTTCATCCATGAAGGTTTCCATAAATGCAAAACCCATTCCCGAACGTTCCATATCCGGCTTAGTCGTATAAAACGGCTCTCTTGCCTTTTCTATGTCTGCAATTCCTACTCCAAAATCTTCCACAATAATTGTAAGTTGTTGTCCACTTCGTAGACATGTCATTTTTACCTTTGACACCTGAGCTTCATCTTCACCATATCCATGAATAATTGCATTTGTAACTGCCTCTGACACGGCAGTCTTCACATCCGCCAGCTCGTCCACTGTCGGATTCATATCCATCATAAATCCCATTGCTACCATACGTGCAAAACCCTCGTTGATAGAACGTGCATCAAAATCCACACGCGCACAATTCATTGTACTATCCTTCTCTTTTCCCATTTCTTTCATCTCAAGATTTCTCTCTTTCTTTTCCTTCATCTCTATCCCTCCTTTACCTCTACGATTCTTTGCAGACCTGCCGAACGGAAAATGGTTTCTACACGATGTCCCATATGTGATACCGATAGTTTTCCATTCCGAAACTGCATTGTTTTGCTTCGACCAATAATAACTCCAATTCCAGAACTATCCATAAACTCTGTTCCTGTAAAATCCAGTTCCAGCTCTGTAATCAAAAAGGATTCTATCAACATATCCAGTTCCTTACAGAGCAAAGCAGCAACATGATGATCCAGTTCCACTGGCATCTGATACACCAGAGCATGTCCTCTTATCTCATATTTTTTCTCATACATATTCTCTTCCCTCCTAAATCGAATTTACTTGTCTATATTCTCTTTTCACTTAATGTAAATAAAAAAAGACACAAGAAACTCTTGTGTCTTTCGTAATTCTCTATTTAATTTGCATTTATATAATTCTTTGCAGTAGTTGCCTTTTCCGTACCCGGATAATTATCAATGATATACTGATAATATGGTTTTGCCGCCTCAATATCTCCACTCTTGCGGTAGGACTGTGCCAGATAATAGGTCGCATTTCCATCTCGATAAGCTGGGTCATGCTTCACAACACGAAGTAGGTGATTAATCGCCTCTTCGAAATTATCACTGGTATAGCTTCTGTAACCTATATTATACAATTCCGCATAGTAGCGTTCAGAAACCGCATTCCACAAATCATTGTAAATTGTGAGAGCATTTTCGGTAAGCAACGAACTGTCTACAAATGATAAACAATTTCCTGCCAAAACATAATCATTATCCTCAACCGCTATATAGGCTGTCAACAAGAATTCGTATGCTGTTGTCTGTGCTGGCATGGCACCATCTGGTCCCTGTAATTCTCCAAGCTGACCTTCCAGCTCTGTGATACGAGTCTGCAGAGTTTCCATCTGCTGTGCATTAGAAGCAATAGTTTCCTCAGCCTCTGCAAGTGCCTCCTTTGCCTCACGCTTTGCACTTGATTGAACCCCTGGTACTACTAAAAACCCAATCGCCAATGCCCCAATAACCAAACCGATTAAAAGGTATCCTAGGGTTGAACCTAAAGAATAATCCTGAAAACGACTTGGCATAATAATGGTTTCATTTCCACTTTGGTAGGAAATCAAATCCTCTTCCTTTTTCTTCCTCAGACTTCCCTTTTCTCTAAGCTTCGCGTTTACCTCTTTTAGATAACGAAGAGTAATCGTATTGTTTGCATCGATTTTACCTGCACTACGAAGAGTCTTCTTCGCCTGCTCGAGCTTATCCTCCTGCAAATACAGAAGTGCTAAAAGCTGATGTCCACGCACAAGCTTTGGATTTAAAGACAACACTTTCTTCAACTGAATGATTGCCAAATCTCTGCTATCCTGCTTACAGTACAACAATGCTTGATTGTACTTTTTAATCGTCTGGTTAATTGCATCCAGCTGTGCACGATTTTCACGAATTGATTCTAAATAACGTCCCGCGATATTGTCGTCCTGTTGATAACTCTTGCTGATAACCCACTCACTAAGTGCATCCACGACTTCGCCCATTTCATAATAAACCAAGCCTAACAGATTTCTAGCCTCTATATTATATTTATTAAATTTCAAACTCTTTTTTAAGCTAATAATTGCTCCAGACAGGTTGCGCACCTCTGCCTTCTGTAATCCATCATTGTAATACATGTTGGATAAACGTCTAACCTTTGCAAAAACACTTAAGTCAGCACCACATATCGGACAAGCCGCCGCATTTCCTGCCTCATTATTACATCTATAACAAATCATGAAATACCTCGATTCTAAAACGGATTACCAGATTTCATGTCACGAATCAATTCAGTGATAATATCCGTAACATCCGTCAAATCACGATTATATATGGTTGCTTCTGCTTCTTCTACTTCTAAAGAAGGTTGAAAATTCTTTAATTCTTCTTCAAAGTTAATCATCTATATTACCTCCACTAAGAGAATATTTTCCTATTCTTTCTTACACCAATTCATCCTTTAAGGAGAACATAACCACCTTGCCATCTCGTTCAAAAAAGGCTACGGACGACTGCATCTCATTTACCTGATGCAATGCATCGTTAATTCCCACGATAACACCCATGTGCACATCCTGGATAACATTGATCGAAGCACCCTTAGCCTTGCTTACCACATCGTTCATCTCATTTAAGCTCTGGGTATGCGAAGCCAGCTCCGCCTGCTTTACAATTTTTGTACGAAGTAAAGATGCCTTTCTAGGATCATTTGGTGGAATGTCTGCACCTGCCTTAATCGCATCATCCAGCTGTTTAATACCAATACTGATTTTATCAATCATATCCTGGGCTTCTATAATACAGTTTTCATGGAAGGTGATTTGCTTCTTTACTTCTATTGTAATTCCTGTGTAAATCTCTGTTTTTACACCATACTCATTACCAAAGTTGAAAGCCTCAATGCCAGTTGCTGCATGAATCACGCCACCTACTACACTCGCATGCTTTCCTTTCAGGAATACCTTGTCATACGATACGATATTACAGTTTATCAGTGAGTCTGTCGTTATGGAGCCATGTGCTTTTACCTTGGTATACTCAAGGAATTTGGCAATTACATTGCCCTTGGTAATGATAGTACCTCTGCCAGCTCCTAACATACCGCCACGAATGATAACATCCTTATGCGCGTCTATCAAGGCACCTTCTACCGTACCATCAATTGTAATCGAGCCTGTTGCTCGAACAACCGCTCCAGTTGGAACATTACCATGTATAATGACATCTCCTCGGAAATCAATATTTCCAGTTACCAGGCCTACATCTCCATGAATTTCATGTACATCTGAAATCAGAATACGATTATTCTTCATCTCAATCTTTCCATTCATGGTCGAGGTATAGGTTTTATTGTCCTCCGAACGCTCAAAGCCCTTACCGGTCAGCTGTGGAAGTGGTCTGCCTCGCTTTGCAATAAGGAGCTTGCCCTTTACCGTCATACCATTCGAACCATCCACTGGCTCATGGTAGGTCGCAATAACCTGTCCTTCTTCCACCAGCTCTATCGAATGAATACTCCAATAATCCACAGTACCATCCTCTCGACGCGTAGGAACTTTATTAAAGTTGGAGTCAAAATTAAAATCAAAGTATCCATCGACGCCATTTTCGACGTCGATGCCCTTTGCTATCATACATTCACGATCAAAATATCGTTCACTTATCATTGCAGAGATTTTGGATTCATTAATACCGATTTTTACGCCTGCTGCACGCACTTTTTCAAGGACCTCATTAAACTCATAGTCCTCGTCTGGTGTCAATGGGCTAGGAAGTAAAAGATATGCTTCCATCTCATCATATGAAATTCTAATCTTCGGTTCCTTCTTTAATACGATTTCCATTCTCTCTCCATAACTACATTTGTGCAAGACGTTCTTCAACCTGCGCCATCATCTGTTCGTATTTTGCAAGCTTGTCTTTTTCTTCCTGTACCTTTTCTGGTTTTGCGTTGTTTAAGAAACGTTCGTTTGAAAGCATTCCCTTAGAACGAGCAAGCTCTTTTTCTAATTTTTCTTTTTCTTTCATCAGACGTTCTTTTTCTTTTTCAAAATCTACCAAATCTTCTAATGGAAGGTAAACAACAGCTCCTGGAATCACCACTGAAACAGCATTGTCTGAAATTCCAGCCTTGTCACTCTGTACTGCGATTTCATTTGTAAATGCAAGGTTTACATATACTTCCTTGTTTGCATCAAAGATATCACGTAAACTTTCATCCTCTGATACAATATATATCTTTGCTTTTCTTGAAGGTGGAACATCCATTTCTGTACGCACATTACGAACCCCTTTTACGAGATCCTTGCAATGTTCAATTGCACCTTCTTCTGCCTCGAAATGCCATTCTTCCTTGTATTCTGGCCAGTCAGAAAGCATAATGGTTTCTGCTTCTGGATGAAGGGTACAGAAGATTTCTTCTGTAATGAATGGCATATATGGATGAAGCAGTCTTAAAGATTCGGTAAGTACGGTCTTAAGTGTCCAAAGTGCTGCATTTGCAGAAGCTCTGTTCTCATCCTTCTTATAAGTACGAACCTTCGCGATTTCAATGTACCAGTCGCAGAATTCATCCCAGATGAAATCATAAACCTTCTGTACAGCGATACCAAGCTCGTACTTATCCATATTTTCGGTTACGTCTTTTGCTAAAGTATTTACCTTTGACAAAATCCACTTGTCTGCTGCATGCAGTTCATCCAAAGAAGGTTCTGTAATATCCATACCTTCTAAGTTCATCATAATGAAACGAGAGGCATTCCAAACTTTGTTTGCAAAGTTACGTGAAGCTTCTACTCTCTCCCAGTAGAAACGCATGTCGTTACCTGGTGCGTTTCCTGTGATAAGGGTCAGACGAAGTGCATCTGCACCATATTTATCGATTACTTCAAGTGGATCAATACCATTACCAAGAGATTTACTCATCTTACGTCCCTGTGAGTCACGAACCAAACCGTGGAAAAGCACAGTGTGGAATGGAGCCTTGCCCATCTGTTCATAACCAGAGAATATCATACGAATTACCCAGAAGAAAATAATGTCGTAACCTGTAACTAAGACATCATTTGGATAGAAATAATCCAAATCTTCTGTTTCTTTTGGCCAGCCTAAAGTAGAGAATGGCCAAAGTGCAGATGAGAACCATGTATCAAGTGTGTCTGGGTCCTGATCCATCCCTGCATGTCCACATTTAGGACAGGTTCCTGGATTTTCATGAGCTACTACCATTTCGCCACACTCTGGGCAGTAATAAGCTGGGATTCTATGTCCCCACCATAACTGACGGGAAATACACCAGTCACGGATATTATCGGTCCAGTTGAAGTATGTCTTGTCCATACGTTTTGGAAGGAGCTCAATTTCTCCACTCTTAACACCTTCAACTGCTGGTTTAATCATTTCATCCATCTTAACGAACCACTGCTGTTTAATCATTGGTTCTACGGTAGTACCACATCTGTCATGAGTACCTACATTATGTGAATGAGGAACAACTTTTACAAGAAGCCCCATTTCTTCTAAATCAGCCACGAGTGCCTTACGACATTCGTATCTATCCATACCTTCATATTTCCCAGCAAGAGAATTCATCACTGCATCATCACCGATAACAACGATTTCTTCTAAGCCATGACGTTTTCCTACCTCGAAGTCGTTAGGGTCATGAGCTGGAGTAATCTTTACGCAGCCTGTACCGAATTCTTTATCTACATAAGAATCTGCGATAACAGGAATCTCACGACCTGTAGTTGGAAGCACAAGCTTCTTGCCAATAATATCCTGATATCTTTCATCCTCTGGATTTACTGCCACAGCAGTATCTCCAAATAAGGTTTCTGGACGTGTAGTAGCAATTTCTACGAAACGGCCTTCTTCCCCAACTACTGGGTAGTTGATATGCCAGAAGAAGCCATCCTGTTCCTCGTGTTCTACTTCTGCATCAGAAATAGATGTCTTGCAAACTGGACACCAGTTTACAATACGAGAGCCTTTGTAAATCCATCCTTTTTCGTACAACTTAATAAATACATCCTGTACAGCATGAGAGCAACCTTCGTCCATAGTAAAACGTTCTCTCTCCCAGTCTGCAGAAGAACCTAATTTCTTGAGCTGTTTGATAATACGTCCACCGTATTCCTCTTTCCAATCCCAACATTTTTCGAGGAAGCCATCACGACCTAAATCCGCCTTGTCAATGCCCTGTTCCTTCAAGCTTTCGATAACCTTTACTTCGGTTGCAATAGACGCATGGTCTGTACCAGGCTGCCATAGTGCATTATATCCCTGCATTCTCTTGTAACGAATAAGAATATCCTGCATTGTGTTATCAAGCGCATGTCCCATGTGAAGCTGTCCTGTGATGTTTGGTGGAGGCATCACGATGGTGAATGGCTTTTTACTACGATCTACTTCTGCGTGGAAATATCCGTTATCTTCCCATTTTTTATAAAGACGCTCTTCAATGTCTTGTGGGTCATAAGTTTTGTTCAGTTCTTTGCTCATTTTTTTACTCCTTTTAAAATATAAAAGCCCTTTATGCAATGCACAAAGGGCGTGAATATACGCGGTACCACCTTTTTTCATGTCGGAGCAAATTCGCATAGCGAATTCCTCGAACACCTCATGTCCGTTAACGGGGACGAAGCGGAGTGGCTTATTTATCTGGATGAGACTCTTTCTCGTGTCCCACCTCCAAATGTTCGGTCACTCGGTTCAAAAGCTACCTTCCATAACAGGGGCTTCAAGACGCCTTTCAGCCAATGGGCATCTCTCTCTGGGAAGTCTTGTCATGTACTCCTCTTTCTCATTACCTTTATCTATTATTACTGCATAAAATAATACTTGCGTTTTGCATGTTTGTCAAGAAAAAACGCACCTCTAGCGCAATTATTCTTCCTCATCTTCCTCATCTACAACTGCAGAAACCGTAGTTGCAACAGTAGAAGCTACCGTGATTACAACGATAATACAAATTAAAATAACAAATGCTAAAAATGCAAATAAGAATCCTTCTGGTGTCATAATACGTTCTCCTATTTTCCCAATACCTAGCTACTCCAGTTTCTGAAGCAATACTTTCTGTTATTATAGCATATCCATATTTGTTTCGCAAGAAATCAACTCTTAAAAGTTTACGTATATTCTTGCAAATTTTAGATTATTCATATCCCACTTATCCATCGAATATACTAAAACAAAAATAATATATAGGTAAAATCATGCGCGAAAAAATATATCAAATATTACGTATCATTGATAACACCAGCCATTCAACCAAAATTGCCATTCAGTCCCTCATCCTATTTCTCTGCATACTTATAGCAGTACATATTGGAGATACTGCCGTTATGGTGAATAGCACCTATGGAGAACGAGAGCTTCCTATTTATTCCGTAGACACTGAAAGTAACAAAATTGCGATTTCTTTTGATGCCGCCTGGGGAGCTGAGGACTTCAATCAGATTATTAAGATTTTGGATAAACACAAAGTGAAAACAACCTTTTTCATGACGGGAGAATGGGTAGAAAAATATCCCGAATGTGTGAAAACACTTGTAGAGAAAGGACACGACTTGGGAAACCATAGTGCCACACATCCAGATATGACGACACTTTCCAAGGAGGAACAAACAAAGCAAATCCAAGAAGTACACAATGCAGTAAAAGCACTCACTGGCTATGAAATGGAACTATTTCGTCCACCATACGGAGCCTACAACAACGAAGTTATTCGCACCTGCTATGAGCTTGGTTATTACCCCATGCAATGGAGTTGTGACAGCTTGGACTGGCAAGGACATGATGCTACCACAATCATTCGAAACGTATGTGAAAACAAAAACTTAAAGTCCGGTGCAATCATTCTCTGCCATAATGGTGCAGAGCATACCGCAGAAGCACTTGACGAAATGCTAACCAACTTAAAGAAGCAAGGCTATGAACTTGTACCAATTTCAGAACTAATTATCCGTGAGAATTTCCATATGGATGTAACTGGTATGCAGATAGCAGATTAAGCAACACTATAAAAAGGCTGTCACAAAATGTAACCTTGTGACAGCCCGTTTTGTACTATTATAATTTTGAAATGAAATCTAGTACGATTTCAATCGATACTACTGCAGCTTGTTCTGCAAACGTCTGGTAATCCATTGCACCGCCATCTCCATCTGAAATAGAGCGAAGCACTGCAAACGGTACGTTATTTACGGTACAAACATGACCAATACTTCCACCTTCCATTTCTGCAGCGATAGCACGGAAATCATTCTTCACCTGAGCTTTTTTCGCTGGGTCATGCATAAACAAATCGCCTGTTGCAATTGGTCCCACCACATAGTTGATTCCCTTCTCCTGAAGACAATCTCCAAGGAGCTTTCTCATCTTCTCATCGGTCGGGAAATAAATCTGGTTAAGCCCTGAGATAAGTCCTACAGGATCTCCTAAAGCTGAAGTATCCATATCATGCTGGAACACATCACTGGCAAGAGCTACATCTAATACACTCAAATCTTTTGTCAAAGTTCCTGCAACACCAATATTGATAATCATATCTGGATTGAATTTTAAAATCATAGCTTCTGCACAGATAGCAGCAAATACTTTTCCTACGCCACATACTGCTGCAACTACTTCTACATCACCGATATTTCCACTAACAAAATTCACACCACTAACAGTTTCGGTAGTCTGATTTTCAAGCGACTCTTTCAGATTGTCTACTTCCATCTGCATTGCACCAATAATTCCGATTTTCATACTAATCCTCCTCTGGATAAGAGAACTCCATGTTCTCCCACTCGTTTAACACTTCAAGATATTTTACTGCTTCTTCCTTCGCCAAAGTCAAATCAAGGTTAGCATAGTTGCCACACTCAATTGCAGAAGCACCAAACACTGGACCTTCGTAAGCAATAATATCTTCTAAAATCTCAATTGTAAGCTCAAACACCTCTACTGGAGCAAGATCTTTTACCAGAAAATAAAATCCCGTCTGGCATCCCATTGGTCCAAAGTAAATGACCTTATCAGCTACTACCGAATTGCGTGCATAAGTTGCAAACATATGCTCTAAGGAATGCATGGTTGCATTGTCCATATAGTTGCCTGCATTCGGCTTTCTCGTACGCAAATCATAGGTAATAACATTATCATCCTCGCGAGAAATATAAAATCCTGGTTCAAGAATATTATGGTCAATCTGGAAACTCTTAATTCGTTCCATTTTCTGTTCCTCCTATATCTATATAATTCGTAGTACAAATCATTTTGCATTCAATTCATTTTTAATTTACACACTGCTCAAATTTATCAAGATAGTCTTCAAACACCTTCAATGCATCATCTACTGGTGCCGGAGTACTCATATCAACACCAGCAGCTTTCAAAAGATCGATTGGATCCTTAGAACCACCACCGCTTAAGAAATTCTCAATGTAGCAATCTACCGCTGGCTTGCCCTCCTCTAAGATTTTCTTTGAGAATGCAATTGCTGCAGAATAACCAGTCGCATACTGGTATACATAGAAGGATGTGTAGAAATGCGGAATACGCATCCATTCATAATCAATTTCTTCGTCAATCACAACATCTGGTCCATAATACAATACATTCAAATCATGATAAATCTGGCAAAGACTTTCCTTAGTCAAGTTTTCTCCATCAGCAAGTTTTTTATGAACGATCATTTCGAATTCCGCGAACATAGCCTGACGGAATAGGGTTGTACGGAAAGCTTCGAGCTGATGATTAATCAAATATTTACGCTCTTTTTCGTCTGTACAGTTTTCCATCATGTGATGCATAAGGAGTGCTTCATTACAAGTTGACGCAACCTCTGCCACAAAAATCAAATAACCCGCATAAGTAATTGGCTGAGACTTATTGGAATAATAGGTATGCATTGCATGCCCCATTTCATGTGCCAAAGTAAACATACTTCCAATATCATCCTGATGATTCAAAAGCACGTATGGATGTGTGCCATATGCTCCCCATGAATAAGCACCCGAGCGTTTGTTTTCATTTTCGTAAACATCCACCCAGTCCTTATCCATACCGGCAGAAGCCGCCTGCACGTAATCCTCACCCATTGGTGCTAAGGATTTCTTTACGATTTCTTTTGCTTCGTCATAAGGATATTTTGTACCTGGGTCCTCCACTACTGGCACATAGATATCATACATATGCAGTTTATCTACGCCTAAAAGTTTCTTGCGAATAGACATATATTTGTGCATAGCTGGAAGATGCTTGTGCACAGTTTCAATCAGATTGTCATAAACAGATTCCGGAATATTTCCCTCATCTAAATGCATCGCACGTACACTTGGATAATTGCGTACGTTTGCAAAAAAGTTTTCTTTCTTCAGTTGTGCTTGGAAAATCGCAGCTACTGTATTTCCACGCTTTTTATATTCTTTGTATACACCACGGAACGCTTCCTTACGAAGACTTCTATCCTTTTCCTGTAAAAGAGAGATAAAATTGCCATGTGTAATCTGAATACGATTGCCCTCTACATCTGTAATAGATGGGAATTTGATATCCGCATTATTGAACATGGAATAAATATTATCTGGAGCAACTGCCATGTTTCCAGCTTGTGCTAAAACATTTTCTACCTCTTCATTTCTAGTATGTGCCTTACCACGCAAAATTTCGTTAATTGCTCTGCGGTATTTTTCCAAAGCAGGCTCCTGCTCATAGAATTTTTCCAACAGCGTCTCATCCATGGACAAAATCTCTGGATTCATAAAGGAGGTCGCACTTGACATAGCCACTGACATCGAATCTGCTTTTGCAGAATATCCCTGGTATTTGGAAAGTGACGTATCCTCATGATAACGTTGATTTGCATATACATAAACACGTTCTCCGTGGAACTGGATTTCATCTAACTTCTGGAAAAACTCAAGCAGTGTTGCTGCACTTTCACCTAAACGTCCCTTGTACTGTTCTAACTCTTTCGCAAGGTCAAACACCTGCTGTGCTTCTTCTTCCCATAATTCATCTGTTGCAAACATGTCCTGCATATTCCATTTATACTGTGCAGGAATTTCATCTCGCTTACGAAGCTTATCTTTTCCCATAGTTTCTTCCTCCTAGCCTCTGAATAGTTTCATTATAACAAAAAAGGGGCACTTTCGCACCCCCTTTTTACTAATCTAAAAAGATTCCTATTTATTTTTCAGATGTTTCTTCTTCCGGAATTTCCAAATCTTCATCCTCGAGGATTTCTCCGTCATATACCATCTGAACCAATGTCTTCGCATGCTCCACAGATGCTTCATCTGGAATCATAACATAGTTACTAGCATTTAAGGCATAACAGAATTCCTTTGCACCTGTACCAGTTACTGCAAAAGACTTCACGTTCCACTCTGCCATATCTCCCAACTGCATCTTTACGAGAGAGGTAATTTCTTCCTGTGTTAAGCTACACTTGAAATATTTACCCATACTCTCTAATATTTCATCATAATTTTTCAAAAGACTTCCTGAAGCTACCTTTTCAATAATACCCTTGATAACTGCCATTTGGTGACGACCACGTGCATTGTCACCATCACCAAACTGCTTTCTCTCACGAACAAATTCTAGCGCAGCTTCACCATTTAAATGATTGGTTCCCTTATGAATCAGAATCCCCTCACTTGTAGAAACAAACTCTTTTTCCGAATACACTGTAATACCACCGATTGCATCAATTAAACGCACAAATCCTTTGAAGTTAAGCTGTGCATAATAATTAATATCGATATCATAGAAATCATTTAATGTATCCATTGAACATTCTGCACCATAGATTCCACAATGAGTCAATTTGTCCATTGCACCTTCTTCTGACACTGAAATTGGAACATAAAAATCTCGTGGTGTATTTAATAAAAGCACCTGTTTTGTAGTAGGATTTACTACGGCAAGAATATTTACGTCACTATTTGCACGGCTAGCTGCAAAGGTTGTATCATGTCCACTGATGTATACGATAAAAGTATCCTTTGTGATTTCGATTGGATTTTCTTCTCTCTGTTCTACCTTTGTCTCCTGTGTAACCACACATTCGTGGATACATTTCACCTTATCTGAGAGGTCTACATATGCTTCCTGCTCCTCTAGAATCGACATATAAGATGAACTAAGAATAAAACCAGCCTTTTCCTCTGCGAGCACAGCATCTACCATAGATGCGATATCGTTATATTCCTCTAGGCTAAGATTTCTATCCAACTCAGTCTCCATCACACCAATTGCTTTTTTGGTATTATTTCTGTCGTAAGCAAGGCTATAACCAAAGTCATATCTCTTTGCATCTTCTAGGTTCTCTGCCTTGTCATCTACACTCACATATACACCAATAATAAATTCCTCTACCTCGTTGTCATCTGTCAACAAATCTGACATCGTTTCCTCGAACTTGTTGATCGCGTGAATTCCAACTACATCAATTACAAGAATTACAATTGATAACACGATAGCGGCACCACGAAGTGCACTTTTTCGCACAACTTTTCGAACCTTTTTTTCTTCTTTTTTATTCAGGTCTTTTTCGTTTACATCTTTTTCAGTTGTTTTCTTGATTGCTTTTAGCCCTTCAACAATTTTCTTAACATAGATAAAATCATAGAACAACCCTATAATTACCAGCAACAAAAAAACAACCACCAAAGCAAGCAGCCCAAAATACTTCATCGGTAACACATTAAGTCCTGCTACCTTAATCATCAATAGAGATGTCAGTAAAACTGTCAATACTGAAATAACCGCTTTCGCGATAGGCCAAATCTTTTCCTTGTAGTTGTTCATCTTTTTCCCTCGTATGTAAAAACCATTAATAGTTGCAAAAAAGGCCTAACGGCCTTTTCCTTCATTTATTCAAAAAACTTCTTACGTGATATGAAGTTATAGTTTGTAACAAGAAGTGTAGATAAGAGCTTTGCTCCTACATAGTAGATTCCCATAATATCTACTGCAATCCACATAATCACCTGGTTTAAGAAAAGTCCAACCAGACTAAGCATAAAAAAGATAGACGCTTCTTTTACCTTTCCCATGTCATCTCTGCCGTGGAATACATATCTCATGCTAAGAATATAATTCACGAAAACAGATAATGTATATGAAAACGCGCTGGCCTGAAAATAATCCAAACCGAACGCGGTGTTTTCCGTAAGAAACACCATAAAAACATAATCAACCATTAGACTTGTGATTCCCACAACTGCAAATTTGCAGTACTGAAGAAGCAAGGTTCTATTGCTAAACATGATTTTCTCCTATTCTTTGAGCTTTTTCAAGTTTCGACTCATTATATTCCTTGGAAACACAAAAAACAAGATTAATTTTCAACAAATCGCACATGTATACAAGTTGGATTTTGTGCACTTTTCCTATATTTTCCACACAAAAGAGCTTGGAAGAATGCTAGCATTCTCCAAGCTCTTTTTCCACTGTTTATGTGGCTCGTTGCTTACGCATATATTAATTTAATTCACGAGCAGCCATATCAAGCGCACTTGCGATAACTGCATCCATGTCATAGTACTTGTATTCACCGAGACGTCCACCAAAGATGATGTTCTCTTCTTTGTCTGCAAGCTCTTTGTACTGTGCATAAAGTGCACCGTTCTTTTCGTCATTTACAGGATAGTATGGTTCGTCACCAAGCTTCCACTCAGAGCTATATTCACGGCTGATAACTGTTTTTGGAAGATCATTTCCTTCGGCATCTTTACCAAATTCGAACCATTTGTGCTCAATGATACGTGTATATGGTGATTCACTATCTGTATAGTTTACTGCTGCATTTCCCTGGAAGTTTGGCATATCAAGCACTTCTGTTTCGAAACGTACGGAACGATATTCAAGTGCGCCAAGCTTATAATCAAAGTAAGCATCAATTGCACCTGTGTATACTACCTTGTCTGCCATTGCATCGTATTCTTCTTTGTTGTCAAAATAGTCAACACCAAGTTTTACTTCGATACCATCTAAAAGGTTTGCAACCATCTTGGTATATCCGCCAACTGGAATACCCTGATATAAAGCATTAAAATAGTTGTTATCAAAAGTAAGACGAACGGGAAGTCTCTTGATGATAAAGGATGGAAGCTCTGTACATGGTCTTCCCCACTGTT
>X42_Goitered_Gazelle__coassemble_96_pt1 | contig 15307 bp, 13 predicted proteins | sample X42_Goitered_Gazelle__metabat2_low_PE_005 | metagenome-assembled genome bin X42_Goitered_Gazelle
AAGCGAGCTTGATTCTGCGTCATTTTTGTTGTCCTGCTTTTCTCTTTATCTCTGAACTAACTCGTTATCTTCAGTTTCTGGGACGCGGATGTAGATGCTTTCGATACGGTTTTTGTCAACTTCCTTGATTTTGATTACGACGCCGTCTTCGGTGAAGAGGGTCTCGTTTTCCTTTGGTAGATGGTTTAATAACTGGAGGCAGTAGCCGCCAATCGTATCATAGTCATCTGACTCAAATTCAAGGTCTAAAGCATCGTTTACATCGTCCAGGTTTGTAGAACCATGGATAAGGAATTCATATTTGCTAAGTTGTACGATAGCATCCTCTTCGTCGCTGTCGTATTCATCTCGGATTTCTCCCACAATTTCTTCGAGTAAGTCTTCTAAGGTTACCATTCCAGCGGTAACACCATACTCGTCTAATACGATTGCAAGAGGAATGGAAGATTTACGCATTTCTACAAATAAATCGGCTGTATTTTTGTGCTCATATGTAAAGAATGGGTCACGGATAATATTGCGAATGGAAAACTCAGTTGTAGTATCAAGAAGAATTACATCTTTCATATTGATGATACCGATGATATGATCGGTAGATTCTTCATATACGGGATAACGAGTATATTTATTCTCACGATAAATTTCGATTAATTCTTCAAAGCTTGCATCTGCCTGGACAAAGGTCATGTCTATACGAGGAATCATAACCTCTTTTGCGAGAGAGTCGCCAAAATCGAATACGTTGTGAATCATTTCACGTTCTTCGTCTTCGATGGCTCCGCTTTCCTGACTTTCATCAACGATGGTGCGAATTTCATCCTCAGTCATGGCTTTCTCTGCTTCATTTGGATCGACGCGAAGAAGGAACAATACGCCAGAAGCTAATTTGTTGATAATAAAAATCACCGGTGTAAGCACAAACATCAGCACGTCAATAATGCCTGCAATTGCAAGTGCAAAGCTATCGGCTTTAATCGTTGCCATAGTCTTTGGTGACACTTCGCCAAAAATAAGAACGATGATGGTAAGTACACCAGTTGCAATACCAGAACCGATGTCTCCGAAAATATCAATAGCAAGGATAGTGGCAATGGATGATGCACCAATGTTTACTATATTGTTTCCGATGAGAATTGCAGAAAGCATTTTACCACTGTCACTGGTTACTTTTAAAACCTTTGCAGCACGTTTGTCACCATTTTCTGCGAGGTTCTTCATGCGGATTTTATTTACTGTGGTTAGCGCAGTCTCAGAAGATGAGAAGAACGCAGATAAAAATACTAAAACTAAAATACATACTAACTGGCCTATATGCCCGGGCCCAAATTCCATAAGTTGTTACCTCTTTCTTTTTATAATATTGTTTATAGTTATGTAGCATTAAATATATCACGAAGATGAAATAAAAGCAATTAACTATTGGTAAAATTTATATAAAAAGAGGGTTGCAAAAGCAACCCTCTATATCAATTAGTTTTCTGAGCTATAGTTTGGAGCTTCTTTTGTAATCTGAATGTCATGTGGATGACTTTCTTTTAAAGAAGCTGCGGAAATCTTAACGAACTGTCCTTTTTCTTTTAAGTCTTCGATGGTTGGGCAACCACAGTAACCCATACCGGAACGGATACCACCTACTAACTGGAATACAGTGTCTTCAAGAGTTCCCTTGTAAGCAACACGTCCTTCTACACCTTCTGGAACGAGTTTCTTTGCATCAGTCTGGAAGTAACGGTCTTTACTGCCGTTTTCCATAGCTGCGATGGAACCCATACCACGATATACCTTGAACTTACGTCCCTGATATAATTCGAAAGTACCAGGAGCTTCGTCACAGCCTGCAAACATAGATCCAAGCATACATACGTTAGCACCTGCTGCAAGAGCCTTTGTCATATCGCCTGAGTATTTGATACCACCGTCTGCGATAAGAGGAATACCATATTCTTTTGCTACAGCGTAGCAGTCCATAACTGCGGATACCTGTGGAACACCGATACCTGCAACAACACGAGTTGTACAGATAGAACCAGGTCCGATACCTACCTTAACTGCGTCAGCACCAGCTTCGATAAGAGCCTTTGTAGCAGCGCCTGTTGCGATGTTACCAGCGATAACCTGAAGATCTGGATAAGTAGCTTTGATTTTCTTAACAGCATCGATGATGTTCTTTGAGTGACCATGTGCAGAGTCTACTACGATAACGTCAACGTGTGCCTTTACTAAAGCGTCGATACGGTCCATCATGTTTGCTGTGATACCAACACCAGCACCACAGAGGAGACGGCCTTTTTCGTCTTTTGCAGATAATGGGTACTTAATCTGTTTTTCGATATCCTTGATAGTGATGAGTCCCTTTAAGTTGAAGTCATCATCTACGATAGGAAGTTTTTCTTTTCTAGCTTTTGCTAAGATGCTTTTTGCTTCTTCTAAGGTAATGCCTTCTTTTGCTGTGATTAAGCCTTCAGAAGTCATAGATTCTTTAATCTTCTTAGAGAAGTCTGTTTCAAACTTTAAGTCACGGTTGGTGATGATACCAACTAATTTTGTTCCTTCTGTAATAGGAACACCTGAGATTTTGAATTTTGCCATTAAATCATCAGCATCTTTTAATGTATGTTCTGGTGATAATGAAAATGGATCGGTGATAACGCCGTTTTCAGAACGTTTTACCTTATCAACCTCGTCAGCCTGTTCTTCGATAGACATATTTTTGTGAATGATACCAATACCACCCTGTCTTGCCATTGCGATAGCCATCTTGGATTCGGTAACAGTGTCCATAGCCGCACTCATCATAGGAATGTTAAGTACGATTTTCTTGGTTAAGTGTGTTCTTAAGTCAATCATGTTTGGTGTAACTTCAGAATACTGTGGTACCAAGAGAACGTCATCAAATGTAATTCCTTCGCCGATAATTGTACCCATTTTTTTATCCTCGCTTTCTTTGATAAATATATGTAATATTTTTATTTTTCTGTAATTTGATTGATGATAACAAATTAACACCTATGTGTCAAGATATAAATTGTACAAAAGTTGTCTTCACATATAGAGATTTATGTGTTAAAATTATATCAAATCACGGAATTTGTATATACAATTATAATACGAATTTGATTTCTTGGAAAGGTATGGACGACATGTCCTTAAAAAAATGCAATTTAGACCTTGTATTGATATACATAATGGAAAAGTAAAGCAGATTGTTGGTGGGAGCCTGACAGATAAAAATAATGAAGCAATAGAGAATTTTGTATCCGAACAGAGTGCGGCAGATTTTGCCAGATTATACCAAAGGGACGGTATAACGGGTGGACATATAATTTTATTGAATGCGCTCGGAAGTGAGTATTATGAGACTACGAGGCAGCAGGCGATAGAGGCACTTCGGGCATACCCTGATGGATTGCAGATTGGCGGAGGAATTACAGCAGAAAATGCGTCCTTCTACATAGAGATGGGGGCAAGCCATGTCATTGTGACCTCTTATGTATTCCGCGATGGGAAAATTAATTATGAGAATTTAGATAAATTAGTGGCAGCAGTGGGAAAAGAACACGTGGTGCTAGATTTGTCATGTAGATACCGTGAAGATGGCTATTATGTAGTGACGGACCGTTGGCAAAAATATACTTCTGAAAAGGTGACACTGGAGCTTTTGGACAAGTTGTCGGGATACTGCGATGAATTTTTGATTCATGCGGTAGATGTCGAAGGGAAACAAAGTGGTATCCAAACAGAGCTGGTAGAGTTATTGGGAGAGTGGGGGCGTCTTCCGATTACATATGCAGGTGGGGTGCATACTTTTTCAGATTTAGAGGAAATCAAGCGTCTGGGAAGGAACCAGCTAAATGTGACAATAGGCAGTGCGCTGGATTTGTTTGGTGGAAGCTTGAAATATCAGGATGTTTTAGCTTATATGAAAGTATAGTAATGGTATGAGATTATAAATAGGGGATTATAAGAAGGAAAGTATCGCAAGGAGAAGATGGCTATGGTGAAACAGATTGCGGTTGTATTAGGGGCAATCAATTTGGACAATCAGAAGAAAATCTTGGAAGGTATGGAGATTGGAGCAAGAGAATTTGACTGCAATCTTTTTGTGTTTACCAATTATGTAGGTACGCGTGAGACAGAAGAAAGTATCATGGCTGCCACACAGGTATTAAAGTTGCCGGATTTTGATAAATTTGATGGTGTGGTCTTGGTACCAAATACAATCCACAATCCAATAGCTTTAGACAGAATTATCAAGGAATTGAATACCCTTGGAAAACCAATGGTAAGTGTGGATAGAAAAATCGATGGAATGAGCTGTGTATCCATTGATAGCTATGAAGCAGAATACGAAATGGTAGAGCATTTCCTTTATCATGGATATACTAACATTCTGTATGTCAGTGGTTCTTTGGTGGCTAGTAGTGAAGCACGCAAGCGTTGTAAGGCTTTTCAGGATGCGATGGTAAATAACGGAATCATGTTTGATGAAGGGGATGTCTACGAGGGTGCCTTTACCATGGAAAGTGGTATCATGATTGCTGAGCAGATTTTGGCAGAAGGCAAGGAACCAGAGGCAATTATCTGTGGTAATGATGATATGGCTCATGGCATTATGGATGTGTTCAAAAGAGCCGGCTACAAAATTCCAGAAGATGTTAAAATCTGTGGATTTGATAATGGCGAGCGTTCTCAGCTTGACCGCCCATCGCTTACGACGGTAGATAAGAATCAAAAGGAAGTTGGTTACAAGGCAATTCTCGAAATCATGGAAATCTTAAATGGTAAGGATATCGAGAATTACAAGCTTCCATGTGAAATGAAGTATCGAGAGAGCTGTGGATGTCGACCAAAGGATGATGATATCCTCACTTTAGAAGCATTAATGGAACAGGTGAAGCACAAATACATCATGCAGCAGAGAGATACCATATTTATGGCAGATGTTGTGCGTGGCTTGACAGCAGACTTTGCAAAGGCTGCGAAACCAGAGCAACTGTTTGATATTATGAAGCAGTATGTACCACAGATTGGTGTAGAGAAGTTTTATCTATGTGCCTGTGATGTGGATCAGATATTTGCTCTTCCAGAGAGAAATCTTGGACGTAATATTGATGTTTTAGATGTCAATGATGATTATACCGAATATATAGATGTTGCGGTAGCCTATGAGAAAGGAAAGTTTGTCGAGTACAAGAAGTTTCCAAAGGGCTTTGTGCTTCCAGAAGAATGTCGAACAAAATCTGGAGGAAATACCTTTGTGGTAAACCAGATATTCTACAATAACTGTTGCTTTGGCTATGCAGTATGTCAGCGTGTAGATAGTGTAGTTGCTAGTGGACTGTATTATTCGATGCTGATGGAAATAGGTGTTGGTTTGGAAAATGTACGTCAACGAATGCTTTTAAAGGATGCTGTTGACCGTTTAAATGGTATGTGGTGTTATGACAACCTTACGATGTTGTATAACCGTTCTGGTTTCACTTATGAAGCGAAGAGTATGATGGATCATTTCCGTGCAGATGATATGAATGTTTTCATTATCTTCATGGATGCGGATGGTTTAAAGGCTGCAAACGATACTTTGGGACATGAAATCGGTGACCTGATGATTCGAGAAATCGGTTCTATCGTACATAAAAATGTATCTGGTGAGATGCTTGGCATGCGTTATGGTGGAGATGAGTTTGTGCTCTTTGGTGGTTACAAGGATAAAGAAGAGTATAAGCTCGACAGAGTGTTAGAATCTATCCGATTGGATATGAAAGAGGTTAATGATTCTGGCAAGCATCCATTTACCTTATCTGCAAGTATGGGTGTATCAAAGTGGAAGGCAAGAGAGATTACCAGCTTGGATGAAGTAATCGAGCAGGCAGACCAGAAGATGTATGCAGAAAAACGAGCAAAGAAATTAAAGTTAGCGGAAGAAGCTGCAAAGAAAAAATAAAAGTAAAAGAGACCGAATTCTCGGTCTCTTTTTAGTTCTAGCTATTCTGTTGTTTTAACTTAAACGCAGTTCTTTTTCGTAAAGTTGGGTCTAAGATACGTTTTCGAATACGAAGACTTTTTGGTGTTACCTCAAGGAGCTCATCTGTATCGATAAAGTCTAAGGCCTGTTCCAGGCTTAAAATACGAGGTGGAACAAGAGTAAGGGCTTCGTCGGCAGAAGAGGAGCGAGTGTTGGTAAGGTGTTTTTTCTTACAAACGTTTAGCTCGATGTCTTCGGCACGAGAGCATTGTCCGATGACCATACCTGAGTATACGCGTTCGCCAGGTCCGATAAAGAGAGTTCCACGATCCTGTGCGGAGAACAGTCCATAGGTTACGGATTCTCCATCCTCAAAAGCGATGAGAGAGCCCGTCGCACGGTAGTCAATATCGCCACGGTAATAGTCATAGCCATCAAAAATGGTGTTGATGATACCATTTCCTTTAGTATCGGTCATAAAGTCGCCGCGATAGCCAATTAAGCCACGTGAAGGGATACGAAATTCGATACGAGTGTAGCCACCTGCAATGGATCCCATGTTTTGTAGTTCACCTTTGCGCTGCTGGAGTTTGGAAATAACAGCTCCAGTAAATTCATCTGGCACATCGACGTAGGCGATTTCCATTGGTTCTAGTTTCTTTCCGTTTTCGTCTTCTTTATATAATACCTCTGCTTTACTAACTGCAAATTCATAGCCTTCGCGGCGCATGTTCTCAATAAGTACAGATAGGTGAAGCTCGCCACGTCCTGATACCTTCAGGCTGTCAGGAGATTCGGTATCTTCTACACGAAGGGATACGTCGGTGTTTAACTCGCGATAAAGTCTTTCACGAATATGACGGGAGGTAACATATTTACCCTCCTGACCTGCAAGTGGGCTGTCATTTACGATGAAGTTCATTGCGATGGTTGGTTCCGAAATTTTCTGGAAAGGAATTGATTCCGGGCTATCAGGTGCACAGATGGTATCGCCAATGTGAATGTCCTGAATACCAGAGATGGCAACGATAGACCCCATAGCTGCTTCGGTAACGTCTACTTTGTTTAATCCATCAAATTCATAAAGCTTGCTGATACGCACCTTTGTAAGTTTGTCTGGTTCATGGTGGTTTACAACAACCGCCTCCTGATTCACGCGAATCATACCATTGTCTACTTTTCCAACACCGATACGTCCTACATATTCGTTGTAGTCGATAGTGCTAATAAGTACTTGTGTATTAGCTTCTGGATCGCCAGATGGACCAGGAATATAATTAATAATTGTCTCAAAAAGAGGTGTCATATCTTTTTTTTCGTCATTCATATCCAGCATTGCATAGCCGTTTCTTGCAGAAGCAAATACGAAAGGACAGTCGAGCTGTTCATCAGAAGCATCCAAGTCCATGAATAGTTCCAAAACTTCATCAATTACTTCGTCAGGCCTAGCTTCTGGACGATCGATTTTGTTGACGCAAACGATAACAGGTAGGTCGAGTGCAAGTGCCTTCATAAGTACGAATTTGGTTTGTGGCATCGTGCCTTCAAAGGCGTCTACTACTAAAACAACACCATTTACCATTTTTAGTACACGCTCTACTTCTCCACCGAAATCGGCATGTCCTGGAGTATCGATAATATTAATCTTTACATCTTTATATTGTACCGCTGTATTTTTCGACAAAATCGTAATTCCACGCTCACGCTCAATATCATTCGAGTCCATGACACGTTCCTGAACCTCCTGATTTTCACGGAACACGCCACTCTGCTTTAGAAGTTCGTCCACCAGTGTGGTTTTTCCATGGTCTACGTGTGCAATAATCGCAATATTACGGATATCTTCTCTAGTTGTCTTCATAAGAACCCTTCTTTCTCTCTATATAAATAAAACGCTACTTTCATAAACCAACTATGTATAATAAACACTTATGCTACATTTGGCAAGTCTTTTTGTAAACGTGTTTGGTCACAGATGTATATTTTACGTCGTGCCAGAACGCGTACTTATCGACAAAGTTTGCCGAAATTCTTCATAGGGTGAGTGGTACATATAGAGGGAATAAAACGAAGGGAGAACATTCATGGCAGATAAAATGTTTGAAAACAACCAGGTATCATTAGTAGGAGAAATCGTATCGGACTTCACATATAGTCACGAGGTATATGGAGAAGGTTTTTATATGGTGGAAATTTCAGTAAACAGATTGTCCAATTTTGTGGATTATATTCCAGTGATGGTATCAGAAAGATTAATTGATGTGACAAAGGATTATAGAGGAGCCTATGTTTACATAAATGGACAGTTCCGTTCCTTTAATCGTCACGAGGAGCACAAAAACAGACTGGTGCTGTCTGTTTTTGCAAGAGAATTAGAGTTTTTAGAGGAGGCTGATGAGGAAGAAGCCAGCAATCAGATTTTCCTAGACGGATACATTTGTAAGGAGGCCGTTTATCGCAAGACTCCATTGGGACGCGAAATTGCAGATCTCTTGGTAGCGGTGAACCGTTCCTATGGAAAGTCAGATTATATTCCATGCATCTGCTGGGGCAGAAATGCAAGATTTGCATCGACCTTTGAGGTTGGAACGCATGTGCAGATTTGGGGCAGAATTCAAAGCCGAGAGTATGTGAAAAAGCTAAGTGAAACCGAAGTGGAACAGCGTATCGCGTATGAGGTTTCGGTGAGCAAGATCGAGATATAGTTGCAAAATTTAGGAAAGTATGATATTTTACCTTTTATCAAAATGAAACACTGAGTGGCTGATAAATGGAGGATGACATGAGTAAAGGCATAGTACGCATTTATTATGGCGAAGGTCATGGTAAATCGACAGCGGCATTAGGCACTGCCATTCGCGAAGCTTCCCATGGGAAAAGTGCGACAGTTATTTCATTTTTAAAAGAGAAAAGCGAGGATAGCGAGGAACTGTTAAAGAAGTTGGAACCAGAGCTAAAGTTCTTCCGTTTCGAGAAATCAGAGAACTCTTTTGATGAATTAACCGAAGAAGAAAAAGAAAAAGAAATCATGAATTTAAAAATGGGCTACAACTACAGCAAAAAGGTAATTAGCACAGGTGGTTGTGACTTGGTGGTATTAGATGAGGTGCTGGGACTTTTATCCCAGAATATTATTTCTGAAGAGGAATTCCTAGAATTAGCGGCTTCGGTACCAGAGGATATGGTGGTTATCTGTACAGGTCGACAGGTGCCTGACAGTATCAAAGAATGTGCAGATGAATTGTACCAGGTTACCCTAGAAAAATAGTATGCATAGATTGACATACCATTCTGTAAATGTTATGATGATAAAGTAAATATTGGAGTGAGATAGAGGTTGCGCGATTTATGAGTAACTTATGGGATGTAGCAGAACAGAGGAACATAAGTAAAAGGAGAAAGCGCCGAAGGACATAATTTCTGCAGATTATGATCCTGGGCACAAGATGAAGAATTTTGTGACTGTCATCGAAAGATGTTGAGCTATCAAAAGTTAGTTTTTCTAATGAATTTGACCGGCTCTATTGAGCCGGTTTTTTTCGCGAATAAGCAGAGAAGAAGCGAAAGAATAAGCATAGAAGAATCAGGCATTAGATATGGGCTACGAAGGAGGGAAAGTGCCATGGCTATATTCAAGGGCGCAGGTGTTGCGATTGTTACACCCATGTATGAAAATGAGGAAGTAAATTATGACAAGTTGGAAGAGTTGATCAATTGGCAGATTGATCAGGGAACAGATGCGATTGTTATCTGTGGAACAACGGGAGAGTCTTCCACTTTAACGATGGAGGAACATAGAAAGGTAATTAAAGCAGCAGTGGATTTTACAAAGCATCGTATTCCTGTTGTAGCAGGTACTGGCTCGAACTGCACGCGCACAGCAATTCAGCTTTCACAGGAAGCTGAGGAAGATGGTGCAGATGGATTGCTTATTGTAACTCCATACTACAACAAGGCTTCCCAGACTGGACTTATCAAGCATTATTCTCAGATTGCGGATAGCACCAAGCTTCCAATCATTATGTACAATGTACCGGGTAGAACAGGCTGTAATCTTCTTCCTGACACAGTAGCTACATTGTTTAAAGAAAAAGAAAATATCGTGGGATTAAAAGAAGCTACTGGTAATATGGCACAGGCTTCCCAGACTATGTATTTAACCGATGGTAAGTTAGATTTATATTCAGGTGAGGACGGACTTGTACTTCCATTGATGTCGATTGGTGCAGCAGGTGTGATTTCCGTTTGGAGTAATGTGGCGCCTCGTCAGGTACATGAGCTTTGCGATAGTTATTTCAAAGGCGATTTAGCCACAGCTCAGAAATTACAGAGAGAGGCATTGCCACTCGTAGATGCTCTTTTCTCAGATGTAAATCCTATTCCAGTAAAGAATGCGATGAACATGATGGGACTTGAGGTAGGACCACTTCGTGCACCGCTTTGTGATATGAGTGATACAAAGAAGGCACAGATGATGGATGCCTTAAAGAACTACGGGATTGTGTAATATAGAAACGAGGAACAAAATGACAAGAGTAATTATGAACGGCTGCAATGGCAAGATGGGACAGTGCATTACAGGTATTTGTAAGGATGATCCAGAGATTATGATTGTAGCGGGCATTGATGTATATCAGGGAGTTGAAAATGACTATCCAGTATTTGCTTCTATTGACGAATGTGATGTAGCAGCAGATGTGGTTATCGACTTTTCCAACGCAAATGCAGTGGACGAATTATTAAGCTTCTGTGAAGCGAACGAGATGCCGGTGGTACTTTGTACGACAGGTCTTTCGGATGAGCAGAATGCAAGAGTAGCACAGGTGAGCCAGAGCACAGCAGTTTTAAAATCCGCGAATATGTCCTTAGGAATTAATACTCTAATGGAACTGCTTCGCAAAGCAGCTTTGGTATTTGCACCAGCAGGCTTTGATATGGAAATTGTAGAGAAGCATCACAACTTAAAGGTTGACGCACCTAGCGGAACGGCACTCGCCTTGGCCGATTCCATGAATGACGCTTTGGAAAATGCATACTCCTACAAATATGATCGCAGTCAGGAGCGTGTGAAGCGTGACAAATATGAAATTGGTATTGCAGCAGTTCGTGGTGGCACCATCGTGGGCGAGCATGAAGTGATTTTTGCAGGACAGGATGAGGTTATCGAATTTAAGCACACCGCATATTCCAAGGCAGTATTTGCAAAGGGAGCGGTAGAAGCTGCGAAGTTTTTAAAGGGTAAGCCAGCAGGTTTTTATGGAATGGCGGATGTTATAGCTGCGAAGTAATAGTTCAGGCAAAGAATTGGTTAAAGTTTGTATAAAATTCAATACAATTCATACAATTTATAAGAGGATTCCGAGTATGGAATCCTCTTTTTACGTGTCACAAACCCTTGAAAATACGAAAGTTCTCGAAAAAATACGAAAAAGGCTGCCGTCAAAATTACCAAAATTCTTTGTTAAAATTTTATCAATTTGTTTGATTTTTATCTTGAAATTCGAATTTAAAAGGAATAGAATGTTACACGGCTTAATGCCTTTATATAATTTTAATAAATATTTTATAAAAATAAAAAAGAAAGAGGAGAGAAGAGTTATGTGGATGATACCTTTCTTAATCTGTTTTCCATTAGTGGTAGCAGCTTTGATGTTTTTTATCCGCGAAAGCAAAATCCGTAATATTATTGCCTACCTTGGTGCAGGCACAATTATGGCGGTTACGGCGATTTTTGCGTTTCAGTGGTTTGCAGCAGGCTCACCATTAATGGAACTTTATTATCACACTCATACAATTGATATGATTATGTTGGGTGGAGTATGGCTTTTGATGTTTGTGATTACTTACTTGAGTTTTAAGTACAGAAAACACATTATCAGCCTTTTATCAATTGTTCCTACACTCATGATTACTTATATGGAGCTATTCGGACCAGAAATGGCTGAAATTGCTCATATCCGTGTGGACAAATTATCTATGCTGATGTGTATTATAATTGGCTTAATTGGTAGCTTAATTGTTATTTATTCCGTAGGATATATGCACGGATATCATCACTTACACACAGAGTATGAAGATAGAAGAAACTATTTCTTTATGCTATTGTTTGTTTTCTTAGGTGCGATGTTCGGTTTTGTTTTATCCGAAAGTTTATTATGGATAGACCTTTTCTGGGAAATGACAAGTGTTTGTTCATTCCTGTTGATTGGATATACACGTTCAAAGGAAGCGATTAAGAATTCTTTCCGTGCACTTTGGATGAACCTTTTAGGTGGTGTAGGTGTAGTAGTTGCAATTATTTACACTGGTTATACAACAGGTAGCTTGTCTTTACACAATTTAGTTGCACTTGGAACCGAAGGAAATGCAGCAGCAGTTATTCCGGTAGCACTTCTTGCAGTAGCAGCACTTACCAAGGCAGCACAGATGCCATTCTCAACATGGCTCATGGGTGCGATGGTGGCTCCAACACCATCTTCTGCACTTTTACATAGTGCGACAATGGTTAAAGCAGGTATCTATGTGTTATTCCGATTGGCCCCAGCAATGTCTGGTACGACGACTGGTTTAATGATTAGTTTTATCGGTGGCTTTACTTTCTTTGCTGCATCTGTTATGGCAATTGCCCAGACCGATGCGAAAAAAGTATTGGCATTTTCTACCGTTTCCAATCTGGGACTTATGGTTGCCTGTGCGGGTGTAGGTACTGCCGAAACTATCTGGGCGGGTGTATTCCTTATGATTTTCCATGCGATTTCAAAATCGCTGTTGTTCCAGAATGTCGGTGCTACGGAAAATGCCCTTCATAGCCGTGACATTGAAGATATGCATGGTCTTATCTTCCGTTTGCCTAGACTTGGAGCGTTTATGTTCATCGGTATTGCTGGTATGTTCCTTGCACCATTTGGTATGCTTATTTCAAAATGGTCTGCGTTAAAGGCATCTGTAGATATGGGTAACATCATGTTAGTACTCTTTATCGTATATGGTTCAGCAACAACCATGTTCTACTGGACAAAATGGATGAGTAAAATCATTTCTTATACAGATACAGAAATCAAGGTAACTGACATTACAAAGAGAGACGAGAGTCTTTCACTGATTGTACATGCAGTGCTTATGATTTTACTTTGCTTATTGTTCCCAGTACTTTCGGTTGTTTATGTAGAGCCACTTTTGACAGAAATGTTTGGTGTTGCAACAGCGGTACTTCCACAGGGTGTATTGTTCCTGCTTATTGCAATTGTATGCTTCATCTTCGTTGCACCGCTTATGGCGTTCCGTTATGCTTCAACTGCAAAGGTTAGACAGCTCAAGTCTTATATGAACGGTATCAACGTAGGCAACAACAAAGAGTTCATTGACTCTATGGGCGAGAAAAAGCATTTGTTTATGACAAACTGGTACTTTGCACACGATATCGGACAGCGTAAGCTGATGCGTCCATGTGCATTTGTTACAACAGCAGTCTTGATTGTTATGTTATGTATGATTATAGGAGGTGCGTTATAGTATGACTTATAGAATTATCGGCATCGTAGCCTTCCTTATTTTAGCACCATTTCTTGGTGGACTTTTAAGCGGTATTGACCGTAAAATCTCTGCACGTATGCAGGGGCGTATTGGACCTAGTATTTTACAGCCATTTTATGATGTACAGAAATTACTGTCGAAGCAGTTTATTGTTGTAAACTATGCTCAGATTTTTTTAGTAGTGTCATTTTTGGCGACAGTTATTGTTACAGGTATGATGTTCTTCGGTGGAAGTGATGTATTGCTTTGCTTTTTCTTGCTTTCCACAGGAGCTACTTTCCTGATTTTCGCAGCATGCATTACGAACTCACCATACTCCAATATTGGTGCTTCTCGTGAATTGTTCCAGATGCTTTGCTACGAGCCAGCAGTACTTTTGGCTTGTATCGGTTTTTATTTGGCAACAGGTTCCTTCAATGTATCTGACATTATCCAGGCGGATATGCCAGCGATTGTGAAGCTTCCAGGATTTTTTGCAGCATTTGTTTTTATTCTTACGATTAAGCTGCGTAAATCTCCATTCGATTTAAGTGCTTCCCACCATCCACATCAGGAATTGGTAAAGGGTATTACAACAGACATGGGTGCACATACTCTTGCACTTTATGAAATTGCAGAATGGTATGAGCATGTATTCCTTATGGGCTTTGTAGGATTATTCTTCATTTGGGACAATCCGCTAAGCTACTTGTTGGCAGTGGTTGCGATTTTGGCTACCTATTTCTTGGAAATCTTAATCGACAATACATCTGCTCGTGTAAAATGGCATACTATGTTTAAGCTTGCCTGGGGTACTACAATCCTCGTTGCAGGCGTAAACTTAATCATTCTTATGGTAATGGCATAGAAAGGAAGATAAGAAAATGGGAAACGTAAAAAGATCTCCTTGGCTTCTCCACTATGATGGATCAAGCTGTAATGGATGTGATATAGAAGTTTTAGCTTGCCTCACCCCTGTTTATGATGCAGAGCGTTTCGGTATCATCAACACAGGTGACCCAATGCAGGCAGACATCTTCCTGATTACAGGAGGAATTAACAAAGCGAACCAGGAGGTTGTAAAGCAGCTTTACAACCAGATGCCTAGACCAAAGGTAGTAGTTGCCGTAGGTGTTTGTGCATGTACTGGTGGCGTGTTTAAAGATTGTTACAATATCATCGGTGGTGCAGACACTACGATTCCAGTTGATATTTATGTACCGGGTTGTGCAGCAAGACCACAGGCAATTATCGACGGTATTGTAAAAGCAATTGATTTGTGGCAGGAAAAAGCAAACAATCCAGAATACGTTCATGCTGGATATGAGTCACACGAAGAAAAAGAAGAAAGAGAAGAACAGGCAGAAAAGGAGGAAGCAAACAATGGAAATTAAAAATCCAGCACATGTTTTAACAGAAATCACTCCAGACGAATTACTTGGTGAAGTAATGAAGTTTAAAAACCAGCAGCTTCGTCTTTCTCAGATTTGCTGTGCTTATTCAAATGAAAAGATTGAGCTTAGCTATTCTTTTGCCAATGATGACACAAACGAATACAACAACCTTCGTTTGGTAATCGACAAGGATACAGAGGTTTGCAGTATTACGGAATTTTATCCATACGCATTCCTTTACGAAAATGAAATGAAAGAATTGTTTGGTGTAAACATTCAGATGATTAATCTTGATTACAATCAGAAATTATATCGTCTCAAAGATGAAACACCATTTATTAATAAGTAGGAGGTAGAAGAGATGGCAAAACAAAGTATTATTCCTTTTGGACCTCAGCATCCAGTTCTTCCAGAACCAATCCATTTGGACTTAGTT
>X42_Goitered_Gazelle__coassemble_110_pt1 | contig 12438 bp, 8 predicted proteins | sample X42_Goitered_Gazelle__metabat2_low_PE_005 | metagenome-assembled genome bin X42_Goitered_Gazelle
CCCTTATCTGCACCATGGTCTTTTTCTTCTTTTCTATCTGAGCAGTAACGTACTTCTTTGCCATATAACTGGCTATAAGCGATTGCTGTAACTACTGCGATTGGAATACCCTTGTAAGCTGGTCCAAATAATACGTCAAAATCATCACCATAATTATCATGAATCGCTTTTGCATAATATTCACCAAGTCTCATAAGCTGAGAACCTGTTACATATGCACCTGCATTCATAAAGAAAGGAGATTTACGACCACTCTTAAGTGTAAAATCACCAAACTTTAATACGTCACTTTCTACCATAAATTCAATAAATTCCTGCTTGTATGCTTCCATAATTAACCTCCGTAAGCCTAGTATCTCAATTTAAGGTGATTTTATCATATGTGGGAGGGGTTTTCAATGAGGAAAGAAAGAAAAAATGCGTAGCAGATGCACTACTCGATTACGCTCAAAAGTCGACTTATAACTCTGTACATATCGTCACCATATAGCCATCCAAGATATATTTTGAAACATTACAATAGTTAGAGACATTTCCAACACGTCCTTCCATTATCCCAGTTCCCATTAATTTTCCATAAGCCTCTTTCAGTGTCCATACTTCAAAAAAACGAGTTAGAACCAAATAATCTGTTATTTTACAGAAAAGGTCATTCCTCAAATTATCCTCTAAAATATAAGCAATTTCATCTTCCGTACAAATACGTTTTATCACATCTAAATCAATTGGTTGAATCTGCTCAATATCAATCCCCACTGGTTGACTATCTACTGCACACACAACCATATCTCCTGAATGACTGATATTAAATTCTACATCCAAATCAATCACAAATGGCTTGCCATATTCCAATAGTCCGAATTGAATCTCTTCTTCTGAAACATGACACCACTCTGCTATGGCTTTTCGAGCAAGTATTTCTCCCATAACTGTTCTCTTTTTGTCATCTGAAAATCGAAATCTATCTACTCTCTGCCTTTTTTCCAAAGACATCAACGAATACCATTTCTTATATTCTGCTATACTCAAATCTTGGATATTATACCTGTACCATTTCATTGTTCTTCAATAAACTTCATAACATCGCCAACCGTTTTAAACTGCCATACAACACGATCTGGAATTTCGATATCAAATGCATCCTCCACAATACAAACCAGATTTAATAAATCCAATGAATTTAGCCCTAAGTCTGCAAGCAAAATCGTATCTTCATTTATAACAAGTTCATAATTTCCAGTATTCTCGTGAATAATCTGTGTGATTTTTTCTAACATGTACTAGCCTCCATAATTTCTTTTTATCTTTTTCGTTGTAGTCTTTGGAAATTCAGTATCTCGAATCACTATCTGACCAATATTTCTTGTAAGTGGTAACTGTTGGTTAATTGACTGAATATCTCTATGTATTCTTTCTTTCGCATCAGTTACGTCTTCATCCAGATATACTTCTGCAATAATCATATTATCCTTGCCATATGCAATCACTTCTTTCACATATGGTATTGTGTAAATCCGTTCCTCTAGCGACTCCGCAGGGATATTCTCTCCATTCCCCAAAATAATCAGATTCTTAATTCTTCCAGTAATATGTAATGCACCATGCTCATCAATCCTGCCAAGATCACCTGTCTTGAACCACCCATCCACAAAGACTTTCTCGTTCTCTTCTTCGTTGTGATAATACCCGAGCATAACATTATCACCTTTTACAAGCACTTCACCATCCTCTGCAATCTTTACATCATTACAAATTAATGGCAAACCTACACTGCCGACAACATTGAACTTATTTCGATTTACTGCAACAATTGGTGCACATTCCGTAATACCATATCCATTCAATACAGTTATTCCAAAATCATCAAATCCTTTTACCAGTTCAGGATTTAAAGGAGCACCACCACATATAATTAACTCTAAATTTCCACCAAACGCAGAAATAACGGATTTAAAGAACTTTTTTCTCAAATCAACATGAAATTTACGTAACAAATTACTAATTGAAACAAGTATTTTTAACACTTTATCTTTGCGTTGTTTACGAGCAGTTGTCCAAATATTTTTATATAATGTCTCAACTATAAGAGGGACAACAAATGTATTTTGCGGTTTCGCCACTTGAAAATCTGTAAGAAGTCGTTTTAAACTCATATTAATATATAATGGATATCCATAGTACATAACAGAATACAATCCTGCTACCAAACCAAAAGTATGGTGTAATGGTAAAAGCAAAATAGATGTTCCACTTATAGATGCATGGCAACTTGCTGCATATAAATCCGCCATAAAATTACCATGTGTAAGCATGACCCCTTTACTTTTTCCAGTCGTACCAGAAGTATACACAATAGATGCCAAGTCATCTCCGCCTATTTCTACATCATTATATTCTATATATCCATTTGTAATTAATGTTTTTCCTCTCTCTATGTATTGAGGCAAGCTTTCCATATTTATAAATTTAACATCTAAAAGTTTTTCCTGTAACTGTTCTGCAATATCTACATAAGTAGCTGAATACACCAAAATGCTACTTTTACTCTCTTGCAATAAATCCTCAATCTGCCCTATCTCCATATCCTTGTCTATCGGTACAATTACATTTCCTCCACATGTAACTGCAAAGTGTATTAGAATCCAATGATAGTTATTTTCGCCTAAAACAGCGATGTGATGATTTTTATACCCGCTCTCAAATAAATATGTTCCTAAAGCATCTACTTCCAATTTGAACTGTGTAAAACTAATTGCTCTGTCTTTACCTTTTTCCCGATATGCAAATGCTATTCTTTCATTAAAATTTTCGTCACAGAATTCGAGCAATTCTTTTATTGTATATAGCTTTTTATGGCTATATAAATCATACTTTTTTGATCTGCGCATTCTTTCCAATCAACCTTCCTGTGTGTCTATTTATAAAACAATTATTGATGCCATGACGAATAAACATTTGTGCTAATTCTGTTTCAATAATTGTTTTATAACAATTGATAACGGTTTCTTTAAATAGTTTTTCAAACTTTTCTTCATCAAGAATATCTTCATCATTTACTAGCTTTCTGCCATAAGTAGTAATCGTTAGATAAACTCGTACAAACACCTTTTCTGGATTGTCATTTTTTAATTCAATTACTGTACCAACTATTGAGCCAATACGGTTATATTCATAATCTTTGCTCGACCATATATAATGATTTTTATCTGCCAATTTTTGTTTATCATTACAAAATGAATATCCATGCCTATTTAAATATTGATAAAAAGAATTTTCATCATCTAAATAACGATGTAGTTTGCCATTTGAAAATGTTCTATCTCCACTTGTAATAATCTTACATTTCTCGGATGGTTTTTCACGATCTAGCTCTTTTTTCAATCTTTCCTTCAAATGTTCTATATTACACCCTTCTAGAGCATCTGGACATTTCTCACCATATTTAGTATTTGCTCGTGAGTTAATCACTTCATCTATTTGCTCCGTTATAAATTCAGTATCAGAAGGATATTCAAATGCTATGTCAACTGTTACCATATCATCATTAAATTCTTTTGGATTCAAATTAACAATCAATTCCTTCATCCTCACACATATTTCACGTAAATGCTCGTGCACATCATAGACCAAGACATTTTTACAATAATCAATTGGATGCCAATTAGGTACAGTCCCATATGTCGAACGCAGAATACTCGTTGTCTTTGCATATCCTGTACGTTTTACAGCCGCTAAAAGTGCATCTGAGATTTTTTTTGATTCAGAATAATAATTATAGTCTTCTTGATACTTTTTAATATTTTCTATATTTAAAAGATATAATATTATGGACGTTACTCCCATTGCAGCAAAAACTACAGTTAACGATACATATATTCCTAAAAATGTAATAGAGTCTTCTTGTTCAAAAGCCAGTAATATCGAAACTACCGATAAACCAAATGCTGATACAACATTTAAACCAGTCTCCCATCGTTGTCTTCGAACCACATTATATTTCATTTCCAGGACAGCCTTACTTTTATCTTTTTTCTTTCGTACCATCTTCGCACTCCTTTCTTTAATTAGGTGTATTATTCAAATACCCAATCTCTTTGAAATAATTCAAATACTTCTGTAAATACTCAATATCAATGTCACCCCACTCAAATCCGAGCATTTTTAAATACTCTACCGTAAAATCATTTTCGATTCTGATATTACTGTCATAGTTAAGTTTATCGTTTTCATCCATATCATTAATAAATGTTTCAAAGATATGCTCCATACCTGACTGCTTGGCTGTTTGTCTTAACGCCTCTGTGAATTCAGCTCCACTTACAATTTGAAGGGCAAATCCTAGTTCATTAAACATTACATGAAGCTTATCCATATAAACAATCTTCGTGCTATTGATATGAAATACAGTCTGCTCATTACTGAAATGTCTCGCAATTGTCATAACCGCACTTGCAGCCTCATCAATCGGAGTAAATTCTGCATATAGCCCTAATAAATAATCTGGAACAATACCAAGTTCTAATACTGACTTAATTCGTTGCAAAAACGCATTGCTTTCATGGTTCTTTTGGAATACTCCATCGGAGAAACGATTTGTCAGATTCCCCATTCGCATAATATTTGCCTGTAATCCCTCTGACATTGCATCAAGTACCGCTTTTTCTGCTTCAAACTTGCTTCGTGCATATACATTATCTAATGGTTGTTCTATGTACAGACTACTCTCATAAAAATGCTTTTCAGTTTCACTAACATATCCATCAAACTGATCTGCGAAACTATTACCAGACACACTTAGAGTTGAAGTATGTATCAATTTTGCATCCGCTTTTTTACAGAACTCGATTAATCGTCTTGTTGTTTCTACATTTGCTTCGTAAAAATATTTATACGAACCATAGTGTTTTACACTTGCTGCACAATTAATTACGGTATTCACATCATTTATAAGTTTCTGATATGCATCTTCATCCACTCCAAAATAATCTTTTTGTAAATCTGCACAGATAACTTCGATACGTGACATATCTATATACTTGCCCTCGAAATAGAAATCCAATAAATCTTTCAAACGTTTTATGCTGTCTGCTTTATCTTTTCCACGAACAATACAAAATGCTGTACCAATATCCTTATGCAGATAGTCTGCTAATATATGAATTCCCAGGTAACCCGTTGCACCAGTGAGCAAAATATTACCAACTTCTGATTTAGTAGGCACAGTAATAAAGTTTGCCTTATTCTTTGCCAAAATTTTATCCACCTCGAAAAAATCTACATCTGTAAATATTATTTCCCGCTTATCCCCATTCTCTATACACTCGCAAAGTGCTTTTACTGTTGGATAATCAAACACATTCTGAAGGCCAAAATAAATCCCCTCGTTATGTGCTTTCGAAACATATTCAATCGCCTTTAGGGAATCTCCACCTAAGTCAAAGAAATCATCTATAATACCTACAGGCGTTGTACCTAGTACAGTCTCAAGCAGCTTACAAAGTTCTTTTTGTTGCTGATTTTCAGGTGCAACATATTCTGTATCATTTCCGATATTTTCTAAATCAATTTCAGGCAGAGTCTTACGATTGATTTTTCCACTTGAAGTCAAAGGCATTTCTGGTAAATGTGTACATATATGTGGCAACATATACTTTGGCAATTTCTTTCCTATATGATTTCTTATGTCTTTTGCATCAATTTCTGTTCCAGTATAAAAAGCACAAATAAGTTGTCTGCCTTCTGCATTTTTACGAACTACGACTACCGACTGTGAAATACCTTCTATCTCACAGATTGCATTTTCTATCTCCCCAAGTTCAATACGAAGCCCTCTGATTTTTACCTGAAAGTCATTTCTGCCTACATAAACAATATTTCCATCCTCTCGCCAATAAGCAAGGTCACCTGTTTTGTAGAGTTTGCCTTCTCCAAAAGGGTTGTCTATGAACTTCTCTACTGTTAACTCAGGACGATTGAGATATCCTGCACCTACACAATCACCAGCAATGCAAAGTTCGCCTGTTACACCGATAGGAGTAATCTGCATATCCTTATTCACAATATATATTTGTGTATTTGCAATAGGTTTACCAATATGGATGTCAATACCATCCTCGCGGCTTAGTTTACCTCCTACATCCCAAACACTACATTCACTTGGGCCTATTGGATTATAAATCTGTGCCTTCGGAGATTTTTTATACATTTGCACAAGTAACTCTGGTGTTAATGGTTCACCCGATGTACAAATGCACTGCAGTTGCTGTAATACTGTGCAATCACACTTATCATCAAAATATATTTTCAATCTTGTAGGTGTTGTCATTACAACATTGATGCTATTTTGAGCAACTGTTTCTAAAAACTGCGCTTGAATAGTACTTTCGTCATCATCCAAAATAACTGTTGTATATCCGTTTGTTAAAGGCAATAACGACTCTGCAATAAAATAATCAAATGAGACACTATTAACACACGCAAAAATATTATTGTCATACTTTAATAACGTTTCTAATGTATTGTTATTTTTACAGAAATTAACTAACCCAGTTCCAGTAAGCATACAGCCTTTTGGTTTTCCAGTGCTTCCGGAAGTATAAATGATATAACATACATCCGTATTATTTATGCTTTCTGCTGAACCTTTACTAGCCATCGTCTCTAAAGCATCTAAAAATATAATATTTGCATTAACTTCATCTCTTCTCAACTGATCTGAAATCAACAGTTTTATATCACAGTCTCTACACATATATTCAATACGCTCAATTGGATATCTCTTATCCACTGGCAAAAATACGGCCCCAATTTTTAATACTGCTAACTGAAATGCAATCAATTTATGACTTCTTTCAAGATGTATTGCAACAACATTATTTTCTTTTACTCCACAATAAACTAATTTATCTGCATAAGCCTGCACTAACCTATCCAACTCTATATATGTAAAAGATGAGTTTTTAAAAATAATTGCTGTTCTCTTTGGATTCTTTTCTACTTGTTCTCTAAAGAATTGATAAATACCTTTCTCTTTTTCATAAGCAATTGCAGTATCATTAAACTTAAATAGTAACCTCTGTTCTTCTACTTCGCTAATAACAGAAATATTTCGTAATTCTTTATCACATTCCAACATCTGCCCTAACACTTGCTTATAGCTATTCACTAATCGTTGCATTGTTGATTCTTTATAGAGGTCTATGCAGTATTCAACCATTACCACAACATCCTTGCCTCTTGGCATAATATTAAATGTAAAGTCATATTTTGATGTTGTAATAGGAATTGGTAATAACTTCGCTTTCTTATCTGCAAATACAATCTCCGTCATTTCCTCACTCTGATATGCAAACATCACATCAAATAATGGATTTCGCCCTTGTGGATTTACCCCCAGCTTCTTAACCAGTTCTCCATAAGGATAGTCTTGGTGTACTATAGCAGAAATAGAATTCTCTTTTACTTCCTGCAAAAATTCCAATACGGTATTAGTTCTCACAGGCTTATTCCGTAATGCGATAGTATTTACAAACATTCCGATGGTTTCAAGATAATCTGCTGTTCGACCACTGATTGGCATACCAACCACAATGTCTTCATTTCCACTATATTTTGATAATAGGATATTAAAACCACTCATATAAAATACATATGGAGTAATATTTTTTGTCTTACAGAAATCTATAATCTTATTATGTAATCCGATATCTACAGCATCATAAAGCACACTTCCACGAAAACTCTGCTTTTGATCACGATGAAAATCTGTATTTAATTCAAGTATAGGCAACTCATCATTATAGACAGATAACCAATACTCTTCACTATCACTATAGTCATGCTTTTGAACGGCAAATTGCTTGTATTGGATAGGAGTATTCTTAAGTTCCCTTCCCGTATACAGCTCATTCAATTCTTTTATGAATATTGACATAGAACTACCGTCTGTAATAATATGATGCATATCTATCATTACCGTCTTATCATATACACCAATGTGAACCAGTGGTGCTTTTGAAAGTTCAAATGGTCGAATAAATGTACTAATATCATCACTAGCTAACTTTTCAACTTCACATCTTGCCTCTTCGTCTACTAACTGCATAATATGCCCATCCTTGTTTTCAAAGTATGTACGCAATATTTCATGACGAGCAATTAACTTATCTACGGCTTTCTGCAATTGTTGGATATCTATATCATCTGCTTTAAATACATATGGCACATTATAAGTTGTGCTATCTTGCTGCATATTTTGTGAAGTATAAATACGCATTTGTGCGTCGGTGGCAGGTATATCCCCAATACACTTCGTATCTTCTTTTTTACTCTCTGTCTCAACCAATGCGTCTGCTAATTCTTTTATTGTTTCCAACGCAAATATGGTCTTTATTTCTGTGTGATAACCCTGTTTCTCTAATTTTGAGATCAATTCAATCGCTTTTAGGCTATCTCCGCCAACATCGAAAAAGTTGTCCAATATTCCAACCTTTTCAATACCAAGAATATCTTCGAGCATACGCACTAGACATACTTCTTTCTCCGTTTTTGGTACAACATATTCCACCATTGTATCTATTACATTTAAGTCTACTTCTGGCAATGCTTTTCGATTGACTTTACCACTTGACGTTAACGGTATTTCTTCCAAATGGGTAATAATATGTGGAACCATATATTTTGGAAGTTTCTTAGCAATTGTTTTTCTGATTTCTTTTGCTACCACTTCTTTTCCAGTATAAAAACCACAAATCAGTTGTCTGCCTTCTTCATTCTTCCGAACTACAACTACAGCTTGTGAGATTCCATCAATTCCACAAATTGCATTTTCTATCTCACCAAGTTCTATGCGGAGACCTCTGATTTTTACCTGAAAATCATTTCTGCCAACGTAAATTATATTTCCATCTTCTCTCCAATACGCAAGGTCGCCTGTTTTGTATAATTTTCCTTCTCCGAAAGGATTGTCTATAAACTTCTCTGCTGTTAGCTCAGGGCGATTAAGATATCCCACACCTACGCTGTCACCTGCAATGCAAAGCTCCCCTGTCACACCTACAGGTGTAATATTCATAAAGTTATCTACTATATAGATTTGAGTGTTTCCTATTGGTTTTCCGATAGTAAGTTTCATAAATTTACCTTTCTGTTATTTCCACTTCAGTACTTACTATATAAGCTTCTGCTGGGCCATAAACATTATATATTTTTAGCGGTTTTTGTAACCCACAATGATGTTTCCGCTGGTCCATAACTGTTCCAGAGAATTCTATTTCCAATTTTCGGGGGGGTAACAATACCTGTATATGAAGCTCCTATAGTATTTTCTGTTGGCCCATATATGTTACGCAAAGTTCCCGTACCTATTTTTTCCATTATTAGGTCATATAATTCATCTGTGAAAACTTCGCCACCAACAATTAACGAGCGAATCTTATTCAAAAAATCAGCGGTTTTACTTTGTTTGATATAGGACATAAGTTTAGTAGGAGTAGCAAAAAACATAACGTTTTCTTCATTTTCAAACAATTTTTCAAACTCAGTCTGATTATAAATCTGCTCATTAGAAGCAAGAATTACTTTATTTCCTAATAAAATTGATAATAATGTGTCCTGCATAAAAATATCAAATGTTGCAATTGTTACACAAATAACAGTTTCAACATCTTTCCAAAAATCCTTGTTTGAGTATAAGAAATTCAAAAGATTCTGCTGCGTAAGTGCTGTAACTTTCGGTCTGCCTGTACTGCCTGATGTATGCAATGCACAGAATAGATTGCTTGGTAAAACTTCCATGTTAGGATTTTCCGAGTTAGCAATATATATATATTCATTAATATTTCCTTCATCAATCAGAGCGGTCGAACCACTTTCACTAATCAGATAATCAATTCGTTCCTTGGGATATGAAGGATCTAAGGGCATATATGCTGCACCCGTTTTCAATACTCCAAATAAAGCTGGAACGAGGTGCGAGTCACGAGGTAACATTACTGCTACAATATCACCTCTGCCGATACCTTTCTCAAGTAGTGAATGTGCGATTATATTTGCCTCTGCATTCAATTCCGCATAAGTAAGTGTCCTATCACAAGCAACCAATGCCACCTTATCTGGTGTCTTTTCCACCTGCTCCTCAAACAATTGATGCACACACTTATCCCTTGGATAATCAATTGCTGTATCATTGAACTCGTAGAGCAACTTCTTTTGTTCTTCTTCTGATAATATTTCTAACTCATATAGTTTCTTATCATCATTTCGAATCGCATCAAATAGCAAATTACACATATGCTGATGCAGCATTTCGATTTCAAGCTCATCAAATTTATCCGTTAAATAATCATAATGTATACGAAAAATACCTTCATTATCTCTATCATCAATATGTATTTGGAGGCTTTCACTCTGCATTCCACTATGATACCATGTTGTTTCCGAGTCTCCCCCTGTAACCGTTGCATTCTGATAACTAATCATTACATCATACAACTTTTCTGAAAAAACATATTCCCTACGAATTGCAGACAATACTTCTCCATAGTTAAATTTTTGATGGCGTAACACAGAAAACAAAGTCTGCTCTATATTCATTAGATTCTCTGCAAAGGATTTTGTATTATCCAGTTCTATAAGCATTGGAACCGTATTGACAAACATCCCCATCGTATTCTTCTCTTTTACCCCATTACGATTGAGAACCGCTGTTCCAATATAAAACTTCTCTTCATTCATCTTCACACGATTCATATATGTAGATAGAATCGCTGTAAACAGCATAAAGACTGAAATATCTTTTTTCTGTACATAATCAACGATCTGCTTTGCTTGTTTTTCTTCTATTACAAAAGTCTTTCTACTGCTTTCCAAAGTATTACTTTGTTTCTCATTGAGATACGTTACCTCATCACACTTTTGAAATTGCTGAAGGAAAAAGAGTTTGTCCTTTTCGTATCTCTTACTAGCAATATATTTATTTTCGCTTTCCACATAATCTACATAAGAATAAGGCTCAATCGTTTCGCCATTTAAAATGGCATGAAACTGTGTTCCCATTAACGACAATGTCCATGCATCGCCTATCATATGGTGCAATTTTACCAGCAAACCATATTGCTCTGGTAATATGACGATTTTGATTTCACATAGATTTCCATACAAATCTAATGGTATCTTTGCGTAAGCTTCCGCATATGCATCCAGTTCTGTCTTACTATCGAAATACAGAATGTCTATATCCTGCTCTACATATTCTCCTACTTCTTGATATACCACTTCGTTATTTTCCTTTATATGAATACGTATAGCATCGTTGAGCTGATAAATTTTATTAACAGCCCTTTTCAACTCCGATGTATCCTTTTGCCCAAAAGATAGCATACTACCACATATGATAGATATTGTTCCTCCTGCGTATTTTTCCATGTCATAGATTAGTTTCTGTGGTTTGGTTAGATTCATTTTTACCCCCAAATATAATCAATTTTTATTTTGCAATATATACATTGCAATTATACTTTTAAAAATTACTAAAATCAACAAAAATGCAATGTATTTGTTGCAAAATTGATCGGAGTAAATAAATATGAGTCAAAAACTGAAACAAGATATTCAAATTGGTTCTACTATTCGGAAACTTCGTAAGCAAGCAGGACTTACTCAAGAACAAGTAGTCGCTAAACTTCAACTCAAAGGTCTTGAAACTTCTAGAAGTAGTTATTCGCAAATTGAATGTGGCACCTACAATATTCGCATTTCGGAATTAGTGACACTTGCAGAACTTTTTAAAGTTGACTACAATGCATTTTTCCAGAATTTATAAATGAATTACTTTTCATATAGTATTGTCTTAGGGGTGATATGATGAGCAGAGAAATTGATACCTTAAATCAATATGAACATATCGAGATAAATTTAAAAAGTATAATGGATAGTAAAGGAATTACTAGAAATGCCCTGGCTCGTTCTGTGAATACCCGTTTGAGGTAATCGACAAATAGTATCATGGGCATGTAGAAAAAATTGACTCTGACATATTGGCGCGAATCTACTTTGTTTTAGAATGTTCACCAGTAGATATTATTATCTATAAAATGTGATGTATTACTGTTTTTAAAATCAAATATTATTTCGCTATATTTAAAAGTCGCACAGGCATTGGCTTGTGTGACTTTTTGTTTGCTTCTATTTAGTTATAAAAAAAATTTACTTGCGTATTTTCTTCTGTTTTTCTTAGTTTCGACACAATCTTTAATTAAGACCTTACCACTTAAAATAACATTGCTAATTTCTTTATAACTCTTTCGTAATTCACTCACTACAAGTTATTGAATTTGTTTTGACCATATAATTTTTTTCTTTATTCTCTAATTCTATGATTTATGAAGGATAATCAGAGATTATCCTAAAAAAAGAATCAGGAGAAAAAATATATGATAT
>X42_Goitered_Gazelle__coassemble_120_pt1 | contig 10695 bp, 8 predicted proteins | sample X42_Goitered_Gazelle__metabat2_low_PE_005 | metagenome-assembled genome bin X42_Goitered_Gazelle
AAAAATCTATTATATACTTAAGAAATAATTTTTACATTTAAATTTTATATAACAATCTGCTTTGTCTCTTTTCCATTTTCCTCCAATTCAAGAATCCATATATATCATTAGCTAAGAATGCTGCAAAACACACCACGACGGAAATATATTTCACATCTGACATACTCGCCAGCACCCACAACACAATCAAAACCACATCATTCGCGGCATATGCTACAGCAAAATATGGATTTCTACGGAAGGTTAAATAAACTGCTATGAAGCTAGTTGTTACAGACAAGGTACTTGGCAAAATATTTGCGGTGTGGAAATAAGCGAGTACAAAATAAAACACGACCGTCACCATTGCTGCCAGTATCCACATAAATACCACTTCTTTTCGTGAAATGCGATTGACTTTTACCTCTGCTTTATTTCCATTATAGGGATTTCTAAGCCATGAAATCAGCGCAAACACTGCCATCGGCATTGTCATTCCGAGATAGGTAATCATCTCACCGTAATAAGAAAAAGTATAAGAGATGATTCCATACAGCAGACTAAAAACCACCATTAAAAGTTGTCCAAATGGATTTCCTTTTGCATTGAAAATAAGGGATGTCACACCTATCAGTGAAGCTGATAGTGTCATATAATTCTCTCTGTCAAAAGCACAAAATGATATAACGATTAAAACAACCGAACTAATCCATAGCAGCTTTTCTTCTTTTGTAAAATATGTAATAAATTCTTTTGTTCTGCTCAAAATCGCATCTCCCTTCTAAAAACAAAAAGCACCCGTCAATGCATCTTCTCTCTCGTTGGATTATCCTCTGATAAATCAAGTCCCTGTGGAAGATATTCATGTGGAATATATTCCTCATAATCAATATCCATACCATATCCAGGAAAAACTAGTCCCACATAAATTATCGTATCCACACCATCTGTCAGCGCATATACAAATTCACTATTTGATGTCTGCATCGCAAGAAGCTCGTATTTTTCAAACCCTGTCGCACCATAGTTCCCCACATAATCTGTTGATGGATAATTTTTTAGATGCATAAGTTCCTGTTCATAGACCTCTTCTTCATATTTTACTACAAGATAGCTCAAGTAGTTTGAGTCCCAAGGTTCATAATGAATAAGCAGATAATCCTGCACCTGCATAACCTCAGTAATTTCGTCCGGCCATATGTTGTCAACATAGATTGGCCCACCTTGCCAGTACTCATATAAAGCAAAACCTTCTACGACATTTGTGCCATCCTCTAATATTCCATAGCGATTAACATCTCTATGTTCTTCCCAAGATGCAGCAGCATTTAAATTCACAACAGCAACTACTAAAATATACAACGCTAAAATAAGAGCCACTATCACTAGTGCCACACCCCCTATCACCTTGCAGGCCTTTTTCATTACATTCCCTCCATCTATTTATTCACTATCTGCTTTCCCACGAATCATCTGTATCAATGTCCAGGTACTTGTGACAACAGTACTCGCTGCAAAAAAAGCACCCGTGTACGACTTGATAATAAAGAAATAGAATACCCAAGGTACAAAAGTCAATGTGACCAACAGCTTGAACTTGATTGGGTCCTTAATATCCATAAGTAAAACATAAACCGTACATACTGCAAAAGGCAGATAGCCTAACAATCCCTGATTATTAAATGGCACCGTAAGCACGAGTGATAAAACAATCAAAGCAATCTTGATTGGCCACGTAAATATATTTTTGTAGCATAAATAATTACGGATGCATGAAAGCACATTGCTGATTGCCCCCGGAATAGCTCCCAGCAAAAGCATACTCACCGTCTGGATTCCAAGCTGTACAATCTGAAACACCAATATTTTCCCTTTATCCTTAATTGTTCCAGAATATATCTGTATCATAGAAGCAATAAAATCAATAATATTTGCAATCACTATCTGAATCATAATAAAACCTTTTATCTTTCTTTAAAAAATATATAATAATTAATATATTACCACATCAGTTTATCAAACTCTACCTTTTGTAATTCACTTGGCCTGGTTTCAAAACTGTACTTCTCCATCATTACATTATTTACAATAATAATCTTTGCACCTTCCTCTTTCCAACTTTCCTCAATTACTTTTAGAAAATCAAGTGTTGGCTCCAGTTCTACTTGCACACAGGAATATGTATCGGCTGGAATCGTCAGAACTCTCTCTTCCTTTTCGCTACAATTTAATATCTCCAAGAAAAAACAGAACTGTATGTATCCACTTTCATCAATCCTCATAATCTGTCCAGCAGGCATAATTGGAAACATTCCTCTTTTTTGTGCATACTTGTAAATATCTGATATTTCTGCTAAAAATTTTTTGGGGTCCAAAATATCCATATCCGTGTAATAATCTGTAATCATGACCTTACGTTCTTCAAAATATCGTTCATAAACTCCAGTATGCTCCATAAAAACTTTATTTTCCTCAATATTTTTCAAGGAATAGTCTATATAATCCAAATTGTTCTGCATTTCCTGAATTCGCTTTTGTGCAATAATTCTACCCTGCTCCAAAAGTAATTGGGATTGCAAGTTCCCATCTTCATCCAAAAACTGTATCATCTCTTTTAAAGGAATTCCCAACTGAATACACAATATGATTTTATTTAAAATCGATACCTGTTCTGCAGAATAATATCGATAGCCAGTGTGTTCATCCACAATAGCAGGTTTTAAAAGTCCCAGCTTTTCATAATAACGCAAAGAATTAATATTAATATCTCTTAATTTTGCAAACTCACTAATAGTAAAATAATTTTTCATTTTTTACTCCTTTTCTCTTGACTCTATTATTATAACAGGGTTTACTATAAAGTTAAATAAAAACATATATGAAAGGAACGCAAAATGAACGAAAATAAACAGACAAATGAAATGGGTACTGGCAGTATTCCCAAGCTGTTCTTTAAACTCGCAATTCCAGCAGTAGTTGCACAGTTAGTTAATATGCTTTACAACATCGTAGACCGTATCTATATCGGACATATTCCAGATGTAGGTGCATCTGCACTTACTGGCGTTGGACTCTTCTCTGCTATTATGATGTTTATCACCGCTTTCTCAATGCTAGCAGGTGCCGGTGGTGCTCCACTCGCCTCTATCGCTCTTGGAAAAAATGATAAGGATCATGCAGAAAAGATTATGACCAACTCATTCCTGCTCCTAATTGTTTTCGCAGCTATCCTTACAATCGTAATCTACATATTCGCACCAAATCTTCTTACTATGTTTGGTGCCAGCGAAGTGACCTTACCATATGCAGTTGATTATGCCCGTATCTATGTACTAGGCACTGTCTTTGTACTCCTCGTTACAGGTATGAATCCATTTGTTACTACACAGGGATTTGCCAATATCGCTATGCTCACAACCGTTATCGGTGCGGTGATTAATATTATCCTTGATCCAATTTTCATCTTCGTATTTGATATGGGTGTAAAAGGAGCTGCTACTGCAACAGTACTCAGTCAGGCTGTAGGTGCTATCTGGATTCTTCGTTTCCTTTCTGGCAATAAAACTATTTTGAAATTAAAAAAAGAAAACATGAAGCTTGATCCAAAGATTTTTGGACCAACCTTAGCTCTAGGTATTTCACCATTTATTATGGTTTCTACCGAAAGCTTACTTTCTATCAGCTTTACCACGAGTCTTGCAAAATATGGTGGCGACGTTGCAGTAGGTGCTATGACTATTATCACAAGTATTAATATGTTAGCTACAATGCCACTTCAAGGCTTTACTCAGGGTGGACAGCCAATTATGAGTTATAACTATGGCGCAGGAAATGCAGAGCGTGTTAAAAAAGCATTCTTTATGCAATTCGGTGTTTGTGTTGGATATGCAACGCTCTTCTGGGGCTTATGTATGTTGATTCCAAATGTACTAGCAGGAATCTTCACTACTGATGCAGCTTTGGCAGAATATGCCTCTTGGGCAATCCGTATCTATATGGCAGGTATTTTCTCTGTCGGATTCCAGCTCAGCTGTCAGCAAAGTTTCATGGCACTTGGACAGGCAAAAAGCAGCTTGTTGCTTGCGTTCTTGCGTAAGCTTATCTTACTGATACCACTGATTTTTATTCTGCCATACTTCTTTGCAAATAAGGTTTTTGCGGTATTCTTAGCAGAACCAATCAGTGATATTATTGCCGCTACCATTACCACAATTGCGTTCTTCACGCAGTTTAAAAAAATCATGAGCAAGGTATCACCTGCTCAATCTAACCAATAAATATCAAGATAAATTATAAGGAGAATACATAAACATGGAGTTACTTATTACAATTATTGTTTGCTTGGTTGCTGGCTGTGGTGCCGGACTAGGAACTGGATTTGCTGGACTCAGTGCTGCGGCTGTTATCACGCCAATGCTTGTTACCTTTTTAGATATGCCAGCTTATAGTGCAGTTGGTATTGCTTTGGCAAGCGATGTATTGGCTAGTGCCGTTAGTGCGTACACCTATCACAAAAACAAAAATATCGATATCAAAAATGGTATCGTTATGATGCTTTCTGTTCTGGTATTTACCATGGTAGGTAGTTGGATTGCCAGCTTTTTACCAAATGAAGCTATGGGTGGTGCTTCCGTATTCATGACTATGATGCTGGGTGTAAAATTTATTATTAAACCAGTAAATACTACAAAAGAGGCTATGAATGCCGTGTCACCCAAAAAACGTTTGATTCAGTCTCTCCTCTGTGGAATCATGATTGGTTTTATCTGCGGCTTTGTTGGTGCAGGTGGTGGTATGATGATGCTTATGATTCTTACCACTGTTCTTGGATATGAATTAAAAACTGCTGTTGGTACTAGCGTTTTCATCATGACCTTTACAGCTTTAACTGGTTCCATCAGCCACTTTGTTATCGACCAAGAAATGCCGGACCTTTTGGTTCTTGCCCTTTGTATTCTATTCACCTTGGTATTTGCTCGTATTGGTGCACGCTTCGCAAACAAAGCAAGTACAAAGACCTTGAACCGTGCGACAGGTATCATTCTCGTTATCCTTGGTGTAATCGTACTTGGTGTAGGTTCCTTAACCTAAATTAAAATAACAAATAATACTCATCAAAAAAGCATGTTACACACTATATAATAGAATGTAACATGCTTTTTTTGTTGGTAAAAACTACTTATTTTTTGTTGCTTCCTCAATCAGTTCCATCAGCTCATCTCGCAAATCCAAAATCTTTCCAACATGATAATTAGTAATAATATCCTCTTCTTCATAACGGATAATCTTTCTTCTATCTCGAATATCTGCACCACTCTCTTCCAGACGCTTTCGAATATCTGGATCAAGACGTCCTGGATTTTCGAGCTGATGTAATACCTCCATCTGTGCGAGAAGCTCTCGCGATTTATTCTGACATAGTTGGAAAACAGCTAACTTTTCCTTATCATTCTTTACACTAAACGGTAGCCACTGCTTCGAATAAATACCTAGCTGACTTGCCATATCATTAATCGTGGCTCTCATCTTCTCGGTGTCTGGATATTCCTTGTCACCGTCAAACATATCCTCTAGAAATTCGATAACTTCTTTTTCCAAATATTCAATTGCCTGACGTATTTTCAAACTATTGTCATAAGGCAAAACTAGTACATTGATAATCATACCAACACCCAAGCCAATTGCAGTATCCCAAAGTCTATCAAGTGCATATTCAAATGGATATACCTCTGCATTCATACAACTCATCAATACTACTAAACATGGTAAGCTTGGTGCATAGTGAATTCCCATCACATTGTACAACACAATAATAACTAATACACCTAATCCTACTGTTAGTAAAGAATGAATTGGAACAAAAGATAAACCCGCTGCAACAACTGCTCCCAGAATCATACCTATAATCTGAGCCTTACAGGCCTCCCACGATTGCTTAAAGGTATTCTCCATTGCCGCCATCGCGCCAAGCATCGCAAATACCATCTTTGAAGTCGACGCTGAAGTACCAAACATCGACACAATAATTAAGGATATGATAACTGCTAATGCAGTTTTAAAGGTTCTTCGACCGATATGAATTCGTTTATAATTTATTTTCAAGGATATTTCCTCCTGCCTAAAACAACTATTTTTCTCTACTCTCATAATTCTAACCAATCCCCTTAGAATATTCAATCGCAAATCCTCATGCCCTCTAAAAAATACAAATATTGGTAGCAACTTTCATCCCAATTGGCATAAAACTTTAGATTTATTTTATACATTTGTTACATTTTGTCCATTGTATTGTTCATAATTTAAGACTATAATCGAAAATAGTTTGTTTTGTCATGTGACATAGTTTTAAAAACCACTTCTGTTTTTTAGGAGGTTACATATGAAAAAAGAAGTTCGTAAACTTGGAATCGACATTGGTTCCACAACTGTTAAGATTGCAATTTTAGACAATGAAAATAATTTACTCTTTTCTGATTATGAAAGACACTTCGCGAACATCCGCGAAACCCTGTACTCTTTGATTCAAAAAGCAGTAAAACAGCTAGAGGACTGCATCGTATCCCCTGTAATTACAGGCTCGGGCGGTCTTACTCTGGCAAATCATATTGAAGTACCATTTGTACAAGAGGTTATTGCAGTATCAACTGCCCTGCAGGAATTCGTTCCACAGACCGATGTAGCCATAGAACTAGGCGGCGAGGATGCAAAAATCATCTACTTTGAAGGGGGAAATGTCGAACAGCGTATGAATGGTATCTGCGCTGGCGGTACTGGTTCCTTTATTGATCAGATGGCTTCGCTCATTCAAACCGATGCAACCGGATTAAATGAATACGCAAAGAATTTCAAGGCGCTCTATCCTATCGCAGCGCGTTGTGGAGTATTCGCAAAAACCGATATCCAGCCACTTATAAATGAAGGAGCGACCCGCGAAGACTTGTCCGCTTCTATTTTCCAAGCAGTCGTAAACCAGACCATTTCTGGTCTTGCCTGTGGCAAACCTATTCGAGGACATGTGGCCTTTTTAGGCGGACCACTGCATTTCCTGTCTCAGCTCCGTGCTGCCTTTGTGCGCACTCTAAATCTTGACGAGGAACACTCGATTATGCCTGAAAACTCTCATCTTTTCGCAGCAATGGGTTCTGCTCTAAACTGCAAAGAAGATGTAACTACTACCTTAAAGGATTTAGAAGAAAAGCTTTCAAAAGAAATCCACATGGAGTTTGAAGTAGCGCGCATGGAGCCACTCTTTGCTTCCGAAGAAGAATATCAAAAGTTCCAGTCTCGTCATGCGAAAAAATCGGTAAAAACCGCCGACCTTGCAACCTACAAGGGGGACTGTTTTCTCGGTATTGACGCTGGTTCCACGACCACCAAAATCGCACTGGTGGCAGAGGATGGTTCGCTTTTATACTCTTTTTATAGTAACAACAATGGAAATCTCCTTGGCACTACCATGAATGCCATTGTAGATTTGTTTGATAAATTACCAAAGGACGCACATATCGTACATTCCTGCTCTACTGGATATGGAGAAGCCCTCTTAAAAGCCGCTCTCATGCTGGATGAAGGTGAGGTAGAAACAGTCGCACATTACTATGCAGCAGCTTTTTTCGATCCAAAGGTAGACTGTATCCTCGACATCGGCGGTCAGGATATGAAATGCATTAAGATTAAAAATCAGACAGTAGATTCTGTACAGTTAAATGAAGCCTGCTCCTCTGGTTGTGGTTCATTTATCGAGACCTTCGCTAAATCCCTAAACTTTAGCGTAGCCGATTTTGCGAAGGAAGCTCTTTTTGCAGAAAATCCAATCGACCTTGGTACCAGATGCACGGTATTTATGAACTCAAAAGTAAAGCAGGCCCAGAAAGAGGGAGCCTCAGTAGCTGATATTTCTGCAGGTCTTGCCTACTCTGTTATCAAGAATGCCTTATTTAAAGTTATCAAGCTCTCTGACGCCAAGGATCTGGGCGAAAATATCGTAGTTCAAGGTGGTACATTCTACAATGATGCTGTCCTTCGAAGCCTCGAACTGACTGCAAGCGTCGAAGTAACTCGACCAGACATTGCCGGTATCATGGGAGCCTTCGGTGCTGCACTAATTGCAAGAGAGCGATATCTTGATAAATGTTCCTATAACACTAACACAAATGCTTCTACAAATGAAAACAGTTGTAAAACTACTATGCTCCCTATCGAACAAATCAAGGAGCTTACATACATAACCAAGCTGACACGTTGTAAAGGCTGTACTAATCACTGTATGCTGACCATTAACAAATTCTCGGATAATCGTCAGTACATTACTGGTAACCGTTGTGAACGCGGACTAGGAAAAGAACGAAAAAATGCTGATATTCCAAACCTGTTTGACTACAAATTAAAGCGCATGTTTGATTACGAGCCATTAAATCCCAAGGAAGCCCCTCGTGGTATCGTGGGTATTCCTCGCGTACTTAACATGTACGAAAATTATCCATTTTGGGCTACATTCTTTAAACACCTAGGCTACTCTGTGGTGCTTTCGCCACTTTCTAGCCGCAAAATATATGAAATGGGTATCGAAACCATTCCTAGTGAATCGGAATGTTACCCAGCAAAACTCGCACACGGACATATTTCCTGGCTGATTCACCAAAACGTAGACTTTATTTTCTACCCAGCCATTCCATATGAACGAAATGAGTTCCCTGACGCAAATAACCACTACAACTGTCCTATCGTTACCTCTTATTCCGAAAACATTAAGAATAACGTAGACGAAATCACATCTGGACAGATGAAGTTTTTAAATCCATTTATGGCATTTACCAATGAGGAAACTCTTTCTCAACAACTCGTGGCATGTTTTTCTAAGGAATTTGATATTCCTGAAACAGACATCCGAAATGCTGTTAGTGAAGCTTGGAAAGAACTAGCGATGGTACGCATGGAAATGCGAGAAAAAGGAGAAGAAGTTCTTTGCTACATGGATGAACATCACTGTCGTGGTATTGTCCTCGCTGGCCGCCCATACCATGTAGATCCGGAAATCAATCATGGTATTCCAGAGTTGATTACCTCCTATGGTATCTGCGTATTAACCGAAGATTCCGTATCTCATCTCGGCAATCTGGAACGTCCACTCGTAGTTATGGATCAGTGGATGTACCATTCCCGTCTTTACAGTGCTGCAAACTATGTAAAAACCCGTGATGACCTCGATATGATTCAGTTAAACTCCTTCGGTTGCGGTCTGGATGCGGTAACCACCGATCAGGTAGCAGATATCCTGACAGGCTCTGATAAAATCTATACCTGTCTGAAAATTGACGAGGTAAACAACCTTGGAGCTGCCCGTATTCGTATCCGCTCTCTTCTGTCCGCAATCCGCGTAAAAGAGAAGCAGAACAAAACACGTAATATTCAGCCAGCAAACTATGAACGTGTCATATATACCGAAGAAATGCAGAAGGAAGGATATACGATTATTTGTCCGCAGATGTCGCCTATTCATTTTGATTTACTTCTGCCTGCCTTCCGGAAATGTGGCCTTAACATCGTCATTCCAGAGGTTGATAACAAACAATGTATCGATACCGGTCTTCGCTATGTAAATAACGACGCCTGCTATCCATCCCTGATTGTTATCGGACAGATTATGAGTGCCGTGCTTTCTGGTGAATATGACTTAAACAAGACCGCAATCATCATTACCCAGACTGGTGGCGGTTGCCGTGCTTCGAACTACATCGGCTTCATCCGCCGTTCGCTCGAAAAATGTGGACTGGGTCATGTACCAGTTATTTCATTGAACATGGTAGGACTTGAAAAAAATCCAGGCTTCAAATTTACACCACAGCTGATTCAGCGTGGACTATACGCTTTGGAATTCGGTGACTTATTCTTAAGATGTCTCTATCGCATGAGACCATATGAAAAAGAGGCTGGCTCAGCAAACGCATTACATGAGCAGTGGAAACAGAAATGTATTGACTTCTTAACACAGGATAAGAAGTTCTTATCCCATAGTACATATCGCAAGATGTGTCGCGAAATTGTTCGTGATTTCGACAACCTTCCTATCACAGACGAGAAAAAACCTCGTGTTGGTGTAGTCGGTGAAATTCTTGTAAAGTTCCACCCAGTAGCTAACAACTACCTCGTGGATTTGTTAGAAGCCGAAGGTGCAGAAGCTGTTGTACCTGACCTTACCGATTTTATCCTATACACCTGCTATAACACAAACTTCAAGACAGATTATTTAGGTGAAAGTGAAAAGAGTCGTAAAATCAACAACATGATTATCAAATTTTTAGAATGGATGCGAAAAGATGCCAGAAAGGCTCTCGTTGCTAGCAAGCATTTTGAACCAACTGCTTATATCTGGGATTTGGCAGACAAAGCAAGCGAAATCGTTTCCATCGGAAATCAGACTGGGGAAGGCTGGTTCCTGACTGGCGAAATGCTCGAACTCATCGAACAGGGTGCACCAAACATCGTATGTACCCAGCCATTTGCCTGCTTACCAAACCACATTGTTGGCAAGGGCGTAATCAAAGAATTACGTCGCAAACATCCAGAATCCAACATCGTAGCTATCGACTACGACCCTGGTGCTTCGGAAGTAAATCAGCTTAATCGTATCAAACTGATGCTTACCACCGCACAGAGAAATTTAACGAGTTAGTTAACTAGTGAGAAAAGTAAAAACAGGCTTTGGTAGCCGAGCAT
>X42_Goitered_Gazelle__coassemble_133_pt1 | contig 8762 bp, 4 predicted proteins | sample X42_Goitered_Gazelle__metabat2_low_PE_005 | metagenome-assembled genome bin X42_Goitered_Gazelle
GTGCTGCTACTGGCTGGCTCCAACGTTTTGGATCTTCGCTCATTCTACGGAAGTATTCCTGGAATGTGAAACGAACTTTCTTGTAGTCACCACCAGCTGTTACGATTCTTGAAAGTGATTCAAGAACTGCATAAATAGAACCATGATATGGGCTCCATGATGAAAGATATGGATCGAAACCATAGGACATCATAGTCACAGTATCACATTTACCTGTGAGTACTGGAAGTTTAGCAACCATACTCTGTGTTTCTGTTAACTGATATTTTCCACCATAAGGCATGTAAACACTACCAGCTCCAATAGAGCCGTCGAACATTTCTACAAGACCTTTCTGTGAACATACGTTAAGATCTGCAAGTTCTGCAATCCAAGCCTCTTTCATATCACCATTGGCTACTGCTTCTGCTACTACTGGAGTATTAATCTTGTTGAAGTAGTTGTCTGCTTCTACTGGCATATCTACAACAACTTTTGCTTCCTGATGTGCACCGTTTGTATCAAGGAATGCACGAGAAAGATTTACGATTTCTTTATCTCTCCATACAAGAACAAGTCTAGGATCTGCTGTAACTTCAGCTACTTCAATAGCTTCTAAGTTTTCCTCATTTGCAAACTTAAGGAACTGCTCTACATTTTCTGGAGCAATTACACATGCCATACGTTCCTGTGATTCAGAGATAGCAAGTTCTGTACCATCAAGACCTGCATATTTCTTAGGAACCTTATCTAACTGAATACGAAGTCCGTCTGCTAATTCACCAATAGCAACGGATACACCGCCTGCACCAAAGTCGTTACATTTCTTGATAATATAAGAAACTTCTTCACGACGGAACAATCTTTGGATTTTACGTTCTGTTGGTGGGTTACCCTTCTGTACTTCTGCGCCACAAACAGCTGTAGATTCTGTGTTGTGTGCCTTAGAAGAACCTGTAGCACCACCGATACCATCACGACCTGTACGTCCACCAAGGAGGATAATCTTGTCTCCTGGATCAGAGGTAAGTCTCTGTACCGCACGTCTTGGAGCAGCGCCCATAACAGCACCAATTTCCATACGTTTTGCTACATAATCTGGATGATATACTTCTTTAACATAACCAGTTGCAAGGCCGATCTGGTTACCATAAGAGCTATAACCATGAGCGGCTTCACGAACAAGTTTCTTCTGTGGAAGCTTACCTTCGATAGTGTTCTTTACGGATACCGTTGGATCTGCTGCACCAGTTACACGCATTGCCTGGTATACATAAGTACGACCTGACAATGGGTCACGGATAGCACCACCAAGACAGGTAGCCGCACCACCAAATGGTTCGATTTCTGTTGGATGATTATGGGTTTCATTTTTAAAGTTTACAAGCCATTCTTCGGTTACTCCATCTACTTCTACTGGTACAACGATAGAACAAGCATTGATTTCATCAGATTCTTCCTGGTCTGCTAATTTGCCTTCTGCTTTTAACTTCTTCATAGCAAGAATTGCGATATCCATAAGACATACAAACTTGTCATCACGACCAGCGTACATTTCTTTGTGTGTATTTAAATATTCTTCGTAGGTTGCCTTGATCGGCGCGTTATAATATCCTTCATCAAATGCTACTTCTGTAAGCTCTGTTGAGAAGGTTGTATGACGACAGTGGTCAGACCAATATGTATCTAACACACGGATTTCTGTCATAGAAGGGTCACGGTTTTCTTCGCCCTTGAAATAGTTCTGAATATGAAGAAAATCCTTGAAAGTCATAGCAAGATTTAATGAGCTATAAAGTTCTAAGAGCTTGTCTTCTGGCATATCTTTAAATCCATCAAATACAATAACATCTGCTGGATCATCAAATTTCTGCTCTAAGGTTTCAGGTTTTTCGATACCTGTTTCACGAGAATCTACAGGGTTGATACAATGCTTTTTAATTGCAGCAAATTCCTCCTCTGTAAGTTCACCTTCAATTACATATGTAGTTGCACAACGAATAATTGGTTCTTCTGTTTCTTTTAAAAGCTTAATACACTGCTCTGCAGAATCTGCTCTCTGATCATACTGACCTGGCAAGTATTCTACTGAAAATACATGTGCATCTCCATATTCAAATGTTTCTTCATAAACATTGTCTACTGGTGGCTCAGAAAAAACAGTCATAAGAGCATTCTTATAAATATCTTCTGAGATATTCTCGATGTCATAACGAACTAAAACACGTACATTAGTAACTGTTTTAATTCCAAGGTAATTCTTTACTTCCGCTCTTAATTCTTTTGCTTTTACTGCAAAATCAGATTTCTTTTCCACGTAAACGCGACGTACATTACTCATGTTCTTTCCTCCGAAGTTTTGTTTGCATGATAAGGTAATTGTAGCATGTTTTTTTTCAAAAAACTACACCTTAGTCTAAGTATATCACTTTGTCTCTAATTAGCAAAATTAATATATTTAATCTTATTTATAAGCGGCATTTCTGTTTCTATTGGCATTTCTGTATTGCCTGGCAGCTCTGGCTCACCTGGATATCCTGGCTGATTTGGATATTCCGGCTCGTTTGGGTACTCCGGTTCACTTGGGTACTCTGGTTCATCTGGGTATTCCGGTTCATTTGGATACTCTGGTTCACTCGGATATTCCGGCTGATTTGGATACACCGGTTCATTCGGATATCCCGGCTGAATCGGATTTTCTGGCTCATCCGGAAGCTCTATATCCCCTGGAATCTCTGTATCCCCAGGAATCTCTGTATCCCCTGGAATCTCTGTATCTTCCTGCTCTACAGCCTGTACTGTTAAGGTTGCACTTGCAGTCACAGTCATCCCCAAAACCCCTGTGGTACTATAATTAAGGGTATATACACCAGGTACACTCGTATCCACCGAATTAACCTCTACACTAAGTGGTAATCCATCCACATCCCATCCAGATACCCCACTCAGCAAATCGACAAACTCTCCTTGATTCACGGTAATATCCTGTACCCCAATCAAACTTACACTTCCCTGCCACCATGGATTCGCAGGATCCGGGTCTGTAGGATCCCAGCCACGATATGGACTACTATCACTAATCTTATATGTTGCCGGTTTTCCTAATGGACCTGGGTCTGGACTCTCGTACACCTCGACCGACGTGCCATTTCTGCAATTATCAAAAATCCATTTTGCATCCGCAACAGACAGACGTACACAGCCCTGGGAAGCTGGCTCCCCTAGCAGATTGTACTGCCCCTCTTTTAACGAATCCTTTGTGGTCTGCGTATATGGTACAGAGTGGAATAAAATATGACCATTAAAACGAACGGTATACTGACCATATGTACCACCAAAAAGCGGACGCCAATAATATCTCGCTGTAATCTTTGTCACTCCCAAAGGTGTTTCCCCTGTCAGACCAACAGAACAAGTCATCGCTTTCACCGGAATAGTATACTCCCCATTTTCATCCTTCGAATAGACGGTCACACAGTTTGCCTGCCGATTCACTCGTATATAATAAGGATAATCCACTTGCGGGTTCTCCTTTTCTTCAGAGTTCGTTTCTTCCGATTTTGATTCTTCTAACTCTGTCTCTTCTATCAGCTCTAAATCCTCTGTCAGAAACACCTCTTCAAACAAATTCTCTATTTGAGTATCTTCCTGTCCCTGTGCCATCATTTCTTCATTGTCCGGTTTCATATTCAAAACAGTGATAACACCAACCATCATCATGATTCCTAAAAACACACCGAAAAGTATTGCTAAAACTGATTTTTTCATCTCGTTTCCTCTTTTATCATAAAATTAGATTGACACCATTTATAAGCTCGCCTTATAATAACATATGAAATATAGAATATAACGCTATCAAAGGGGATACACATGGATATCAATTATGAACTATATAAAGTTTTTTATTATGTAGCTTCTTCGCTCAGTTTCTCCGAGGCCAGCAAGAAGTTATTTATTTCTCAATCTGCTGTCAGCCAGTCCATCAAAACACTGGAAAAAAAACTGGGACAGACACTTTTTATTCGTAGCACAAAAAAAGTACAACTCACACCAGCTGGAAGCCTTTTATTAAAGCACATTGAGCCTGCCATGAACTTAATCTCTCGTGGCGAGAGTCAGTTGCTTGACTCTGGAACCTTGGGCCTTGGACAGCTTCACATTGGTGCCAGTGACACCATCTGCCGCTACTTTTTAGTACCATACTTAAAAGAATTTCACAAGAAATTTCCAAACGTGCCAATCAAGGTAACCAATGCAACCTCTATTCAGTGTGTAGAATTATTGGATCAGCGTAAGGTTGATTTAATCGTAACCAACTTTCCAAATACACACTTGAATCATGAATACATCCAGAAGAATATTTCAACCTTCCACGATGTATTTGTTGTAAATCCTATATATTTTGACCTTACCGAAAAGGAAATCTCTTTTGAAGAATTAAAGAAGCATCCGCTTATGATGTTAAGTCGTCAAAGTACCACCAGTGAATTCTTACACAACCTGTTTATCCAGCATCAATTAGAGCTAGTACCTGACATTGAATTAAATAGCAATGATCTTCTAATCGACTTAGCTCGTATTGGTCTTGGTATCGCATTTGTTCCAGACTACTGTGTGAACGAAAACGATAAAGACTTGGTTATCCTTCAAACAAAGGAAAAACTTCCAGCTCGTCAAATGGTTGCTTCCGTAAACACCGCCTTTCCGATATCCGCATCCACAGAAGAATTTTTAAAACTTCTTCCCGAAGCATAATATAAACACGCCTATACTGAGTGTCCTAGTTCATCGACAATTAGGACACTCATTTTTTATTTTACTTCTGATTCTTTTCCCAGAAACGTTCTATTTCTGACTCAATCGTATCTACACTACAGATTTTTCGCTCCTTCCATTCTCTTGGATATAATCCCTGATACTCGGAATGTAAAAACCGTTCATCCAAAAGTAAGATAACGCCTTTATCCTCTGTCGTTCGTATTACACGTCCTGCCGCCTGAAGCACCTTATTCATTCCAGGATAACGAAATGCATAATCAAAACCATTCTCCGAACGTTCCTCAAAATAATTCTTTAGAATCTCACGTTCGCTACCTATCTGTGGAAGTCCCGTTCCAACTACAATTGCTCCAATCAGTCTGTCGTTGGTAAGGTCAATTCCTTCGCTAAAGATACCTCCCATTACACAAAATGCAACGAACGAAGTATCGTACTCTTTTTCAAAGTTTTCCAAAAAAGCCTCGCGGTCAGCTTCCTTCATGCTCTTTCCCTGAAGCACCGACTCCGCACGGCCTCCATCCAAATCTAGAAATACTTCATACACCTGCTCCATTAACTTGTACGAAGGAAAAAATACCATATAATTTCCTTTTTTGCAATGTACTGTTTTCACAATATATTGCGCAATTTTCTGAAATTCTGTCAGATTTCTTCTCGTGTACTTGGAACTAACATCCTTTGCAATAGCAAGCAAACGCTGTTCCTCCCGGAAGGTACTCTCTGCATAAATCGCATAATTATCCTTTTCCGTGCTCAGCAATTCCTTATAATATTGAATTGGAAGCAGGGTTGCCGAGAAAAACACGGTCGAATTTCCTTTGTCAATACGATTCTGCAAATTGCGGGAAGGGTCTACACAAAACAGCTTGATTACAAACCTTCCTGCCTCATCTATCTCGCTATATATCTGATAGCAATCGTCTAATTCCTCTTCCACACGCAGATAATTCCGCAGGCTGAAATAGAGATCCAACACCTCTTTTCTCCCCGCAAAATCCAGCGGTGCCTGCAAAAAGTCATCCAGCTCCGAAGCCAATGACATCAAGGCAAAGGACAAGGTTCCTATATGCTCCAACACCTGATAAGACTCACACTGTCTCTTATATTTCAGCAAAAGCTTGTTACAACGTTCACACAAACGCTCTATCTTTTTACTATACGGTTTTATAATTTTCTTTACCGTCAGAAAATCCTCTTTTACAAGACTTGCACTATACATCTCCCTGGCACGCTCAACCAGATTGTGCGCCTCATCCACCAAAAAGATATAATCACCCTTTATTCCCTCTTGAAAGAAACGCTTTAAATAGACATTTGGGTCAAATACATAGTTATAATCACAAATAATATTGTCCACCCAACTCGACACATCGAGGCTTAGTTCAAACGGACATACCATATGCTTCTTCGCCTGTTCCCAAAGCACCTCCCTCGTGAACATATCGCTCTCTTGTAACAACTCAAATACCGCATCATTTACTCGGTCATAATGCCCCTTTGCATACGGACAATGGATTGGATTACACTCCATCTCCTCGCAAAGACACATCTTTTCTTTTGCCGTCAACTGAATCGTTTTCGCCTGATATCCCTGCTCCCCCAAAAGCTGAAACGTATCCTTTGCCACAGTTCCCGTAATGGTCTTCGCAGTTAGGTAAAATATGCAATCTGCCAGTTCCTCACCAACCGCCTTAACCGCAGGAAAAATTGTAGAAATCGTCTTTCCCACTCCAGTTGGTGCCTGAATAAACAGATTCTTTTTTCGATAAATCGTACGATACACATCGCCTACCAGCTTTTTCTGTCCCTCGCGATATTCAAAGGGAAACTCCAGCTGCTGAATCGAAGCTTTTCTCTTTTCTCTCCATTCAAACTGAAAATCCGCCCACTTTCGATAAGCCGCAATCAGCTCAAAAAACCACTCCTCCAATTCTGCAAAAGTAAATTCCTGTTGAAAATACTTTATGGTCTCTATATCCAGATTCACATAGGTCATCTGTATTGCAATCTCGGACAACTCTTTTTGCAACGCGTAGATATACGCATAACACATCGCCTGTGCCTGATGCACATAAACCGGCTGCTCCAAGCGTTCTAGATTTTTGTAAATCCCCTTAATTTCATCAATAACCGTTAGGCCTTTGTCATTTACAAAAATACCGTCTGCACGTCCTTCCACTGCAAGCTCATACTTGTTCGTATACACTGTATACTTTAGCGGGACCTCCGCCTGATACCCTGCCCCCTTGGCCTTTTGAATTTTGCGATGGATACGACTTCCCTCCATCATGGCATCTGCATTCGGTAAATGTCCATGACGATTGTCAATATCTCCCTCGCGAAAAATAAATTCCACAAGATTTCGCACCGAAATATGAATTTGTTTTTTGGTTAATAAATGCTCCTGAATTTCCTCAGGAGCATTCGTGCTACATTTCTTACTCATATCATTAATTAAAATCTGTCAACATCTTTACAATTGTAATATCCAAGTGTTCTAGCAAATCTATTCGAGCCCCACTATCTAAACGAACCACCGGACGACTCAACATACTTCTATTATTTTTAATTACAATCGCCTTTTGTCCGGTAGAAAGCTCTACCTGGACGCCCAGTGGATATGGCGCAACATATTCCAAAAAGGTTGCTACCAGTTCCTTATCAAACATTCTCTCCGCATTCCCCATCAGATACTCTAACGCATCCGCTGGATTCATCGCGTCCTTGTACACGCGCTTCGTAATAAGTGCATCATATACATCTGCTACATGGATAATCTTTGCAAACAAATGAATTTTTTCCGAGGTAAGTCCTCTTGGATAGCCACTACCATCCTCATTTTCATGGTGCGAAAGAATGGCGTTTCGTGCTACCGAAGACACCTCATAATTCTCACGTAACATATTGTATCCATAACGCGGATGATTTTTTACCTCCTCATACTCTTCTGGGGTTAATCGCCCTGGCTTATTGATAATTTCAATCGGTACACAGGTTTTTCCAATATCATGTAACAGAGCTGCCTGAGAGAGTTTTTTTAAATCATCATCCCTTAACCCGCATGCAACACCTAAAATAACCGATAACATATCAACATTAACACTATGAGAATAAGTATAGTTATCGTATGTAGAAAGATTAATTGTCTCAACAATCATAGAGTCACTCTCTCGAATCTCCTCTACGATATTGTTTGCAATATAAATACAATCATCAATATTCAAGCGTTTTAGGCTTTTAATCGCTTTTAATCGAGTCTGCTCCGATACAATTGGTGTATGTTCCTCTATTTCATCATCTTCAAATACATACAAACCAGGAATATCCATCTGCTGAATACGGATTATATAGTTCTGTGTCAGCTTTCGATTTGCCTTTAGCAAGACCTTTTCATTATTGTCATATAAGGTATTTACTAAAACCATACCTTTTTCTAAATGTTCTGCTCTAACGTATCTCATAAAATATTTTGTCCCCTGTAAAAGTATTTCCCAATCTATGATACAAAAAAAGCCTTGAATATTCAAGGCTTTTTAGCAGGGGTGGTAGGAATCGAACCCACCTCTGGAGTTTTGGAGACTCTTATTCTACCGATGAACTACACCCCTATATTGTAATGATCTTATGACCACAACAAACGTATTATAACAGATAAATAAAAAAGACGCAACACTTATTACGTCTTTTGTTAAAGGTATATACCTTCAAAACTTCATACAGATTTTAAACAAGTTCTAAGGAAGTTCGGTTCACTAAATTCAAGCTTCGTCTTCGCTCGCTTTCATTAAGTTCCTCCGATAATCGTAAAATGGTCACTTCGATTTCGTTCGTGCCATGCACTCACTTCATCTCAGTGTCATTTGCAGGCAAATGTCTGCCTTTCAACAAATCTGCTCATGCAGGCCAGCCTGCTTCCCAGCTTTGTTTCAAGTCAACCATTTTACTCCTTATTTGGTCAAGCCCTCGACCTATTAGTAACAGTCAGCTCCATGTATTACTACACT
>X42_Goitered_Gazelle__coassemble_146_pt1 | contig 8089 bp, 6 predicted proteins | sample X42_Goitered_Gazelle__metabat2_low_PE_005 | metagenome-assembled genome bin X42_Goitered_Gazelle
GACAAAAAGAGGTTAGAAGAATGCGAGCATTCTCTAACCTCTTTTATCGTTGTTTCTGTGGCTCGTTGCTTACACACAAATTTATATTTGTAGACAGCCATGTGTTATAAAAATGCGCAGGACGATAAGCCGGGTTATGTCGTTGGGTGATCATCTATCTAGGACGACTGTTGCCAGCCGCCTCAAGCGACCTACCTAAAGCTAGCGGGCCACGTCATTGCTTTGTTTCGGTCTTGCTTCGAATGGGGTTTACATGTGCCCTCTCTGTTACCAGCGAGGCGGTAGTCTCTTACACTGCCATTCCACCCTTACCAGAAAACCTGGCGGTATATTTCTGTTGCACTTTCCTTAGAGTTTCCTCCACCGGCCGTTAACCGGCATCCTGCCCTATGAAGCCCGGACTTTCCTCACCTGCGGCCTTTCGGCACTTGCAGCCGCGATCACCTGTCCTGCAAGTATCTAATATACATATTTTTATATAAAATTGCAAGGTAAATTTTACTACCATATATGGTACTATCTATAGTAATTTAAAATAATCATTCAAAGGAGAACTCATCATGAATAACCTACAATCTGAAATCCAAAACTATTTAAATTACTGCCAATCACAAAAACGTCTAGATATCAAAACCTTAAAAGCCTATCGTATCGACTTACGACAATTCCAAAACAGTATTCTCGCACAAGATATAAATGAAATCACGTCTGAGCTATTAGAAAATCATATTGCTACACTTCATCAAGCCTTCAAGCCCAAAACAGTAAAACGAAAGATTGCTTCTCTAAAAGCTTTTTTTCGTTATCTAGAATATAGAGAACTAATTGAACGTAATCCCTTTAACCGCATGCAGATAAAATTTCGCGAACCCGCTATTCTACCTAAAACCATTCCCCTTCCAATCATTGAAACAATTTTATCCACAATTTATACATGTCAAAAAACAGCCACGACAGCATATCAAAAAAGAAACGCATTACGAGACGCCGCAGTGATTGAGCTCCTATTTGCTACTGGCATGCGCATATCTGAACTGTGTTCACTTAAGCAATATGATGTGAATTTCTATGAAAAAACAATATTAATCTACGGGAAAGGTTCCAAAGAACGAAGAATTCAAATTGGAAACGAAGATGTTCTCTCTACTCTAATGGAGTACAAAGAAAACTTCAAACTAGAAATCGAAACCTGCAACCATTTCTTTGTAAACCAGGCAGGTCGCCCCCTCTCCGACCAAGCTGTGCGAAGAGTGATAAACAAATACACCTCTCTTGCCGCCATTGAGCTACACATTACTCCACACATGTTCCGACACACCTTTGCCACTAGTCTTTTAGAAGCCGATGTAGATATTCGCTATATCCAGGAAATGCTGGGGCATAGCTCTATCAATATTACTGAGATATATACCCATGTTGCGATGGCGAAACAGAGGGATATCTTGACAACGAAGCATCCGAGGAAGGATTTGCAGGTATTGTGATGGATAACCACTGGTTATCCATCCTTATTTTAAATGTTCTTTCAAAAAATCATGTGTCATTTTACCTAAGATTCTTTTTTCAGGTTTATATCTGTACTTTCCGAAATAAACCTGTTCAAACTCTGTTGTAGAGATTGAAATACCAATACCATCTTGAATCAATTCTCTTGCAGCTCTATTATTAAAGATTTTTATTTTTTGTATTAATTCTTCTGCATAGTCCTTATGCTTCTCATATGCCTCTTCTATATGCATCACACCTAAGTGTTTTTTACTTGCTGTACTTCCATTAAAGACAATCTTAATATTATCTTCCAAATCAATATAATCGACATTAGTCTCATCAATAAATTCATATCCAATCGTCAAATCATCATAAGCGTGCTTATCATATGGCGATATCATTTCGATATCTTTATCTGTTTTTATATGATTACACGAATGACATACAGGAATTAAATTATAAAAATTCAAAGCAAACAACTGATAGGTACTTTTATTGTAAAAATGGTCCAACTCAGCAGTTGTTTTTTTAGGTGTACGACTATAAATAAAACTCAAATTACAATATGGGCAAACTTTATTCTCCACTAGCTCTATAACCCAGTTGTTTACATTTTTCTTACTGAAAGAATCATAACAAATTTTCCATCTATCATCATTATTCAAATTTGCCGCACAAACTTTCTTCACGATATTATGTATCTTTTTCATCAGTTCCTGCGGCATTACAATCCATGCCATTACCAGATGATTCATTTTTATATTTTTCGTCTTATACAACTTAATTTGTAAGGAAGAATGACATAAGTTCCAATTTTTCAAATAATCAATGACTTGATTATATAAAAGCATATCTCCACTTTTCTTAATCTCTCTCAGCACATCAACTATATACTTACAAAAATCATGCAAAAACCGTTTTGTTTCTGCTGACTTCCTACGTCTTATACAGTCTCGAACCATCTTAATATATTCTTCTTCCTGACTTTCACTTAATCTTTTTGTTATCTTTAGCATAAAATTATTCTTTCTATCTCTTGTTCATATAGTTTAATACATCAGCTCGTCCATACTGACGAAGTAATCGTTCAATCTCTTTCTCCATTGTAACTGCTTCTGCAAGCAAGTTACACTCATCAAATCTCTCCAACAGCTTTATTCTATATATGTCTTCACCAATATGCTCTATTAAATGTCGTATTCTTCGAATCTCTGTTTCATAATGACTAGAGTTAATTTCTATTGGAACATTCTTGTAAAAAGTCATGAGAAATAATTCTTGTCTAACTTTTATCTCTTGTAAATCTTTTCTTTCTTTTTTCTTCATTTCATCTTTTACTGTATTAAGCGAAGCTAGCACATTTTTAAAAAAGTTTGCTCCGACAGCACCAATACTACCACTTCTCATAGAAAATGCTGACAAATACAACGACGCAATATTAGCTGCAAATGTTTCTTCCATATGGCCTTTTGAATTTTCATTGCTTAAAAACAATATATTATCTTTTCTAACATCTGACAGAGTAATTGGTGAGTGTGTCGTAAAAACAATCTGAAAATCTCGATCTGGAAACACAGTATTTAAAAACATAACAAAATCGGATAGGATATTTTGTTGCCAGGATGGATGCATATAGTAATCCAATTCATCCAATAACAATAAGGTATCGCCTTCCTCTTCCATCTTTAACACCTCATAGAATCTCGAAAACAAAGTTACTTTACTTTTCTCTCCTGAACTCATTCCCCATGAAAAACGAAGCCAGTTTTTATAAGATAATTTTTTATATGCTTGAAACAGGTCCAACACAGCATTTTTATAGTGCTCAGCATTTATTGGAATCTCAATAGATACATTTCTTTGATGTACTTTTGATTCTTCTTTTAAATTAAATTTATTTTCTAAGAGAAACATTCTAAATTTCTCGATAAAAGTTTTATACTTTAACAAGTCACCTCCATAACCATTATCTTGTATTAATACATGTAATAAAATATCGTTAAATCTCCTAATTAAAGCAAAATTCTCTTTAAAAACATTTTTTTCAGAAAACGTAGAACGTAAATCATATACCGCCTCCCTAACATCATAGAAAGTATCATCTAATTCTGTCTTGATATCTCCCCAAAGATTTTCTTTCATAAAACAAAGCATATCTATTATGCAATTATATTCTATTCGCAACGCCAACATCCATTCATAATCTATACTATGTCTAGCTCTATTATATCCAATATAAGAGGTATTGTTTAATGCTTCATATTCTGCCTTCAATAATTTTGCAATTGTAATAAATGCAGTCTCTTCTAATCCTCCATTCGATATATTATGTATATCTCTCGTATAACTAGATAAGTCATTTTTCAGTATTTCTCTTTCGATTACATTAAAATTTGTTAGCATAAATATCATTTCTATCTTATCTGGAATATGATATAATTTCTGCAATCTCTCACCTTTCTCAGCAATATCGCCAATAAAAGTCAATTCTCTTTTCACTTCATTGTGAAAATAATTTCTTATTGATTGGAAATTATTAGATTTGAATTTTTCCTCCATTTCAGAATCAGACGCCCCAGAAAGATAATACGATGTTGACACATTTTTCTGTTTCCGAAACAAATTCCTGTCGAACCCACCATTGAATTGGTTATAGACATACTTTTCATCCACAATATCTGAATAATACACTATTCCAGTACGAAAATCTCTACCTTTTCCTCTTATTAAACGTATTTCAGTATCAGAGTATTTATCCGTTAAACAGATTGAAGCATCCTTCTCTTTAAAATGATTTTTATATAAAACAAACTGCCCTTTCTCTTCCCAAATAGAAAAAGAAAAACCACATTCGTCTGTGAAACTTCTACCATCATAATGCAACCTACGAATATAATCTAGTATGGTACTTTTTCCCGTTCCATTGTCCCCCACAATTCCAAAAACCTCTACATTCTTTCCATATAAAATATCATCACAAAAATCTTTTTTCGATAGTTTTAAATTAAATATTGTTCTCCCGTTCGCTTCTACTTTTTCATCTAAACAAATCTCATAACGACTAGAAAAGTTTAAATCTCTACCTATTACACCTTCCAAAGCATTTTCAACATATAAATACACTAATTTCATATCTTCTCCTACCTTCAAATTTCTTAATTTAAGCATTTATCTTTTGAATCTAAACATCTATGTATTCATTTTACTATCTTGAATTTGCAAATAACTACCATGTATGGTAGTTATTTGAGCTATTTTTCGATTTTATTTCTTACAGCTCTTTTTAGAGGATAATTCGTAGTTATCAATTAATTATGTTTAAAGGATATATTTATTGCCAAATTAAATGAATTTAAAAGAAATTATGTAAAAGCAATTCAAGAAGGATATGCAGCTATTTTTGCTGGAGCTGGACTATCTCGTCCTTCTGGTTTTGTTAATTGGAAAGAACTTCTACGTGATCTTGCAGAAGAAATACAATTAGATGTAGATAAAGAAAGTGATTTAGTAGAAGTTGCACAATACTATTGTAATGAAAAAAGAGGTCGAAGTGAAATAAATAATAAAATCTTGAATAGATTTGTTACACATTCACAAGAAAATACTAATTTAAATTTGCTAGCAAACATGCCTATTAGAACATATTGGACAACAAATTACGACCATTTAATAGAGGATACATTAAGAAAAACAGGAAAAAGAATTGACATTAAAATGAATTCTCAAAGTCTGGCAAATTCTTTATCTGATAGTGATGCAGTTATATATAAAATGCATGGAGATTATTTGGATCCTTCAAGTTGTATTATAACGAAAGATGATTATGAACTATATAATGAGACACATCAATTATTCTCTACTGCATTGCAGGGAGATTTAGTATCAAAAACTTTTTTATTTATAGGATTTAGTTTTGAAGATCCAAATCTAAAATATATACTAAGTAGAATCAGAAATTTATTAGATGAAAATAGACGAACGCATTATTGTCTGTTAGAAAAAATAAAAAAGGACAATTATTTGAGTGCGGACGACTTTTATTATGATTTAAACAAACAGGAACTCAGAATTCATGATTTAAAAAGATATGGAATAGAAGCCGTTATAATTGATAGTTATAACGAGATTCCCAATATATTAAAAGATATACATAAAGAATCAAAATGTAATACTATTTTTATTTCAGGTGCGGCTCATGAATATGGGATATGTTGGTCTAAATCTGCTCCACTTTTTATAAAAAATCTAGTAAAAAAATTATACCATCGCAATTATAAAATAGTGACAGGACACGCAAGAGGAATAGGCAGTTTTGTTATTAGTTCAGTTATTGAAGAATGTCAAGCGAATGTTTCAAAGCTAGAAAAACATCTTATAATAAAAGCTTTTCCGTATGAAGATAAAGAACGCTCTGATTATAGTGAAATAAAAACTGAGTATAGAAAAGGGATATATAAACAATCGGGAATCGTCATATTCATGTTTGGAAATAAAATTGAGGAAAGTGGAGTGGCATTAGCAACAGGAATGTTCGAAGAATATGAACTCGCAAAAGTAGCAAATGCCTATATTATTCCAATAGGTTCGACTGGTTTTGTTGCTGAAGAAATATGGAAAGATGTGAATTCAAACTTAGAAAAATACCCATGTATAATATATTTACATAATCTGTCACCAGAGGTTACTAATATCTCGCCTCGTTTACACTTAATAATAGAAGTATCATTTTTTTGAGATTTTTGCTCCTCTTTTTTTATCAATTTTTGTAGACGATTTTTTCTTCTGCTTAGTTTATCCAATCTTTTATTGATTGCCGCATCTACACAATGTCCTTCTCCTCTACGTAATGTGGGATGCACAGCGTTAACAATCGCATCTATCTTTTGCTTTTCTACAACTTCTACAATATCTCCCTGCTTGATTTCTATCATTTCATTTATATTCTGTATATTCCCCATCAATTATGTCCTCTTCCGTCTTTATTTATTAACTAATTATAGCATTTTAAAATTTTCAACACCTACCATATATGGTAGTAGTATACATACAAAAAAGCCCACGCACCTGCTCCTCTCACAAGTACATGGACTTCTATATTCGTCTCGATATTTAACATGTCACACCAATGCTACTACTACACACTATTTGTACTAAACTACACCATTTTACATCAAATTACGATAAGTTATCGTTTAGACCAAAGAGTCCGCAACCCCAGTAAAATCAAGCATTTACAGGACCTTGAAGGAGTTCTAAAATGGAAGCCACCATAAATTCAATAAATTTATAGCGGAATACCATGACTTGCTTATTACAAACAACATAGATGTTGTGTCAAAGATTACCATCCTGTTAGACATGATTTTATCCTCTTCATTGTAATATTTCGATGCTTCAATAACCACAAGCATATTAGATATTCCATTCAAATGCATTTGAATCTCTAATAAACCATCTTTATTTGCACCATTTATATTTTGCATTTCTTTTGGAACTAATGAATTTAAATTGGTGAACGCAAAATCGAAGTTGTCCTTCGTCAACCTCCAGCCAAAAACACCTCCAATTCTCTATCTATGACTCGATATATTACATTATATCAGACCAAAATGGTATTGGCATAATATTTTGAAAATCTATGTCTTTCTGCTTTTTTTCACCGAATTCTATCTGAATATAATCTTTTAAATTTTCACCATAATAGACAATATCAATACCATGTATCGAAAGTATTGGTGGATTATCATCTGAAATCATTGGCATATATCGATGTGTATAAATTGGCAACAACTTCGGAGCATTTTTTAGCCGCTCTCTCACATTTTCTGCAATAAGTATTTCATTCTCTGGTTCCTCTCCCCATTCGTCACACCAATAAACCTCTTCTGCTAATTCATCAATATCCTCTATTGGTCTCTTTAGTATTTGTTTTATATAATTGATATTATCATATTCAAGATTTCTCCAATTATAAAATCCTTTTGATATCGGTAGGGCCACCCCAAAAAAATCCTTTAGACTATTAGGAAATTTAATTTCATAAATTTCTTCAATTTTAGCCATTTCCTCATGGGTAAGCCCCGATTCAAATTCAACACCTTGCATTTTCAATAAATCAATAATTTCTTCATACATTAACTTTATCACCTCTGTCACTCAATTTTTGTAAATGTATAGTAATGATCATTCGTATACCAAACAGAACTGTCATCACCTATTACAATTCTTTCAACACCTCTATTCTCTCCTTTAACATATGGGTTAATATCATATTCTTTATAATTAACCCCTTCTGGCAGTTTCTGTGCACCTTCTTCCAATGGTATGTTTTTATACGTTCGTCCACCTTTATATCCTTTTGGTGGTGCTCCATTATTAGCTTTTACTTGTTGTGCTATATCATTTGCTTTATCTGGAATAACTCCTTTTACGCCCTCATCATCTATACTTACATTCTTTCCACAATCCGCATTATGCACCAACACACCAGCATTTCCTACATGATATGTATGGAAATCTTCTACCTGAAAATTATACACTGTTTCTGGTGTTTCAACAATCTCTACTTGATGATTTTCAACAAGATATGTTTCACCATCTG
>X42_Goitered_Gazelle__coassemble_160_pt1 | contig 7453 bp, 8 predicted proteins | sample X42_Goitered_Gazelle__metabat2_low_PE_005 | metagenome-assembled genome bin X42_Goitered_Gazelle
TAACCTCTTTTATCGTTGTTTATGTGGCTCGTTGCTTACACACAAATTTATATTTTGCGACAGCCCATTGGGGTTCTAATAATTATTCTGTTTTGGTATCGCAGGTCACGTCGCACATGAGCTTCTTGAAGGTCTTGTGGTCGACCGCTGGTATCATAACGGTAGAGTGAACCTGACAGCCACGAAGCTTTGGAAGCTGTTCTAAGGCAAGTGCAGCCTGCTCGTTGTTTGCTGCAGTGGCAGAGAGTGCGATAAGCACCTCATCCGTATGAAGTCTAGGGTTTCGACTACCAAGGTACTGGGTTTTCAGTGCCTGGATAGGTGCGATGGATTCTGGCGAGAGGATAAGTTCCTCATGTGGAATTCCCGCCAAATCTTTGATAGCATTCATGAGAACGGCTGCACTAGAACCGAGCAATTCGCCTGCCTTTCCAGTTACGATGCGACCATCTGCAAGCTCGATAGCAGCGGCAGCCACACCCGAAGCTTCCGCACGGCTGCGTGCCGGTGGAACCACATGACGATCGGTTACAGAAAGCTCCTCTTTTTGCATAAGCAATTCTAATTTATTCAGTTCCTCTTCGGTGCGTGTGCCATCTGCCACACCCATCAAAGCTCTATAATATCTACGAATAATTTCCTGACGAGAAGCCTCACGACACACCTCGTCATCAATAATACAGTTTCCAACCATGTTGACACCCATATCCGTTGGTGAAGCATAAGGGCTTGTACCATAAATCTTCATGAAAATTGCATTCAACACTGGGAAGATTTCCACATCACGATTATAGTTTACTGTTGTAACACCATATGCCTTTAAATGATAAGGGTCAATCATATTGATATCATTTAAGTCAGCAGTAGCTGCTTCGTAGGCCAAGTTTACCGTATGGTCTAATGGCAGATTCCAGATTGGGAAAGTCTCAAACTTCGCATAACCAGCACGTACTCCACGCTTGTGCTCATGGTAGAGCTGTGAAAGACAGGTTGCCATCTTTCCGCTACCAGGTCCTGGCGCAGTCACTACTACAAGTGGTCTGGTGGTTTCGATATAATCATTTCTACCAAAGCCCTCATCACATACGATAGAAGCCACATTGGTTGGATATCCAGGGATGGTAAAGTGGTGATACACCTTCACACCTAAAGATTCCAATCTCTTCTGGAAATGTGTAACTGCACGATTCTCTGTATATCTTGTCAAAACGACACTTCCCACATACATACCTTTTCTACGAAAAACATCTATTAGGCGCACAACATCATCGTCATAGCTGATACCCAAATCTTCACGTATTTTATTCTTTATAATATCCTCTACACTCACAACCATAACAATTTCTGCCTGGTCGGAAAGCTGTAAAAGCATCTGCATTTTACTATCTGCTGCAAATCCAGGAAGCACTCTCGCTGCATGGAAATCATCGAATAATTTTCCGCCAAACTCAAGATAAAGCTTGTTGTCAAACTTTGAAATTCTCTCCCTGATATGCTCTGATTGTGTTTTCAAATATTTGTCATTATCATAACCGATTTTCATATTTGCGCCTCTTTTCAACTGCATTTTGATTAAAATGAAAAACCAAAATAAAGTATATCACATTTTTAAGCCAGATACAATTTTTAATAAAGGAAATTTTTTACCAATTTTAGAAAATCAACCATAGAATTCCATAGACAATTGGCTGGTGAAGCATATAAATAATCAAGGAATTTCGTCCAACCCAGCCCAACGGCGGGCAGACCGACTTGGCTAATAGCTGCACGCTCTTTTCTCTTCTATTCTCTCCAAGAAAAACGCTATAAGTAAAGTATCCCACAACATACATGAAAAACCATGGTAATATTGAAAAATAATCCGTCGAATAAAAACCCGGCTGAGTAAATCCAAGATAAGTACCGAATAAACTACTATATAATTCCTCTGGTAAGGTGAGTGGCTCTGTTTTCGCAAATCCCAGATATCCATCATTTATTGGATATACAAACAGGAACAGGAAAAAACTTACGACGGCACCTACCCAAGGGTTCATTTTTCTAAACAGCTTATCACAAGGAATCATTAATAGCATTGAGGAACCAAGCAAGGTCAGCACCCCAAATACCACCCTGGAGCTTGGCATAAAAATAAGTGTTACAATAGTGATAAGCAATCCTGCACCAAACACCTGCAGCCCTCTCTTTAAGTTCCGTCTGCTCATCTGCCAGCAAAAGCCTGAAATAAAGATAAAACTCCAACAGCCCCATTGTTGCCACAGATGTGTCCAGTCAGAACGAAACCACTGCCAGTTACACCCAAAAATATATACCAAATCCCAAATGCCATGATAGACGATCATATTTACAATCCAAAATCCTCTATATTCGTCAATCAAATGCAATCTGAGCCTTTTCTCTTTTTTTACTATTTCCATAATTATACCCTCTGTCTTCACGTCTTTTATCCTAACATCTTAACATTTTTCTTCCAAGGTAACAACCAAATGTGACTTTCTCACATTCTTTTTACTTTTTTCTGATATACTATATTTTGTAAGGTAATTGTGATAAAATAATCCCAAGCATAAATTAAGAAAAGGAGAATCTCATATGGCAGAAGTAATTTTAACCAAGGAAAATTTTGAAGCAGAAGTTTTAAATAGTGACCTTCCAGTACTCGTGGATTTTTGGGCTAGCTGGTGCGGACCATGCATGATGCTCTCTCCAATCATCTCCGAACTGGCAGAAGAATTTGATGGCAAACTAAAAGTTGGAAAAGTGAATGTTGACGAACAAAACGAACTTGCTATGCAGTATCGTGTTGCCAGCATCCCAACCCTCCTACTCTTCAAAAATGGACAACTAACCAAAACCTCCGTAGGCTTCATGCCAAAGGCGGACCTCATCTCCAGCCTCGGCCTGTAATTGTCCAACCCACACAAATATAAAACAAAGGCTGTGCTTATAATTTTTATTATAGGTACGGCTTTTTTTTAATACGAATATAAGTCTAGACTCCGCATATCTGACATTTAGAAGCCTAAAGAAAAATTTTGCATTTTCTTGAAACTCCCTTGTCGCTTAAGTTTTGTGTCCGGCAACCGCTTTTACGCTCAGAGGGAGTTTGCTACGTGCGAGAAAGACACCAGCATCCTTTCCGAGTAGCTCTAAGTGAGCGGTTTTACAAAGGTGATATTACATGCCGCGTGCTAAAACTCGACGCAAGTACAGCGTCTCGGACAATTAGCACGTGGCATGACATTTTGTAAATCCCGCTCACGTAAGAGCTAAAACAAAAAGTCTGCAATGGTGTTCTTTCATCGCACGCACAAACTCTCCTCTGAGTGTAAAACGTTTGACGGACATAATAAATCACAAAAGCGACAAGGGAGTTTCTTTAGAAAATTCAAATTTTTTGTCGGTGTAGAAATGTCGGATACGCGGAGCTAGACTTATGATTGTACAAAAAAGAAAAGCCGTACCTATAATAAAAATTATAAGCACAGCCTTTGTTTTATTCTTCGGTGTCGAGTTCGGTATCACTTACATACTCGGTGTCTGGTGTATTTGGTTCCTCTGGTGCGTAGCGTACGAAGCCGTCCACGATGGTAAATAATAATACGCCCATCAAAAGTGCACCTGTTGCAATCAATTTATTGCGGTATTCTTTCTTCATCATAATGATTTTCTCCTTTTTCCTTGACAGAATTGATTTATACAGAATCTGTTTTATTCACATAATGCGATATTGTATCATATTTCGTATTTTCTGTAAACAATTTGAAATTATACCACATTAAGCTAGATAAATATATTATTTGTTAAAAACGAATATTTAGCGTCTGTAAAAAATGATTCATACTTTCCATACGGCTATCAAACTGCGGATAAAAATCTGTATTGTCGTAAGGAGTCAGGTAAAAAATCTGAAGGAACTGCATATTGACAGCCTTTATTACAGCTTCCTCTCCGGTATTCTCTGCATAAAATCCTCGCAAGCCCTTGGTAAGTACGTGCCAGCGGATTAAGAAGCCTTCATACTCCTTGATTCTCGGAGTGTTCAACCATTTATTGATTTTCATCTTGGATTTGTTCTTAACTGGACAAGCATCCTCTAGTAGAAAATAGCTCAATTTATCTCCATCATAATTTCTTCCCAAAGGAAAGAGACGACAAAAGCCTGGACGGAAGCTATGAATACTACACCTTCCTGCTTCATTTAAGAAACTGCATGTAGGCACTCCCTCACCTGTCATACGAATATTTGGCAAAATCAGTCCATCCTCCACATGAAACTCTACTTCATTCGCTAGTAAAGCCTCAAAGGTCTTGCCTAGCTGTGTCGTAAGCTGGTACACATCATATGGGTCGAGCCAAATCGACTGCCCCATATCCTGACAGCAGTCCGAACACCCCTTACAATCGTGGCAACCTACCTTTACCATATCATTATTTCCATATAATCTTTCAAAATGAATACCGTTCATTATCTTACTCCTCGTATAAACTGTCCATATTTTACGAAGATTTTCAGCTTTGGTCAAGGCTTTTCACTCAAAAGATACCTATTCGATTTCATTTACCACACCCACAAATACCGGCAGGTTATTTTCACAATCAATTATCATATAAATAAAAGGTCTGTCAAGAAACACCTCTTTTACATCTACATAAAATGGTGCACTCTCACATTTCATCTCTACGACCGTAGCAGCACCTGCCTTGGTTCCAACTGGCGTAACCTCGATAAATGTTTTATGCAATACACGATTGATGAAAATATTTCCCTTTGTAGAAGTTGCCATACTTGTAAAATCTGCTTCATTTCCATCAAATGCGTCTGTCATCCCCATTTTCTTAAACAAATCACTCATTTCTATATCATACTCGTAAGAAAACTCTGGCATGTGAACATTAACTGTGACTTCTTCTGGATTTTCTAGCAGATTCTGTAATTCTTCTCCAGTCAGGCTTTTCACATAATCGGCTACGGACAACTCCTCCTTCGGAAGCATTGCAACAAAGGCGTACTTCTTGTCCTTGTAATATTTGATGAATCCCTTTGCATTAGCGTCCTCTAAATAAAAATCTTCTTCGGAACGCATCATGTTCACCGTTTGATTTTCGCCGCTACTGGAGGTAAAACTTCCATTTTTCCAAATCTGGGTACTGTCATACTTTTCTTCCCACTCTGCCTCAAACACAAGGGCATTTATGAGATACATGACTGCATCCAGTGGAATCTCATCTAAGATTTCCTTGATGGTTCCATCTGTATTTTTTTCTACCCAATGATTGATATCTTTTACCGTGGCATCATTAAAAGCTGTTTCATAAATGTCTACTCCATAAAATTCCTCGCTAAATTGCAGAAACTCCTCTTTTACATTAAGAGATTCTTCATTGGTAAACCAGATGGAGTTTGCAATTTTGAGTTCATCTGAGATTTCTCTAAGATACTGGCTGTTAAAGTGATTTAAGTGACCTCGACCAAGTCCAAACACCGCTTCCATCTGCGTCAGTGTTTTTCCATTTGCACCATAGGTGGTCATACCCAATGCTGATACCACGGAAATTGGAGAAATTAATACATTCTCCTCTTGCTCTGAGACTTGCAAATTTTCCTCCAATAAACGTAAACCAAATTCTGTTATTGATGCTTTCACCCTTTCCTCATCGTAATCCTTATCGGTAATCACGGTATCTGCAAAACAATAGATAACCTCCTTATTCACTGGTAACTTTTTCGTTCCACTATCTACTCCTTCACTACCTATCTCTACTACCTCTGTATCTATGGTTTGTGTAAGTGGTAGATCCTTTTCTCCTCCACAAGCAACAAGTAACATACACATACTCAATCCCAATCCTAGAGCAGATAATACTTTTGATTTCCTTGCCTGTTTCATCATAGTGCCTCCTTCATAAGTTATTTTCCCTCCATAACCTCAATCATAGACGTATACACCTCATCTGAAATGGTTACCCACACTTTTCTTCCTCCATAATAACAAGCGTAACCATCACCAAACAACAAAAGATGCACTTCCGTTCCATCTTGTCTTTCTACAAATAGATGATAGATAGGTTCTGAATCTCTTTCGAATTCCTCCCACGTAGAAACAAAATCTATCATCTGACGCTTTCCATTACTAAATTCGTCTAGGAACTCTTCCAAAATAGCTCTTTTCTCCACTGGAAATTCTTTACACTCCTTCTTAAAAGACTCCACATCTTCCAATTTCGTATCCCATTTTTCTTTTGGTAAGTAATATGCGGTCACATAATCCTCTAATCCTGTTGCAAACATTTCTTGATCCGACTCCGATAGTCCGTCCTCCTGGTAAATGTTATCACTGCCTAAAATACTTTCTGGAACGATTAAGGTCTCTTCAACATCTTCTATCTCTGGCATCATATTTACAACCTCATCCTGTTGCTTTTCTTCTGCCTTTTCTCCTACAGTTTCTTCATTCCTTGTAAGATAATCCTCTGATGAATTCCCAGTACCCTTGCCAATGGTAGCATTCCACACGCCACCTACTATGATAAGCAACCCTACACTCGCCGCTAGAGCCACCCACTTTCGCCACGGATGTAGTTCCTTTTGTACCATTACTTTTATTTCATCCTCTGCTCCTTTGGTAGACATCCGATTCGTCTTTTCTACAAGGATACCACCTCTTAGCTTATCGGTTTCTTCTATAATTTCTTCCTCCAAAAAATTCAACGCTTCATGGAGGATTTCACTGCTATTCTCTTCTCTCATATATAGTATCCCTCCTGTTCGAGATATGCTTTTAAGCCACGTCGTGTTCGATAGAGCATGCTTTTAGCCTTTGTCTCACTCATACCGCAATACTTTGCCACATCCTTTAATGAATCCAAAAAGAAATATCTACCAACAAATAGCTGACGTGCTTCCACAGAGATTGTTTTTAAGTAGGCATTTATTACTTTTGCCAATTCCTCCGCCTCTAGCTGCTCCTCCATGCTCCGACCATTTGAAATCAAATCATCTAGTTCTGATAAAGAGAAGGTATATTCCGATGGAATCCGCTTGTCTCTACTCTTTTTACGCAAAATATCAATAGCTACTCGCCGTGTAATTTTCGCCAAGTAGGTAGCAAGCACATTTGGTCGATGTGGCGGCATCGATTTCCAAGCGTACATATATGTATCATTAACTGACTCTAGGCTGTCCTCCATATCCGTCAAAATGTTATATGCTATTTTTGTAAGATATCTGCCGTATTTGGATTGTGTTTCTGCTACTGCTGATTCGTCTCTATCCCAATACAACTGTACTATTTTTTCATCCGTCATGGCGTTTGTCCTTTCGTTATAGGTCCCTATACCATATATCTCGTCTTTTTTTCATTCTAGTTTCATTTTACTCGAAATTCGTATAGAAAAAGTTGATTGCAAAACTAACTTCTGGTTTTATTCTAGCTTTATGTTTTCGCAAGAC
>X42_Goitered_Gazelle__coassemble_269_pt1 | contig 5502 bp, 5 predicted proteins | sample X42_Goitered_Gazelle__metabat2_low_PE_005 | metagenome-assembled genome bin X42_Goitered_Gazelle
AAGATACGGTAGTCATAATTGTTTTTAGATATTTAACCTGTCTACTTGACAGGGGGCTGATCAATGTGGCAGCTTTTTCTTTTTAGGGGAGCGGTGGTTTTGATTGCAAAAGCCGACACAATGCATATTTTATAATAAGAAGAATAAAATGGTAAAATGTTATGACGTTTGGAATAGTGTATCCAAAGGATATTGAGCGTTTGAGAATAGAAAAAAAGGCAATACTGATAGATATAAGGTCGCGCGGTGCATATCATGAGAGTCATTGGGAAGGTGCAATCAATTATCCAGAGGCTGAGATAGAGGATTATCAAAAGGTGTTGCAGAAACGGCGGCCGATTATTCTGTATTGTCAGCATGGAGGTTCCAGTATGCAATTGGCGAGAACACTGGGGCGCGCAGGCTATGAAGTAGGCACGGTAATAGGTGGATATGAATCTATGCGTAAGTATAAGGAGCTGAAGAAGTAATAAGAGTTACAGGAATATACAAAATATATGTAATGAATACCGAAAAATACACAAGAAAATGTATATATACCATTGAAAAGTAATAAGGAAATGGGGTATAGTAGATATGATGCAGATAGTGTAGTTTGGTGCAAATGATGTCTTGAAAAAGCATTCTTGGAACATCAAGTAAAAATATATACACGGAGAAATCTATATGAAAACATATGAATTGGTTGTGCCTTGTCATTTTGGTATGGAGGCAGTCACCAAACGTGAAATTTATGATTTGGGATATGAAATTACAAGAGTGGAAGACGGACGTATTACTTTTGAGGGTGATGTGGAAGCAATTTGTCGCGCGAATGTTTTTTTGCGTAGTGCAGAGCGAGTATTGCTTTTAGTCGGAAGATTTAAAGCGACGACCTTTGAGGAACTGTTCCAGGGGATTAAAGCACTTCCGTGGGAGGAATATATTCCACAGGACGGAAAATTCTGGGTGAAGAAGGCGTCTTCTATTAAGAGTAAATTATTTAGTCCTTCGGATATTCAGTCGATTGCCAAAAAGGCGATGGTAGAGCGTTTGAAAGGCGTATACAAGACGGATTGGTTCAAGGAAGATGGAGCAGCCTATCCAATTCGTATATTTTTGTTAAAAGATGAGGTCATGGTAGCGCTCGATACATCTGGAGATTCTCTTCATAAGAGAGGATATCGTTTACAGACAAGTAAGGCACCAATAACAGAAACTTTAGCGGCGGCTCTCATTATGCTGACTCCTTGGAGAAAAGATAGAATTCTGGTAGATCCATTCTGTGGTAGTGGTACGTTTCCGATTGAGGCGGCTATGATGGCGGCAAATATCGCACCTGGTATGAACCGCGAATTTACTGCGGAGGCGTGGACAAATATTATTCCGAAGCAGCTTTGGTATGATACGGTTCAGGAAGCGCAGGATATGGTCGATACAGATATCGTGGTTGATATTCAGGGCTATGACTTAGATGGCGAGGTAGTAAAAGCGGCACGTGAAAATGCTAAGCGTGCAGGTGTAGACCATTTGATTCATTTTCAGCAGCGTGATGTAGCGAAGCTAAGCCACCCTAAGAAGTATGGTTTTATTATTACAAATCCACCTTATGGGGAACGTCTGGAGGAAAAGGCAGACCTGCCAGATCTCTATACGACGATTGGCGATGTGTACAAGAGCTTGGATTCCTGGTCGATGTACATGATTACCAGCTATGCAGATGCAGAACGTTATGTGGGTAAGAAGGCGGACAAAAACCGCAAGATATATAATGGTATGATTAAAACTTATTTCTATCAGTTTATGGGGCCAAAGCCACCGAAGAAGGAGAAGTAAGAGAAAATAGAAAATGTGCCAGAATATTGAAATAATGATGAGGCACAATGAGGTTTGAAAATAGAATGAGATACTCAAAAAGATATATTATATTATCGATTATTTTATTAATCGTCTTTTTGTTTAAATTTCATATTTTAGAGTTGGATGAAGCTGAGGTAGGCGTTTTCCGTGGTGGAAATTTGAGTGCGGAAACCTGGTATCCTTTGGTTGCCAATGATGTCAATAGCAAGGAGCTGGTGTTGCTCATTGATAACAAGGAATACAGTAGTGAGAAATACGATTTTTACATGGATGATAATCGTAATATCATGGTGCCAGTCTCTATTTTGCGTGATGCCTTAAATTGTAGTGCACACATATATGAGGATGAGAAGCTATTGGTGGAAAAACACAATCTGAGTGCGAAGCTGACCTTGGATGAGAAGGAAGCGGTTAGCACTGGAACGATTGTAGATGTATCTTCGCCACTTACGAGAATTAATGATGTGTATTATGTGAGTCTGACAGATTTATCGGATATGCTGGGATATAACTGTTCTTTCAGTTATCAGGACAATACCTTTACCACAGCAGATACTTCCGAGAATGTCAGTGGTTTGCCTGCCAGCTATGATTTGAGAAGCAGAGATCGTATTTCTGCGATTCGAAATCAGGGGAGATATGGAACCTGTTGGGCGTTTGGTGCGTTGACAGCAATGGAGTCTGCTCTCTTGCCAGAGGATTCCTATGTCTTTTCCGTAGATCACATGAGTATGAGTAATTCATTTCATGTGACACAGTTTGACGGCGGTGAGTATACCATGGGTATGGCGTATTTGGCAGCATGGCAGGGGCCGGTGTTTGAAAAGGACGATCCATATGGTGATGGAGAAACCAATTCAAATTTGGTAGCTGAAAAGCATGTGCAGGAAATGCGTATTATTGCATCTAAGGATATTGCAGCGATAAAAGAAGCGGTGTTTAAATATGGTGGTGTACAGACTTCTTTGTATAGCAGTTTGCGAAATGCAAATAGTACATCAGCACATTATAACAAGGCTACAAATTCCTATTGCTATATTGGTACTTCCAAGCCAAATCACGAGGTAGTTATTATTGGCTGGGATGACAATTACGCGAAGGAGAATTTCTCTGTTCCGTTGGAAGGAGATGGTGCGTTTATTTGTCAAAATAGCTGGGGTGAGAGCTTTGGTGATAATGGTGTATTTTATGTTTCTTACTATGACACCAATATTGGTACTCACAATGTGGTTTATACCCGTATTGATGATGTGGAGAATTATGACAATATCTATCAGAGCGACTTGTGCGGTTGGGTAGGCAAGATGGGTTATGAAAAAGAATCCATGTATGGCGCAAATGTTTTTACAGCGAAAAAAGATGAAGAAGTAGTAGCGACAGCCTTTTATGCAACAGCGCCAGATACGGAGTATAAGGTTTATGTAGTCAGTCAGTTCGAAGATGAGAAGTCTTTTGAGGACAGGGTTTTGGTAGCGGAAGGCGTGGTAGAAGACGCTGGTTATTATACGATTGATTTTGAAAGAGATATTCCAGTTGCCAAGGGGGATAAATATGCGGTGGTGGTATATATATATACGCCGGGAGCAACCCACCCAATGGCAATTGAGTATGATTCGGGAGATCGATTCCTCGAAAACGTGATTTTGGATGATGGCGAGGGATATATCAGTTATACAGGAAATCAATTTATAAACGTAAAGGATAAACAGGATTGTAACCTTTGTATTAAAGCGTTTACAAACAATAAATAATCATGGAAAGAAAAATACTAAAGTGGATGACGGGATGCTTTGGAATGCTGACAATCATCATGTGTATGGGACTGTATTTTCTACCAACCTTTAAAGAGGAATTTGTGGTGGCGGCAGAAACTGCTCCTGATGCATTGTTGCAGGAATCGATGATTGAAATTGAAGACTCCCTTCTAAATAAAGAAGAATTAAATGTTGAATTACCAGAAAATGTACACTGGAAAGATGTTACAATAGAGAATGATTATTTCAATCGAACCATCTTTGTTAATTTTCCAAATGGCGTGGAGAATTATTCGGACAATTATGTGGTGCGTGGAAGTAGTGATCACATTGAAAACCTTTCTTATTACAAGGAAGGAGATACAGGGATTCTTGAAATCAAGCTCGACAAAGCATGTGAGTACTCTTATTCTTATAAAAGTGGTTTCCTGTGCATGAAGCTGATAGACTTACACGATATATATGAAAAAATTGTGGTGATTGATGCTGGGCATGGTGGAAAAATGCCTGGTGCAGTAAAAAAGAATATTCGAGAAAAGGATATTAATCTTGAGATTGTTCTGAAAATCAAGGCTTTATTTGATGAGGTAGATGAAAGCAAGGTCAAGGTCTTCTATACACGTTTGGAAGATGTGAATCCATCACTGAAAGAGCGTGCTGATATGGCAAATAATCTGAATGCAGATGTATTTATTAGTATTCATAATAATGCCTCGGCAAGTGGAAAGTTCAACAGTGAGAATGGAACAATGGTGTTGTATAGTCCGGATGAGACGGATGAAAGCAAGCGTCTGGCAGAGCTCTGTCTGGAAAATGTTAATGCAAGTACAGGTAGCAAACGATTAGGCTTGGTAAAGGCAGACCATATTTATATCGTGCGAAGCAGTAAGGTGCCAGTGGCACTCATTGAAGTAGGATATATGACCAATACAAAGGAATTAAATAACCTCTGCAGTTCAGAATATCAGCAGAAGGTCGCAGAAGGGGTATATGACGCCATTATGCAGGCGTTTGAGGAAGGATTCTAGAGATGAAGAAAATTGTATTTGCAACGGGAAATAAAGACAAAATGCGCGAAATTCGCGAAATTATGGCGGATGTGGATGTAGAAGTGATTTCTATGAAGGAAGCTGGAATTGTTGTAGATGTGGTAGAGGATGGAGAGACCTTTGAGGAAAACTCTTTGATAAAGGCAAAAGCAATTGCTGAATATACGGATGCTATCGTCTTGGCTGATGATTCAGGATTGGAAATCGACTATTTAGACAAGGCTCCTGGTGTGTATTCGGCTCGCTTTATGGGAGAGGCTACCTCTTATGACATCAAAAATCAGGCATTGATTGATAAATTAGATGGTGTGCCAAAGGAAGAGCGTACGGCACGTTTTGTATGTGCAATTGGAGCGGTATTGCCAAACAAAGAGACTCTGGTGGTGCGTAAGACTATGGAGGGATATATTGGCTACGAAATTGCAGGAGAGAATGGGTTTGGTTATGATCCAATCTTTTATTTAGACGAATTTGGTTGCTCATCTGCTGCACTTTCTCGCGAACAAAAGAATGAAATCAGCCATCGTGGCAAGGCTTTAAGAGCGATGAAGGATATTTTGTTAGAACGCGGAGCCCTTTAAAATCAAGGGTTCCCGCACTTTTTTTAAAAAAGTTAAAAAAAATTAAAAATTTTTGTTGACATCTGTTGCTCCCTATAATATAATAAATTTCGCGTCAGGGAAATGACGTACAACAAAATATGCCACGGGGTGTGGCTCAGTTTGGCTAGAGCGCCTGGTTTGGGACCAGGAGGCCGCAGGTTCGAATCCTGTCACCCCGACTTTATGCGGGTGTAGTTCAATGGTAGAACACTAGCCTTCCAAGCTAGATACGTGGGTTCGATTCCCATCACCCGCTTT
>X42_Goitered_Gazelle__coassemble_343_pt1 | contig 4902 bp, 1 predicted proteins | sample X42_Goitered_Gazelle__metabat2_low_PE_005 | metagenome-assembled genome bin X42_Goitered_Gazelle
AGGTAATACCAGATACCTCCATCTTTAATCCAGCCTGTCTGCATTGCACCGGAACCATTCATATAGTACCAGGTTCCTCTGTCATTCACCCAGCCTGTCGCCATCGCTCCAGAGCTTTTCAGGTAATACCATACACCACCGTCTTTAATCCAGCCTGTCTGCATTGCGCCGGACTGATCCAGATAATACCATGTACCATTATCTAAAAGCCAGCCAGTCTGTACCTGTCCATTGATAAGGTAATACCAGATATTATTATACAATACCCATCCCGTTGTATTATTTATGACTGAATCATTTGGTATCACAGAAGAAATTGGCAGAATCGTAATCGTACACGTTGCTGTCTTCTTTGCATATTCACTCGTAGCCGTGATAGTAACCGTACCGCTCTTGCCTGTGGCATTTGCCATTACTAATCCATTCGCATCGACAGTGGCTAAGCTCGTATCCGAAGATGTGTAGGTTACACCTTTGTATGTAGCCGTTGTCGGTGCAACTGTTGCCTTTAACTGTAAGCTCTTGCCACTTTCCAAAGAAGCAGTTGTATGATTCAGCGTGATTCCCGTCTCTGGAACAACTGTAATTTCATTTGTATATGCCTTGATACATACGTCCAGTCCAGAAGCATAAGAGGTATTAGATGCATTCATATCCTCCAGTTCTTCTACCGAATAACCCCAATAGCTTTCACCAGCTTTAGCCTTAACCGAAGCTTTAAACCAATCATGTTCGTAGCTTTCAGAAAAAGTTGCCATTACATAGTCATCAGGCTTTGAAAGTGTAACCACCACAGCATAGCGTTCTCCCTGTTTCAAAGGAACCGCTTCCGTTAATTCTACTGTGTGGAAACCAATATAAGTCTCCGACCCCTTATTCCTTAATGCCAGCGTTCCATCCTGTGGTCTTTCCCTGTCCTCTAAATCTGTATAAATTCGAATCTCATAATCTACATTCGTATTCTGTGTATAAAAACCAACCGCTTTCAACGTTTCATTACTATCTGCCACAAAAGCACTTGCCATAGAACCTGAATTAGAAAAATAATACTCCGAATAAGTAAATGCAGAACCATCATGATGATAATTATTATCATAATTTTCTTCTACTGCTACATCAAACGCAAATGCTTCGCTGCCAATGCTCATATCATAGTAAGACAACCAGAAATATCCTTCCATATCAGAATACTCAGTTCCCCAACTATTTTTAATCAGCCAAGCACCATTTCCCTCTGGCTCATGCACACCTCCATTGATATCTGTACGGATAAAATGATCCGAAGTAATCGTATCATCCCAACCAACTACAGTAACTGCATGGTTTCCAGATGCTTCAAATGGATAATAATAGTATCCAGAATCTTCTAGCCATGAACTATCAGAGTAATAATTAATGCCCAGAGAACCACATTCCATAATTGCAGACTTAATCGCACTCATATCATTTTGATAATTCCCACTCATATCCGGCATTGCAATAATATATGCATCTTCCAAATGTACCGCATCTTCATAGGCCAAATCATCTCCATGCACTCCTCCTACGCTCTCGGCATCAAACGTAGATGAATCTGATACTCCAATCCAGTTTGCTAATACCTGCATTGCAAAATAAAGATTCCCACCTAATTTTAAAGAAGCATCCTCTTCTGTCGAAATCAACCCAAATGTATCTTTCCCTGTAATCCCTAACAAATCATTTGGGGTATTGTACGTGTAATGTACCAGGTGATATTCATTAAAATCAACACTATCTGGATTTGCCCTCTCATTCATAATATATGAAGTTTCTGCAAGACTAATTGCAGAATGAGCCCAACAAGTACCATAGTTTCCCTGATTCTTAATCGAGGTTACATAATCTTTCTCCATTTCAACTGAAATATTTGTATCTGCGGAACTATAAGAAGTAGGCAATGTCCCCTTTAAAGCAGACAGTTCTGACTTTGGAACCTCCTCTAAACTCGCATTTATATCCCAGCCGAAAGCATCTCTGTAGCCATGGTTTCTTTCCTCTACCTCAACATTTCCTCTATCTGTAACATCTGCTTTTACATCTTCTGGAAAAGAAACACTTCCGAACAACATTCCCGCTACAAGCAGTAAACTCATAGCTCTTGTTTTGAATTTTCTCATATAAAATCCCCTTTCCAAATATCCTTTTATCTAAGTACATTCTCACGATAAATGCTTGTTACATATGATTATAACACAAATTATTATAACACAAAAGCACCTTAGATTGCTCTAAGATGCTTTGAACTTTAATTATTATCTCAATTTTGCAACTTCTGAACTAAGCCCTTCAATATTTTGAACAAGACTTTCTGTATTCGTAGTTACCTCTGCAATACCACGAGCACTTTCCTCTGCACTTGCTTCAATACCATCTAAATTGTTATTGATATCCGCAATATGTGCATCAATAGCAGTTGCCATTTCATGGAACTTGCTTACTACTTCATGTACATGAATTGCATCCGCATTATATTTTTCACCGGATTCTAAGAATTCGTCATAATCTGGAACAACCTGATCGATTACATAATCTAAAAGCGCATCTGAGGCCTTTACCAAATCACCTACTGCTGAAGTAACCAATAAGTTAATATTCTGAATATGATTTGCTGTATTTTTTGAGCGTTCCGCTAATTCTCGAATTTCATCTGCTACTACCGCAAACCCTCTACCAGCTTCTCCAGCACGAGCAGCTTCAATACTAGCATTTAAAGCCAGTAAGTTTGTCTGGTTCGCAATACCTAAGATATCATTTGTCAAACCATCGATCTGCTCTACACTCCTACTTTCTTCCATTGCTTTCTTAAGCGCTTCGCCAATAGGAGTAACCTTTTCAATTGTATCATTTTTATTCCATTTTGCAGATTCTACCAATGCACCAGCGCTTTCTTCCATCTCTGTAGCATAGTTATTTAAATCATCCAAATTCTCTGCTAATTCAGTAACCTGTAAGTTTGCATCAGTTGCGCTAGAATTAACTGTGGTAATATTAGAAGAAATTTCTTCCATAGACGCTGTAAGCTCCTGCATAACAGACGAAACACCCATTGCGTTTTCATCTACACTGTTTACATTCTCTAAAAGTGCAGTTTCTACTTCTTTGATATAAGCCTTATACGCTTCTAATTCCTGAGTTTTCGCTTCAAGCTCAGCTCTAAGTGCTTCCAACTCTTCATTTTTGTTCCCATTCTTCGAGAAAAGTCCCATTTGTTTTATCCCCCACTTATTTTCCTTTATTTCTAAAACAATATATTAACATCTAAATTCTACCATATCTTGTATTCTTTGCCAAGGCTTTTCCATATATCTACAAAAAGATTTTTTGCAATTTAAAATACTCGAACTTCAAAGAGCTCGAGCATTTTAGATATTTCTTTTACTTAAAATAAGCTACACCTGATTCAAATAATTTCAAATCCTGTTCGCCATAGATATTTACAGCTACACTGTCTCCGCGACGTTCTGAATGAGCCATCTTACCAAGTACACGTCCATCTGGACTTGTGATACCTTCGATAGCCATATAAGAACCGTTTACGTTCCATTCTTCGTCCATAGTAGGTACGCCAGCTTCGTTTACATACTGAGTAGCAACCTGTCCATTTTCGAAGAGTTTGTCTAACCATTCTTTTGGTGCTACGAAACGACCTTCACCATGAGATGCTGGATTACAGTATACTTTACCAAGTTCTGCACCCTGTAACCATGGAGATTTGTTTGTAACAACCTTTGTGTATACCATTTTACTGATATGACGGTTGATTGTGTTATAAGTAAGAGTTGGTGAATCTTCTGTCTGCATACGGATTTCGCCATGTGGTACTAATCCCAGTTTGATGAGCGCCTGGAAACCATTACAGATACCAAGAGCAAGACCATCTCTTTCATTTAAAAGTTTATTTACTGCTTCTGCCATCTTTGCATTACGGAATGCAGTAGCAAAGAATTTAGCTGAACCTTCTGGTTCGTCACCAGCTGAGAATCCACCTGGGAACATGATAATCTGAGACTGGCCAATTGCTTTTACAAATTCATCAACGGAATCTCTGATATCTTCTGCTGTTAAGTTCTTAAATACTTTTACGATTGTGTTTGCACCAGCACGTTCAAATGCTCTTGCACTATCAAATTCACAGTTTGTTCCTGGGAATACTGGAATAAATACAGTAGGTTTTGCAACTTTATTCTTGCAAACGTAAATATTCTTTGTATCGTAAAGTCCTGTCTGGATTTCTGTGTAATCTTCTGTTGCACGTGTTGGGAATACTTTCTCAAGTGTTCCTGTCCATGCTGCAAGTGCTTCCTCCATAGAGATATTCATATCACCATAGATGAATGCCTGTACATCATTTACTTCACCGATTACTGTACCAAGACCATTTAAGTCAGCATCTGCTGGTACTTCAGCTATGATGTTACCAAAACCAGGAGCAAATAATACATCTGTTGTAACGTCTGCATTAATTGTAACACCAAGTTTGTTACCAAATGCCATCTTACTTATTGCTGCTGCAAGACCCTTTCCATCAAGTGCATATGCAGAAATAATAGCACCTTTCTGAATAAGAGTATGTACGTCATCGTAAAGTTTCATTACCTGTGCGTAAACTGGTAAATCATACTGGTCTTTTTCAATATTAAACATCACAAGTTTGTTTCCAGCTGCTTTAAGTTCTGGAGTGATGATATCTGCTTCTTTAGCAACATCCACTGCGAAAGAAACAAGTGTTGGTGGTACATCGATTTCATTGAATGTACCCGACATAGAATCTTTACCACCAATAGATGGAAGACCAAATCCCATCTGTGCGTTGTAAGCACCAAGAAGTGCTGCTACTGGCTGGCTCCAACGTTTTGGATCTTCGCTCATTCTACGGAAGTA
>X42_Goitered_Gazelle__coassemble_573_pt1 | contig 3952 bp, 4 predicted proteins | sample X42_Goitered_Gazelle__metabat2_low_PE_005 | metagenome-assembled genome bin X42_Goitered_Gazelle
ATGGTATCTGCTATCTTGGTGTATCTGGTTTCCAGGTGCTGGTATGGGCTTTGGTAAATGACTCTATCGACTACCATGAATTGATTCATGGAAAGAGAAATGAAGGTATCGTATATTCTGCATACTCATTCGTACGTAAATGTGCAAATGCGTTATCTGCATCCCTTGCTAACGTTGCACTTTTCCTTGTAGGATATGATGTAACAGCATCTGTTCAGAGTGAAACCGTTACAAATAGCATTTGGAGCTGGTATACAATCCTTTATGTAGGCGGTTATGCACTTGCAGTTCTTTACTTTGTATATCCATTGACAAAGAAAAAGACACAGGAAATGATTGATACATTAGCAGAAAGACGCGCAGCAAAAGGAGCACAGTAATGAACAAACAGGTTTCAATTACTAGTCGAAATGGTTATACCCTTATGGGTGTATGTACCATTCCAGAAGGTGTCGATAAAGCACCGGTAGTAGTAAATATACACGGATTTGGTGGAAACAAATGTGGACATAAAAATCTGCATGTACAGATGGCGAGAATATTAGAAAAAGCAGGTATAGCTTGTGTGCGTTTTGATATGTATGGAAACGGCGAAAGCGATGGCGAATTTTCGGATATGACTTTTACCTCGCTGTTGAATGATACAGAAGATATTTGTAATTGGGTGAAGACTCAAGAATGGGCAGATGAAAGTCAGCTAATCTTATCAGGTCAAAGCATGGGTGGTTATGTAACTGCTTGTGCAGCGCCTAGTATTCAACCAGCAAAATTAATTTTGCAGTGTCCAGGTGCGGGTATGTGGAATGGTGCCATGGAACGTGTGCTGGCGACGGAAGAAAAGGGAATCTTTTTTGCAGATATCGAAGGCTTGTGTTTTTCCACAGCATTTAACAAGGATTTGCATCAGTATGAGCCATTTTCTACTGCAAAAGGGTATGAAGGTCCAGTGCTTTTGATAAGAGGCACGGAGGATCAACTGGTAGATACTGCAACATGCCAAAAGTATGTGGAAGTATATGGTGATGCGTGTACCTATATAGAATTAGATGGCGGCAATCACAATTTTTCCAGCATTCCTGTAAGAGAAAAACTTTTTGGTGCAATCGTAGATTTTATAAAATAGAATAAATCAGAATCAGAAAAAACAGAAGTTCAATAGTGCTTCTGTTTTTTTTGTAATTTTTACCAGGTTAGTCTTGACAGACTTGGGTTAGGAGAGTAGAATACCAATGTAGTTAGTTTAGACTAATTGTTGATATACATAGGAGGCTGACATGACATTATTGGAAGCATTAGAGGGAACTGAATATATCATCAAAGAAATTCAGACAGACGACGAAGAGTTGAATGGATTTCTTTTTACGCTTGGATGTTATAGTGGCGAGCCTATTACAGTAGTATCGCGCAAGAGAAATAACTGTGTTGTTTCTATTAAAGATGGTAGATACAATATCGACAATCAATTGGCTGAAGCTATTATCGTGTAGTTGTGGTATTTGGTCATTGCGGCAAAGATAGTTAAAAAAATACTTATGTGGTAGGAATCTGCCACATATATTTTTGAAAACGAGTTAGTTGCGACTACCAACTATTAGACGCATGTGACTTAACCAAATAACAAGGAGATTGAGAACAATCTAAAATTTATGGAGGATTTTTAGAAATGAGAATTGCTTTTGCAGGTAATCCAAACAGTGGTAAAACCACTATGTACAATGCGCTCACGGGTAGAAATGAACGTGTTGGTAACTGGGCTGGTGTGACAGTGGACAAAAAAGAAAGCCCAATCAAGAAAAGCTTTTGTGAAGGGGAAGAACTTATCGCAGTTGACCTTCCAGGTGCATACTCTATGTCACCATTTACTTCAGAAGAGAGCGTTACAAGCAGCTATGTAAAAAATGAAAATCCAGATGTTATCATCAACATCGTGGATGCAACAAACTTAAGCCGTAGCTTATTCTTCACAACACAGCTTATGGAACTTGGTATTCCAGTAGTTGTAGCTTTAAATAAGAGTGATATCAATGCAAAGAAAGAAACTGAAATCGACGTAGAAGTTCTTTCTGCAAAGCTTGGCTGTCCAGTCATCAATACTATTTCAACTATTGCAAGTGACAAAGGCTTAAAAGAAGTAGTAAAGGCAGCAGTTGCAGCAAAGAGTCAGACACAGAAGGCGCCTTTTGAACAGGGAGAAGTAGATCTCACTAGCAAAGAAGAAGTAGAAGCTGCAGATAGAAAACGTTACGCGTTTGTAAATGAAATTGTAAAAGAAGTAGAAACTCGTAAAGTATTTACAAAGGATACAAACTTCCAGGATAAGATGGATGAAATCCTTACACACCCAATTTATGGACTTATCATCTTTGCAGTAGTTATTTTCGGCGTATTCTGGATTTCACAGCATGAAGATGGCGTGGGCGTATGGCTTGCAGATGTTTTAGTAGGGTGGATCGAAACCTTCCAGGGTTGGGTAGGCGGATTGTTAGAAGGCTCTAATGAGTTCTTATATGCCCTTTTGGTTGATGGCATTATCGGTGGTGTAGGTGCTGTAGTTGGCTTCCTTCCACTTGTTATGGTAATGTATTTCCTTATCGCATTATTAGAAGACTGTGGTTACATGGCTCGTGCAACAGTCGTACTTGATCCTATTTTCAAGCGTGTAGGGCTTTCTGGTAAATCTGTGATTCCTATGGTTATCGGTACAGGTTGTGCTATCCCAGGTGTTATGGCTTGTCGTACCATCCGTAATGAAAGAGAACGTCGTGCAACTGCAATGCTTACACCATTTATGCCATGTGGTGCAAAATTACCAGTTATCGCATTGTTTGCAGGATCATTCTTCGCAGATGCATCATGGGTTGGACCACTTATGTACTTTGTAGGTATGGCACTGATTTTCTTTGGCGCTTTGCTTATAAATAAAATTACAGGACATAAATATAGAAAGTCCTTCTTTATTATGGAGCTTCCAGAATACAAGGTTCCAAGCCTAAAGAGAGCATGCGTATCTATGTTTGCTCGTGGAAAAGCATATATTGTAAAGGCTGGTACCATCATCCTTGTATGTAACACAGTAGTTCAGATTATGCAGTCCTTTAATTGGCAGTTACAGCTTGTAGAAGAAGGTATGGAACAGACTTCTATCCTTGCTTCTATCGCTTCACCAATTGCAGTCCTTTTAGTACCAATTTGCGGTATTGCAGCATGGCAGTTGGCAGCGGCAGCAGTAACAGGATTTATTGCAAAAGAAAACGTAGTTGGTACAATCGCAGTTTGCTATGCACTTACTAACTTCATCGATGCAGAAGCACTTGAACTTACAGGTGGTGCAAACGAAGTAGCAGTAGCTATGGGACTTACCAAAGTAGCCGCACTTGCTTACCTTATGTTCAATCTTTTCACCCCTCCATGTTTCGCAGCACTTGGTGCTATGAACTCAGAAATGGGTGATGCAAAATGGTTCTGGGGTGGCGTTGCTCTTCAGTTTGCAACAGGTTACTCCGTAGCATTCTTCGTATACCAGATTGGTACACTTATTACTACAGGTGCTCTTGGTGCTGGTTTCTTACCAGGTCTTGCAGCAGTAGTGGTATTTGCGGTAATTATTGCTTACATCATCAAAGCAAACCGCAAGAAATTTGAAGCAGAGTATGCTTTAAATAAATAGTATTATAGGAGTATCGTATGATTACAGATATCATCATTGTGCTCGTGCTTACACTCATCCTTGGCGGAGCACTTTACTACATGAAAAAAGAAAAAGATAAGGGCGTGACCTGTATCGGCTGCCCGGACGCAGGAACATGTGCGAAGAGACGTAATGGTGAAGCTTGTGAAAGTGCTGGTACAGAATAATAAAACCTATATAATAATGATCATAAATATAAAGCTGCCACCGTGATATGATTCCCCTTAAGTAGACAAGGTAAATAACCAAAATCTACTTAAGGGG
>X42_Goitered_Gazelle__coassemble_642_pt1 | contig 3787 bp, 5 predicted proteins | sample X42_Goitered_Gazelle__metabat2_low_PE_005 | metagenome-assembled genome bin X42_Goitered_Gazelle
GTAGCTCAGCTGGATAGAGCACTTGGCTACGGACCAAGGTGTCGGGAGTTCGAATCTTCTCACTCACGCTTCAAAGAACCCTTGAAACAGTAATGTTTCGAGGGTTTTCTTTTATCTAAAGTTCTAAAAAACTCTCAGGAAAACTCACAAAATTAACATCAACATTGTAACAACATAGAAAATATGATATTTTTGTTTTATCGTAGGTTGTAGTTTAGGATATTATGTTTGAGGAAAAGAAATGGTTACACCAGAAAACATAAAAGATATTTTATATGAATATATCGATGAAAATTTTCGAGATTTTACTAGTGCATTAATTCCTGGCGCTAGACCTATCCTTGGTGTGCGTGTACCAACACTTCGAAAAATCGCGAAGGGAATTGCGAAGGGGGATTGGCAGACATATCTGAAAGAAGCTCCAGAGGATAGTTATGAGGAAGTGGCGATTAAGGGATTTGTGATAGGTTATGCAAAGGCAGAATTAGATATTTTGCTACCTTATATTGCAGATCATATTGAGAAGATAAATGACTGGTCTCTGTGTGATGGATTTTGTAGTAATTTAAAAGCTGTAGCAAAGAACAGAGAAGAATTTTTGGATTTTCTATTACTGTATGCGAAACTGGATGATGAGTTTAAGCAGCGAGTAGTAGCGGTCATGTTGATGACTTATTATTTTACAGTTGAGTATATTGATGTGTCGCTTGAAATATTGGATTCTTTAAAGAACGAGAAGTATTATTGTAAAATGGCAGTAGCATGGGCGATAGCAACCGCATGGGCAAAACAGCGAGAAAAAACTTATGTCTATATGCAGCACGGTAATAATACTTTGGATGATTGGACGTACAACAAGGCAATTCAGAAGATGCGAGAGTCCTATCGTATAAGTGATGAAGATAAGGCGATGCTTCAAGGAATGAAACGAATGTAAAGGTATAGCATATAGTTTGAAATAAAACATTTGATAGTGATATTGAACGAATAGGACATCATAAGATGACAGAAAAAGATTGGGACAAGGAACTAAATATAGATACGATTGGTCGAGATGCATCGAAAGAGGATACTTACCATTATCCTTACGAGCCGACACCATATTCTGTGTTAGAACGATTGGTAGAAAGTGAATATATTTCAAAGGAAAATATCATGGTAGACTATGGTTGTGGGAAAGGGCGAGTGGGCTTCTTTTTGCATCATAGTTTTGGATGTAAGGTCATCGGCATCGATTTTGATGAGCGAATGTGTGAGGCTGCTTGGGAGAATCTCCTAAATTATGAAACAAGAGTTTATAGAAAGGAAGCGGAGAGTAAACACAAGGAGTCAGTAAAAAACAGAGGCAGGATAGAAATTCTTTGTGAGAGTGCAGAAAAGTATGAAATAAAAGATGCCGATGTGTTTTATTTTTTCAATCCGTTTTCAGTGGAAGTGTTGCAATCTGCCATTGGGAAGATAAAGAAATCTTATTATGAGAATCCAAGAGAGATACAGTTGCTATTTTACTATCCAAGTGATGAATATATATCGTATCTGATGACGGTTCCAGAAATTTGTTTTGTAGATGAAATTGATTGTCGCGATTTGTTTGAAGGGGATAATACTAGGGAACGAATTGTGGTTTTTGAATTTCTATGAAATTGAAAGAATTCTAGGTAAGAGAATATGTAGTAGAATATGAGTGAGTAGAATTATGCAGGAATATGAACATGTAACACACACGTTTCAGCCAATTTTTAACAAGGAATCCAAGATACTGATTTTGGGAAGTTTTCCTTCGGTGAAATCGAGGGAAAATAATTTCTATTATGGACATCCACAGAACCGTTTTTGGAAGGTGTTGGCAGGAGTTTTAGAAAAAGAAGTGCCACAGACGATAGAGGAAAAGAAGAGGTTTTTGTTGGAGCATCATATTGCGGTATGGGATGTGATAGAAAGCTGTACGATTATTGGTTCCAGTGATTCATCTATCAAAGATGTAGTGGTAAATGATTTTTCTAAGGTATTAGAGAATAGTGCAATTGAGAGAATTTATGTAAATGGTGGAAAGGCATATGAGCTGTATCACAAATATGCGGAAAAAAAGACGGGGATTCAGGCGATAAAGTTGCCATCTACGAGTCCTGCGAATGCAGCATGGAGTTTGGATAGGCTTTGTAATGAATGGAAACAAATTATAATATAAAAAAATGTAAATTATGTGAATTTTTAGTTTGTAGGTGTAATCAATTCCAATTTATCAATCTAAGTCGAAAGGGGATGTTTTTATATATGGAAACCTGGTATTACGAAGTAGTAAGCATTGATGGTGATTATGCGAATCTAAAGAGAACAGATATTGAATTAGATGATTTAAAGCTTGTTGCGAGAGCGCTATTACCTGCTGAAATTATGGTAGGAAGTAAACTGAAATATGAGCTCATGCAGTATGAAATCATCTAAGGAAGTAGCATAGCTGTTTGAAATGAGTAAGTAAGATGTGCTAGAAAAAGAATGTGAGGTGACGGACGATGTTGACTTATGCTATGAGTCAGAGAGATGAAAAATCAAAATATTATTATCTATATTCTGCGATAAAAGAGGATATCCTGTCTGGAACCTTGAAGAAAAACGAGAAGCTTCCATCGAAGCGTTCGCTTGCAGAACATTTGGGTATAAGTCTCATCACGGTGGAGACGGCGTATCAGATGCTTAAAGATGAGGGCTATATTGAGTCGAGAGAGCGAAGCGGATACTATGTTACCGAACTGAAACTTCTTAGAAAACGTATAAATGTGGAGAAAGAGTTGGAACTGTTGGAGCATGGAGAAAGAAAGCTGTTACAATTTTTAGATGAGCAAAAGCAGAGCGGAGAGAATTTCCAAAAGGAAATCCATGCACAAAAAAAATTGATGTTCCCAGAATCTGTGTATTTTAAGACTATTCGTAGTGTGCTAAATGATTATGGAAGTGAGCTTTTAGAGAAATCACCGAATGAAGGGTGCGCGATTTTGAGAAACGCAATTGCAAAATATTTGCTTCGTTATCGTGGGATTTTTGCACAGCCAGAACAGATTATTATCGGGTCAGGTGCGGAGCATCTGTATAGTACCGTGGTGCGTTTGTTTGGAAATGACAAGGTGTACGGTTTAGAAGACCCTTCCTACAAGCAGATTCGTATGGTGTACGAGGGGATGGGAGCGAAATGTGAGATGCTTCAAATGGGAAAGGAAGGTATCTTGTCCACAGAACTGGAAAGAACGACTGCAGATATCCTGCATGTAACACCGTTTCACAGTTATCCTTCGGGTGTGACTGCAACAGTGAGAAAGAGGCAGGAGTATTTGGAGTGGGCGAAACAGTCTTCTGAAAAGAGTGGAGGTATCAAAAGCGCAGAAGCGAAGTTGTTAGATCGTATTATCATCGAAGATGATTTCGATAGCGAATTTTTTATGCCAGGAAAGCCAATTGATACGCTATATATGTCAGATGATAATCAGAGCGTTATCTATATGAATACATTTTCAAAGAGCCTTTCGCCATCTATTCGTATTGGGTATATGATACTTCCGGAGAAATATCTGCAAAGCTATCGAGAAAAGATGGGGGATTTTTCTTGTACTGTGCCAGTATTAGACCAGTATGTGCTGGCGGAGTTTATGGATAAGGGACATTTTGAGCAACACTTAAATCGAGTGCGAAGACGTAGATAAATTCATAATAATAAAGGACGTTTTAGCTGTCACATATGTGATATGATTCCCCTTAAGTAGACAAGGTAAATAACCAAAATCTACTTAAGGGG
>X42_Goitered_Gazelle__coassemble_766_pt1 | contig 3531 bp, 2 predicted proteins | sample X42_Goitered_Gazelle__metabat2_low_PE_005 | metagenome-assembled genome bin X42_Goitered_Gazelle
AATTTTTTCAACCTGTAAGGGCTCCATGATGCGGTATTTACTACACGAATTTGCCTAGGGCTTTTACAGCCATGAGAACGCACTAAGAACAGCTCCTTAAAGCCACTTTCCCTCCGCAAATCTTGCGTATATTCTTCAAGCTCACAGATAACATCTTTCACAAGTTCATTGATATAAACCTTGTGAAGGATTGGTTCTCCTTTTTCGGTTTTCCGGAGCCAAACTGCCAAATAACAAGAACCATCATAGTTTGTTTTCACGCAACCTTCTTGAATGGATAAAACTTCGTTAATGCGAATTCCTGTTTGGCTTTGAATGATGATGCCTGCTTTGACAATAATATCGTCCTCGTCGTGTACTGCGTGATAAAGGATTTTATCAAAGACATCAGATGGAATAGGTTTTGTTTTATTGGTTTTGAGTGATCTTTTTGTACTCCAAAGGTCGTGCGAGGAAACTCCACAGAAAATATTCTCCTTGGTCACATTCCATCCTTTGATTTGACCAACGTTTATAATTTCCTCTACGATATGTGCAATGACATGTCCTGTGTTGAGAGAAACCTGACGTTCTACTTTGAGCCAAAGATTAAATTTCAAGAAATCGTCCGGTGTAATGGTAATGAAATCAATATGATTGTTTTCGCAATAGTAGACAAATGAAGGCAGTTTGCTCGTTATGTAGTAAACTACCGTTTGAGGCTTAATTTTTCCCAGCTTATAATAAGCATATTGCTTCATAGTGTACTTCATTTCTTCGTTATGGATGAATGAAAATGAAATTCGTTTATACGTAGAAGACGTTGTGGTTTCAGGGATCAACGGAGAAAGATCCCAAATATCATCGCTAAACTTAGAGTTTCCAATAGAAATATTATTTAATTTGTCCTGTTGTCCATGTTCAGGAACGACAATCGCTAAATTAGTTGCTGGCATCCTGTAGTTCCTCCAGTCTGGCGATGATAATCTTTAGCACCTCAATTGTTGGCGTAAAGTGCTCTGCATAATGTTCGCCATAGATGGCACCTTTCTCAGCTTGCCTCTCTAAGCCCTTCAGGTGCTTTCTATGGGCTTCAAGATGTTCAGGAGTAGTAATATAGCGACTGCAAGTGTAACACTTTTGACGACGAAGAAGGCGCTCGCAAACTTGCCCATTAACAACAGGTTTCGTACAATATCCGTCGATTAAACAAGCGCTGGTATCTTTATGCTCTTTAAACCAGTCCAGTTCTTTCTTATTTTCAAAGGCAGTCTCATCAATCAGGTTTATGTTACCAATGATACCGATGTTCTTAAACGCTTCGGTTCTTTCTTTGTCCTTTACATCTGCATAAAATCTTTTGGTAATGGCTGGATCTGCATGTCCGAGCACTTGCTGAATGACGTTGATATTAGTTCCTTGCGAAAGCATATCGGTTCCCAGGGTTCGTCTGAACTGATGCGTGGAAAGCAGATACGGATTTCCAGCATTATCGACAATGTTATGTCGACATGCAAATCGTACCAATCGATCCCGAAAAGAAATTCGAGGCATCACTATTATTTGTCCACTATGCACACGTTTTTTCCCGGGGCATCTATAAAGAAATAGTTTGTTTTTTATGCTTTCGTCGGCGTTTTTTCGCAAATCTGCCGTAACATTCAACAACTTCTCAACCGCCAAAGCACATTCCTTTTTTACCGGCATAGGAGGCCGTTCTTTCTTATTTTTGTGGTCAAACCAAGAAATAGTGTAGCCTCCCAGTACGTGTGGTTTAACACAATCTACATTTAACATTACCAAGTCTCCGGAGCGCATACCCGTGCACTCTAAAATGACGACCCCATACTTAAGATAAGGATCGTTTTCTTTTGCGAGCGCTGCGTTAATTTGGTCAAGAACCTCATCTGGTATATAGTCAATCTTAAGTTTTGAAGGCGCACGGAACTCGTTGCCAGTAAAAATTTCGGTGTCGGGAACAAAGTCAGGCATATGCAATTGCCCCCATCGAATGATGGTTTTAAAAGACGAAAAAATTGTACGCTGACCGTTTACTGTCAACGGCTTGCCGGTGGTGATGTTGGTTGTCGTATGCAAATATGACAGTAAATTGTCAACATCATTATTTGTGAGCGACCTCAAAGAAGCTATACCTTGATTCTCTATAAAATAATTGGTTGTCTTGAAATTGCTTATGCTTCGATAAAGTGTGCTCAAAGATTTACTGCCAGTTCGATAATGAGACCGCACATATTCTTTGCAAAGAGATTTGATACTCTCGCTTTTAATGAATGTGAAATCAAAAACATATTCGTGTTTATAGAACTGCGAATCTGAATTAGTTTCAATCAAATGCCATACATCGCCAAAGAATTTATCCTTCATCAGACACACCTCCAACTGCAAAGCCTTTCTCCCAATATTGAGAAAGACTTTCTCTTATAAAAGAATCTGAAAGATGTGTGTATTTTTGTGTGGTCGAAATATGCTCATGCCCCATAATAAGCTGAGCAATGCTGGTATCCATTCCCGACTGGATCAAATTTGAGCAGAAAGTGTGCCGCAGGTCATGGAAGTTAAAGTCCAATCCTTTTTCGGCTTGTACCTTTTTCAATTTGTCGTAAGCAGCACTGTACGTTAGCTGTTTGCCAAGCTGCTTAGTTTGCTCAGATACAAATATATAGCCATGTGAAGTATCAATCTGGCTGCGTTCCTCCATAATGAAATCGTCCAGTTCTGCAATAAGGGCCATTGGAACGTAGAGATTCCTGCGTTTTCCTTTAGATTTAATCTGCTGAAAGACTCCAACCGCCTGGTTCATATCAGGAATAGGAACAGACTCTATCTCAAGGTCTAACACCTCCTGTATTCTGGCACCTGTATAATAGAGAAGCTTATACAGCAAGATGTCTCTGCGCTTTGTAAGCACCCCTAAGAACAGGTCAAACTCCTTGTCGGTAACAAGCTTCACAACATGCTTGCTCTCCTTCAATTTGAAAACAGATTGTTTGGTCCGGTTGTCTGTTCTCGCGTGATGAAGCAGACTTCTAAACATATTTTGGGTTCTGTTTATATCCCGCATGAGGATGGGGTTGTTGAGTCCCTTCATATCGGATAAAAACTGATAAAAAGAATGAACTGTGCCTAAAATCCGATTGATTGTCTGATTGGTTCGAACGCTCTCGTTATACAAAGAAATCGAACCAATATTATCACATCTCAGATAGTCAATAAAATCGGCAATCAGAGATGGTGTCATGTCAGCGTAATCACTATCAACAGCGTCCAGAAACCTCCAAAAAGTAAGAAGGTCTCGCCCATATGCTTTAAGCGAATTAAATGCTCTTCCTTTTTGTTGCTGGAACCGCAGGAAATCACAAACTGGCTTAATGAGCTGCATGTTGTCATCCAATAATATGAAAAGTTGTCTCTCTGGTTCGTTGATAATGTAGAACTCCATAACTAACCACTCCTATTCTGTACCGATTATATCTCTTCAAAATAGAAAAATAGTTAACACGGAATGAACAATAATCCTTTACTAAAGATAAC
>X42_Goitered_Gazelle__coassemble_795_pt1 | contig 3485 bp, 4 predicted proteins | sample X42_Goitered_Gazelle__metabat2_low_PE_005 | metagenome-assembled genome bin X42_Goitered_Gazelle
TTAATTCCGTTTGCATTTAATGCAATTGTTGCCATTTCTTCACTTCCTTTTTGTTCTACTAATTTAACTAAAAGGTATCCCCTCTCTCTTTACAAAGCACATTGATTCTGTCCACTAATATTACTTGTTCTTTCGTCATCTTCCTTTTACTCATGCGTAATCCCACCTCCACTATTTTATCTAACGTATGACTATAATTTACAATATTTTACATATCTAAATCAGCTACCTTTCGCAAACGTAGGTGATTTACGCGCAAGTGCATTGTGAGATTGGAAATGTTATTCTTGATGAAATGAGGTTCACACTATATAACACAATAAAAAAGAGATAGTACCTCCTAAGTATGACGACGACAAAATAATATACAGCCTTACGAGTTACCATCCCTTTGAAAACACTACAAAGAACCTTGCTTGCTCTTCTAAACACATATTTACAACTAATTATTTTATTTTTAGTTTTACATTATTTTCATTCATCTAATCCTTGTTCTCTTATATATTCCTGCTCCTCCTCATAACAATATCTATCATGAATTATAACATCTTCAACAATCTCCTCTGGACAATATACTTTTAAACCAAGTTTTAAACTAGAATATCCTTCACCATCTTTATCTTCAGTCAAGTCATCTGTGATTTTCTCTAATTGCTGAACTAATTCCTCTCTCTCTTTTTTTAGATATATTTCTTCTCCATTATATTCTAGAACAATCTCCTCCTTAGATATATCTGGGAATATCTCTATAGCCTCTAAAAATTGTTTGTTATTGCACAACGTATGCATATATCCATAATTATCTAAATATCTGTCCTCAATAGGATATCCATACATACATGAAGAAAGACATTCTCCACACTTTCCCTTAACAATGCCTCTCTCCATTCCAAAGACTAAATCACCTATTTGTACATATGGTATAAACTTCAACTTTTGCATTATCTAACCTTTCCCTTTTTTTGTAATTCCTCTGTCTTAACAAAACCTTTATCCATCACATAGAACGGATGATTCCAAGTTGTGGTAATGGTTTCTCCCTTAATAACAAGGTGAATTAGTTGTTTAGTTTCATTTACATAGGTTTCTATAACCACAACAGCTGCTGCCAATTTTACCACACATATACTATAATCTAAACCTTTTTTTAAAATTCTAGCTTAACTACACAAACGTAGGTGATTTCTGCGCAAACGCAAAAAGAAGCAGAATTCTGTCGAAAACTCTACTTCTTGGTAAAAACATTTTTATATTTACTTCGACCGCCTAATGATCTAGCAAAAAACTACCTCTTGTTCTTTATAATTCTTGTCGAAAACTACATTCTCAAACTTGCAATTTATAAAATGAACATTTTCGAATTTACACTTTGTAAAATCAGTGTCAATAATAGTACACTCTATAAAATCAACATTTTTAAGTTCTGAGTCTATAAATAAACATCTATTTATATAACATTTTGAAAACTTAGTATCAATAAACTTTCCAAACATAAAGGAGGTTCGAAATGCCTCCATGAAAGAAATTTCTGTCCGTTCAAAGGTTATATCATCCCAATCGGCTTTTTTTATTTCATTTCCCCTAAATATACAATCAAAAAAACTACTCCCACCAAAATTCGATCCACTCAAATACACAACGGAAAAATCGCATAAAAAGAAATTTACTCCACAGAAAGAACTATTATTTAAATCATATTCAGAAAAACTCATATTTTTAATATCTATATCTTCATACTCTAGAGAACATTCCTTTGATGAATCTCCATTTGAATATTCCGTATATTTAATTAAATTTTCTATAATATCCATTTTTTCCCTCCTTATTTATGGTCAAAATAGAACATTGCTTATTTTTCCTTGTGCTGTTAATGCATCCGTTAACTCGTTGATATGCTCTAAATGCATATTTGATGTATCTAGAATAACGTTTTCATTTTCAGATAATGATTTATTTATTGTGTTCATGGCTTTATCTAACCTATATCCACCCTTGCTAGGCTTAAAATTAGAATTAAAAGATTTGACATCCCATGCCTGTCCATTCTCATCAATAAATTCAGCTTTTCCAGTTGGATCCCTCTTAATACGATTAAGAAACCCTCTCTCTTCTAAATCAAGTCCAATTCTTGCTTCATGCTCTCCTTTCGCTATATCGATTGGTCTTGTCGATCCTCTATGAGCAGGATCAGCGACCAGCTCCTTAAGTTCTTGTTCACTTCGCTCCCCTGTATATCCATTCGTTCCCTTCGGACAATCCGCATTATGCACCAACACACCAGCATTTCCTACATGATATGTATGGAAATCTTCTACCTGGAAATTATACACTGTTTATATGCTACTTTATAAATTGGAAAATCTTTTTGCATAATCCGTATTCAACTCTTTCAACTCCATAAAAGGAACTAGCTTCTTTGATGCTGTTTCTAATTCACATTCTTGCGACCATAAAAACGGATAAATTAACCATACTTTATCAAAACCAACATTTTTACAATCTTTCTCCCAGTAATCCCATCTCATACTACTATAAAACTCATCTAAATTCCCTTGAATTGTCCATGCAAGAAATTGAGCATAATTCATATCTAAACATTCCCATTCTAAAGTATCTGGTGCAAAATACCATATCATTTTTATACCTTCACTAAACTTTGACACATTAATAGCAAACACTCCACCTACAATATCTTGCGCAACGATAAACATTCCTTGCATTATTTCATTTTCGGAACTGTTGTTTGCTGAATTATATTGAAAAATCCCATTATGCTCATCACAATTTTGACCTATAATTCTAATCCAGTTATCAACACGTATTCCTGCTGTATGTAGTATGATAGTTCCTAAAACTGAATTATGCATTATTCCCACTTTTTCAAGTTCTAATCTTCCTACAGTCTCTAGACCTTCATAAATATGTATTTTTCTTTTAGAATTATTAAACATATCGATTACTTCATTCCATAATTCGTCTTGCACTGTTCGCCGCTCCATTCTAATCTGTTATTTTAAATCTGTATTGAGTTCCATCTTTATAATTTCTTAGTTGGTGACTTGCACTAGATCCAGAACCGCGATTATCAGAACGTGATATCGCTCTGACACTTGCCCCTTTCCCTCCTTGTCGTGACACTGCTGGTGGATATTCATCTAAATCGCGCCCAGGAACTTTTTTTATTCCTTTCAAAGATGCCTTTCTATTACTTTTTGCTCCACTCCTATTTAGTGTCAATACTTCAGGTTGACCATTAGCAATCGCGTCTTGTATGTGTTTAGTAGACTCTGGGTATTTTTTCTTAGATAATTTAACCTCCACAACCTTTCCATTTCCTATATTATCACAATCCGCATTATGCACCAACACACCAGCATTTCCCACATGATATGTATGGAAATCTTCTACCTGGAAATTATACACTGTTTCCGGTGTTTCAACAATCTCTACTTGATGATTTTCAACAAGATATGTTTCACCATCTG
>X42_Goitered_Gazelle__coassemble_1285_pt1 | contig 2865 bp, 4 predicted proteins | sample X42_Goitered_Gazelle__metabat2_low_PE_005 | metagenome-assembled genome bin X42_Goitered_Gazelle
TCTTGCGAAAACATAAAGCTAGAATAAAACCAGAAGTTAGTTTTGCAATCAACTAGATGTAGAAAGTTTTTTGTGTTTTGTCACCTCTTTGTTTTTTTATATGTTGTATAGATATAGGGAAAGGGGGAGAGTCCAATAGAAAAGGTTAGTTAAGGAACTAAAGTAATAAATGTTAAATAAAATGGAAAGGAAATAGTATATGAGAAAACAACTAAAGAAGATAAGTGCATGGATTATGACATTTGTAATAGCATTTCAGATTATTCCTATGATTACTTATGCGGAAGAAAGAGAAACTTTAACTGAAGAAGTATTAAATTATTTATCAGAAGAAGATTATGCGGAGGCATATTCAATTGCAGTAGACGAGGGAGTTTTTGATAAAGGGTATACACAAGAAGAATTAGATGAATATTTTACAAAGTTGTATATTCGTATGTATGAGAATAAGGTGCGTAAAAGAATGGAGTTACCAGATGCATATAATAAGTTGAATAGTGCAGAAAAAAGATTAGTTTTATCATACCCGTCACAAGCAGCAACTGTATATATGTGTTCTGAAACTGCAGAAGAAAGAACAATCACTGAGTATGGATATGATGGGCAGGATGATTGTTCGAATGCCTTCAAACATGCGTTTTGGAATGCTCTTATGACAAATTCTTTTGCATCATCGGAATTGATATACAATGTTTCAAATGGTAGAATGTATGCGAAAATGTGGGCAGATGCCCATGAAGCAGATAATCAAGGCACCTTGGCTTGTCAAATGGATTTACATAATAATAGTGTTGGTAGAAACGCGGTTACACGACTATCCTCAACGAATGAATTACAATCAATAATTAGAAATAAAGTCGATAGTGGAGCTTGTAAGTATATTAAAAATGGTGTACTGTGTAATACATATGATGTAGATTAGTATACAGTTAGTTAAGTGGTGAAGGAGACCTCATGAAAAAGAAAGAAAATATGATAATACTAATAGTAATATGTTTGTTGCTTGCACTAGTAATAGGGATACTTGTTTCTTTGTTTGATGGAATGAAGTCTTCTTCCATTGCGATAGATGTGAAGGAAGAGATTTCGTTGCCTATTTCTGTTGTAGTAGAATGTCAAGGGGAGACGATTGTGATTTATGAAAGTGCATCTATTGCAAGTACAGAGGCAGAATTTACACCCTATTCCATTAGAGCTGAAGGATCTATATGGCTAATGATAGATGATAAAAAATATGAGATACTTTCTTTTATAGATCATGCAGACAGTCCAATTGTTGAAATAAAAGGAGACGCTACATCATTAGAAGTGCTTGCATACACTACACTTTTTCAAACAACGGAAGAGACTTACCAATCTACTACTATAACAATAGAATAGCAGCTATTATAAAAATATAGGATATAAAGAAAAGGATGCAACTTCAATTCAAAGTTGCATCCTTTTGTCACCTCTTTTGCTTTGTAAATTGTTGTGTTATATATAGATATAAGAAAAATTATATCTATGTTACAGGAGAGAAAATGCTAGCTTTTTATTTAACACTGATTGATGAAGAGAATAATAAAGATAAATTTGAGAAAATATATCGTGCATACAGAAAACAAATGGTAGCAGTTGCCATGGCAATTGTACATAGTGAAGCAGATGCAGAAGATGTCGTGCATGAGGTGTTTGTGAATGTTGCTACGAAACATATGAATACTGTAAATCGTATAACAGATGAAATAGATTTAAGAAACTATATGCTAAAGGCTACGAAAAATACTGCATTAAATTGGAAGGATAAGCGAAAAAGGTTAGTGTATGCAGATAGTGAGCTGGATGAAAAAGCGATAGTATTAGATTTGTCAGATGACAAGTTTGTAGAATATCTTTGTAAAAAGATAGAATATAATCGTGTACTAGATGCTATCAAGGCATTAGAACCAAAGTATAGAGACGTATTATATCATCACTTTGTTATGGAAGTATCTATTCCAGAATTGGCAAAGTATTTAAATCAATCCTTGTCTGCGACAAAGAAACAATTAGTTCGTGGAAAAAAGAAATTACTACTATTATTGGAGGAAGAAAATAATGGCAATGACTAGAGCACAGTTGAATCAAGCATTTCGAGAAGTGGCTACTATGGAATTTGTGGATATACCATGTGAAGAGATGCACATTGAATTTTCTTTTTCGGAACAATTTATAATGAAGATGGAAAAACTGATTGCCCGCCAGCGAAAACCCTATTGGGAATATGTGAACACAGCTGCGAAACGTGTTGCGATAGTGGCAATTGCATTTCTTTCAGTGTTTATTACAGCGTGTAGTAATGACGAATTTAGAGAGCCGATTATTCAAAAGATGGAGCAGTTGGAGGGGACGATACGTCATTATTTTATTGAGGGCGATGTCAAGAACGACATAATAAATAAATATTATTTAAAGCTAATTCCAAATAATTTTAAGTTAGTTTTAGAATTAGGAAATTCGACATGGCATATGGTTAGGTACCAAAATGAAGATGGAAATCAAATTGAATTCTCGCAATATGCTACTGAAGAATTAAACTATAATGTTGAGAATGATTATGTGAATGAGTATTCAGTAGAAATAAGAGAGGTAGAGGTTTTAATTTTTGAATATGCAGATTATATTCGAGCAATATGGACAGAAGATGGATATGGAATGGGGTTGATCTATAAGGGATGTACAGATGTAGATGTGATAATAGAGATGATAGAAACAATGGAAAAATAATTTTTCGAAAGTTGTCACCTGTTTATTAAAAAATTGTTGTATTTGTAGATGATAGTATATGGAGGTGTTTCCGTTGAATTGAATATTTAATAAATAATATTTTTTACGATTTAAAGG
>X42_Goitered_Gazelle__coassemble_1586_pt1 | contig 2634 bp, 3 predicted proteins | sample X42_Goitered_Gazelle__metabat2_low_PE_005 | metagenome-assembled genome bin X42_Goitered_Gazelle
ATCTTTTCATTTGCTTCTACGAATTTAGACATATTCTTTAATCTCCTTTTCTTGATTTTGTAAGTTCATTATAGTTTTCGGTTGTTTGAGAGTTTTTTAAGAAATGTTTGCGAAATATTAAAGTTGCAATTTATTTTTTGGTAAGGTGGTAAGCACGAATCAAACTAACGATTATTACCATGCCGGTAATAACCAATGCAATTCCAACTATATATATCAGCGCTTTGAAAAACAGGTCTGGAAAAAGAAGAATAACAGTACCAAGTAATATGAAGAGTATGGCGGATATTAGCAACAGAAGAATTGCAAATTTGCCAAATGCTTTTATTAGTTTTCTTTCCATGCTGCACCTCCTTAAATTTATTCGATAGGCATATCCAGCCTGCTGAATTTCTCAAAAAGGAGATCTTCTTCGGTAGGGGTATCTGCCATTTCTTCGATCTGTTTGCGAATGTCAAGCATTTTTGCATCTGTTGCATTGATAACTTCTGCACAAGCCTTTAACTGAGCAATGATTTGTTCCTGCTCGGTGATCTCCTGCTTATATTTTAGTTGGTGTTCCAGGCTTGCCCAAAAGTCCATAGCGATAGTGCGGATCTGTACCTCCACCTTCATATCCCTGCGCTGATCTGCAAAGAATACCGGAACCTTTACGATCAGATGCAGACTGCGATAGCCGTTGGGTTTAGGATCAGCGATATAATCCTTGCGGGTAACAAGGGTAATATCATCTTGCTTCAAAAGAGCGTCGGCAATGGTGTATATATCGTCAATGTATGAGCAGATGACACGGATACCGGCAACATCGTGTATGTTTTCCTCAATGCTTTCCAATGTGACCGGCTTGTTCAGCTTCATCAGCTTTTCCGTGATGCTGGATGTTCTTTTCAGTCGGGTGCTTATAGAGCTGATGGGATTTCTCTGATAACGCACCTTGAATTCCGTGTCCAAAACATCAAACTTTGTTTGAATTTCCTTCATAGCGCAGGTGTACATCATCATAAGCTCTTTGTAATCGATCATGGTACCCATCACACGCTTTGTTTGGTCAAACATAGCGTTGATTGCTGCGTCTGCCAATGTGCTCATAGGGAGCGAGAGAGAGCCGTTTATGGCATCGTTTACCCACCCGTCGATATTGTTTGCGTCAAATATGTTATAGCTGTTTTTCAATTTTGTTCTCCTGTTATATTAAACCCGTTCTTATAGAACGGAAATGTAAATTTCTTCTATGGCTGCTCCAAAGGCTTCTTTATCGAAAGCAGAAGCAATTTCTTCGCTGCGTTTGCCGGCATTGACGCGCCAGGTCGGATCTCCGATCACCGTTTGAATGGCATCGATAAATTCCTGCTCATTGGTGTATTCATAGCCATTCTCGCCTTGAACGATAACATCCTTCAGACACAGATCCTGCCTGCAAAGAAGCGGTAAACCATTAGCGGCAGCCTCAATATATGTAAGTCCCTGTGTTTCGCTGGTGGAAGCGCTGACAAATACGTCGCCGAGCTGATAGTAGTCCTGCACCTCTGACGGATCGACCATACCGGTAAATATCACACGGTCAGCAATTTCAAGTTCAACAGCCTGTTTTTGAAGCTGATTTTTGGCGGGGCCGTCGCCAACAATAAGGAAAACCATATTTTCGTTTTTATCAAGTACTGCTGAAAAGAACGTCAGCAATTCTTCCAAATTCTTTTCCGTGCCAAGCCGTCCCAAATTGATAAGGACTGGCTGATCCTTAGCAATACCGAGAGCTTGTCTTTTCTCGGCTCGTTGTTCTGGGGTTATCCTTCTTTTATGTTGCTCCAAACTGATACCGCTTGGAATAATGCAGATCTTGTTATCCATTTTGTAACCGAGCAAGGTGTCCTCAACCTTGCGGGTAGGAACAATTATGGTATTTACCCGTTTCAGTCGTTTTTTAGACAGCACACGCACCACGCATCTTCCCAAACGCTTATACGGTATTACATAGGTCACATATTGCTCGTACAAGGTATGATAAGTATGTACGATAGGCGCACTCGTCAGTTTAGAAATACGCAGAGCGTATTGAAAACTGAAAAATTCACATTGACTGTGAATCACATCCGGTTTCCAATCGATCAGTTCTTTTATCAGCTGATGCCGATACGACAGAGGCATCCTGATATTCGGATACACCCCTATCGGCATTGATCTTATATAATAAACGGAACCCTCCTTATGACTTCTCATGCTGTCGGAAAGGGTTAGAATGCGTACATCGTGTCCGTTCTTTTTCAGTTCATCAAATAAATTTTTCACCGATGTCACAACTCCGTTGGTTGCAGTCGTAAACAAATCGGTTGTAATCAGTATCTTCATAGTCAATCACTCTTTTTAAGCAAGGCTTGGTACTATTCCAAAACGCTTTATCATTGTTTTCATATTTCCTTGAAAACTCAGTTTCATCCCCGGAAGGCTTTTTAGATCATCGGAAAAATATCGTGTACTTTTTTTCCTTAGTTTAGCTGCTCCGCTATATTCGAGAACTTCAGCAACAAACTGCGTGCAGAAATAAGCAAAACGGTTACGCTTATATGGTATGTGAAACAAACTTAGGACAAGTCCGAGTTTTGTGTAATGTAACATACCTTTGAATTGAACAAAGTA
>X42_Goitered_Gazelle__coassemble_2433_pt1 | contig 2206 bp, 3 predicted proteins | sample X42_Goitered_Gazelle__metabat2_low_PE_005 | metagenome-assembled genome bin X42_Goitered_Gazelle
GTTTAAGTATATTGCAGTGGGATTTGCGTTCTCATTTGCGCTCTCACTTTTGGTAGATATTGTAACTTTCATTTTTTACAGCAAGACTAAGGACTGAACTCACCTATCCGGAGTGTGACTAAATTGTTTCAAGATCAAGGCTATATCTCTATATTGCGTCTATATAATACTGGAAAGTGTGTAATAAATAATTTTAGAGGACTAAAAATGAACACTGTTTTGAAAAAGGTTATAGCAGCGTTTATGGCTATTGTGATGTCTGTGGGATGCTTTGCAACTACTGCTTTTGCAGCAGCAGTGAATGCTGCTGATATTTCTATAGAAACGGCTCGTAAAATTGCGGAAGAAATTATCAACAGCGAATATGATTACTCTGGTTTAGAGCAGCAAGAGCGAGGTGCCCTTAGTACTGGTGTAAAAACCGTATTAAAGTTTATTAAGAATAACCTTCCTAAAGTGCTGAATATTTTGAAAAAATATGGCGGCATAGTGGTAGAATGAACCGCTCCCTGTCAAGTAGACAGATGAAAAAACAAAAAAGTTTTCTCCAGGATCTCAGAAGTGAGGTCCTGGTTTTCTTTTAGGCAGCCTCCAGTAAGCTGCGGTAAGTAGCCGGTGGCAGACAATTCAGCTTGTGCTGACGCCGTTGGTGGTTGTAGTAATAGATGAATTGTTCCACAGCTGCTACCAGTTCTTCGTAAGTTTCAAAATAGTTGAGATAGTACATCTCACATTTCAGAATGCCCCAGAAGCCCTCCATAGGGCCGTTATCAATGCATCGGCCTACCCGTGACATACTCTGCGTCATTTTCTGCTTGTCCAGTTTAGCCTTGAATACCTTGCTTGTATATTGAAATCCACGGTCACTGTGAAACAGCGGATGTGCATCAGGATATTTCTGTATAGCCAAATCAAAGGTTTCAAAGACAAGCTGGTTGTTGTTACTCTTGCCAATAGCAAATGAAACAATGTCTCTGCCTTTCAGATCAAGAATTGCACTGAGATAAGCCTTCTCACCCTCAGAACCGTATTTCATCTCTGTTACATCAGTACACCATTTCTCATTCACTGTGTTAGCAGTAAATTCCCTGTTTAGAATGTTCTCGGCAGTAACTTCCGGTGTAGATCTTTGGTAGGCAGGACGCTTTCTACGGATAACAGCAAGCAATCCAACAATATGCACCAAACGGTAGAAACGCTTTAGATTGTACTGTTTTTTGTGGGTGGCATTATATTCGTCTGCAATTCTGCGGTATCCATAGGTTCCGTTATGCTCTGCATAGATCAAGCCAATTTCGTGCAGCAAAGCTTCATTTTCGGCTTCACGGTTACTCTTTACTCGGTGCGTCCAGTTATAGTAACTGGATCGGTTTAATTCCAGAATGTCACAGATTTCGGTTATGGCATATCCTTCTTTGTGCATTTCTTGAACGCACAGATAGAGGCGCTCTTGCCGCACACCGCTCAGCGCCACCTCCTTTCGATTTCCTCGAGTTTTTTTAACACTGCATTCTCCGTTTCTAATCTTTTATTCCGGGCCTCCAGCATCTTGTTCTCGGCGCGCAGCTTTTCCAACTCCGTCATTTCGGATTCCGGTTTACGCTTGCCACGCTTGTCTAACAGACCTTCTGCGCCTTTCTCATTGTATTTCCTTACCCAGCCGTAGATTTGCTGGTAGCTGACTCCGTACTTTTCGATGGTAGCAGCATAATCATTGCCTTGTTCAATGCAGTAGCTGACGATTTCCACTCGTTCCTCGTATGTAGTATTTCTTCCCTTAGTCATATAGATATCACTCCCTCGACCTCTGCTGGGCCGTAATTCTCTATGACTATTATACATCTTTATCCAATTTCGCAACTGCAAATCTGAATAAATCTTATATTTTACGCAAATATCGTGAAGGGAACCCTTTCCGGATAGATATTCTTCCACCGCACATCTCTTTAATTCTGCCGTATATGATTGATTTCCTTTTCTTTGCATTAGCCCTTCTGTACCAAATGTTTGGTATTTTCTTATCCAATGGCGTAGAGTTGTGATTGGAACACCATACCTATCCGAAATCGCTCCATATCCCATTCCGTCATGAATATGAAGTTCTATTGCTTTGATCTTCTCTTCAATTGTAAAATCTTTTTTGCCCATAAAAATGCTCCCCATAGTGTAGTCTCGAAATTTTTGTTATTTCGAGTGTCTACTCTAT